>Ga0265322_10000069_pt1 | contig 49553 bp, 35 predicted proteins | sample 41222metaG_FD_193584 | JGI IMG/M metagenome (GOLD analysis project Ga0265322, IMG submission 193584) | Rhizosphere microbial communities from Carex aquatilis grown in University of Washington, Seatle, WA, United States - 4-12-22 metaG | ecosystem: Host-associated > Plants > Roots > Rhizosphere...
GCACAGAACAGAGATGAATATGCTGCGGCACTCTCTGAACGTTCTAGTATCTCTCAAAGATTCTATGAAGAGAAACAAGTTGCTATCCACAGAGCTGGACAGTCTTTCCAAAGTCAGATCAACCAGTTTACTGGTTCACGTCAACAAGCATCTCGTATCAATGAAGCATATAGTTCAACATCATCTTTAGATGCTGCTGCTCGTCAGATGAACTCCACTGGATACAGTGGGTTTGAATCTATGGTTCAAGGTGGAACAGGAAGAGCTAGAGAGGTTGCTGCACAACTTAGAGAAGCTGCTGTCAACGGAGCTCCCGAAGCTAAGATTCGAGAACTCGGTGGACAGTTGTCTGGAGCTGAGTCTCAGATTGGTATCGGCCGTAGAGGTATGCAACTTACTAGACAAGCAGGACAGGATCCTCAAAGTCAGTTCAATCGTATCAACGATGTTTCAGCAAGAGCCGCAGATCGTTTAGGTGGAGAAGCGCTTAAAGAGAAAGCAGCCGCTGGCGAACTACCTAGTTTAAAAGAACTCAATGAACAAATCAAAGAAGCGGCTCAAGAACTCGGTGCGTTAAAAGAAAGTTTTGCAGAGGGTAAGAAACCGCTTGATGATTTTAATAAAGAAGCTGGCGCAGTTGCTGATAAACTCACAAAGCTGGAAGCACAGGAAAAAGCCGTTCAAGGTGCTGGCGGTGGACGTGGTCCATATGATGAGATGCGCGGTAACATGGGCGTTGCTCGTGCTGGTATCGATGCTCTAAGAGCAACCACAATCAATCAGCCTATTCAAGCTCTGAACGTTAAAGCTCAGATGGCTCAGGCTCAGAACGAGCAGTTCCATACAATCGATGCAGCGTTACATGGAGACATGTCGGCATTGGGTATGTTGGGTTCTGGTGCGTTTGGAAACGCTGCTGGATTTGCCAGACAGCAACAACTTAGCCAAAAGATCCTACAAACTGGTGAAGCAGGTGCTGACATCCTAGATGCAGGAGCTGAAGCTGGTCTTATTGGAGCTAAGGGTTTTTCATTAGGTAATCTTGGTGGTGGAACTGTAGAAGGTGCTGGTCGAGCTGCTCAAGCGCTTGCCCACGGTGCTATAAACGCGGGAGTGAGAGTATCAGATGTGGCACAGGGTGTTACGGCTGGTGAAACCTCAGTGCAAGCATATCAAGCTGCTATGAATGCCCAGCGCACCATTATGGAAGTCCCCAGTGAACTGAGACAGAGTTATTTCGATTATGGGAAGAACGTCACGGCTGCCACTAGAAGTGCTGGTGGTGGACGCGAGAAGATGATGGGTGACCTGATGGATATGAAGCCAGGTGGTTTCATGTCTAACATGGCTGACATGGGAGTTGATCCTAATAGAGCAGCTGGGATGATAGCTCAAGGAAGTGCAGAACAAGGTAGTGCCTTTAGCACTAAGCAGATTGGTACTGCTCGTAACCTAGAACGCGGTGGCTACGGCAACATGGAAGAGAGTATGAGACGTATGTCTACTCTCGCTAATACCGGTGGAGCTAACAACGCCAACGATTCTATGGGCAAAATCATGGAAGAAGCGGTGTCGAAAGGTATGGATAGCAGTAAGGCTATCTCTTTGATGACCGACGGTATCTCACATCTAGCTCAGAGCGGTGGAACCGCTGCTTCAGGCGTTGATGGTACTGCTGGAATTACTCAATTGTTAGGAAGAGCACTTGGACAAGCAGATGGTAGATCTGATGTCAACAGAAGCACTGCTGCGGTTGGAGCTATCAATACGGCCACTGAAGCACTGGGTGATACCTCTGTTTCTTACACCAACATGGTTCGTAATACTAGATTCCGTCAGATGGGTATGGGTGGTATAGAAGCTGGTGCGGCTATGAAGCTGTCAGCTCCTGAACTTGCTGTGCTTCAAAAAGGTGGAAAGGCTGCTGAACAACTTGCTACTGAAAGAGGTCTAAGCACTTTCTTCGACGCCAACGGTAAATATGACAAACGCCAAGCCAACAAAGTCGCTGCTGAACAAGGAAAGTTCCTTGAACAGGGTGGTGCTAGTGGTCTTGGAATGATTCAGACTCCAGAAGATGCTGCCGCTTCGCATGCAGCTAAAATTAAGTTTGCTAAAGGTGAGACTCTAACTGCAGCAGAACGTAAAGCTCTTATGCATGGAAATGCTATCGCTAACGTTGCGATGGGTGCTAAAGCTGCCAATGAGCTCGGCAATGTTGAAATGAGTTTAGAAGGCATTGGTACAAGTACTAGTGCAGGTTCTAAAGCGAGAGCTGCTGGTATAGGTAAAAATGTAGCTGGAGAAGCTGGAGCTGGAGAAAATATCCAAGCTATCGGCACTAGACAGGACGCAGCTAAGATTAGAGCTGGCGGAAAAGATATGGATAGTCTAGGCAAAGTGTCTGAAGTCTTAGGAGCTATAAGTAAAGCTATGACTCCTGAGATGATGGCTAAACTTGCATCTGCAGCTGGAGAGGCTTCTGGTAACATGAAGATTGGTGCAGAGAACATGGGAACCTTAAACGCGGCTACTGGAAAGCTGTCGACTTCTTTTGATTCTTTGAAGGGCAACATAGACAAGCTCAACACTAGCATCATTAACATTGGTGGATTTAAAACCTCCGATAAAGCCAATAAACCTTTGATGGGATCTTCTGGTAAATCGCGTGCGGATAGAAGACACTAATTATGACCACTATTAACCCAGTAATTACGCGTACACCTCATGCTGCGGTTCTTATATGGAACTACGATGATAGGCTTGGAGTAGAGGATACTCCAGTTGAAGAGGTTAATAGCGTTGATGAGCTTCTCATCAGCACGGTTTCCCTTATATCTATCAGTACAAAGAAAAGCAAGGGTGAACCCGTAGGTCGCTTTGAACTTAATCTAGCTCCCACTAGAAACTGGGTAAGCGAGATAACCTCTGGAAGCTGGATGGTCATCTTGATGTCTCAGACTCCTATCAGCAGAGCAGATCTTGCTAACGCAAACCCTACTCAGGTTAAATTCTTCGGTAAGATCGAATCCGTAAGATTCAATACATCCATTCTTGATCCTGAAAGTGGGGCAAGATCTAGCGGATATACGGTATCAGGAGTTGATTGGGCTCATATCTTTGAGAACAATGTCTACATCGATCCGTTCATTGAGAAATCAGACAACACCTTTGGTTCTGCTACATACATCGACCTGTTTGAGAAGGTCATCAATGTAGATAACAGATCTAGCATTGTTTCTGTTAGAGATAACATTAATAACCTTATTCAAGTACTCGGTCAACCTTTCAGTGAAGGTGTTATCAATCAAAGTAGCACAGTGAACCGAGTTGCTAAGGCAGATTACTCTTTCGCTGTACCTACAGAGGTTCAAAACTACTTCAGTTTCAGCGGTGGCGACAACATTGTTAATGCTCTAGAAATAGTAAGCGGAAACCTTACTGACGTAGATATATACAATCCAAACCTACAGGAAGCCTTCGGGTGGATTGATCCTGCCTCTTTAAGAGGTATCAATACGCTGTGGCAACTTATAGTTGACAACAGCTGTCCTGTACTCAATGAGACCTTCACTGATCTACGTTGGGAACCAGATAATGATACTCCAGTACTAGCTCTATATAATCGCATCAAGCCGTTTGTTTACAGACCTCAGAGCGAGACCCAAAAGAGAATTCAGGAAGCTTTAAAGACTGAAACGTTTGGGGCAACTCAAGCATCTAAGGTTAATCAACAGAACGAGGCAGATACCGTATTGGCCCAGGTAAAAAATCTCATGTCTCCATATCAACTTTTGAAGACATATGATATTCCACTGGGAGAGATCATTGCATTTGACGCTGGTACAAACTGGCGCGATAAGTTTAACTTCGCTGAGATCAAACCGGGTTGGCAGAACGCAGATCTGTTAGCTAACTGGATTAAGACTATCGCTCAGACTGCAGATGTTAAAGCCTTTCAACGTGAAGGGTTTAGACCTCTCATTATGTCTAGCAAGCAATTTCCTACCTTCACCGGTAAGCAAGGTTTTGAACCACAAAACGACCTTGGTATCAACATAAATGTGTTGGCAGGATGGAAACAGCTGTTAAGAGAGTGGTATTTCGATACCCACAGACTTCTAAACGGGACTATGACCATCATAGGTCAGAATCAGTATATAGATGTTGGATCTAATGTCAGAGTGCCTGCTGATATCTTAGGTAGAACACCCAACTTCAACTCTGGCGCTCAAGCGAGTGGAACATTTCTTTTATTGCATGTTGAATCAGTGAACCATAGTTTTAGAGTTGATCAAAATGGAGCTAGAAATTTCGTTACGACTATTTCTTTTGTAAGGGGCATTGCTGTTACCGCAAACGGTTCTCTTGTTGGAGGAGTTGGTAAGACTGATGATGAAGCTTCAGATCAAACTAACGCTCAATACAAGAACACCAACAATGTTATCTCAACCTCATCTGCTCTGGATCCTAATCCAGATAAAGCGAACGGTACCTAATGGATGACATGGACGATAACATAGTAAAGGATAGCTCTATATGGAGAGATACATTCAGCTTTCAAAAACATGCTGAAGTAGATACCCGCATTAAGATCGGTCTGGTTCGCGCTGCGAAGTTCAACGACATCCGTGGTGAGATTACCTACATTGTAGAGGTTCAAGACCAGGGCGACAAGCTATTTATTCCGTGCCGTCAGTTGAGACGCTTTGGTGGGGTTTTTAACTATGAAGATTACACTCTCCAAACCTACAGCTATCAAGCTTCTAAAGATGCTGTGCCGGCTTTTAATACTAAAGCTGGTGATTTTGTACTCGTGTGCTACCTAAATGGGGACGCTAGAGAAGGTCTGATCCTTGGTGGACTAGTTCATCCTGCTAGAGAAAGCACCCTGATGCCAGATGATGGACCTCAGTATCTCTCTGAGTTCAACGGTATTGTTAACAGTATCAACAGCGATGGTGAACTCACTGTAACGTTCCGTGGTCAGCCTACTAACTTAAGTGTACTAGATGCTGCTCCAACTGATAAGTTGCCAGCGCCTACATTTGATGATAGTGTAGGAACTAGTTTCTATAAGTTCGATAAGACAGGCAGCTATACTGTATCTGACAACGCAGAAAGTGATCCACAAAGCATCAAGATCGATAAGACTGCTGGGACTACAACTATTACTTCTGGCCAGATTACTTTGACCATGACAAAGGGTAGTCAGGATACAACTCTGAAGACCAAGACCATGGTTATCAACGCTGATACATCCATGACAACCAATACAACAGACTGGTCTACGATTGCGAGTAGCACCGCTAAGATTAAGTCTCCCAAGATAGCCTTTGGAACAGATGGAACTGAGCTGTTAGATCAGATCACGAAGCTTATAGACGCTATAGGCAAGCTTACAGCTATTTCCCCAGTTGGACCATGTTCTGCTTTGATCTCAGCCCCTCAGTGGTCTGGTGTAGATGCAGTAAAGAGTGCGATTACTGGCATCAAAGGCTCACTGTAAGTGAGATATAATGTTTAAGAGGATCCGATGAGCATTGATAGTTTTAAACAAGCCCTAGATAACCTGATCTCCCCGCCCGCTAAGAATGCGACGGCTTCGGGTCTTCCTAAGACGTCTGTAATCAATGACGACTTGGATAATAACTTCTATATTACCAACTTAAACAACTGGTACAAGGCACCGCCTTATGGTTTCAGATGGAGACGTAGAGATGGCAGAGAAGTTATCATCATGCTTCCTATCTCTCCAAGTAACTTAAACATTACTACCCACTACGCTACCAACGTTATTACAACCCTGTATGGAACCGTAGAGGAACACTCCGAACAGAGGTACTTCGATATCGTTATTGAAGGCACAACTGGTATGTCTCCTAAGTACACTAAAGCCTTTGATACAGATCAGCTAGATAAACTGAGTGCTAACGTAAGTAACGGAAGACTCTCATATGGCGACGCCACTGACGGACGCCTAGGGGTGAGCTCTGATGTTGCTGGTGGGTTCTTTGCTAAGACCATCGGTACCATCAATGCTGCTTTGAACAAAGCGCAAGACATCATCAGCGGTCGTGAGGATCAAAACAGATCCGGTGTATTCACTGACCAAACAGGTTATCTTGCCTTCCATCGTCTCTACAAGTTCTTTTTGAACTACAAGGCTGATATGGTGGGATTAAACCCCTCAGATCTATCAGCTGACATTGACTCTACTCCTCGTACTGAAGATGTGAATGGTAACTCTAGTCCTCTGTTATTCTTGAACTATAAAGATAACTGCAGATACACAGTAGCTATTCAACGCTTCACATTACGTAAATCTGCTGAGAATCCTATGCTGTATTATTACAACATACAACTCAGAGCCTACAACATTGAACCGCTCGATGCATTAAGCACAGATATCGGAAGCAGACTTACATCTCTAGGATTAGATGGAGTAAAGTCTTCTACATTGTTAAGTGAAACTAAAGATCTCTCTAATGGAGCTAAACAAATTTTTGGTGCTGGACTAGGTGGAGTCAGCATCTTAGGTAAATAATGGTAACGCCAGCAAACTACGCATCCATGGCTGATATCACCCTGTTTCTGAAGTACAGAAACGGGACCACTCTCATGCTTTCAGATTTGCCTAAGATCATTCCGCTTCGCTGGCCTTACTTCAGAGACAATTGGGATTTCATTAAACCCACTCTGTTGAATAAAGTTGCATCTTACAATGAACCTGACTACTTGAAGAGTCAAATTGCTGCTCTAGATAATTACATTAATATTCAAAGAACGTCGAGAAGCAATCTCAACCCGTTCTCTGACCAGAGCACGTTCTTTAAGTTCTATGGCGTCTTTGATGCTATTGAAGTTAACAGTATCGATCTTACCAACCAGGAAATCATCATAGTAAGAACTGCCATAGATAGAGTATCTCAGTTCAATAAGAATGATTTTTTAAAGATCAGAAACGACATCACCGCAGCTAGAGATACTATTGCAGATCAAGTTGGACTCAGCGATCCTACATACAATGCTGCAGTTGGACGTAGCAGTGTCCCTCAACAGACAACTGCTCAGATCGAAGATATTGCAAGAATGCAGTACCTACAAGATGTCATCTTCTCGGTAGACTTCATCGTCGCTAACATCTCTAGCTTAAGTACTTCCTTTGTGGATCCGTTTGCGTTGGCTCGTGTCAATGCCAACAACTCAGAGTTTAACATTGACTCCTATAAGTCAGGACAACTGGTGAGATTGAACTACGGTGAGGATCTAACCTTGCTGGCAGCTAGATACCTAGGTGATGCTGATAAGTGGATTGATATTGCTATTGCTAACGGTCTTAAACCTCCGTATATCGATGAGGTTGGGCAAGCTCTTCCCTTGATCGCCAACGGTAGCAGCAACGAGATCAACATCGCAGCCTTGGATGCCTTTGGTAATCCAAACATCGATAAGGTCTACATCAATCAAGTTGTGTTGCTACAGTCCAACGCTCAGAACTTCCCTGAGCAAAGAACTATCACTAACATTGTTCAGATTCCCATCAGTGGCGATCTGGTTATCGGAGTTAGTGGTGCAACTAACATGGATCTGTACAAAACTACAGATAGCGCATATTTGCGTGTTTTTGCGCCAAATACTATCAATAGCCGCTTCTTCATCTTGATCCCTTCTAAGCAACCGCTGCCTGACAGTAGACCCTCTGAAACTCCATACTTCCTAGCTGCTGCTACGGATGCCGAGAAGAGAGCTAAGGTCGATTTGACCCTAGATGATAACGGGGAGCTGCTTTTAAATTCAACTGGCGATGTTCAACTTAGTTATGGACTAGCTAACGCCCTTCAGGCTATTAAGTTAAAGATGGTCACTGAAGCTGGCACGCTGATGAGACATCCTGAGTTTGGCTTAGTTAACGTTGTGGGTACAACCAACCAGAACGTTCAACTCGTAAAAGATACTTTAACGAAGTCAATCGACGAACAGATCAGGCTTGATCCTAGATTTGAGCGCTTAGAGAGTTTGGATGTTCAGTACCTTGTTAACAATACAGGAAGTAAGAGTGCGACAGGTTTTATAGTTAGAATGCAAGTTAGGTTAGCAGGATCTGCTAGCACTGTAATCCCTATAAGTTTTACAGTGACTACGTAATGAGAGTAAGGTATAGTACAATAGGTATATAAATGGCAGTAACACTTAAGACTTTTGAGCAATTTGTAGGGGGCATGATCCGCACGATAGTTGCGGAGACTCCTCTTAATGACGTTAACACAGGTTCTGTGCTGTTTACTCTTATCGAGGCCGTTGCTAGCAACGACTTTGAGAATGCTGCAGCCATCCTTAACGTATTAGAGCTGCTCAACATCGATGTTCTGAGAAACGCGGATCTGGATAACAGAGCTGCTGACTATGGTCTTACTCGTCTCGTTGCTGTGCAAGCCTCTGGCTTAGTCAACATCATAGATTCGACCATCACCAAGATTAGCACTAGCTTATATCCTATTAAGCCAGCACCTATCTCTGGGGACTTAGTCATCAATGTTAACGATGCTAGTCAATGGGCACAAACTGGTCAACTGTATATCGGAAGAGGAACCAACTCATTTGAAGGTCCTATTCCTTACACTAGTGTAACTAACAATGTTACATTCTGGACTATCACACTTGGTTCCGCTCTACAAAACAACCACCTCATCTCAGATCAAGTTATTGATGGTCAAGGTACTAGCGATCGTTTGATTGCAGCTGGTACGGTTGTTCTCATCCCTGCCAACAACATCAACCCTGCAGTTCAGTACTCAGTATTGAGAGATGCAGTTATTCCCGCTGGTGAAAGCGAAGTTGATGGTATTGAAGTTCTTGCACTGGTTGCAGGAAGCATCGGTAATGCTTCTATTAACACGATTACGTCTTTTGCTAGCTTGCCGTTCACTGGTGCTACTGTAACAAACACATCATCGTTCACCAACGGTTCTGACATTGAGACAGACGATGAGCTGAGAAACCGTATCAAGGCTTATCCTTCTACGTTGGCTCGTGGTACTGAAGCTGCTATTCTTGCCGCTATCGATAATTTGTCAGACCCTGTTCAAAACGATCAGATTGAATCTGCTGTAGTTACAGAGCCTATTGCTATCGGTCAACCTGCTATCATCTACATCGATGACGGTAGTGGATTTCAACCTACATATGAAGGTCAGTCAGTAGATAACATCCTCATCAATGCTAACGGTGATGAAGAGTTCTTACAACTTGCTAACTTCCCGCTCCCACGCCCTCAAGTCGTTAACGTTGCGACAGGACCATTTTCGATGGTTGATGGCATGGTATTGCGAGTAACGGTCGACGATACTCAAGAGACTATCACGTTCCACACAAGCGATTTCTTAAACATCTCGTCTGCGACTCTGCCTGAGATTGTTACTGCCATCAACGATCAGTCAACGATCTTTAAAGCTCGTCTTACAAATGAATCAGCTAATCTGTTGATCTACACGACAGCGTTCGACGCTGAGATCATCCAGGTTTCTAGCATCACAGCAAATGATATTCCGTCTTTGTGGGCAAACACCATCCTTGAGTTCCCTACAAATCAATTCTCTTCTATTAAGCTGTATCAAAACAACGTACTGCTGAAAGAGAGAGAGAAGTCTGCTACATTAGTAACTGCTCCGTTTAATACATGGAACGTACTGGTAGCAAGTGACCTTATCCTTAGCGTGGATGGAACACCAGCTCAGGATCAAACATTCAACATCTCTGACTTTGGTGGCAGCAGCTTCTCAGCTCTCTCACTAGATCAGTGGGTTGCAGTCTTCAACACTAAGTTTGCTGGAGTGAGAGCAACTGCCCTATCTAATGGTGCAATGAGCATCTCATCCAATGGGACTGGTTCTAACTCTGCTTTGAACGCATTAGGCGGAACGCTGTTGTCTAAATGGTTCCCAGCCGGTGATACGTCATCTGTTGGTCAGAACTCAGACTTCGAGCTGAACAGAGAAAATGGTAACCTAAGAATTCTTACTACAATTGTTCGCGGTGATGATATCACTGCTGGAGCAGCTGATACGAAAGGTGCTGTCTACTCTGAAGCTACTCTTTCTGGTACTTACAATCTATCTATCGATACAGCTAATCGCCCAGCTGTGCTAGTCGTTGTTGCTGACGCCACAAACGTTACAATTAGACCAGTTAATTTGCCACTTGCAGGGACGATCACAATTTCTTCGCCTTCTGCCAATGTGATGAGAATCATGTCCAGCTCTGTAAATACATTCCTGGGTGTATTTGCTACGACATATGATTATGTGTATATCAGTAACCGTGGTGATGTTGATGGTACTGGATCTGGTACTTGGTTAGACGTTAAAAACTGCGGTCTGTTTAAAGTTATTGCTAAAGGTAGTCACACCAACCCTGGTGTTGATACGTATGTTGACGTTTTGAATCCCCAAACTGTTGTGGGATCATATACAGTTCAGGATGGAGCGGATATACAAGCGTTCTACTCTGATAAGTACCCACAAATTTGGAATGGTGCTTCTACGAGCAATCCACCCGCCGCGACTATTCAAAATATCGTTGATAGCATCAACGCTGACATCATCAACGTAGATACAAGCATCTTTAAGACCAACTCTATTAAGCTAACGTCTTCTACGGAGTCTGGTGGAAGCATTGCTATCCCTGTGGCTGTAGGAAACATGATTGGTCTGTTTGCTACTGGTCAATCAGAGCTTACTGGCAACCCTTCACATGTTGCTAATAGAACACAATCTCAAGATGACTTCACTTGGTTCAGATCTACTCCTCCAGTTGGTGGAACTTTAAACCCAACTGCTGTTTGGTTGGGTCGTTACACTTATACTGATGAAAGAGGTCAGCTAACCGCTGATGCTATCCCTGGTATCGAAGGTGTTGCTCCTTACAGTGAGATCCTCACTTCTGCTGGTCTGCTGAATACTTCTAAGTTGGTATACGACGATATCATCAATTTCACCAAGGGTAACAACAAGGGATTGTATCGTTCTATCCGTCAGATCTTGGCTGGAGATCGCGTAGGAACGCAATTTGACTTGCCTACAACGTCTTTAAATCACATCCAATCATATGACGAGATCGAGATTGTGGAATCGTTACAATTCAGTGCTAATGACAGCCTGGTTGTAATCGTTGATAATAATCCTGTTGATAATACTATCGACATTGCAATGGCTCGTACCGGACAAGTTAACTCTGGTAACCAAGCCCCAGATCCAGGTGCAGGATCGTTCGTTCCTACTGCTAATGCTTTCTCTGCTAACGACGCTGACAATGAACCAGGTATCGATTTTGGTAGCCCACAAGTTTGGGGAACTACTCTTAATGGAACTAACTTCAATGATTATAGAGCGTGGTTCAGAGCTAGAAACTGGTATGTAACTGGTGGAGTTGGAAACTTCAACACTGGTGGAGCTCTCTTGCTCCGTGCTACACAATATGGACCTATCGGCGACAACTTAAGATTCGCCATTGACTATCCAACATTGCCGAACACAGCTCCTACATCTGTATATGAAAATGATCCGTTCTGGACACAAGTAACTTACTTGTTTGGTTCTGGAACTGCTAGAAACGTGCCGATTACCCCTGGAACTACGTTCCTGGTTACCAATGTTAGTGGCGACGTTTATAGACTTGGATCGTTCACACCAGCTATCAGCCTTGCAACAGTTCAACCTGGTGATGTTATCAGTATATTGCCGAATGCTGGCGTATCTGCTAATAACTCTGGTCAGTTCAGCATTCTAGCCGTTAATTCTGGTGCTGGAACCCTTGATATCTATAATCCTAATGCCACACCTACTGCCGTTGCTCAACCTGAGATCGTAACTATCACTACTGGCCCTGATGTAGTTGGAACCAACTCTTCATTTGCAGTTAACGTAGTTGCCGATATCGCTGGATCGTTAAACGGCACATACTTCTTGTTGGCAGATCAAAATGGAAGCGTTGCCTTCTGGTTTGATGAAACTGGAACTACTCCTGAACCATCAGGAGCCATAGCAGCAAACAGATCTATCAGAATCCTTAGTGTACAGTCTGGCGACGTTGCCTCTGTCGTAGCAAGCAAAGTTGCTACTGCAATAGCTAATGATTCAGCATTCAGTGCTGGTATTGCGGGTACTGTAGTTAGTGTTAACATAATTCAAAATGGACCTTATGTCATGCCGGGTGTGGTAAATCCACCTGTTGGCGGTCCACAACTTAATACCGCTGCAACTTATGGTATCTTAGCTAATTCAGCTATTACAAACTCTGTTGGAACTAGCGTAGTTAACGGAAACTTAGGATTGTATCCTGGCACTTCTGTTACCGGTGCTTTCACCGTACATGGTGCTACCAATGTTGCCAATGCTGCAGCTAACCAAGCTCAACTTGACGCTCTCGCGGCGTATACTGCAGCTAATTCTCATAGCTCTACGAACCTTGGTTACAATGCCCTTGACGGTCACACTGTAACTGCTGGTTATTACACATTCCCTGCTGGTGATGTTCACTTGGCTCAATCAGGTGCTGGAAACTTCACTATTAGTGGTTCTGCCACTGACGTGTTCGTATTCCAAGTACCAAGCACCCTTACAACTGGCGCTGGTGGAGTTCCAACCATTACGCTTACTGGTGGAGCTCTTTCTTCTAACGTATATTGGATCGTTGGTTCTTCTGCAACCATTAACTCAGCAAATGCTGGAATATTCAGAGGAACGATCATTGCAAATGCTAGCATCACAGATACACTTGGTGGAACTGTTGATGGTAGACTGATCGCCCTTGGAGCCGCTATTACTTTAAGTCAAGCGACTACTGTAACTGTTCCTGGTGGTTTAACACAAACCAACGGCACAGCTGGTTTCACTGAAGTTCAAAACTCTATCGGTACTAGTGGTACATCTTTAGATGGTAAGTACTTCACCCTTGAAGATGCTGCAGGAAGCGTTACATTCTGGTTCCAGATCGGCAACGATGGAACAGAACGTCCTCTTGATGGTGCTGATAGAGCAGTACCGATCATCACAGTTAACGCTGGGGATAATGCAAACACAGTAGCTATCAGAATTCAACAAGCTATCACTACAGATGGTAATTTCACTGCATCAGCAACCGGTGACGTTGTTACTGTTACTGATCTAGCTAATGCTGCTAGACCTCTACCTAGTGCTGGAACCTCTGGTTTCGCTCTCGCTGTTACACAAGTAGGCAGCAATGGAAACCCTGAGGCAATTGTCATCTCTACATCAGTTACTATCTTCCCGCTGACAGGAACCGCTACAAGTGGCATCGCTACTGTTGTAAATGGTAACCAAGCAATGGAAGGACTGGTTGCAATCGGCACTGGAACAGACATTAAGCTTGCAACTCGTGAAGAACAAGTATCTGTAGCTTTTGGACATGATCCGAACCCGCTGAATAGCTTGAATGCATTTGTTAAGTTCTATGACGGTACTGCATGGGTAATGCAGTTCAGCAACAACAATCCTAACTTCACATTGAAGTCACCTTTGCAACTTGTTGGTGTAGCTCCCACTGTTTATCAGATGGATACAGCGCCCAACTACGACAGTGCATCAGTTGGTGAGATGTTCAAGTTGATTCCTACTACTGTAGCGAACCTAGAACATCAACTCACTCAGAAAGCATTGTCTCAATTGCCTATCGTTGCATCCGTACAGATTGCTGATAACTTCAGAGAAGTACAGATCAAGTCGTTGCAGGTTGGTTCTGCAGGAGCTGTTGAGGTCGTTGGTGGACGCGCTAATAGTGCATCGTTCCCAATCATCAATAGTGCTCAAGTAGATACTGCATTAGGTGAGAACTTCCTTGATGTTAGAGTAGCTGCGTTCCCGGATGCTTTGAGCACTGGCGATACAGTTATGCTCAAGAACAACACTGGGGTAGCCCGCCTATCTAGACTTTCAGATACAGACTCTGTAGATGTAGTTGCAGTAAGCGGATCTGTGTTTGAATACAGATTCAACCCTAAGCAACTGTTCTTGTCTCAATATGTTAAGTTTGGAATCACCGATGTATCTTCTACATATAGTAGACCCGCTGGAACTGTATGGAGATGGACGCATGATGATAGTGGTTCGTTGTATACAGCTACTGATCTAACTTCAGGAGTAGTGAGTCCATTGGTTACTGCTTACACAGCCAACGGTCTTGGAACACCCGCTAACTTAGTAGACGTATCTTTGAGCAATGGTTCTGTTACTCCACAGAAATTTGAACTCACTGTTATTGGAACACCTTCTCAAGCTGACTATTACACATTCCAAAGTGCTTCTGGTGCTACATTTGCTGTGTGGTTCTCTGTTGATGCCAACCTTACTGTTCCCACTGGTTCGACATATCTTGCTGCAACAAACAAGATCATGGTCTCAGTATTAAGCAGCTTCACAGAGAATCAAATTGTTGGTGCTTTGGCATCTACATTGAATGGTAATGCTCCATTCACCGCGCAATTTAGTGGAGCTCAATCATCAGGAGTTACTCTAGCTGATGTCGTTCCTGGTGATATAGTTTATGCATTCGGAACACTCCCTGGATGGGCACAAGGTAATAAGGTTACCTCAACTGGTGACGGCAATATGTCTGGTTTCCCAGTAATTGCGGTTAACGATGGTTCTATGTACTTTGACGTAGTGAATCCCAATGGTGTTGCTATGTCATCTACTGTTATCGGTTCTGGTGGAACAGTACAAGTTACCCCGCCCGCTATCATTAAGTGGACTCTCAGCCATGCTTCTAAAATCAGTGTTGCTCAAATCGTTGTATCTGGTGGCGTAGCTACCATTACTACAACTGGTGAACATCGTTTGAACGTGGGCGCTACGTTTGATCTCTTCGATAGTGCAGTTGTCCCGACTGTCCCAGGAAGCGGTGTCGGAACTGTAGCTACGGTTATAAGCATTAACCAGTTCACATTTGCTACATCTACTGCCAATGGTACTTACTTCGGTGGAGCTATCTTAGATACAACGAAACAAGTAACTAGATACAGAATTGAATCCCTTGGCTTCAACAGTCTATATAGATTGGTGTATGTCGATGGTGCAGCTCCTCGCTTCGCTGATAACGGTGTAGCGGTTGACGACATCTTGTTGTTGAACGGCAATACGTTTGACAGTAGAGATACTGGGTCTTTCAGAATCCGCGCCGTAGACAATACGACGTTGATCTATCAAGATACTGGTGCTACAGAGCAGATCAATACTAATAACGTTCCATTTAACAATACCAATACCTCTGTAACTTGGACATCAAGTATCAACACGGTTACTGGTGTTGCAGGAAGTTTTGAGAACTTAGTCTTAGGTGATTCTGTTAAGAAAGCGGAAGACAGCGATAGCTTGTATCTACAGGTTACAGGATTCTTCGTTGGATTGACTCCTTCTACTGCTGCTGCGGCTACATCTATCACACTTGATGCTGTATATGGTGGCGTGTCTGGTTTGTCACTTGGTAGCAGCTTTAACATGCACGATGATGTTAACAAGGGTGTTTACTTGCAAGCAGCAAGTGATATTACTATCATCGAAGGTGATTCGATGAGAGATAACGACTCATTGTTCATCGCTTCGATCTCTGATCCTAACTGGTTCACTATCAACAACACTGGAACCTTTGTAATCCAGAGCGTTGGAACAAGTGCAGACTACAGACCGTATATCAGAGTGAACAACACAGCGGGTACTGCTAACTCAGATCGTCTAATGGAAGTTGACGTAGCTGGTCTTGTTGTAACTGAAGGTTTGGGTAACGAGTTTAGTTCTGTTCGTCAGATCAACCACATCGCTATCGATGCTTTCAACAGCAAACAACGCGTAGTGTACTTGACTCCTGCTGATAGAGCATACAAGTTCTCTCAATCTAATAATTCTCTGCTCAATGCGATGGGTAAGTTGAACTACTCAACAGACGTAGTCAGCGGTATCGATGGATACTTGTACTACACAGGATTGTTGAAGCGCACTCAGAACACGATTGACGGATTCGAGCCTGATTCTGATACATTCCCTGGATACAGAGCTATCGGAGCTCCGATTGAACTTCTTCCTCCGCTTATCAGAAATATCGTTATTTCTATCAGCGTAGTGACGAACAACGGGGTGAATTTAAGTGATATTACTAATGAAATTCAGTCTGCTATTATTAATTACGTTAATGGTCTTGGGGTTGGAAATGATGTGATCCTATCTGCGATCATTGCTGCTGTAATGGGAATCAAGGGTGTTCAGTCATGTACTTTCACTACTCCGACTCCTAGCACGGTCTTCATCCCGATCGCTGACATTGAAAGAGCTTACATACAAGTAAGCGATATCAGCATATCATAAGGTGATAGATGGCAGCCAACAAGACAAAAACTGATAGACTACACGATCAGCTGAATCCTTTCTTCAATACAAGAAACAACCCAAATTGGGCTGGTCTTATTGATGCTATTGGTACTCAGGATCAGTTTGTGGCAGATCTTATTGTCAGCGTTGCTGAGCAGTTTTTCATTAAGACGGCTAATAGACCGTATCTTGATAGATTGGGTGCCAACGTATTCGTTAACCGCCCAAAGTTCATTGGGATGGACGATACGACGTTCAGACAGTATATCCCTGTTCTTGCGTATCAACCGAAACAGGTAAAACACATCATCGATGTTCTTCTCGACATCTTCTTCTTTAAGCAATCAACTACGGCCCACGTACAGAGTGCTCAAGCTGAGCCTTTCAATCTAGTTGACGGTTGGGAACTGCAGTACACAGTAGACGGGTTCAAACAAGATACCGTTATCTTCACTGCTGGTGATTTTGCTGACATTACTCAAGCCACTGCTCAAGAAGTAGCTGCCGTTATCAACAGACAGACAACTAACAGCTTCGCTATTGCCCAAAACAACCCTGTTACCAAACAAACTGTGATTCAGTTGTTTACCGATACCATCGGAGCAAAGGGATCTGTCACTGTTACTGGCGGGCGTGCTAACATAGCCTTCCAGTTTGATGGCTTTATCAATGCCGCAGCCAACAGCAATGATGTTCAATGGACCGCAACTAAAGTTGGGGACGTGATGACCTTCCAGTGGACTGGCGGCAATACGCCTAACCTATTCGCTGTGCAAGTTGGAGACACTTTCATAAGTGATATTCCTGGGTCTTCTGGAAACCTGAACAACAAGGGCTCTTTTGTTATTACGAGCGTTAACTTAAGCAATAACTCCTTTACCTTTAAGAACTTGTTTGGTCTACCAGGAACATTCACACAAACTAGCTCTCTGCAGTCTAAATTCATCTCTGATTATCGTGCTGTTGTGTGGACTAATAACCCCAACAGAGCCGTAGCATGGGAAGTTACACCTGGACAGTTCACGGTTGAGATGCCTACGTCTCCCCCAGTTGTTCGTCGTGCTCTCGGTGGATCTGCACACATCAATGGTGTGGAAAATGTGATGATGAATAGGGTCAGCGATACTCAGCTTACTCTAGATAGTGTTAACAACTGGCCCGCTAGTGGAACGTTCTTACTACAAGAACAAAATACGATCATTGCTTCAAACGCGACTACATTACAGAACACACAGTTTATCAGTGTTGAGACAAGATATACATACACAAGCATCTCTGGGAATGACCTGGTAGGAATTAGCCCAAATCTTCCGCCAGCAGCTGTTTTGAATGGACCTCCGGGACTTGCTAACTCCGGTTCGCTAGTCTTACTTGAAGACGCTGTTCCGGCTAGCATCTCTGGCATCAAGGGACCTTATGTGTGGGATCTGAACGCTGCTTTTGTGTTGTCATCGCTTACAGGCAACCTCACTCAGATCATAAACGCAGGACAAAGCTTGAAAATTATCAACATTGGCCCCAATAACCTGGATGCAGGTGGTGGTCAACTGATATTCGACTTCGGTACAGCTTTTCAAGAAGGTCCAGTGAGATACTTATTTAAACCTTCTGCGAACACCATAGCTATTGATCCAGCTTACATCTTCCTAAACGATCACACCGTTGGGTCTGCTGTAACTGCTATAAGAAGCAAGGGGCCACATGCTATGAGCGGCCTTGGAACTGAGTTTGCTCCATATATCACAGATCCGACAGTGGCCCGTGACATATTAGAGGCCTTGATAGAAGAAGTGAAGAGTGTGGGGATTTTTGTAGAGTTCTTGATAAGATATCCAGAGCAACTCTACGGCACCTTGGATGTATATGATCAACAAGGGCTTGGAGCAGGAGCTCCCTTTAATAGTTAATAGAACATGAGTTCTATTAAGGTATAATTTAGGTATTAGGAGATAGTTAATGGCAGTTCTTGGTCGCCTACTTTTAGCCAGCGGAGAAAGATTAGACTTAGCAGATATATTGAGTATCGACTCATATACTGCTGGTGACTTTAAGTACTTACTTCAAGGCCTTATCGGTAACTCGAACCCCCTTATTCTTAAGGGCTTCGAGGTCATCAATCCTGGCGCGGCTCTTGGTACGCAAAACATCTCTATCAGCATTGCTGATGCCGTTGTTCTTTACCCTACTTCTGATGCTGGTCCGTTCTATGTTGGTTTGCCACAAGGTAACATCAACGCTCAACCTCTCATCCCTGAGCTTGTTCAGAACGCCACTAACTACGTTTACTTAACTCTAACTACCTTTGATACATCGCAGGACTCTAGATCATTCTGGGATCCCGACCTTAACGGTGGTAGTGGTGGTGAGTTTACTCAAGATGTAAATACTGAGTCCGCACTTGCTGTACAAGTAGGTGTATCTACTGCATCGTTCCCTACCAACACGATCCCGATCTGTAAAGTTGTCATGGGTACGACGATTACGTCTATCCAAGATGCTAGAGAGATGATGTTCCGCCTTGGAACTGGTGGACTGTCTCCGAATCCGTTTAATCGTTTTTCATGGCCTAGTCTTCCGACTTCTTCGTATCAAAGAACTGAAGCTCCAGGAACTATCACTTCTGGTGCTCAACCTAATCCCTTTGAAGGTGCTGACAAAAACATCAGTAATCTGAAAGCATGGATGGACGCTGTTATGTCCAAACTTGCAGAATTAGGTGGAACTACTTATTGGTATGATGACGTCTCGACTTTCAACCTAGTTAACTTGTTCATGGATACTGAAGGTTCAGTTATCTCCTCAACAGGAATCTGGACACATTCAGCTACTATCCCTGGACATTTGTCTTGGTCAGCACCCATCTTCATCAATGTTCTGTTCGATCCACGTACATATGAGATCGATGGACCTGGAAGCGTACAACTTGCCGATGGACAAGTAGCATATATAAGTCTGAACCGTCATCAACCTGTCAATGGTTCTGATTTACCTCTTTCATTTGTTAATGATGCATCTTACGTAAATGGTGCCGTTGGGTATTTCGCCAATCTGAATATTGGCGACTGGGTTGGCAACATCGTTGATCCTACGCAGAACATGGCACAGGTTGTGCAGTTCTTTGACAGCTTGAACGGAACTGGTTCTGTAACCTCTCCTGCACTTGCTGTTTCTATTAGTATTGCTAGCCCTTATCTTGGACCTACAGCTTCAAATTTAGCTGTCTTCGATCAAGGTGTTTACACAACAAGCGATGTTGTAGTCTCTTACACAAATACAGCAGCTTTAACAGCGGCTGGTGGAAACTTCTTCTGGCTGGCATACCGCGATGACAACGTTGAATCTATCAATGGTGCTTATGCGTTCTTCAGCGGAACAATCCCAGGAACATCTACGGCGGTATTGATTACTGCCAACAATCCTGGTGTAGCTGGTAACGCTATTTCGTTGGTGTTCAATGGATCTAACACAATCACAGCTGCTATTGCAACTTGGAATGCTGCTCATCCTACTAACCTAGTAACATTGACTAGTGGTAACGGTACACAAGTACCTTCCGCTGGAACAACACTAGTTTCTGGTGGTATTGATGGAAGTATCGTAGCAACAACGCTTGCTATCAATATCACTACGAACGATGGATCTAGAGCTTTAGTTACGAGCAATCCGCCCAACAATCTTGCGGCTGGTCAACGTATCACTATCTCTGGAACAACGCACTACAACGGCGTTCAACAGGTCATTCAGATTGTTTCGCCTACGCAGTTCTATATTTCTCAAACGGCAGTGCAAGCTGTCCCTGAATCTGGTTCTGCTTCTTATGCGACAGTTACCACTACGACTGCTAATGGTTTCCCAACGGATGCTACTATCAACATCTCAGGAACTAATAATTACGGTGGTAACCCTCTAACTTCTGGAACACTAACTAAAACTAGTGGAACAGGTGACGCGACTATATCATTTAGCTCATGGCACGATGGTGGTTCACAGTACACATTCACTGTAGTTAGTGCTAACGCTACTATCGGTGCGACGTACACTAACAATGGACAAACGTTCACTGTAATGGATACCATTACGGCTGGAACTACATTAGTTACTGCTAACCTTGGTAACCCTTATCAGATTGCTGTAATTGATGCTACACACTTTAATATTCCGATCCCTGCTGGAAGCATTGTTCCGCCTCCGTCTGGAAGTCCTCCGTTGGGCACTGCAGCAACATATGGTTTGTTAGCTGCTTCTACTATTACGAACTCTGGTTCTTCGATTGATAATGGTGATCTAGGACTTTATCCTGGAACTTCTGTAACAGGATTTCCTCCTGGTGTTGTTGCAGGTGTTACTAATGTCAACAATGCAGCTGCAATTCAGGCTCAAACAGATGCTCTTGCTGCATACACATTTGGTAATGCTCAAACTGCCACTCCAATCTCATCTACTCTTGATGGGCAAACGCTTACTCCTGGTGTTTACAGTGAATCTTCTGGTACATTCCATTTAGCCTCATCTGGAACTGGAACCCTTACCTTGAATGGTGCTGGGGTTTACATCTTTAAGTGCGCAAGCACTCTTACGACTGGTGCCGGTGGTATTCCGATCATCAACCTTACCAACGGAGCCCTTGCTAAAGACGTCTACTGGATAGTTGGTTCTTCGGCTACAATTAACTCTGGCAGCCCTGGTACGTTCCAAGGAACTATCATTGCAGATGCTAGCATCACCAACACATCTGGTGGTGTTGTTAACGGTCGTTTGATAGCCCTTACTGGCGCAGTTACATTAAGTGCTGCTGCAACTATTAATGTTCCCGCTTCTGTTGTTAATACACCTACAGAGATCTCCGGAACTATTACCCTTGCTGCTATTATCGTGCGTACACAACAAGGTGCTTTCACTCTTTATCAAGATCAAAGTATTCCTATCAACGGTACGTTCAACCAGATTGTTGCGCCTCCGTTTATCAGTGGAACGCCCGATTATGCACTTCCTCCTGGATATAACACCCTATTCGGAACTGCTAACTACAACAGCTTGCCATCAGACAGCGTTGTAACTCGTTTAAGTGAACTCACTGGAATGATGGCCGATAAGGCCCAAGATAAGACTGTTAAGTATTTGCCTACTGGTTTACAGGCTATTACAAACGTTCCAGGGGCAAGTTCTGCTCGCACTGATCTAACAGGTCAGAATTTGGGTACCGTTGGGACTCTGTCTCCTGGCGTATACTTCTTTACTTCTTCTGCTGCATTGACAGGAACACTCACACTTGATGCGGGCGGTGATCCTAACGCACAGTGGGTTTTCCAAATTGGAAGTACACTTACCACTGCATCTAACGCTGTTGTCGCCGTAATCAACGGTGGACAAGCTGGTAACATCTTCTGGCAAGTTGGAAGTAGTGCAACGATCGGCACGAACACTATCTTCAAAGGTAACATCTATGCTCAAGCGAGTGTTACAGTTACTACCGGTGCTAGCATAAATGGTAGAGTTAGAGCACTTACCGGTGCAGTAACATTAAATAATAATGCTATTGCTATCGCACCTGTATCACCTGGCGTTATAGCAACTACGATGGGAACTGCCATCAATTATGGTGTTATTGCCAACTCGACAATAACAAATACTGGTGGAACTGTCATCACTGGAAGTCTGGCATTAAGTCCTGGTACTTCAGTAACAGGATTTCCTCCTGGGACTGTTTCTGGAACACAAGATATTGCCAACGGTGCAGCAGCACAAGCTCTAACTGATGCCACTGCTACATATACATACTTGGCGGCACTGACTGGTTCTGTTAGTGAATTCCAAGATATTACGTTCACTCCAGGATCTACACTTACTATCTTGCAACCTGGCAGCCCTGGTAACGCGGTAGTAACTCTACCTAGTTCAGGAACTGGTATTCAACTTGGTATCAATCAGTCTGCTTATGTAACTATCGACAGAAACAATCCTTCTACTCCGTCAATCGTAGTGGCAGCTACTAGTTTAGTCCCTGTCGCAGAGAACGTATTTGTTATTGCTGCACGTTTGACAAGCACCACTGTTTATATGTGGGACGGCTTCCAAGTCGTGTCTGGTGGAGCTGTACCTGTTCCTGTTTATGACGCCATCGTAGAAAGCCAAGACCGCAACATGAAACTTGTTGCTGGTGGTGATTGGAGTTGGTCAAGTGGTGGCAGCAGCCCAATAAATTTTGCATCATATGCAAACGCTGGAGCTGGTGAAGGCGACAGCACAAGTAACACAACTTGGACTGGTGAAGTTTTCACTGCTGCTAGCTCAGGAAGTATCTCTTCTGTTACGCTTTATATGAACGGTATTAGTGCGAGTGGAAACCTCACTGCACAAATTTACGCAGCAAGCGGTGGCGTGCCTACTGGCCCATCACTTGGAACAAGTAACGTTGTTAACGCATCGGGAGTATATAGCGGTGGACTGCTTCCATTCCCAGCACAGGTGTTCACATTCGGAACTCCTGTAACAGGTATCATAAGCGGCCAACAATATGCTCTGGTTATAAATAGCTCTGGATTGTCTGGCACTATCTTATATGAACACGCTAGTGCTGTAGTATCTGGTCAGAACGAAATCAAGAGTTCAAACAGTGGAGTTAGCTGGACAAACACATCTCCATTCAACATGGTCTTCTCTGTTGATGGAGTAATCTCAACTGGTGCTACTCTAGCATGGTCGGCAAACGCCTACCTACAAATTCCTAGCCTTGCAGAAACAGCAAACACTATCTTGGCTGGAAACGTTGTATTGCCAACAGATCAAAACGTCGCATACGTAGAAGTTAATCGTTCAGGCGCTGGTGGTAACTTATCAATTACGGTTGCTGATATTGCTGCTGTACCATTGGACTACAATACGGTCATTATTGCTCGAAGAGTTGGAGCTAACGTCATCGTTGGTAACAACTCAATGCTGTTGATCCCTGGTGAGAGCAAAGCATTGTTCTCTGGCGTTTCAGATCAGAACCTAGCTTTGATCGGAAGCGGTGTCACGGAAGCGACTTCTAACCCTGGATATGCAGCTCGCGGATCTGTCAACAGAATTGAGCTAGATACTGAAGGTGCATTAGACGCTATTGCTCGTCACGACAAAGAATTTGATAAGTACTTTGGTATGTTCCGCATGATTGCTAAGACTGCAGGAACACAAACAAGAGTTCGTATCACTGGTTCTGATCGTGTAGTATTTACTGGTGAGACACTCACTCAGTCAATGAGCTCTTTGAGAGTTTCATTTACTGGCGCTGAAATAGATTTCCACACTGGACAAATCTTCGGTGGGGATGCTACTCTTCCATTGAGCACAGATTTCTCTACAGCTTTAGGCGTTAACTTCAGTCCTACGACGATCTCAGCAAACCAATACTTGTGGTATTCTATTGCTGCAATTCCTTCTAGCACTAACGCAGACAACACTATCAATGTTCAGTTTAACGTGGTTGCTGGTGCTTCTAGTGGTTCAACGACCATTCTTGCAGCTAAACCGCCTCTTGCTGGTGTAACACCACTTGGGTATGTTGCTGTTCAAGATAACGGAACTGGTGGATCGGGAACAATCCTTAATCTTGCACAGGTTAACATCGCTCAACTTGGAGTTGGTGCGGGATCTGGTAGCGGTTCAGGATTACAACAAGTTAGATTGTTTGATCCAGTTTCTACTACATTATCTACGGGAAATCCTGTTACAATCGACGGCGTTTCAGTTAATGCTGGTGACCTAGTTCTGTTTAACAACTTGGCTTCTGGAAATCATGAGATTTACAAAGCTATTGGGGTTGGAACTAATATCACTAGTTGGCAGGCACAATTCTTGTTCAATGGTTCTGTTACTCCATCAGGTGGCAACACAGTTGTCATTACTGCTGGTACCAGCTTCGCTGATACTATCGGCGTTTACTCTGGAACTACATGGAACTTTAACAACAAAGTTAGATACTTCAATGGTGCTGACTATTGGGAAGTTTCAAGTCTCAACTCTGCAGCATTAGCTAACAATCAAGTTGCTCAAGCTACCTGGGCGTCGTTTGCATGGCTGGGTTCTGAGAACATGATTGTTGATTACTCTATCCTAAGAGGAACAGCTAAAGAAACTGGAACGATCATAATCACTACTGACGGAACTAACGTTGGTCTGGCAACTGCAAACGTTAACACGAACGCTGTTAATGCTGGTATCACGTTCTTTGGGGTTATCTCTGGATCTAACATCAACCTGAACTACACGTCAACCAATACTGGTTCTGCTGGTCAGATCAAGTTTGTGTTGAGACGCTGGTCAGATGGTGCTGGTGGTCCTGGTGGAATTCCTAGCTACAGTGGTGGCGGTGGTGGAGCAGTAACTGGTGCTGGAAGCTCTGGTCAACTTGCTATCTTCACGACAGGAACAAACATCGTTGGAAACGTTAACTTGAACTATGACACAACCAACAATCTGTTGGAGTTAGGTTCAGGTGCTAACATAGTACAAACAAGTACACTTCAGAGTGTAGCTATACCGTCTGGTATCGAGACCAACCAATCGTTGTTCTCATACAGCGATACGTTCACTTTCGCAGTAATTGAATACTCTGTAGTAGAAGGAAGCAATTTCAGAATTGGGACCCTACTTATCACTCAAGACGGTGTTTCTACGGTGAACGTAGTAGATACCTTCTCAGAGGTTGGAACTGGAACGGGCTTGACTTTTGCATCTCCTGCTGTTACTCATACAATCACCGGTGGCCTTGTAAACATTAAGTTTAATGCCACGAGCTCTAATATCGGCGGTACTTTCAAGTACTCGATGCGCCGTTGGAGTTAACTTTAAGTCGTGTTAAAATTAGGTAGACACGGCGTTTAAGGAGTTTTTGTGGCTAATGAGTTAAAGTTTGGTAATAAGGTAGTCTTTTCAAATGGTAACCCCATTACACTATCTAGTGCGAGTTCAGATCCGGGTTCTGCTGCGGCAGGTGATCTCTACTATAACTCTACGTCTGGAGTACTGAGATACTACAACGGCTCTGTCTGGGGCAACGTAGGTGTAGGAACTGTTACAAGCGTCAACGTAGTTGAGAACGATTCTGGCAACAACATCTTCAACTCAACTGGTGGTCCAGTAACATCTAGCGGTACAATCAACCTTTCGTTGATCTCGCAGAATGCTAACTTAGTCTTTGCAGGTCCTAGTTCTGGTGCAGCTACTCCTACTTTCAGATCGCTTGTAGCTGCTGATATTCCTAGCTTGTCTGGCACCTACTTGTCATTGTCTGGTGGGGTAATGGCTGGTAACATTGACATGGACAATACGTTCAATGTCATCAATATGGCTGCTCCAGTTAACCCTGGTGATGCCGTTAACAAATCATACGTTGACAACTTCATCAATGCCACATCTTGGAAAGTAGCTGTTCTTGCAGCTACCACTGCAAACATCACCCTATCAGGTGAACAAACGATTGATGGTGTTGCAACTAGCTCTTCTCGCGTTCTTGTTAAGAATCAATCTACTGCTTCTCAAAACGGTATCTACATCTCTAACAGTGGTGCATGGACACGTTCTTCAGATATGAACTCTTGGGTTCAAGTACCTGCGGCTGCTGTATTTGTTGAAGAAGGAACGGTAAATGGAGACATTGGTTGGGTATGTACTGCTCAACCTGGTGGAACTCTTGGTACTACCGCTATTAACTTCGTTCAGTTCTCTACCGCTGGTGCTTATAGCGCTGACGGAACAACACTCCAACTTGTAAGTGGTGTGTTCTCTATTAAGAACGGTGGTGTTGGAGCAATCCAATTAGGATCCGTTACAGATGGCGTTACCCTTGACCAATCAGGTTCAGGAAGCACGCTGGAGGTTAAAGCCGGTGGTATCAGTGATACTCAAATTAATAGTGCTGCTGCTATTGCTTTTAGTAAGTTAGCAGCGTTAACAAGTGCGCACATCCTTGTTGGTAACGGATCTAACGTTGCCGCAAACGTAGCGGTGTCTGGGGATTTGACCCTTGCAAACACTGGTGCTTTCACAGTAGCTAAGATACAAGGAACAACCGTTTCTGGTATCACTGGTACTGGTAACCTTGTCTTCTCGGCATCGCCTACCTTCACTGGTACGATCATTGCTGCTGCTTTGACTCTTTCTAGCGCTTTCACTGTTAACACTATCAGCTCAACTGGCACGTTCCTGTTGAATGCAAACAGTGGCGGTTCGGCTGTCAATATCGAGGCTTCTTCAGTAAATAGAAGCACTGACGGTTCTAACTTCATCTCAGAGACCTACAATAACTCTATTACTATCATTGACAACTCTGGACCTACTGCAGTTACTGCATTCACTTTCGCTGTTGCTAGCTTCGCAGGTGAGGAAATCACTTACGTTATTGAGAGTGGCAATACTGCTAAAGATTGCCGCATTGGTACACTTAGAATTACAGCCAACAATGCTGGAACTATCGTTCCTTCATTTTCGGACATGTTCTCAGAGAGTGCAGATTGTGGAGTCACTTGGTCAGTGAGTAACAATGGCCTTGGGGTTATATCGGTTGCGTATACTGCAGCTAACCAAGGTTCAAATAGAACAATGAGGGCTGACATTAAGCAGTTTATTCGCTAAAACTGTGATATAGTTAAGCTATAATTATAAGCCTCTTGGGGATTGGGAACTAAGGTGCAACGATGGGTATAAATTTTCTTTCAATTAGAAATGGTGTCACGTTTGGCAATCAGGCCAGTGTACCTAGCAATCCTGTAAACGGCGATTTATACTACGATTCGACCCGCAACACGTTTGTTCACTACAACAACGGTGGGTGGAAAGATCTTCAATCTAGATCTGATGTTGCAACTGCAGGTTCTCTTACCAGTGCAAACTTCCCAACAACTATTGTTCAGTCCAGTTTAGTTAGACTGACAGGAAGTACCTCTGGCACAATCTCTGGCTTCGCAGCTATGCCAGATGCTAAGACGTTCGTTCTCTACAACGAATCGACTGCTGCCGTAACACTATCATATAATTCTCTTTCTGAGGCTACTGCAGCAAACCGTATTATCACTCCTACCCAGGGTGATCTGGTTGTCTTGTCTGGCCATTCTGTTACCTTGGCTTACGACAGTTCTCAAGCCCGTTGGGTTGTAATCAACACACAATCTAGCAGCTCTGGTTTTGGCATCAGCAACGATCTGGACAGTTTGACCTTCCGTGCTGAATTCATTGAAACATTCACAGAAAATGATACTAGTTCTCAAAGCGCAGTAAACGGCGGCGCCGGCTTTACTAACGCAGTTTATAACTCATCTAAGCAAATGTACACGATGCTCTATGATGCATCTAAGACGATGAACGCGTCTGGTACTGCTGCCACGCTTTCAGGAACACCATCATTCACGGTAGCAGCCGGTGACGTTGTCATCAATCTGGCTACTGGTGAAGTTAAAAGAATTACAGCTCTATCTTCTCAAACGGCCTATACCCTTGAATCTGCATTTGGTTCTAGCCTTGTTGCACAAGCTGTTTGCGTGTCTCAGGCTGTACATACGGTAGATATCTATAACTATGTTGATGCTGGTGTATCTATTGCCACTGCGTTTCCTGGAAGTACATTCTCAGAGATCATGGTGGATTACGAGGATAATGCCACGTCAGGCAGCAACCTCTGGACCCCTGATACTGCTCCTTTTGTTGCCTTTACAGCATCTACCGACAATACGAACTGGACACTGCTACAAGTTAGAGCAACCAACGAAACAGATATCATGCAAAGCGATATCTGTCCGACAGCTGGTACAAGTTTATATCTGCGTTTCTTCTCTGATAAGACGTCTGGTTCAGGATTTGTTAACTTAATTAGTTACAACGCCTTCATGCAGAAGCTCATTGGAAACCAAGTGGGTGCGGGTCAAACCGGTATCACTTGGTCTGCATATGCTCTTTCAAACAGCTCTACAACCCCGATCAATTGCACGTTGAGCGTTATCGGCGGGAAAACCACGATCACATTCACTAACAGTCTTCAATATGCTGTTGGGGTTAATCCTGGTCAATCTTATGGTGTGCTGGACGTTTATCTGAACGGTCAGATGCTGCCACGTTTTGTTGCTGGATCTGTTCCTACTACAGATGGTTACTACACTGAACTGAGCGGAAGTGTTATCCAATTGGATCGTGACTACAGCTCTGTTGCTCTTGAAATTCAAGTTCTATTGCGTACACAGATCGTAGATACATCTGGCGTGAATGCTACAAATGTTAATGAAATACAGAACTTCATTGACGATGGATTTCAACCTTTCATAGCCTTAACTGATTTCACACTTGCCGCTACCTCCACTACAGGCACTCCTGCTGTTGGGACCTTCTACTCATCTATTCAAAATAGAGCCAGTATGACAGATCTCTCTCAGGATTTGAAGCCGCGTATGGGTGTTGAAAGAAAACCAATTCAAAACTTGTATTCAATTACAACGGAATATGGACCCAACAACGAAACTATTTGGGGTGTTTTTAATGATACCCTGGGTCAGGTCAGATTGGGCGGTTCAGCATGGACACCATTTACTAACGTAAATGGTAACATAGGCGCGAGCGCGAATGGTGTTGGTGTATTTAGTAGCAACATTGGGGACTTCATTGAGATTACCTTCTATGGAACTGGTCTCAATTTTCTTTTATATCTCACTAACTCAGCAAGAAGTTTTACTGTTTCAGTAGATGGTGGTGCAACAACCACAGTGAGTCCTTCTACAACAAGCACCAGCACATTGTTAGGCGGTCGTAACTACAATCAAAACGTAGTTACTAACATGGTTAGAAACTTAACTTTGGGTGTGCACACAGTCAAGGTTGCATTGTCCGTTGGAACTGATATTGACATCACGGGATATGAAATCCTAAATGAATCTGCTAACGTTATTACTCCTTCAGGCATTGGTTATAGTAGCGGACAGCAACTAGTTGCTGGTGCTAAGTCTACGCTGGCCTACAATTCCGTTGTAACTGGCACTCGTGGCGGTCGTGTGCTGATTTATCAGAATGCAGCTGGTGCTGTATCTCAAGCATTTACGCCAACCAATGGTTCTCAGCTTAACTACCCGTCTGTAACACACATTAACGAAGAAGTCGTTCGTGTTTATGCATTTAGAGAATTCGGTGCAGGAAGAGCGGATGATTTTAGTAGAACAAATGGATCAACTCAGAATGCCACCTTCACACTTGAAGATGGAACTACAACTGTAGTCGGACAAAATAACTTCTTTAACTTCAACGGCATAAATGGTCAGGAAGGATTAGTTCAGAACGCATCAGGTGATTTCACTACGATCACATTTGTTGGTACTGGCTTAGATATTATAACCGCCGGTAATAGCGTTGGTACTGTTACTGAAGTATATTCAATTTTGGTTGATGGTACAACTATTGCGAGCGGTTTGACTGGTGCAGTCTTAACTGCCAACTCTATAACACCTATTGTGTCTGGATTGCCATACGGCACTCACACTGTAAAGATCTTAGTTACTGCAACTAATTCTAATGCTTGGCATATGAAAGGATTTCAGGTTTATCAACCTAAAACTCCGACATTGCCAACTAACTGCGTAGCATTAGGGACATACAATGTAATGGCAAATTACGTTGCAAATTCAACTCAAAGTTCAGTCAATATTGCGACAGGAGTTTTACGTAAGGTCTCCATGAGAGAATGCAATCTCACTGGTACTTGGGTATTTTCTGGCGGTGCTGCGGTTATTCCGCTCAGCATTATGGGTTGGGAACTATCAAGTCCAGCAAGTGCAAGCACTATAACCTTCCAATTCTTTGGAACTGGTTTTGAATATCGTGCCTACAACAATACCGCTGCAACTACTTACACTATGAGCGTTGATGGTCAAGTTAACACTCAAGTTGCGAACGGTTCTCCTACTGGTGGAGCTGGTTGGACATCAGCACTTACTACTAGTTTCTATGGAACCTCTTTTACTTATGCAAATACAACAGGTGTAGTTACTTTAGCTGCAGCCGCTGGTAACTCTGGTTGTGGTATTTCAATCAATGGTCTTACTCTAGGTATGCATACGATAACAATTAGTTGGACTAGTGGTACTGGTTCAATTAATCCTGAAGCATTTGACATCATCACTCCAATTCATTCTTATAAATCAAATCTTTATGCAGATTTGCAAAATGCTCTACCTGTTGGCTCTAACTCAATCAGTGATGATAGAGTTTTCACACCCATTGCTAATCTCCCAGCTACTAAAGCTTGGGCTCAAGCGATAGGTATTACTGGTGGTCCTACTACGACCTCAACAACATTGACTCCAATGCCTGACATGAGTGTTTCTATAAAAACTTCAGGCGGAGCTCTTGATATTAGTTATTGTGCAACCACCAGCGCATCTGGTGGAGCTGGTGACGCTGTTCAAACTCAAATCTTTGTGGATGGTGTTGGTCAAGGAAGTGTTAAGAGCAACTCTGTCGGTACTGCTACATCTACGAATACAGATCGTTTGTTTGTAGATGTGAGTCCCGGATATCATAAGGTAGATGTTTACTGGTCAGTAGGTTCTGGTACTGCCACAGCCGGTGCTTCTCAACGAAACCTTACGGTTAAGGAAACTTAAGGATAATTATGTCGAAGATTTCAGGTATACACACTCCAGCAGAACTCAAGAACCTAGCGATTAATGGCGCTTTTGACTTCTTTCAACTTGTTGAAGGTACAGTAGTCACTACTAATAGTGCTACCCCTGTGGGTACTACTTACTCGGCTGATATGTTTCCATATCAATCGACTGGCCCAACAATTAAAAACTTTTCAGTTGGAAGAGATACTACCAATCTTCCTACACAAGCTCAGTCTGGATTTCAAAGTACATACTCATACCTATTCACTTATATTGGTGGTACTTCCTTTGCATCTCCTGCAGCTGGTGATTATGTTGTTCCAATAAGTTACCGCATGGAAGGTTTGGATTACGAAAAAATTCACGCAAAATCCATGACAGTTGGATTTTGGGTAAACGCTTCCGTTCCTGGAACATATAGCATTGCTATTGGCAATGCTGCTGGAAACAGATCATATACAACTACTTTTACGGTTAGCGGCGCCAACAGTTGGCAGTTCATTTCGGTAACTATTCCTCTGGATAGTGCCGGAACATGGACATTTGACAACTCCCTTGGAATGGTAATGTTCATCGGCACAGTAGCTGGAACTACTTTTCAAACATCAACACTTAATGCTTGGCAAAGTGGTAACTTTATTATGGCCAGCACAGCAACCAATTGGATGGCTACTGCTGGAGCAACACTTCGTATTGCTCAGTTGAGTATTGTAGAAGGTCCTCTTGGATTTTCTGCTACCGGGTTTGCTCGTCAAGGTAGAGGAATTCAACAAGAGCTCGCTTTATGTCAACGTTATATTGAAGTATTCGATCAAAACAATGGTGGTTCTACTACTAGACCTATCGGCATGGGATTATGTACAGCAACAAATGCTGCATCATTTTTGATTGCACTTGCGGTTAAAAAGAGAGCAAATCCGACGGTAACGGTTACCGCTGCATCGCATCTACAGGTATCTAATGCATCTATCAACAATGCCGCAACTGGCTTTGCGGATCAGGGCTGTGGAGTTGATACTGGGTTTTTTCAAATTACAGGCACCATCAGCCCAACTAATGCTGCATGCGCTTTAACTTGGAATACCGCAGCCGGTCGCATGTACTTTACGTGCACTCTATAAGGAACAAATATGGGCGTTACACAGGTATTAAATTCTAAAGCGGTCATTAAGAAGCTAACAACTGAAGACCTTCCTTTTTCAACTGGTCAATCGGTCATTAGCAGTTATTATGCTCAATCTACGGTTGGTCAAACTGTTATCAATCTTGGTTTTAGTGTACAAGCAACCGGTGCTAGTGCAAATACTGATGCCTTTTGGTTGTTTGTTGACGGTAAGAAACTTGATCTAGGTTCTTCAAATGACTATGTATTTACTGCTATTGGATCTGATGGGACCTCCTCACAAGTTACATTAAATGCTCCTCTGCCTGCTATCTACAATATCCAAGCTTTTAAGCTTGGTCTAAAGCCTGAAGTTGAGTTCCAGACGGATAACCGTTTCGTACAACTATATAATTATGAGAACGCTGGATTTCAAGGATTCATAGACTCTACAACTTATACCTTGACTCCTACTACCACGACAGGAAGTCCTGCTGCCGGTACGTTCTATTCGTCTATTACTGGTCGCGCATCTCTAGTTGATTTGAGCCAAAACTTGAAAGCTGTTATGGGTATTAATCGTATCAGTACCCAACAAATCTATCAGCTCCAAAATGAATCTGGGCCCAACCAAGAACCTGTTTTTGCTGTACTTAATGATACATTTGGACAGATTCGTCTTGTTGGTACCAACTGGGTAAATACCAACAGCAACCAAGGGGCATTCCCTACCAATCAAAGCACTGTTAACGGTGCAGAATATGCCGAGATCACGTTCTATGGGACTGGTCTCAACATGTTAACTCTTTCTAACAGTACTGCTGGCAATTACACTGCGTCAGTGGATGGCGGAGCACAAGGATCGAATCTTTGGCTTTCACTTACTACATCCAACGTTTTGCAGTTGAGAAACTATGCACAGAATCAAGTTTTGCCTGTGGTTAGTGGATTGGCTCTTGGTATTCATACCGTTAGAATTTTCAACCAAAACACCACAAACTTGAACATTAACCTACATGGTTTTGAGATTCTGAACGATTCTTCGCTTAGAGTAAATTCTGGTATTGGTTATATCCAAAACAAGCAGTACATTGCCTCTTCACAAAACATTTCATCATACAGCTCTGCTGTTACAGGAACTCGCGGTGGCCGCGTTGTTGCATATCTGAATGGTGATGGATCTGTTGGTAAAGCTTGGACACCCGTCAATACGTCATCTGCATTACTTACAGCTGCAGACCATACCAATGAGGAAGTTTCAAGAGTTTACACTCCAAGAGAATTTGGTCAAGGTCGTACTGATGATTTTAGCCGTTTTGTAACTACTGCAACTACTGCGGCTTTTACTTTAGATGATGACACCACTTCACTTCAAACTACAAGTGGAGTTTTTCAGCTCCTTAACGGTGTGGAAGGATTAGCATTCGGATCAACAGGACAGCAAATGATGTTCACTTTTGTGGGCACTGGTTTGGATGTTCAAATGTCTGCTACCACTCTAAGCGGTGTTACTGTTACATATCAAATTGATGGAAGCTCTGCAGCAGCATTCGCAATCACCAGCAACGTAATACAGAACGTTAAGGTCGTATCAGGATTGCCATACGGTACTCATACATTTAAACTGAATTTGACAGCTAGTACTAGCGGTCAATTCAACGTTAATAGATTTGTTGTTTATCATCCTAAAAAACCTACAGTTCCATCTGGTTCAATAGAAATTGCTGATTACAATGTCTTGGGAAACTTTGTTGCCAATACATCTGCAGTTGCTGAAACTATTTCTACAGGTGTTATTAGAAAAGCCGCAATGCGCGAGATGATCTATACAGGAACTTCGTGGACAATTGCTTTGGCAACTGGTGCAGGTACAACTGGAGCTGTTGCTGGTATCCGTACTCTGGGAGCTGCTGCTACTCAACAAGTAAGATATACGTTCTTTGGAACTGGACTTGATCTTCGTATGTCTACTCCTGTGGCCACTAATACATTTACTATGTCTATCGACGGAACTAATCCAACTGCTGCTGGAGCAACATCTACTGGTTTCTACGGTAACTTCAGCTCATTTGTTGCAAGCACTGGTGTTGCTACTTCTAACGGTACTGGCTCATTCGGAAACGGTTTGTGGGTAAGCGGACTTCCTCTTGGATACCACACCGTGGTGTTTACGCAGAATGCTGCCACATCTTATGGATTTGAAAGTATGGATATCATTACGCCTGTCTACGTTAGTAAGTCGAATTTGTATGCTAATTTCGAAAACGAATTACTCGTTGGATCAAATAGCATCAGTGACAGCCGTAGTTTTACTGCTGTTAAGGATGCATTACCAGCTACAAAAGTATGGTCAATGGCTTCTGGAGTCTTTAGTACTCCAACGACAGCATCTACAACGCTTGTTCCGGTTCCAGATATGTCATGTACTGTTCGTAGTGGATTAGATGGTAAACCATCTGTATTAAGAATAACGTATTCCGTTGAGGTGTTTCATAGCGTCAACCAAGGACAAATGAATACTCAAATCTTTTTGGACGGGGTCGCAGTAGGAACAATCAAGCAATCTAATGCCCCAGGTGTTAACGGTGGTGTGGTGAACTCTGATATATATATAGCTCCTGTTGCACCAGGAGCACATAAGATCGATGTATATTGGTCTACTGGCACAGGTGCCACGATGAGTTCGGCGGGCACAGAACGAACTTTAGTAGTAGAAGAAAAATAAGGAATTAGGAGAATTTATGACACAAGATATTAACTTACAATGGCAATCGTTCAACGTAGATCTGAACACGGTCGATGCTTGGATGAAGGCAAACGCTGGAGCACAATATTGCGGACTTTCCGCAAATAGTCAACTTCAGATCCATTTCAATATGGATCCTGGTAGTACTATTGCTTCTGATATTGCTGCTTATTGGGCTGGACTGAACAGTGGTTCGCCAGAGGCCACTAACTACGAATCTCAATCTGCTCGCGCATCAGCGGCTGCATCAGCTAGAGCATCTGCTCTTGCATCTGCAACTTCTAAGCTGGAAGCATTAGGTTTGAGCGCAAACGAGATTAAAGCACTCATAGGATCGTAACATGGGATTAACTAGCGAACTATTTGTACAGAATAAAGATTGGACTCTTATTGGGTCTATGTCAGTGACTTCATCATCGGCATATACCTTTACTATTCCTAGTTCGACGATCACTGAAGGCACACAATATACTAATAATGGTAACACCTATACTGCTACTGCCGGTATTGCTCCAGGCACTTCTTTAGTTATGGCTGGTACTGGCGCTCCTGTTCCTACAACTGGACTCTTGAGTTTGGTAGTTGGTTCTGGAACTGGTCCGTCTAGTATAACCTATACTGCATTAACTTCTGCTGCTCCTGTATTTGGAACTGGTGGTGTAAATAACGTATGGTTCCGCAGAAATGGCGGTAATGCTGAATTTAGATGGGAATACAATCACACTGTGGCTGGAACTTCCGGTAGCGGTCAATATCTCTTCTTCTTAGCAAACGGCATATTTCCCCACACCATTGATACTAGCAAGTTAACTCAACCAACTGTATTTAACTCTGCCAATGGTCTTACATATCCAGTATCTAACGTTGGGTATTTACAAGGCATGATGAATACCTCAAGTAGCGTGGAAAGTGCGTCTGTTTCTGTTTTCAGCAACTTCTTACTAGCATCTGGTACAGCTGGTTCATCTGGTGCTGGTGGTCCTGGAAATATCGGCTCCGGCTATATAGGATTTGGTCAAGGTGCGACGGAAAGTCTTAACATGTATGTTTCCGTTCCTATTGTTGGCTGGTCTGCCTACGACTAATGAAGTACTTTGATCTTCTCAAACCAAACATAGATAAGTTTGGTGTGATCACTCAGAGTGCGGCAGATTCGTGGGATGGTGGAGACACTATCCAACGAGAAGGTATGTATCTTTGTGCGATGTGGTATCACCTACAAGCTGGTAGAGTATCTCAACAAGATTGGCTAGACGCAGTTAACCGCTATGACTACATCATCAAACAACTGAACGTTTCTAACGGCTGGTCTCTAAGACGTCACCCCGATTCTTCAATGTGGTATTACGAGCCTAATTGTATGAGTCGAGATCAACTCACATCTAATCTTGCAGCCCTAGGGTATGGTAATCAGGATGTGTTGTTGCAACTGCTTCTGAAGCACATGATTAGAGTAATGCTCTTCACGACGAATACCCGTAACAACGGAGCCTATCCAGGAACGCCAGCATACGCTTGGAAACTACCAGATATCACCTTTTCTTCTATCTGGGGAGCGTATATTCGCGGTCTAAACTGGAAACTGTTGTGGCCCTTGCTACCTCTGTTCGATTTAGAACTAGTAGTCGACAGCTGTATCATCTTGTATAAAGTGAAACAAGATCCTACATTCTGTGACCATCTCAGTCAACAAATGCTTCTATTACAATCACAAGAGCGCATGCCTACTTGGATATCTCGTCTAGCTATGTGGATATACAAGAAGGCTGGTCCGCAACAAGCACTAGATCAGTACTTCACTGTTGCGAAATGTGCGCCTGCTATGAACGAAGTTTATAGAGAAATCTGGGCTTCTAAATAGTATCTGGGTCTTGCAGTAGGAACTGCATGACATCAATGTATTCTTCTTGCTGTAGTTCTGGGTTTCTCGCGATGTGTCCGTTGGACCATCGAATCTTAACACCCGTGCAGCGCAAGGTTCGCCAGTCTTCTTCTCCACCATGCCATATGATTTCCATATGAACTTGGGGGTCTCTGGCCTTCATGTTAGCGTCTAGATGCTTACATAGTTCGTTTAACATAACGCGAAATTCTATAGGATCACCAGCAACTACATAGATCTTCTCTATATCCTTAAGAAAGTTATAGATGATCTTAGTATGTGAGACAACCTTATTAGAGTTCTCACGCAGCGTTTTGTAACGCTTAGCGCGCTTCCCGATACGATCTAACATTTTTGCGCGCTCTGTTTTGCTCATATAGGTTTAACTGACGCTAAGAACCATTTAGCAAATTTCTCATGCCCCATAGTCTTAATGAAGTCATTCCAATCCCTAGCGGTGTCCATAGTTAACGCGTAATGCGTAATTGACTCAGCTTCTTTGAACTTCGCAAGCATAGCTAGACCTGCTTCGTCTGAGTCTGGGGCTGCGATGATTTTGACGCCTTGTTCTTTAAGTTCTCGGAGCGTGTCTTTTTGATGTCGCGTAGCACCAGAGCCACTGCAAGCAATGACCCTCCAGGGACTACGAGAAACACCACCAAATATTTGATTAAGGCTTTGTTGGATGGCCAGTGCATTGAATGCGCCTTCTGTTACGATAACACCTTTGATATCGGTTACGAACTGATCTTGATTCCAGTTATAAAACACAAGCCCAAGTCTAGTTCCAGGAATAGTATCGATCTTACGTTCAGTACCATCTTTATCTACCCAGGTTTTAATGTAACGAATCTGTGCACCGACGAAGACATTGTTGACATAGTATGGAAATACAATGCCATCATGTTCCATGTCGAAGTACATGTCACCCTCTATCTTTAAACCTCTGCTCTTGATATACTCTACACCCTTTGCAGCTCTCGGGTCAGATAAAGTTATGTACCAGCTGGGCCATTCCATCTTAGTGACTTCATTGGGTTTCGATTCAACGAAATCAAAGTCACCCTTCAGGAACTCATTTAAGCTGATTCCTGCCTGATGGCAATAGGCATAGATGGAATACCCGCGTTGGCATTTACCTTGGCACCATACCCAGATATCTCCGGTCTCAGCGTCAATGTGCCAGTGCAAGCAATCGTTCTTGCGGCCTTCTTTACATATCAAGCACTTCTTAGTGTTTATCATGGATCTGTCACCACAACAGGGTCTGGTGGAGCTAATGCATCCAGCTTCTTCTCCAGAACCCCTCGTTTAAACTCATCAGTAAAGTTTACGTAACGCCCCTTATCAAACCCGCATTTGATTCTCAGTCCAGCAAACCCGAAGCGGTCTTTGTGGATGATGAACTCGGACGTCTGTTCCTCAAAGTTAGGAACAACCTCAATAACCACTGTTGCTGGTTCTTGCACGCTCGGACATTCTTTAATCCGACTGTCAAGATCCTTGTTCTGACGCTTCCCAATAGAGTGAAGCTGAGCAAAAACTACGATAGGTATGTTCGAGCCCTTGATGTACTGACCCATCCAGATCCGTAAGTCATTCAATACATCGTATCGTCCCCTAGAAGGGTCCGCAACGGAGTACTGGATAAGCTGATAGTAATCGATCATCACACATGAATAGTCGGCGTTCTTAACCGTTAGAAGGGCGTTCTTAACACCTTCCATCTTAGTTGTCAGACCATCTTTATAGTTGACGTCCAAGACCTTAACACATTTGGCGATATCAGGAAAGCGTTTGGCAATCTCGCTCTGTGTAGATACATCCATAATGCCCTTTTTATAGTCATTAAAGTTGTATCCTAATTCTAAACACGCGACCCTAAATAAGACGTCTTGTTTAGATTCCTCGTTAGATATAACTAAGACCTTCTTACCCTGCTTGAATAGTGGGAACGAGATGTTAGCTGCAATGGTACTTTTACCACTACCAGTATATGCACAGATGAGATATAGGTTCTCTCGGGTGAAAGGTATGGCCATCGTCAACGAATCGTTAACGAAAGTGATCTTCTGCGAGAGCATCTTGTTGTATTTAGAGATGTCAGTGAACATCTCACGGAGAGACTCTTTGTTACCAAACGCCTCAACCTCATCTAGAGATACGTCTAGGTGAGAAGTATCATGAGCTATAAGCCCCTTTTTCTTGGGAGCATTCAGCAACATGTCTTTAACTTTATCCTCCGGAATCAGCGCCATCGTCGTCCTCCGGTAGTTCTAAGCTCTTTGTTAAGTCAATCTCTATCTTTTTCATTCGCTCTTGTAATGCCTCAAACGTTATCTCAGGAAATGACTCTGCATATTTTCTTTGTAAACGGTATTCTTTCGCAGACATGTTCCCGTATTTCTTCTCTTCAGATGTTTGTACATCGTTGCTGAAGAACGCATAGAAAGATTCAAACGCTTTGTCTTTGATTTCTTTGCACCAGTTATCAACGAACTCTCTATATGTGAGATGACCCTGTTTACGTTCCAGGTCGTCATAGGTCTTACGTGCTATCCTATCAGGTGGATAGTGGCGTTTTGCCACGATTTCCACCATAGGATGAACAACTTCAAACTCTATATCAGCTTCAAAAAGCTGATTGAATAATTCGTCGAAATTTCTGCTGACGTTGGCCATACTGCGATCTTTGTTTCTAAGATCGATAGTCCACTTCTCAAATATGAGATCGGCCTTCTTCTCTGAAGTTGCACTCATGTCTTCTCCACTGTAACAGGGAGTTCGGCTGAGACTTCAGTTTGATTCTTTAAGTTAGTGATTCTTATCTTCGCAGAGTTGTTGATCTTGTCGATGACAAGCAGCTCGAGCTTATACTCATCATTGATGATGAATGGCTTGCGTCTGCCTAACCACCAATAGAGTGAATCTTTGAGCTTGTGAGCGTAGTCCATAAACCTCCAAACGTATACAATAAAATCTTCTCAGGGTCTTTATACCGATCCATTATTCGACGAGCAATCGGTAGAATACATTTTACAAGGATTAATCTGTGCGAGCCATAATAACAAATAAACTCACCGTAATAGAAAACCCAACACCACAGTTGGAGAGTCTTCTATCTGGATTGCTATCCTATACTGATAAGTCTAAGCAGTTCCAACTCAGTAGAATGAAAAAGAATCCGTTTCTACGTAAGTCTGCTGCATATCAGAAACTCCTAAATGAGAGTGAAGGTTGCCTACTTAAGAAGCATCCTGCTGGCCATCTATTAATCCCATCTGGAACGTCCTTTCTATTAGACGGTGTTCAGGGTATACAGATAGAAGATAAGCGTACCACTACAGGAATCACAGTTCCACTTCCATGGGCTAATAAACCCTACGATCTACGGGATTACCAGGAAGAGGCAGTATCGCTGATGGAGAATAACTACAGGGGTATCATCAACTTCGCCACCGGACTGGGCAAGACACTCCTTGCTATTCATGCTATCAAGCGGATGAGAGTTCGCACTCTAGTGGTTTGTCCTACAGATAACGTAGCTAAGATGTTCTATGATGATCTTGTCAAGGCCTTTGGGCCTACGAAGGTTGGATTCTACGGGGATGGCAAAAAGAAGATCAATGACATAACCGTAGGGATTGCTGCATCCGTTACTAAAGATACTCAAGCATTTGCAAAACACGGACTCGGTCTAATCATCTTTGACGAAGTCCACCATATAGCGGCGAACACTTTCTATAGCATCATGAGTGACCTGAGCGATACCGGAAAGGTATTTGGATTGACAGCAACAGATTATAGATCTGATGGCAAAGACATCATGATAAATGCTGGCTGTGGACAAGTCCTACTCAGACGTGATATCAAGTGGGGTATTGCTAACAAATGGCTTGCTGAACCTATCTTCATCATCAGGAAAGTGAAGACCGGTGGTCGAGATATTAAGGGTGATAAGCTGAAGAATTACAGGGAACACATCCTCAATTCTAAGATTATGAAAGACCAGATCAAAAATGACCTTATATCTGCGATCGGAAACAACAAATTTGTTCTATGCCTAGTGGATGAAGTAGCCCATGGTTTAGAACTCGCCGGTGAATTGGGAGTTCCATTTGCCACTGGTACGGATAAGAAGTCCAATGACTACGTAGATGCACTCAATGCAGGTAAGATCCCTGGTCTCGTAGGTACTGATGGCAAGATCGGCGAAGGAACAGATACACGGAATGTGGATCTAGTTAGCCTTGCTAACTTCGTTGTAAGCGAAGGTCCACTTACACAATGTATAGGTCGTGGACTTAGAAAACAGGGTACTAAGACGGTCTGCATATTCTTGGACTATATCCCAGTCGACTCCAAGATGCTTACTCGTCATGCTATGGGTCGTATAAAGATCTACAAGAAGATTACTGACAAGGTGAAGATCATATGATGAAGAGCAGAAAACAAGACATTATGAGCAAGATTCAAAGTCTTCCTCTACCTAGTATTCCAACACCCCAATGGGCAGGAAATAACTCACCAGACTCTGTGTTCTCTACTTTTAAGAACGCCATAGAATGGGCCATGAAAGAACACGCTGAAAAAGTAGCTGCAGTTATCTTAAATGACCTCTATACTACTGAAGAATTTGAAGATGATCTGGGTCTCAATAAGCCTAGATAGTAGTATAATGGTCGTATGAAACTAAATGCGGCTGGCGAAGCACTAATCAAATCAAAAGAAGGTCTTAGACTCACAGCATACCTAGATATGGTTGGAGTTCCCACTATCGGTTGGGGTTGTACCAAAGGTGTGACACATGACGATGTTACCAATAAACGGACCATCACACAGGATGAAGCACAAGCCATGTTAGATAGTGAACTCGCTGAGTTCATAAACGGTATCCCTCATTATGTAACGGTTCCTCTTAACGAGAACCAGTTCGCGGCATTAGTTTCTTTCACATATAATCTCGGGCTTGGTAGTTTACATAACACGACAATCCAACAGAAGCTAAATGCCAACGATATGGCAGGAGCTTCAGATGAATTTCCTAAGTGGGATCATGCTGGTGGACACGAAGTTGCTGCACTTACAGAACGTCGCTTAGCAGAACAAGCTCTCTTTAATACTCCAGTTGATGGATCAAATCCTCCTCCCGATGGTCCTTCTGATGCTGATATCAATGTTAGCCTCGAAGATATCGAGAACGAAGTACTAAAGAAATAGATTATGTGGCCAGAAGATGACGGATCAGATTTCGATATGGAAGCTGAAGCACGGGAAGAAGCCCGTTTAGAAGAACGTGAACGAAACGTTCAAGCTGTCATGGATCTATTCTTTGCTCTTAAAGAAATTGGTGGACAACCCACTCTCAGAGATCTAGTTAAGCTTGCTAAACGAATTCGGAAGCCATAATGGTTGTCACTTATAATACCTCAGCAGGACAAGTAGCAATCGTGAACGTCATAGAGTTCGCTGAGATCCTATACAAACTTAACGAGCATAAGATAAGCGACATTATCGCAACTAATGCTATCGACGTAGCGGTGTTGGGCGTTCAAAAAAAGAAGATCAAAAGAGAAGAAGACCCAGTTATAGAATTTGTGGTCCTAGAAGACGACATGGTTTTTGGCGGAAGTTCTTTCCAGATCGGCCATGATAGTTCTTATAAGAGAGTTAAAATACCTTTAAAAGAAGTAATCCATGACGACATAGTGGCAGCAATTGCTGCACAGATGGTAGAGAAAACTGTTCCATATCAGATGTATAGCGTTCCTCAAGATAATCAGGAAGCGTACGAGATCATAGCTATAAACGCTATGGAGAACTTTGTCAACCCTACTCATGTTATCCACATAAAGCCCAACTTAGTTATAGCCGTAGACATAGATAATTTAAAGTTGAAAGTAATCGACGATAGTGGTACAATAAGGATGGCAGTATATTCAGACAAGGTGTCTGATTGGAAAGCCTTGGAGATTCCTGTGCGTTAGATAAGAAAGCCCCCGTAAGTAAACCTAGTTACGTCCGTAAGTGTTCAATAACTTAACTAACTAGGAGAAATATATGATCGCTCAGATCAAAGAAATGTTAACGAAATTCCCCGAACCTACTAAAGAAGAAAAGGCTTTCCGGGAAAAGATGAAGAAGTTTAAGAATATCCTGAAGCAACTCGCTTCCGATATTAAGTACCAAAAATCTATACGCAAGCTATCTCATAAGAAGCATGCTCTCTACACAGGGCACATGATTTTGTCTATTAAATACAGACACTTACATGTAGCCTACTGTCTGCTAAGAGGTCGCACTCTAGAGCAGATTGATAGTGGCAGAGAGCTGAATATGGACTACGTCAACTGGATCGTCCAGATCACCAAGGATGACACAAAGGCGAAGCTCTATGTTTGCATCGATGAGAAGCTCTCTGATGCCCAGAAAGCCGTCCAGGGAGCTCACGCGGTCGCTCAGTTTGTCAAGCAGGAGAAGTACACTCTGTGGGACAACGGGACGCTCGTATTCATCAAAGCTCCAGGTGCTCGCTGTAGCTATAGTGGATGGGCTCTAAGTGAAACTGCTTCCTGGCGTGAACCCGATATGAACAACGCTAATACTGCTTGTGCATCGTTCGGGCCAACCGCTGAAGGTTACTTCAAGGGGTTCAAATTGGTATAACAATCATGTGCAGAAGGTGGATAGATGGCGGAGTTTAATGGCCGAGCCTGGAAGCCACACCGCGGCGTATGTGGATAAAAACTGGACGATGCAACCCACAGCGCATCTCGAGAAAGCTGACCCTTGTTTGGTCAGTGCGGAGGCCCCTGAGCTGGGAGTAGCGTCCCAGCCTGCACACCTTTTTATATGTGGTCACTATTTGCTGCTGCCTCATTATTCTATCTATTCGGGGCGTATATCGCCTACGACGTTGCTATTAAAGCTAGTCCTTGGTTTCTACCTATCGGTATTGTAGTTGGTATAGTTTCAAACCTTATTTGGCTCTATGTTACTAAGATAACGACGGACAACAAGGATTTGTTTGTCTATGGTTTAATCTGGGATGTAATGATGATGGCTGCTTACATACTAGTGCCGTTATTACTTTTTCATGTTAAACTCGATTGGAAACAAACTGTAGGTACAATACTTGTTGTACTCGGATTGATTTTAACGAAACTCTAGGAGAGTTTATATGATGTGTGAAGTAGTGTTGGCCCTTCTTGTTACTTATTCTGATGGTCATGTTGAGAAGGTTCAGCGTCAAGGTGCTCGACTAGAGAATGTTAAGCAAGCTCAAGATGCAGTTGCTCAGCTCAAAGCTAACCCTGATTTTCAAGCTGAGATGATCAAAGAAGGTATCGCTAACGTCGAACTCGAAGTTAAGAAGATGCCGAAGCCGTTTGATTGCTCGCAAGATCCTGAGAAAGCACCAGAAGGTAAATAAATGATTTGCAAGTCTTGCAAGTTAGATTTACCTGTAGATCAGTTTGGAACTTACTTAGTTAAGGGAAGAATTAAAAGATCTCGCCGTAAATCCTGCAAGACCTGTCGAGTCAAAGAAGAAAAAGTTAGATATGCTAACGACCCTGAGTTAGTTAAAAGAAAGAAACTTGCAGTTAGAAAAAGCGTATTTAAGAACCAGTATGGAATAACGCCAGAACAATACGATCAGATGTTTCTTTCCCAGAACGGTAAATGTAGAATCTGTAAAAGAGTTTCTGATAAGCGGCTTAACGTAGATCACTGCCACAATACCGGCAAAATTAGAGGTCTACTCTGTTGGAATTGTAATATAGGTATTGGTTATATGAAACACAATATTGAGATACTGAAGACTGCGGTCGAATATCTCGGAGGGTAAATCTATCACTTCCCGCGACTTTTGTTATTGGCTTCAAGGTTTTATTGAAGTCGGACAACCTCATATTGTCACTATGGAACAGCTCGCAACGATAAGAAACCATTTGAACATGGTCTTCAGACACGAGATCGATCCATCACACGGAAATCCAGAATACGTAGAAATCTTACGTAAGATCCATGAGGGCGAACTACCTAAGCCAGAACTCTTCTGCGCTGATAAGTCCGCTGACACACTCGAGAAACGTTCTCCTGAACAATATCCAGATGGAGCTCCGGTAGAACTGCCTGCAGCTCTCGCTGGAATCCTTCCCGCCGACTGGCTTGCCAAACTACCTAAGGGTGGTGGTGACGGTTTCGGCGGAGCTATGAACTGCTAATTCTTTCAATGCGTCTATAACTCAGCGGCAGAGTGGTCCGCCTCTAAAACGGTACCGACGGGGGTTCGAGTCCCTCTAGACGCTCCATATCCAACCTTACTCAATTAAAGTTATATAAGAAAAGCCTTATCCAACCTTAGCCTTTTGGAGATGGCCCTATTTATTCCTGAGCCCTATAATCTCTGCCCGCACCCTACCCGCGCGTGAAACGCGCGCAATGTACGCGTACTCGCGTACAGAGCTTAGTAGTAGAGATAGTTAGGTTTGGGTGGATAAAAGATCTTATACACAAGAGACATGAAAAACTTACACGGTTTTGAAAATAAATATCACGCCACTCTACTAGGATCTATCTCAGTATAACCAACGAATGGAAAAATATATAGCTTTCGATTGCGAGACGGGGGGTCTTGAAACAGGGATTAGTTCTCTACTGTCTGTTTACTTTGTGGTATTCGATAGAGATTTCAAAGTGCTTGGCGAACTTGATCTGAAGATCAAACCAGATAAGGGAATGCACTACCAAGTCACTGCTGAAGCGTTGGGCATCAACAAGATTGATCTTGTAAAGCACGATGCCGACCCAACAACACTCACTCTTACACAAGCTAAGAGTGCACTTTACTCGTTCTTGCAATCTCACAACCCTGAAGGAACAACAAAACTAATCCCTGTCGGACATAATATCTATTTTGATCAAGGCGTTGTGTTGGCACACTTGATCAGCCGTGGAACATGGCATAAGTTTTGTAGTTATCGCTTACTTGATACTGGAGTTATTTTACAGTTCTTGAAACTTACAGGACATGTACCTCATACGATTTCAGGTTCTTTGGGTTCTATCATGGAACATTTCGGTATCAAAGCTACTGGCGAGATGCACGAAGCTAAGACAGATACAGTTGCAACTGTAAAAGCATTACGAGCGCTGCTCAAAGCAGCTTCTAGAAAGGGTTAAATGAAACGCGTTAGTCCATATACTATTTTAGTTCAAGTGTTGGAGGGTGGAAAGCTACCTTCCAAAGCCAATTTCAACGACGCAGGTTTTGATGTCTACGCAACGGATGACATTGTTCTGTATCCTGGGCAAGTATTAAAACACCCTCTCAACATTCGACTTGACCTTCCTCCCGGAGCTTGGGCTCGTATCGAGACTAAGTCTGGACTAGGTTCAAAGGGTATGCATGTTTGGGCTGGAGTCATCGACGAAGGCTATCGCGGGATTCCGCACGTCATCATGAGCAATATCAAGATGAAACTCGATGAATGTAATGATCTTACCGGTGAACCATATGAGAACACCGAACCCCTCATGATTAAGAAGGGCGATAAGGTTGCTCAGATCACCATGAACCCGCACAGCAATGACTTTCACATGATTCAAGTGGACGAAGTCAGCTTAGATACGAACAGAGGAACTGGTGGATTCGGATCCAGCGGAACACGTTAGTATCAAGCAGATAGTTATCCTTCTGGGTAATATCCAAGGCATTCTCCCTAAGAGTGCCAACTTTCGATACAGCGTTATTAACAATCTATCTAGATATGCAGGAATGAACGGGATTGTGGTGGAACAAACTACTAATCCCAGTATCAGTTTCTCAGTAGATGGAGAGTCTATAGAGCTGTTTGAGAAGATTGAAGCACAGTTCGCTTTCGCTATCAAGCGTATCAAACTAGTTACAGCTACAGGTCCACAATACAAGATATCTGCGGACTATGTAGTTGGAAGTAAGTCTGAATTCGTAAACGCTTACAATAAATGCTTTTTGTATTCAAAATACGCAAAAGATTTTGACGAGCTCATGGAAGCAGAACTAGAGGTTAAAGATGAGTGACACAAGTAAACTTTTCATTAAGTCCATCAATACCCTTTTTCCAGGTGCAACTCTAGTTATGGAATCTAGAAACGACACTATGAACGGCCAACACATCCACAGTTTGATCGTGGAAGCAAAAATCCCTGTAAAGTTATATGATCGCTTAGATGCCTTTGAGAAAGCAATGACTAACGGTATCACCACCGGTCATCTCAGTGGTAAGCACCTAAAGATAAGTCGCTCTGACGTAGAGCTGCGATATGAAATCTATATCCATCCTGATGTTGACTCTTTCATGAATGAGTTCAACAATAAAGTCTCATGGCATGTCTTCTCTGAAGAGTTTGACGCCGCAGTTGAGGAAGAATTAGTTAGAAAATAAGATGTCTTAGGTATAAAGAGTAGTATGTCTAGTAATATCATGCGACTCTTTGATACATCACTCCGCGTTTCCAACATGAACCCACTCGATCCGCATGCAGTGTGGCCTCAGAATATTGAAGTCTGTATCACTCGTATCCCAATTCGTAAGCGTGACGGCTATGATGCCGACATGATTAAGAAGCTCATCACCAAGTTGAAAACCCATATGGTTCCAAATGGTATAGTCTTTTTAATATGTTATGCACCAACTGAAGCTAAATTCAGACCCTTTGAAGTAGCCAACATGATGGTGAACGAGGGATTTACCCACATAGATAATATAGTTATTGAGAAGACTTGGTTCCCGGGTAAACGCTCTGAAACCAACCTTGTTAACTCTCATGAGTATGTTCTTCACTTCTGCAATGGTCTAGTCTGGAAACTAGATAGACTCCCGGTACGACAGTATCTCAAAACATCTGAAACGATATCTTGTCCAGGAAACACTTGGAAGGTTGAGACAGGTTCACTTGATGAGTCATATCCACTAGATTTAGCAGAGCTCCTTATTCGCATGACAGATAGTCTTCCTGGTTCCGTTATCTTTGATCCCTTCATGGGAACACAATCTTCGTTCAGAGCTGCAATTAAGCTTGGTCACTCGTTCTACGGGTTTGAGCAGGATGCTCGCAAGATGAAGAAATACGACAAGATAGCAAAGGAACTTAAAGATGAGCGTAACACCAAGTAAAGAAATTGAATATTTCGATGTTGTTCCATATTGTTATGATATGTTTACCGATAAGGCTATAGCAGCAGTATCTACTAAAGCGCTCTCACAAATATATCAGTATGCTGTTCAAACGCCAACTGGATATGTAAATCATATATGTCCAGTTATGTTTCTTGGCTACATGTGCATAAGAGATGACGTACCAGATGTCATGGAGATACTGGCATCTAAGATAAATGAACTTGCAGAGCGAGACTTTATATTGGCTTCTTTGACTTCGATGGCAATAGTCCCATTTGTTGATCCTAGTGATCCGATAACGAATGGTATGCCAACTTGTTCTATTAATGGCAAGCGAATGTACGCAGTTGTCTCTTACCTCGCTATCCACAAAGAGGGAGAAGAGTATATTAAGGAGTATATGCCTTACTTGGTAATGCAAGAAGGTGGAGTACCGAAGATTTGTACTAATGAACCGTTAGATCGTTGGGAGAATTGTAATACTTATGATGTATCAGAAGAGTAGAGCCAAGAACATAATTTCAGATAAGCAGCAGCTTAAGAGCGTTGTCCTTGATTCTATTGGACGTATGTCCGCTGTAGTTGGACGTACACTAGGTCCTGGTGGAAATCCGGTTATCATCGAACGAGACGGACTATCTCCACTTATCACTAAGGACGGAGTTACAGTAGCTCGCAGTCTTGGTATGGATAGATCTGAGGCCAATATCATCATTGAAGCCGCTAAAGAGATCTGTGTTAATACAGCTAAACAAGCTGGTGACGGAACTACTACCGCTATCGTTCTCGCTAACTGGTTAGTTAAGTACGGCCAAGAGTTCATGGAAAAGAACCCCAAATACAATCCACAAAGACTTGTGTTTGATCTACAGGAAGCCTACGAAAGAGTTATTGTTCCTTATCTTAAAGAGTATTCAGTTAAAGTTGCATCCCCTGAGCAACTCAAGAACGTTGCAACTATCTCTGCTAACGGTGACCTTAAAGTTGCTGAAGCGGTTGTTCAAGCCGTAATGAACGCTGGTGACGACGGAACTGTCTTGATCGAAGAAGGTCAAGGTAACATCATGAAGGTTGAAACAGCAGAAGGATACGTAATTACTACTGGTTTGAAAGACTTGGGAAGTATCGGTCCCATCTTCATCAACGACAAAGCTGGACAGCAATGCAAGATGGACAATGGTGTTGTATTCCTGTATGATGGAACTGTAAACGACATTAAAGTCCCTATGGCTATCCAAACAGCTTATGAAGGCACAGAGTTCTATGGAAGTCCAATCATGGTATTGGCTCACGGATTCTCTGATACGGTTCTGGATGCATTCGCAAAGCAAACTAAATCGGGCGTTTCAGTAGTACCGGTAAAAACCCCCATGTCGGGCTTACCCAACTCACGTTCGCTGTTCTTGTTGGATATGTCTGCCTATACTGGTGGAACCGTGTATGATCCTGGAACTGTTGACAAGTTCATGACTGAGGATCGTTCGACTGGTTTTGGTCTTTTCAAGACCGCTAAAGTTAACATGTATGAAACAGTGATCAACTGTGAAGTTAATATAGACGCCATCAACGAACGTATCGTCGAGCTCAAAGCTATCGGCGAGGCTGCATTCTCCGAGATGGACAGGATGTTTGTCCGTGCTGCTATTGGTAAACTTACTGGTGGA
>Ga0265322_10000071_pt1 | contig 48377 bp, 63 predicted proteins | sample 41222metaG_FD_193584 | JGI IMG/M metagenome (GOLD analysis project Ga0265322, IMG submission 193584) | Rhizosphere microbial communities from Carex aquatilis grown in University of Washington, Seatle, WA, United States - 4-12-22 metaG | ecosystem: Host-associated > Plants > Roots > Rhizosphere...
GCTGCGCCGCTGCGCCGCTGCGCCGCTGCTGTCGCGACGCAGTGGACACGTGCGCCAGGCGACCACCCCCGGCGGTGGGGGTGTACCCCCCGGCGCGCGGGCGGGGGGACGATTTCAAGTACCCCGCGCACATGATAGAGGGGTCAAATCGATATGCGGGTTCAAATCAATATGCGCTTTTTCCCCAGATCGCTCCGGGCTTGCCACCCGTGCATCTTTGCCCCACCCTTTAGCCGTGAGATCCATCTTCGCCCGCAAGCCAGTGCGTCATCATCCGCGCCCTCCGACCCAGAAGTCGGTCCTGATCATGGAGGAGGCGTGGCCGCTGGAGGTGCGTCAACGCCTTCAGGTTCTCTACCTCGTCCACAACAAGAAGCCCCAGGAGATCGCCTCCACCCTGCAACTTCCCAAAGCCCTGGTGCAGCACTGGATCGTGAAACACGGACTGCCGGCCATGCGGCGGCGCACGCGCGAGGAGATCACCGAGGAGATCGCGGTTATCGCCCGGCGCCGGGCGCTGGAGGTGGTGGACGCCTGCGGCGAGTTGGCCGAACAGGGAGCCGTCCAAGCCCTCCAGCGCGCCAACGAGATGGCTGCCGACATCGCCTGCAAGGACAACGCCTCCGCCACCTCCTCCTACGCCGCCGCGGGGAAGACGCTGGTGAGCATAGCGCGCCAAGCCCGCGGACTGGACCCCGGAGGCGGTGCCTCCCAGTTCAACCCCGACCCCGGGCAGCAGATTAACTTGTCCCTCTTCGTACTGCCGCGTGACGGACCGCAACCGATCCCGCTCACTGTCGCGAGGCGGATGAAACAGGTTCAACCGCTTGCGACTGAGCCGGAGGAAGTGGACATGCTGGGGTGAACGGGGTTGACATGGTAAAGTGAATACGTCATCTTCTGGTCATGCGCCGAGCATCGCCAGCACCCGCCGGAGGGTCTCGACCCTCTGTCCGTGATACCACACCCCTCCGGGCTGGCGTCGTGCCAACGCCTTGGCCTGGAGACGGCCCTCCTCTCGCAGCATGTTCGCGACGATCCGCGCGTCCAGCGCCGCACTGGCCGACGCCAGCCCACTGGCGCCGGTTCGCGGACGATCTGTCGGCAATGGAGGACTGCTGACGGTGGTGGTCATGGCTACGGGGAACGCAGGGTGATGCGAACAGCGAGGACGTTGCCGTATGGGTCGCCAATCCAGCGGGACAGAGCCCGCGCGTACTCCCACAGTTTGTCCGGGGGCAGGACAGTCTCGGAAACAAACCAGCTTCCGTCGCGTCGTTGGATCTCAAGGACCGGGTTCATCTGAGCTTGCCTCCCGCGCGGTAGATCCGCGCCCGGATGGCCTCGATGCTCTGCGAATGGCCCCAGGGCGTGCTGCCCTTGGGAGGCCCGTCCGAGTTCAGCTCCCGTGCGCTGGCCCCGCCCGTGGGCGGATGCGCCAGGCGATAACGTTGGGCCGCGGCTACGCAGTCTGCGCGTTCCTTGGGGGTGAGGCTCATGAGCGGCGGAATCGAATCCACGAATCGGCCTTCTCGGGGTACGCCCGGTCAAACCCTCGGGATTGAATTGCGTACAACCCGCCGTCCACGGTGAGATCGAGGACCGTGGATAACTCCCGGTCCCGGGTCCCCCGATGGATGGTGATGGTAGCACCCTCGTCGATTTTCCAGCCACGTCGACAGATATAGATTTCGTCACCGACCTTGGTGTCGTGGGGAGGGATCATGCCGGCATCATATGATTGCCCCACGATGGGGCAAGATAAATCTTGACCTACACGTCCCTTCCTCCAACGTCACAGCACCATGAGAGAAGAAAAATCTGCCAAGCTCGTCTATCAACCCGTGGGGGACAACATCCAGATCGACTTCGACGCCGGCCCGGCGCAGATCGGAGGGATCTTCCTGCCCGACAACGCCAAGAAGGCACCGACCATCCTCGTGCGCGTGATCGCCGTGGGACCGCTCTGCAAGCAGATCAAGGCCGGGCAGCGGGCGGTCGTGACGATCCCGCAGGTGCTCGTCCTCAAGCTGAACGGCGAGGAGGTGGCCTTCACCAAGGAGGATCGGGTGCTCGCGGTGCTGGATTGACTTCCACCCCCGGTTCTGTCATGGACCATCGCTCATGATTCTCCGAACCTTGGCAGATGTACGGGAACCCATCTCCCGGGTGGCCGGAAACACCGGCCTGCCTGTGACCGATGACTTAGTGGTGGAGTACGTCAACAAGGCGATCGAGGAACTCAAGGACAAGGGCGACTGGCCTGGGGTGGTGGATCGTTGGTACTTGCGCTTTGACGAGACGACCGGCCTGGTGGCCCTGCCGCCGCACCTTGAACGCCTGATCAGTGTAACCGTAGACGACGCCCCGCTGGAGATCCGTTCGCCATGGTTCGAGTTCGTGCAGTACGGCCCCGGAGTCCTCCGCGACGAAGAGACTGACTCTCAGGGCAACACCCGCTCGCGCCGGGTCGATTGGATTCATGTGGTGGCCGACCGCGGGGAGAGCCCCACGCGGTACGACATGCCGGTGGACGGCGGCCCCTACACCTTGCGCGTCACCGCGCTGAGGGCAGAGACGGCAGATCGCAGCATCTCGGTCTTCGGCACAGACCCGGATGGACACATCCTGCGCACGATGGGCAGTGGAGTTTGGCAGGACGGTGAGACGCTCACGATCACCGCCGGCACAGGCGCAGAGGTGGTGAACGGATCGACCGAGTTCGGCTCTGTGACCGCGGTGGTCAAGGACGCCTCGGATGGGCCGATCCAGTTGGACGCCATCGGCCCGACCGGAACGATCGTCAACCTGTCCACCTTCGAGCACTACGAGACCAACCCCACCTACCGCCGGTACTTCATCCCCGCCCTGTACCGATCCACGAGCGGTCAACGCGACCGCATCCTGCTTGCACGATGCCGCAGGCGGTTCATTCCGCTCGTCAACGGTGACGAGCGTCAGACTTTGATGATCGGCAACCTGACAGCCCTGGAGGCCATGGTGATCAGCCAGTACAAGGCATCCATCGGCGCCTTCGATGAGGCCATCGCCCAGGTGCAGCGCGCGGTCCAGATCATGAAGGAGGACGCCCTTGGTCATTCTGGCAGAACTCGCGTCCCGTCCATGACCTTCCAACGGGGGTTCTCAATTGGCCGCTTTCCGGCCCTGCGATGAATCGCGTCCCCCGGGCGGACTCAGCGCTGACGGTCCCGTGGACGGGGGTCCAGGGCCGCCCTGACACGATCGCTGCCGCGGCACCCACCGTCGTCGAGAGAATCATCGTCCAGACTGCGCCTGCCGCCCCGTCGGCAGCCGCCGGCACGACGTACATCTTCACCTGGGTACCGGGCACCCTGAGAGCCCTGGAGACCGCTACCGTGGACTTCAGTGTGATCGTGGCCAACCCGGGGGACCAGATTGCCGTGGGGGCGCCATACGCCCTCACCGCGGGGCAGATCAGCGCGGCAGTGGTTGCCATGCAGACTGTGCGCCTGAGTGTGACCAACATGGACTTTACGACCGTGGTACTACCTAGTGGCGTTTGGAAGTTGCGTCTGTTCAAGTAATCTGCTAGGCCACCAACACGATGCCCGCCCAATGGATTCCCGAGTTGTTTGCCAACGCCATGGGGGGCGTATCGTCGGCGGTGTCACCGGAGATGATCCAGCCGGCGCAGGTGGCCTGGGCCATGAACTGCTCGTTCCGGGGCGGGAAGCCGTCCACGCGCCCCGCGTTGCGCTACCGCACGGGCCTGCCGAACGGCTTGGTGCAGGGGGCCGGGTACTTCGGGGTGCAGCAGGGCATGGGGGTCCTCTCGATCATGGGCCGGCTCTACCGGATTCGGGCGAATCCCAACAACTGCACCTGGGAGGAGATTACACTCCCGTGGCGCAACAGTGCGGTTCTCAAGCAGGTTTGGATGTGTCAGACAGTCGAGAACCTAGTCATTCAGGATTTCGAGAGCGACCCCATTATCTACGACGGTTCTACGGCACGGCGGGCGGACTCCTACGGGTTGAACGGAGACCCCGAGGTACCGCGCGGCCGACAGATGGCCTACGGCAACGGGCGGCTCTGGGTGGCCGTCAATGACCAGGAGATCGCCGCCGGGGACATCCGCACCAAGGATGCAGGCAGCGAACTGAAGTTCACGGAGATCAACTACATGTTCAACGGCGGGCGACTGATAATCTCCAACGGGATCAGCGGCCTGGCCTTCATCGCTACCAACGGTTCGACCGACTACGGCCCCTTGGTGGTCTACGGTCGTCGATCAACGGAGTCGATTCGCGCGGACATCACGTCTCGCGACCAATGGGGTGGGCCTGGGTTCGTGACCAACGTGCTGCGCAACACCGGCTGCGCATCCCAGTGGAGTCTCTGCGCGGTCAATCAGGATCTCTACTGGCGTGACAGCGATGGGGGGTTGCGTTCGATCTACCAGTCGGCGGCGGATGAGAACGGGGGCGGGTCGTCTCCGATCAGCCGGGAAGTTTCCCGGTTGACTGACTACGACTCGGCGCAACTGCTGGAGTTCTGTTCGGCCATCTACTTCGACAACCGGCTGCTTGTGACGAGCAGTCCGCGTCTCAACGAGGCGGGAGGCGTGTCATGGGGTGACCTGATCGCGCTCAACTTCGCCCCGAGCTCGACGATGCAGGGGAAAACTTCCCCGGCCTACGAGGGCCAGTGGAACGGGATATACTTCACCCATCTCTTTACCGGGCGGTTCGGCGGCAGGCCACGGGCCTTCGCGGTGGAGCATCGGGAGGATGGCACTAACCACCTCTGGGAGATCATGGCTGAGACCGCCGGGGTGCGCGACGACGAGTCAATCGAGTGCACGCCAACGGCCTTGCAGTCAGTCGCCAACCCCGTCAAAGGGTACATCGAGACGGCCAAGAGGCCGTTCGGCAACCCTGTCGCGCGCAAGCGTCTGGAGCGGGCCGACCTGTACCTGGAGGAGATCGACGGTCAGGTGGACGCGATGGTCTACTGGCGCCGGGACAACGACCGCAAGTGGCAACTCTGGGACTCGTTCACGGTCAATTCCAAGTTGACCACCCCAGCGGGACCGACTCCACGGGTGCCCAAGAATCTGATGCCGCAGGCCCGCAGTCAGGTGAAGACCCTCACGATCCCCTCGGATCGGTACGGTCCTGACGGGTATGCGTTCCAGACCGGGTTCGAGTTCCAGCTTCGGATCGCCTGGACCGGAAGGTGCCGGATCTACAAGGCCGTGCTGCACGCCTCCCCGTTGGCCGAGGCACCGTTCGCTCGCCGGGATCTGGTCAGCGCCTCGGCGCTTACGGACGACACGACCGGCAACGAGCTCGGCTACCTGATCCCGTTGACCACCAGCCAACCGGACTTCTCGATCCAGCCGCCGTCGGTTACAGTCACCAATGGCACCGGGGCGTCGTTCATCGCTACTGCCACCGGACAGGGGACGATCAGTTACCAGTGGCAGGTCTCGACCGATCTGGGAACCAACTGGATCGACGTGGTGAACGGCGCGCAGTACACTGGAGTCACCACGACCACTCTGCACGTTGTCACGACCACGATGGTAATGAACGGCTACCGCTATCGCTGCGCGGTCAGCAACGGCTGGAGTCCGGACGGCTGCACGGGCGGCCCCGGGGCGCGGGTCTACAGCGATGCAGCCATCCTGACAGTGAATATGGCCAATCCGTCGTGGTCAGCCTGGACGAACCCAGCAGGAGGTAACTGGATGTCCGTGGCCTATGGTGGGGGTGTGTACGTTGCGGTGGGAGATTCATCACCGTACATAATGACCAGTCCGAATGGCCAGGAATGGACTGCGCACAACCCTGGTGGCGGGGCACACCAGTTTCTATCGGTGGCTTACCGACTTGTGGCTAAGGTGCCAACCTTCGTGGCCGCTGACTACAACAACGGCAAGATTTACTATTCAACGGATTTAGGACTGAATTGGACAGGCGTGGTTGTGCAGACCGGAAGTTTGCTTGGGGCCGTAATAGCCGGCCCAGACAAATTCGTAATTGTTGGAGAGGATAAACCCCTTCCAGGTGATGACGTAGGATATAGATCTGCGTTTATCAGCTATGACGGACAAACAAATTGGACAATCCATGATGTGGCCGGACAAGGCGGCATGATACACTCAGGGACCTATGGAGGCGGACAGTATGTTGCCCTGGATACTGGTTGCTGCTTTACTAGCGAAGACGCAGTGAGTTGGGTAGCACGTTCAATACCCGGTAGATCTTGGACCGGAGTCGCGCATGGGTCTGGTGTTTACGTGGCCGTTGGGGGGTACAACGAGACTACTGGGGTAGCAAACAGCTCCAATGCAATAGACTGGAACCAACAGTACACACCCGCCCCAGCGTACCTTGTTGGAGCGGCCTACGGATTCGGTTTGTTCGTCGCAGTCGGGGATGGATTACCAGGACCCGGTATTCGGAACACGATTATGACGAGTTCCGATGGGGTAAATTGGGTGGCTGGCAATAACCCTACCGATACGACTCAATGGAAATCCGTTTGCGCCGGCCCGGACAGGTTCGTGGCCGTGGCCTTCGGAGGAGGAACAAACAACGTGATGACAACCAACCCCTAACATGTCTCTCAATCTACAACTTACCGCTCTGACGCTCCCGGCCAACACCGAGTTCGAGGGCACGCCGCAGGGCGATCTGAACCAGAAGGCGCAATACCTCCAGATCACCGGCCAGGACTCGTTCAACGGGGTCAACTACGGCCCGACGACCCCGGACGAGGACAACCGCGACAAACCGTGGTTCAAGACCGACTCCGGGTACAACCCACTCGGCTGGTACAGTTGGAACGGCTCCTCGTGGACGCCGATCCCGATGGTCACGCCGCAGGGCACGACCACCGAGCGTAATGCGCTAGTCCCGGTGGCCGGGCAACTGTTCTTCGACACAACGATCAACGTGCAGTTGATCTATGAGCGCAGTCAGTGGCGCACTCTGGACGGCAGTCCGGGTGACACGAAGTTCGTGCGAGCCGCTGATCTGGCAACGGCGCTGGTCAACAATCCCGGCTGGGCGGAGGACACAGACTGCTCGGGCCGGGTCATCGCCGGGGCGATCACGGACGGCACGGGCACCGGATACAATGCCACGGTAGGGGTGGACGAGGTGACACTTGCCCACGACAATCTGCCGCCGTTCTACCTGAATTTCCCGACTGGAGTCGATGCCTACGGTGGACAGCACCAGAACGGTGCCCAACCGGCGGGGGTCTATCCGGTCGTCACAGGACTTTCGACCACCTTAAAGACTGCGAACTTCGTGTATGATGATGCGACTACGGGACAGATTCCGGTCGATGTCCGACAGCAAACCATCTACAGGTGGTGTATCTATAAACTCTGAAATCATGCCTGTTGAAATCACAGATACGTTTTCGGCTAACCAGGCCATCGAACAGGTGGAGGAGAGGTTGCTGGATTTCCCGCAACTCGAAATGCCCCTCACCCATCGGTTCGCTCCGGGGGTGTATCTGCGCGAGATATTCATGCCCGCCGGCAGCATTGTGATTGGACATCGGCACAAGACTGAGCACTTCAACCTGGTTCTGACGGGGCAGCTGAACGTGATGATCAACGGAGTAGTGGAGCATCTCACGGCTCCCTGCGTGTTCAAGTCCGGGGTGGACGTGAGAAAGGTGCTGTTTATCATCGAAGATACCCGTTGGGTGACGGTTCATCCGACGGATGAAACGGATTTGGGAAAACTGGAGGATCTGCTCATTATTAAGAGTCCAACCTTCATGAACCGTTTGGCAGAAGCAAAAGTCGGAAAACAAATCGAACAATGATCTTCAACATCGTCTTTTGGGCGGTAGGCGGGTGGTTCACTTGGGTTGCAGTCGGGGTGGGCGTCGTGGGGGCCGTTGGCAGCTATGCGGCGTCCTCGCGGGTGAGAGCCCCTGGAGCGGTCCAGTATCAGCCGGTGGACCCAGGAGCTGTTGCGAGTCAGACGATTGACTCCGACAGCGCTAACCTGGCGAAAGCGAACCAACTTACCAGCGGGATCAACCAGTTTTCACAGGGGCAGGCCAACTCTATGATGGAACAGGCGCTCCCCGGTTGGGGGAAGTTGCAGTCCTCGATGACCAGTACGACGGAGGATCTGTTGAAGAATCCCTACGACCTGCCGCCCGACGTGCAGCAGAACCTTGAGCGCCTCTCTGCTGAGAAGGGGATCAGCGCGGGCACTCGCGGGCAGTTCAACGATTTCTCGCTCATGCGTGACTTCGGGGTGAACGAACTTCAGTACGGTCAGAGCCGGATTAATCAAGCGTCCGGACTCTATCAGCTTCTCGCTTCCACGGCCCCGAGGGTCAACCCGGTGTCACCGATGGCTTTCATGGTCACCCCTTCCGAGGCGATCCAGCAGCAGCAGCACACGAACGACCAGAATCAGGCGATCAATCAGGGCAACCAGAACGCGATCGCAGCCGCGAACAACTACCGGATGCAGGCGTTGTCGAACTCGTTCGCACAAATCGGCAGTATGGGCTCGCTGTTCAGCGGGGCTGTGGGAGGCGGTAGCAGAGGTGGAGGCGGTAGCGGAGGTGGAGGAGGACTGTTCGGGGGAGGATAAAACATGGCCGTACTACCAACATTCGATCCGCAGGGGAGGGCAACGGACGCCAGCCAGGTCGCCAATACGACCCGAGACAGTATGTCGTCCATGATGGAGCGGGCCGCCGAGTCGCGCCGGCAGGACCAGCAACTTGCGATGCAGAAGGAGCAGTGGGACTTCCAGAAGCCCATCATGCAGGCTAAGGCGAACGCCGACATGCAGGAGTTCGGGGCAAAGATGTACGCGGTTAAACAGACGCAGGATCTCCGGGCGCAGTTCAATGCTTCCGTCCCACAGATCATGGCGGAGATAGCACAGGTTGACAGATCGGCTTATGTCCCACCGAATCAGCAGACGCCAACTACCGAAGGACCGGCGGGCGCAGACGAATTCCGTACTCCATTACCGAATACACCAGGGAACAAGGTGGCTCCCCAGCAGAATACCATGGGCGATACGGACTGGGCTGGACAAGCACAGCGGTATGACACTCTCGCAGCGAAGTTGTCTCCTTTTGCCGGTTTACGCGAAGGCAAGGCACTTATTGATACGCTTCAAGCGCAGGGGCTTCAGGCACACGCTCGCTTTCTTGCTTCAGCGCAACAGAAGTTCTTGACCACCCAGAAGGGTCTTGAGTTAGACTCACTAGAGCAACGGAAACTCTGGGATATCCAGGCTAGTGCGAATCTGGACAAGCAGAACAACGACGCTAAGATTCTGATCGAGCAGAGTCGGACCAACACGATTGCGCAGATGCACGTTCAAGCGGCGCTCGAAAGCGATCCGCAGGTGCGATTGCAGAAGGCGAAAAGTCTGGACACCCAGGCGAGTCAACTCGAAGCTACGGGCGGCGACCCCGAAGCGGTGAAACTCTTGCGCGAGTCTGCGCAGGCGTGGCGGATCATGACCAAAGTCGAGCCGGCTCCAACGGTCAGTGACGCCCAGTTGAACGCTCTGATCACCAAGGGTTCCACCGGAACGTCCCCCGCACCGGTACCGGTACCGACACCCGCGAAAAAGAACCCCGACGTGGTTCCAACAATCGATTTGGGCAAAAAACTATTCTGATGGGCAAGATCCAAGAGATCGTTGACTCGCCCGAATTTGACCAGAAGACCCCGCTGGAAAAAGCGCAGTCCCGGTACATGTTGTTCGGGATCATGCTGGATCAGAACCCGGATGTGGCGAAACAGTTTGCCGAGACGGATGATGCCGGCAAGAAGTCCTTGGCAGATGCGTTTACAGCGGAGTTGACCAGGCGGTTTCCGAAGCAGTTCACAGTCTCAGGGAACAGATACTGGTTGGATGACCAGGGGAATTATATCCGCAGCGATCGAGGAGGCGGTTGGTTATTGGATAACAAGAGTACCCAAGGGACTCAGGTGTATGCCCCTGTCGAAGGTTCTGATGTGCGTACTCCTATCTACGATACCGCGACGGAGACGGTGTTAGAGAACCTTCACAAACCCGAGTTCGCGCAGGCCGCGGGTACACTAACTCCCGAGGAGCGCAAGAGTATCGCACCACTCGCTTACGAGCGATTTGGGCCAAACACGGACGCAAACTACTTCGGAAACCTGACGGACCTGATGCCCAGACCGGAAGGAGTTGTTTCGCAGATTCTTCCAACTGCAGCCCGGGTGGGGATGCCGATCATTGCGGCCATCGGAACTGGTGGTGACGTGCCATCCATGGCGAAGGCGGGGGCTGCTGGAGAGATTACCGCACAAGCGATTGAGCGGTATCAGGGTACCAGACGCGATTACAGTCCTGAAGCCGTGGCATTGAACACAGTCCTGTCGATTATCCCCGGAAGTAAACTGGCCGCCTTCGAGAACCCCATCGCTAAGGTGGCAGTTGGGATGGCGCAGCGCGGGTTGGAGGGTGCCGCGATCGGTGCCGGGGCACAGGGGGCCAGCCAACTTTACGGGAACGAGCCGTTCAGTTTGAGTCAGATCGGAGAGGCCGCGAAGTACGGGATGGGTTTGGGTGCGGTCCTCGGCGGTCTGGAGGGTGGACTCGCCGCCAAACTGGCGGGAAAGAATTTGGCTGAACAAGCGGATATCCTCGCTCGGGCAAAAGAGTCTGCGACCAAGGAGCAGACGGCGGCTATCGAGACGGTTCAGGAGCAGATTAATCAACAACTTGGGATCGGGCAGGAGGTTAAGCCAGCGGCCGAGTCCGCCGCAGTGATTGATCAAGGATTGAACGCTGCCGGGGATATGGTTCCGCCGCACAACGCGCAAGAGTCAATGGGGGTGATTCAAGGGGCCATCGCGGAGAAGCGTGCTGCTTGGCGGGCCGCGGCGGCTGATCAGGTTGAGAATGCCGGGGTCCGAGCGGAAGGACTCAACGCCGCAAGGGCTGAGGAACTGCAGCAGGGAATTACAGAGAATCAGTTGACAGCACCGGAGACGGTCGCAACGACCACTGGAGCTGATGTGCCGCCGGTCGTTGATCTCACCCGGCATCTCAACGACCTTGACGCGCAGCACGGGGCGGGCGTCGGTGCCGCGCGGGAGCGTGCTCGGGTGAACGAAGGACTGGACGCTCTGGAACCGCCGACTCCCGAGATGTCCTCGCAGGCGGCGCGGATGCTGGAGACGTATGGTCGGGTTAGCCCGCAGGTCATGGCAGGCATGGCCGGCGGTGGCGCCGGGGCCGTGGTCGGTAGTGCGCAAGGCATGGCGACTGAGGGCACCCCGGAGGAGCGTCTGAAGCGCGCAGTGGCCGGAGCTACCCGGGATGCGGTCATCGGCTTCTCGTTGGGTTACACTGGAGTTGGGATGCTCAAGTACGCTCGCGATCCGGCTGCGTACACGGCGAATGTTCGGGGGATGCTCTACCACATGGCGACCGGGACAGAGGACATGCCCGACTGGTATCTCAAATTCCGCTCAACCCCAGTTATGCAGAACTTGCGTGAAGGCTGGTACAACAGCCGGTCAATCGTGAAGGACCAGGTGGCGAAGGTTGCCTCGAAACTGACGGAGACGGGGCAAGCCTTGGCTGCTGGTAGCAATCCATTCCTTGCGGGTAAACTATATCCCCGCGTTTCCTCGGTGCTTGAGCAGGTGGTGAAGCGTGACGTGAACGCTTCGGCAACCGCCATCGGTGAAGCGGCCAAGGCGTCTCCACTTGGACACGACAAGTTCGTTCAGGAGTTCAATCTGTGGATGGAGGCGCGGCACACTCCCGACTATAACGCGGCCCGTGTGGCGGTCGGCGAACCACTCAATCGGATGGACGATGCCGCGGCGGCATTGATCATGGACAGGGCTCGGCAGACGGGATTGGAACCGGTGTTCGAGGACCTGGCGAAGAAGTACGTTCAGCCGTTGATCCAGGAGGACCGGAGAATCCGGGTTCAGTCGGGGTTGCTCGACCCAGAACATGTGACCCAGTGGGAGACGGAGTTTCCGAACTATGTTCCGCTCAACCGCGAGATTCCCGAAGAGGGACTCACGGTCCATGGCGGAGGTGGAGGGCCAGGGATCAGTGTTCTCAGTTCCGGCATCAAGGGGGCTCATGGTTCGGATCTCCCGGTGGCGGATATCCTTGGCAGCGTCTACGCTAACTATACAGATTCCGTACAGCGCGCGGCGCGCAACGAGGTGGCACAGTCGGCGATCAACTTCTTCCGCGAAGCGGAGACGGTGGGAGAGCCGATCCCCGGAGTTGAAGTCCGCAAACCCAAGGTCATCGGCAACCGGGGCAAAGTTCCGCTCTACGAAACGTTCGACCCGACGCAGGCTATCGAGGCCAGATTCGACGGCAAACCGGTGCGGGCGTATTTCACCGATCCCCGGATGGCTCTGGCCTACGGGAACTTGAACGCTGACGAGCTGATGTGGGGGGTTCGGCACATTGCTGAAATGAGTCGGATGGTGGCGGGGATGAAGACCCGGCTATCGGTGGATTTCATTCTGCGTAACGTGCCACGGGATCGGATGGATGCAGCCGCAGAAGCCGCCTCGCGCGGGGATGCTCGGGGGGCGTTTGACCTGATGAATCCTTGGGCAGCGGCCAAAGGCGACTTCATGCCCGCGATTGACGCGGCGCTCGGTAGAAGTACCCCGAGAGCAGACGAGTTTAATCGGATGGTGATGGCTGGAGGATTGCCGGGAGGCTGGGCGTCTTCGACCAAGGAGGAGTTTTATAACTTTGTGAAAGTGTGGGAGAAAGAGCGGCAGAATCCCTTGTTCTGGACTAAGGACAAGGTAATGCAGATATATGACATGTTAGGGGAAGTCTCCGAAGGGTCTACCAGGTTCGCCGCATGGCGCCGCGCATTGGATGTGGGGGCTACGGAAAAAGAAGCAGCCCTGGCGGCGAGAGACTCATCTCTGGATTTCAACATGCGCGGGACTCACACGCCCCTCGCCGGGGCGCTCTACAACTTCTTCAATCCGGCAGTTCAGTCAGTCGTCAAGGCCGGGAAATGGGGCATTCGAAATCCGGGAGTGGTACCGGCGATGATCTCTACGGCATACGCGATTTCCAAGACTACAGACGCAATTAATTCCAGTTGGGACCCGGACTGGAAGAAGAACCCACAGGTAAACTATGGGAGGATGAACGGCTATCCGGTGATCTACGGCAAGGACAAGAAGACCGGGGAGTACCTCACGATCACACTCCCAGTAGCGCAGTCGATGCGCCCGGCAAAGGCTCTCATGGACTTCTCGCAGGATTTGGCGGACGGAACGATCAACAGTGATTCGATTCCGAATCAGTTGGCGCGAGTCGCGGTGATCTCCTTGGACGCTGCGAATCCTCTGGGGAACAGCAACTCGGTACTCGGGTCACTCACACCGAGCGTTGTTCGACCCGCGTTCGACGCGACGTACAACCGGGATTGGAATAATAAGCCGATTGTGCCTCTTCGGCAGGAAGAGAACCCGCTTATTCAGGAGTATGGGAAGTACGCGCCGGGAATGCTGAATAGTCCGCAAGGACGCATTGCTATTGCGGTTACGAACACCCTGCACAACGAACTCGGGGTCAGCATCTCTCCGGGCAAACTGCGTTACACGGTAGCCCAGTACGGTGCCGGGCCGGCGAAGACGGCTGCACAGTTGACCCAACTGGTTGAGGACATGATGCAGGGGTCGGTCAAGGCGACGGATATTCCCGGTATCGCGGGAGTGACCGGACGGTACTCGGGAGACAACCGTCAGGTGGTCCAGCCCGGAGCGCAGAAGGGGATGAACGATCTCTCGGATACGTACACAGACTGGACGATGCAACAGACCGCGCGAACAGCGCAGGTCAACAAGGCCGCGCAGGAGTGGGATGCTCAGACTCCTGATCAACGCCGGCAAGTTCTAATGTCTGCGGACGCGGATCTTCGGAATAAGATCATCGCCAGGTTGAAGAAACAGGACGACGACCCCATGGAGGTACAGATCAAGTCTGCTCCGGTGGCTGTTCGAGCCGGATACATCTTGAAGCAACTTGACGAGGCACAGACTGCGGAAGATCAGCGGGCCAAACTTCTACTCTGGAAGGGGCAGGGGCTTTTGACTCCCGACGTTCTCCGGGCCATCCAATTGCAGCGGGCTACTGGGAAGAACTGACTTCAGCCAGCAAACTGATCAGCCGCGTTGGGATGGCGCAGGTGGGGTGCCCACGATCCAGACCACCAGTGGACGCCAATCGTGCGGTCGGTGATGCGTGAGCGATCAGGCTTCTCGAACCAAGCCCACGGGTACAGCACTTCCTTGGCGTACACCGTGATCCCGCAAACGGTCTGTTCCGTGCCGTCCATCCGCAGTCCGTAGGCCCGAAGGATGTCGGTGAATAGGACGGGAGCGGGTGCCGTGGGGTCGCAGTCCGGGGGCATTTGCGAGATCCGGCGCATACACTCGAAATTGAGCTGGTGACCCTTGGAACTGCCTATGGCTGCACAGTTGACCGATGCCAATTTGGCATCGTCCGTCTGCCAGCCGGTGAAGTATTTGAGCGACGTGTCCGGGGCTTTCAGCAGCTCCATGTCGTTGTCCAGGTAAACGCCGCCGTACTTCCACAGCGCCCACACGCGGAGGTAGTTTGAGGCGTTGACCGGGCGCTGTTTCACAGCTTGCCGGAACCAAGGGGTGTCAGGGCTGTTGGTGTCGTTCCACTCCATGAACTCCCAGTCGGGGAGCACGCGGCGCCATGACTCGAAGCATCGCTTGTTGAGGGCCGAGGGCTTCTGTCCGCCGAAGAAACCGAAATGGAGGATCTTGTTGATCATCGGCGTTTGAGGCAGAACGACGGCCAGTCTCCCTCGCAGGTGACGACTTCCAGTTCCCATGGGTAGTGAGAGCAGAACTCCGCTACCGCTTTTATCGTGCCGAAGTTGAGCGCTTCGTAGGTGGTGTAGTCGTGGCCCATCAGGATGCCAGTCGGCTTCAGACGTTTCTCCCAGAGGATCAGGTCTTGCAGTACGAACTGGAAGCGATGGTTGGAGTCGATGAACACAGCATCGAGAGGCGGTATGTCTGTGTTTTCCAATGCCACATCGTCTGAGAAACCCCGGATGACGGTAACTCGCTCCCCCGCGAATCGCTCCTTCACCACGCGCATGTTGTCGTCGTGGTTCAGGTCGTTGCAGGTGTCTGTATAGACCCGTGGGTTCTGTTTCACCCAGGCGTCGATCAGGTACAGTCTGGCGACGTTGGGACAGGTGAGGATCTCGGCGGAGAAGTCTCCGCGCAGGACGCCAACCTCGGCGACGATGGAGCCAGCGGGGAGGCGTTTGATCAGATCGATGCGAGCAGGAAGACGGATCATGGGTTGATGATTTGTCGGATGTTGCGGCGGATCTGGTTGAGCTTCTTCAAAGCGTGGGTGGCACCGTCGATCTGGCAGCCCCAGTTGTGCGCCTTGTTGACGGCGGACATGCGGGCGCGGTGCGCGTCGTAGCGCGCGGCGATGTCCTTGGTGGGGCCGATGTGATGGTAGTGCAGCAGCCAGGTCGGCGGCAGGGTCGGGACGGACGGGGAAACGAACTGAGTGCCGTCGTGCAGTTCGGCGGTGCAGTCGTGCGCCCCGGCGCCGAAACCGATGGACTTCACCAGATGCGGGGTGAAGAGTGCCGGCTTGCTGCCGTACTGAGGTTCCGGGGAGCCCATGAAAACCTCATCGTAGATTTGTCCCTCGGTGGTGGGGTACTTCAGGCTCAGCATCTCGAACCCGTGCAGCTTCACAACCGGGATCTGGTGGTCGATGTAGGTCTGGAGCACCATGTCACCCTCGGGGAGAAACACGAGTTCGTCAGCGTCCACCACGATCACCCAATCTGCCTGGGTGCCGAGCCAGCAGATGTTCTTTTCCTTCATCAGCAGTTCGTCATTGATCTCGCCCTTGGTATCCCAGTCCACGATCTCGGCGCCAGCGGTTTCGGCGAGGGCGCGGCTGCCGTCGGTGGAGAAGGCGTCGTGCAGCACCATGCGCGAACAGAACGTGGCGTAGTGCCGGAACGCATACTTGAGAATGCGTTCCTCGTTGAAACCGAAGATATGAACGTCAATGGTCACCGCGGGGGAGACTTCTGTCCTGCGGTTGAAAACCCGGCGTACAGAGCCGCGTCAGGACCGAGGAACTCGGTCAGTTTCTTCAGTTCCGAGTCTTTCTTCCCGCCCCGGTCCACGGTGTTGTGGCCGGTGCCGTAACCCTTGCGTCCGGGCATCCCCTTGATGCCGATGGACAGGCGAGTTCGACCGTCGGTGGTCGGGTCGATCAAGGTCTGCTTGATGCCTGGGTGCCGCCAGATGCGGTTATCGAGGTAGGGGTCAATCGAGAGATCGACCAGTCGTTGGAGGATGGGGAAGAACTTCCGGCTGACGGCAGTCTCGCACAGACTGGCGTGGTCCATGTTGCCGTGGTCGTGCCACCAACGTCCCTTGACGTTGTAGTAGATCGCCCGGCCCTCGCCCACCACGTCGCCGGTCTTCAGGGCTCCCGTGATCATCGCCAGCCATGTCGGGGCGTACCAGTCGTCGTCTTCCCAGAAGACCAACCCGGAACCGAGGACTAGGTTGTTGTCCAGAATGTACTTTAGTTTGCGAATCATGCTTCCGGGGCCGGCGAAGTTGGGAAGGTAATAGTAATACTTGTGCAGGTCCCCGAGGAGCGGCTTGGTGCCGTCGTCCAGCACGAGCCACTGCGCGGGTTTGACGGTTTGTCGGGCCATGTACTTCTCGGCCAGGGCGAACGCCTCCGGGCGGTCTCCGGTGCAGGTGACCACGGTCAAACCGTCAAGGAAGACCGGGGGAGTCGGCTTGGCTGGCTCGGGCTCGACCGCGGGAGCGGTCGGCGTAGACGGCTTCACCACCGGGTCGAATCGGCGCGTGCGCAGGTAAGTTGACCATTTCTGAGCGCAGTAGAGTTGGTTCGCCATTCGGTTCTCGAAGACGCCGGGAACGTATCGGGAGGTAGCGCCGCGCTTGTGTTGGATGTCCAGCGGAACCGTAGTGATCTGGTAGCCGGCCTGCCGCACGCGCAGGGATAGATCAGCATCCTCGCAGTAGGCGAAACGCAGCATCGGATCGAACAGGCCCAGCTTCTTGACCACCTCGGTGCGGCACATGAGGCAGGCGCCTTCGACGTATTCCAGCTTCGGTCCGTACTGACCCTCAAACGCTTCGTCGAGTTGGCAGCACCCGCCGGCGGTGCCGACTAGGGCCATGTCCGGGTTGCCGTTGAAGGGTTCCAGCAGCGTTTGCAGACCACGGGGCGAAAGCTGTGTGTCGTCGTTGAGCAGGAGAAAGAACGGAGTCTCCACCATAGAGAGAGCCTTGACGCTGGGGCGGATGAAGCCCTCGTTGGTCTCGTTCTCCACCACGCGCACTCGACCGGGGTTCGCCCGTTCAACGTCGTGGAAGAAGGCAGCGGCCGGCGGGCTGCCGTTGGCCGTCAGGATCAGATCGAAGGTAACCCCCTTCTGCTCTAGCAGTGCCTTGATGCACTTGCGGGCGTGCGGAACGGCGACGTAGGTAACGATCGAAACGCTTATTGAATTCATTGGGGTCTGAGTTGATCAACCTTGGCGATGATGCGTTCCGGTGGGATCGAGGCGAGGACGACGCAGACGCCCTCCTTGCTGCATGGCTTGTTCGGCGGGAAGTGCCGGCCGGCGTGGATGTGCCAGTAGCAAGGCGCACACTCTCCCGAGCCTGATAGGGCGTGGGTTAGCGGGGCCTTGCTGGTGCGCTCCTCCCACGGGAACGGGCCGTACAGCCCAACCGCCGGCACGTCGAGAGCGTGACACATGTGCAGCCACGCCGAATCGACCCCGCAGAAGGCGTTGCAGGTCTGCAGCACTGCGGCGGACTGGCGGAAGGTGAGGTTGTCGATGGTCAGATTGTGCAAGGCATTCGGCTGATGCTTTAGCATCGGGAACTGCCCCGGATGACCGAAGACGAAAATCTCCCAGCCACGGCGCACGAGTCCGTTGATGACCTGCGTCCACTGTCCCATCGGGTAGTTGCGGTTGGCGACCGAGGCAACCATCTGGATGCCCAGACGCGGGCGCTCTGTGCGTGGGTACGTCGTGTCCGCCCACGCGGTTTCCTCGGGCAATACGACATAGGCCGGTTTGAGGTCCATCAACCCGTCGGACTCCAGCGCGCGGGCCAGAGCAACGGTGGCGTGGACGCCCCGAGACAGTTCCAGCACGTTCTCCAGCGAAACGATCCGGTCGAAATCCACGGCGGCCTGATGGTTCACCGGGTAGTTGATCAGGTCATCGAAGAGATCGGTGCCAACGAAGAGGGAGTGATGAACTGGGAAGCAGGCCAGTGTTACCTTAACATCCTTCAGCCGGGCGCGGATGTCGCGCAGGACGGGGGTGAGAAAGAGCAGATCGCCCTTGGCCCCGTTAGCGATGATCAGGACGTTCTTCGGCTCTCCAGCCACGTCCCAGTTGATCGGCTCCAGTTTGACGCTGCCGCGCTCCGCGTGCAGGGCGATCTCGAAGGCGTTCTGGTCGGTGGCGATCCACGAGCCGGGGGTCAACCGGCCGAAGCCGCCCATGTCGATTTCAAAGCTGTTTGTGATCAGGTGCATTGCAGAGAATCTTGATGCTGTTGGCTCGACACCAGAAATCGCAGTTTGGATGACCCGGCCATTCGGAGACGACGTGCCAGAAAGAGCCGTCGGGGGAGGTCTCCGTTATGACTCCTGTGTTGATCGTCCCGCGGTCGTCTTCGTACAGAAAACCGGCAGGGCACCGGGTGAAAAAGCCGTCATGACTGGTGATTATAAGGTTCATTTGTGATCAGGTGTATTCGGGATGGGGGTGGCCGTGATCGTCTGGAACCCGTAGTGGTTGTCGATGATCTGAGTCGCCTCCTGGGAGGATGACCGGCGGTTTTTCCGGGCCGCGGTGCGGAGCTTCCGGGCCGCGACCCCGTAGATGCGGACCTGGATGTACTTCATGAGAGTGGGTCAATATGGGGCATCCGGGGTTGACACAAGCACAATCTTTCGGTTTGATCGGGCGATGGCTTCTGAAATCGAACGCTACGACATGCTCTGGCCCAAGGGGTCCAACGACCTGTCGATTGAGCTGGCCTGCTACGCAGAACCGGAGAAGTTCGTCACAGGCCAGTCCAAGGAGTTCCATTTCACGAACGCCTGGAGGATCATGTGGCCTAAGTTCGAGTGGAACGAGTGGGCGGAGATGACCCGCTGGGCTTGGTGCAAGTACCGAATCATCTCGGTCATCGGCCACACATCCTCTGGGAAATCGCACGTAACTGCCCACTGCGCGCTGCTGGACTACATCGCGCTGCCGCTCAGCACGTCCACCACGGTCACCACGACCAAGTTTGATTCCCTGCGCACGCGCATCTGGGGAGACGTGATGGGGGCTCTGGAAACCTCGGCGTTGCGCGACTCGTTGATGGTGTTGTTCAAGCCGACGACGACCAGCAACGCGCTGACCTTCGGCCTGCGCTCGCGGGAGCGCGTGGACTCGGACAAGTTTCAGATCCAGGGCATCGCCACCGACTCCGCGGACACGACCGCCGGCAAGATCCGCGGGCAGCACACCGACCGGCGCCGGATCGTGGGTGACGAGTGCGAAGACATGGGGGCGGCGATCTATTCGGCCATCACCAACGCCCGCGTGGCCCCAGACTTCATCGCGGCGCTGCTCACCAATCCAGCGCTGAAGCAGTCCCTCTTCGGCTCGAAGTGGGCCTGCCCACTCAACGGCTGGGGATCGGTGAGCGAGAACGACAAGTTCTGGGAGACCGTGCAGCCCGAAGGAGTTTGTCTCCACTTCAACGGGCTTCAGTCGCCCAACATCAAAGCCAAGACAACGGTCCACCCGTACCTGCTGACGCAGAAATACATTGATGAAGTGCGCACGGTCCACGGAGAGAACTCGATTGAGTGGTGGATGTTTGTGCTGGGGTTCCCCGCTCCCGATGGGCTGGTCGGATTGATCTGGTCAACTACCACGATTGAGAAAGCCAAGCAGACTGTTACGTTCGACTACACACCCAAACCATTCGGCACACTGGACCCGGCGTTCGAGTACGACGACTGTGTGCTGCATCTGGGCGAGTACGGTCTCCTGCGTGACGGACGGCCCTGTGCTCAAGCCAAGCGGACGGTCAAGATCCAGATCGAGGTAGGCGAAGGGCGGCTGGAGAAGGAGCAGCAGGTGGCGAACGAAGTGAAACGTGTTTGTCAGTTGGAGGGAGTAGCGCCCGAGGACTTTATCATGGATGCGACCGGAGTTGGCCGGGGCACATACGCGCTCCTGCGCACCACTTGGAGTCCCAAGGTTCAGGCGCTTTACTACGGTGGCGCGGCAACCAACCGGCCGCTGCGACTCAACGATCCTATGACCGCGGAGGAACAGGTGAAGTGGTTCGTCACGGAGCTGTGGTTCCGCGCGTCCTTCCTTGCTCGCGAGGGGGTCATCTGTGGCTTGGGCAATCTCCATCCCAACACAGTCGAGGATCTGGCCGGCAGACGGTACATAGTGAAACAGGCGGGGGACCGGAAACTGGCTATTGCGGAGTCGAAGACCGAATACAAGATCCGCCTCGGACGCTCCCCGGACTTCGGCGATCCGTTCTGCCAGATCGGAGAGTTGCTGGTGCGCAAGGGTCTGCTCAAGAGCATCGAGAACGTCGCTGGAGCAAGCGGCTGGGGCGCGTACCGTGCTCTCGCTCTCAAAGCACAGAAACGATTCACCAACGAGTTCGCCCATGGCCAAACTTAAGTTCGGATCGGTTATGCCCCCTCGCGGTTGGATATATCTCCAGCCGGAGACACGTCTACGCATCACTTCGGACAATCTTGACTCTCTGGCGGACAAGGTGATCGCGCATCGCCGGCAGAAGGGCATCCCGTCCGCCGGCAAGGCAGAGGTGGTCATGGAGATCCAGCGACAGATATGCACTCGACTGACTACAGCGGAGTGCCGCAAGGAGTCTCCCGATGACCCGTGGCAGCCGCTCAAGGGTCTGTCGGAGACCCTCACGCTGACATCGGTGCTCAACACCTCCAAGGCACTGTTCACTTGGATCACCTCTGGGCGGCCGGTGGTCCCGCTGGAGGAGAACGAGCGGCGCCGGCAGATATGTCTCTCCTGCCCGCTCAACGAACGGTTGAACGGCTGCCGGTGCGCGGCGCTCTACCGGGCGGTGGCGGAGTCGGTCCCAGCGGAGCGGCAGTTTGACGATCTGCATGTCTGCCTCGCCTGCAAGTGTTCGCTCAAAGCCAAGTGCGCGGTGCCCGCGGAACTGATCGAACTGTCAGAGCGTGGACGGGGGGTTGAGTATCCGATTCATTGCTGGGTGCCTGAAATCCTTGACACGCGCAGTCGCCAAGTGTAGATGCTGAACATGCCCAAGTACACGATGCAGACCATGTTCCCCCCGGTCAAGAATCAGCAGTCGTTAGTTCCTCAGGGCAAGGACGTGACAGGTCCTCCGGACGTGCAACCGAAGGGCAAGCCCAAGAGTGTCTATACCCCCCAGTGCGGGCTCAACATGGGGATGGACATCAAACGCCGTTTCTAACATGCAAGCTCGACCCACATCTACACCCAAGAAGGTGACCCCGGTGAAGGGCTTCCCCCTTCAGCCGACTACGACCACGCGCTGCACCCCGACCGCCAAGACCAAAGCCGATGGCAAGCACGGGTAGATCGGCGGCCACGCTGCCTCCGGGTTCCCAGCCCACGCCGGTCGCGGGTACGGACCCCAACGGGTTCCATCTAGCCGAGGACCAGCGCCGGGTACGGGACGTTGAGTCAGCCAGGTCCATTTTCAACCGGTTCGTGCAGGATTCCGTGGTCCGTAGTTCGACGATGGCGCAGACGCGCAACCAGCTCGAAGGCGGGCGACCGTTCGACCCGAAGGATCTGGAGGAGCAGGGCACGGCCTGGCAGACCAACGTCAATTTCGGTGACGCGCAGGCGGCGCGCGACCGCACGCTGATCCCGTACTGGTCGATGGTGAACGACGTGCCGCACCGGATCGCGGTCACGATCGACATAGAGTCTCCGAAAAAGGAAAACTGGGAGATCGCGCACGCCGAGGCGTTCGATGAGTTCCTGAAGGACTGGGGCGCGGACTACTTCATAGAATTCATGAACACGGCGTCGAACTTCGTGAACTTCGGTCCCGGCGTGGTTCATTGGGACAGTCCGGATTCGCCGCGGTACGATGCAGTCAACACTCAGCGACTCTATTTCCCGAAGAACGCCCGCATGTCTCCCGACTCATGGGACGTGGTGTGTATGGTGCGCGACGTGTCGGCGTCGGAGCTGTACCTCAAGATCAAGGACGACAAATCCAAGCAGACGAGCAAGGACATCGGCTGGAACCTGGACGCCGTGGAAGCTGCCATTGTCCAGACGATGTACGGCAATTCCAACCGCGATCCGCGCGACATGACGCGCTGGCAGGATGATCTGGTGCAGAACGACATCACGGTCGCCTCGATCTTCGAGCCTTTGCAACTGGTGTGGATGTTCGTGCGTCAGTTCGACGGCAAGATCACGGCCCACGTCTTCACCCGTCAGGGCGGAGTAAGCGATTTTCTTTTCGAGTCTCAGGACTACGCGGAGTCGTTCAGGCAGATCCTCGGATGCATCTGGTATGATGTGGGTGTGGACTCGCTGGTTCACTCGATAAAGGGATTCGGGATCAAGAACTATCACTTTGCGGTGATGCTGAACCGGATGAAGTCGCGCATGGTGGATGGAGCCACCATGTCGTTCGGACTCAATCTGCGGCGCACAGGAGACGGAGTTCCTGATGAGGAGCCCCCGGTATCGAACTTTGGCCCGTACACGGTCTTCCCTCCGGGCCTTGACCAGTTTCAGTATTACCCGCAGTTGCAGCAGGGGATGGCGGTTCTCGATGTTTTGGAGCAGAATCGGGCCGAGAACTCGTCGATGTACCGGCAGCAACAGCAGAAGCAGATCGAGAACTCCGATACCGCGACCCAGGCCAACATCCTCGCCACGATGTCTGGACAGATGTCCGAGGCGTCAGCGTCGGTCTTTCTGGCTCAGGTGGGGGAGAACATTTTCGCCGAGCAGGTACGCCGACTCTCCATACCCGGCAGTACAGACGCCGACGCGAAGAAGTTCGTGGAGCGGTTGGTGCGCCGCGGGGTGCCCAAGAAGATGATCGGTAAGTTTGACATGCGTGTGCAGACCGGGGCCAACTCAGGGTTGGCGAATCCGGTGGCACGAGTCCAGAAGTACCAGCAACTTCTCGGGTTGATGAACACCCCGGGCGTCAATGCCCGGTACATCTTGGAACAGTATTTCGCCAACATGCTCGGGTCGGACGGCGCCAGCCGCGCGCTGTTGCCCGAGGGTGCCGACTCCCAGCCGCAGCAGCGCCGCGAGGCGATGATCGAGAACAGCATGTTTGGGCAGGGAATGGATCTCCCGATTGACCCGAACGATGCACATTTTGAGCACTCGCAGGAACACTTGAAGGTGATCGGCCCGATGGCCGCGCAGTTCAAGCAGACCGGGCAGTTGAAGCCTGAGCAGATCGCCACCATGATCATGACCCTGGAGCACACCGGACGGCATCTGACGCTGCTCAACCAGGACGAAACCATGAAGGCACAATATCAGCAGGTGTGGCCGGTCTTCTCGCAGATCCAGTCCATCGCCCGCGGCATCCTGACCAATCTCTCGAAACAGCAATCGCAGCAAACCCCCCTACCCAATGGCTCTCAAGCGCAAGTCCCCTCAGCGCAGCCTCAGGCTGCCGCTGCCTAAAGTTCTTCAGCAGAAGTCGAAGGTCCCCGAGTACGTCCCGCTCGCACTGCCGCAGCGCACCGAGTTGCTGGGGATGTTCAACAGTCCGGTCTTCCAGATCGCTTGGAACAATGCCTCGCTGGCGAAACCCTCCGTCTTCCCGTCTGGTCTGAATACACCTCTTGGCGGTGTGATCGCTGTCAACCGGCTGCATGAGCTACGTGGGTGGGAACTGTTTGCCGTGGCGCTCCTGACCCAGACAAACGATCCGAAGCCTCCGCGCAAGATGCTTCAGGAGACGTTCCCTGACGAAGCCAGATCGTAATTTCCCATGGATACCAAACCCGCTCCCGACCAGTCGCAGGCTGGTTCGACCGTTGTTACACCTGCGTCCGCCGACCCCCTCGCCGGGGACGCGCCGCCGCTCAAAACGTCCCTCCGCGAGATCATCGCGAAGACCTATGCAGACAAGCCTGTGGTAGAGCCGGCCAAGCCCGCTGCTGCCTCACCGGCTGTTGAACCTGCGGCTGTTCCCGTTAAGCCGCAGAGTCTTCTCTCGCGCAGGGCTCCTGCGGCTGCGCCGCCGGCCGCCGCTCCAGTGACGGATGAACTGCCTGCGGAGTTGCCCGCAGACACACCCGAGCCCACCAAGGTCAACTGGAAGAAGGCCCGTGAGGTGGAGCGCAAACTGAAGGCCGATCTGACGGCCAAGCAGGCCGAGATCGAAGCTCTCCGTGTGCAGACGAAATCTCTTCCAGCGGACACCGCCGAATTGCAGCAGTTGAAGACTGAGCGACAGGCGATGCTCGATCGGCTGGCGGTGGTGGATCTCCAGAGCCACCCCGATTTCGTAAACCAGTACGTCAAGCCGCAGCAGTCCGCGCTGGCAGCAGCAAAGGAGGTTCTCGACTACAGCGGCAAGGAGGGAGTGGATCTCTCCGGGCTCCTGGGCAAGTCGGTCAAGGACTTCAACGCCGAGGTGTCCAAACTGACCGAGGGGCTCAACTCGATGGACGCCACCACGGTCCAAACGTCGCTGCGTACCGCATATACCGCGAGCCGGGGCGCCAGCGAGGCGCTCAAGAGTTCATCGCAACTAGGTCAGGCTCTCGTCGCCAAGCAGGCGCAGGAAGCCAAGCAGGCGTTCGAGACCGTGTTCAACAAGGTGAACGAGTTCTTGGTCACTGTTGAGCCGGAAGCCAACGCCTCTGAAGAGGACCGGGCTTCCGCAATCGCGCACAACAAGGCCGTGACCGACTTCCGAGCTGCCGCCGAACACAACGCCTTTGGGAAGATCAGCCACACCGGGGCCGCAGAGTTGTCAGTTAAAGCCGCTCTTGCAGACCTTCTCATGAACCATGGGTTGCCACGCGCTGAGGCGGAGTACACGCGAGTATCCGCACAACTCAAGGCCGCGCAGGCTGAACTGTCCGCACTTAAGGGGTCGCGCAAGGTGGGCTCCGTAGTTGGGGACCCGTCTGCGGCAGTGGCCGGCGGAGTCAAGGGCAACGGCAAACAGTCTTTACACGATCTCGTGCAGAACGTGTATTCCCGTCGGACCTAGGGGTAGGGGCGACGGGGTTGATAGGGTGACCGGGGGTGGTGCCTAGCACTGCCCTCGGTTTTTTGTTGACCTCAGCCGGAGCGGGTGCAGTCTGATTGCGACTTGGTTGCGTATTCATAGCTCCTCCAGAGGAGCCCTCCGCTCGCAACCAGGGGATGCGGAGGAACGGGGTAATTTGCCTACTCCCCGACGGGCGACGACGCAGAAGGTATCTTTTCGGCGTGTTGCCCCCTGCGTTGAAGTCCCGCGCTACGCGCCCTTTTGACCGCATTCCTTCCATGGCAACGACTCCCAATCTTTCGGACCTGAACAACATGATGATTCAGGCCATCAACCAATACCAAGATCCTCTCTACAACTGGATCTGGCGCACCAACCCTTACATCTCCCTGTTCAGCCGCAAAGAGTTCGACCCGACCGAGGGTCTAATTCCGCAGGTCATCACGACCACGAGTGAGCTGCCCACCTCGTACCCGTTCAATCTTGCCTCGCTGACGCTCAGCGACGGCACCGGAAGCTCCTGCGACGTGGAGGCCACGGTTGTTCAGAACGGCTCGATCATCCGCAACTACACGTTGGAGGTGGACGCTGCCGAGACGAACGCCATCTGTCTCACGGATCTGCAATTCGGCCACGCCGCCGAACAGCAGATCGCCAATTACCAGGCCAATTTGGGGCAGCGCACCACCGTCCGCTGGTCGGACTGGTATCGCGTCAAGAACATCGGCATGATCAACACCAAGATCGCCACCATGGCGAGCGGTGCGTATGACATCGACGAGAACTCGGACTACAACCTGACCGGGGTCAGCGTCCCGACCACGAATCTGAGCTGGGATCACCTGAACGCGATCTACGATCAAGAAATGCAGCTCGGCGCCGAGCTGAACGCGGTCGGTTACAGTGAAGGCCAACCTCTTCTCGCCCTATGCTGCGGCCCGGGGATCAAACGTCGGTTGTACCAGACCGACACGAAGACGCGCGACACGGTGAACTGGGGTGACGCATTCCAGAACTTCACCGCCCGCGGCATCAACACGTCGATCAACGGGTACATCCCCAACGTGGATCTGTACATTCCGCGGCTGGCGGCCAACGGCACGACGTTCATTTACCCGACGCGCAACACCAACGCCACGCACGGGCGCAAGTTCGAGCGCAACCCGGACTACCGCACGGTGGCGAACGGCGGCTTGGCGGTGTACGAGCTGGCGTATGTCCTCTGCCGGGACATCTACGAAGTTCGTCCGCGCCCGACTGGCCCGACGCAGTTCGGCATGGTGAGTTTCGATTCGCAGAACTACGTCGGTGACCTGCGTTGGATCAACAACGCCGATATGGGATCAAACAAACTTGGCAACAAGGGCTTCTTCAGGATCGACATGCAGATGGCCGCGAAGCCTGTCCGTCCTGAGGTTGGAGCGGTGATCATCACCCTGGCGGTTGACGCTTGATAGTGTGGCTGTTCGGGGGTGGGCCGCTGATGCGGTCCACCCCCTTTCCCCCATCATGTTCGCCTCTGTCACACCTGAACCCAATGCCATCCCGATCACGGACGGCAGCGGGGTGCTTGATCCGGGGTTCATCCCCGACCTGTCCGCTTTGTATGAGCCGGTCGAGACGCGGGTCACCCAGAGCATTTCTGTGGTGACTGCCGTCGGCCCTCCCCCGGTCATCGCCACCCTCCACTTTACCAATGGTTTCCTCACGTCTGTAACCTGATTCCCAATGTCCAAAGCACCACCTGATCGCATGACCGTGGGGTCCGTCGAAGAGGCGAACGCCCTCAATCTGTACGCCATCGCTACCAATTCTCCCGCTAAAGGTGCCGCTGCTACTGCGGCCTCCACCCCTGTCAACATCGCCTCTGACCAGGTAGTTCCTGTCAAGGAAGCCGACGGCGCAAACGCAACGCTGGGCAGCAAGTCCGACACTGCCGGCGCAAACGCAGCCGTGGCGAACCAGACCGCGCAGAGCCGCCTCGCCGGTATCTGGACCGTCCTGGGCAGCCTCACCGACGCCGCAGCGGCCGTCTGGGACAACACAAGCAACTCGATTTCGAGTCTGCTGAGGGGAATTGGCGGGCTGTTGAGCTCGTGTGTCTCCACACTTGGGACTCTTGCTGCCAAAGCCGTGACTGTGCAGTTCCGCAAAGAGCGCATCGTGGTCTGCGAACTGACGCGCACGGCAGACGCCTACACCTATGCGCCGACACAGATATGGCGGGCAGCTGCTTCCGGTTTCGACTCGTTCAATACTCCTGTCGGCTTGGTCAACGGTGACGCCGTGACGATTGTGCGGGCTCGACTCATCAAGAGCACCAATGTCGTAGCTGGCGCTGCGTTCTCGTGCTACTTGCACACGACTGCAATTAACGCGGCTGACAAGGCGGTCATGAATCTTGCCTATGCGAATAATGCTTTGCGTGCTGCGAAGATAGACTTCCCGTTTATGCAAATCGAAGGCGCGGCTTCCGATTGTTGCATGGGCTGGGGTTTCTTTCCGCAGCAAACGGAAGTGACGCACGCAATCTGCGATCCTGCCGACACGATGCTGTACCCTCGGATTGTTGTTGAGGGACCGTACGTGGCAACGGCTTCCGAGAAACTTTACCTTGAGTTGACGGTTCGCTAAATGCAAAACCCATGATCTCCTATCCTTATCCAACACGGGCAATTGGCCCGTATGCACAGTTTGGAATCGTGCGCAAGCCGAGCATGTTTGCTCCATGCTTTGCGGCTGCCGATGCGAGCAACCAGGCCGTCGTTTGCAAGGCCGGGACTCAGTTCGTTTTCAATAATCGGCTCATCACGGTTGACGGCGACACGCTGATCCCGATCGACACAGGATCGTTGGCGAGCGCCACGGATTACGCGATCTACGTTACGTCTTACGGGACGCTGATTTTCTCAGCAAACTTTACAGCACCCACCGGGTACTCAACAGCGAACAGTCTGCTCGTCGGCGGTTTTCATTTCGCTCCCGGTGGCATCGGTCAAGTTGTCGCGGCGGTCGGCTACGGCGACGGCACGAACCTGAGTATCGGCTCGAATACCAAGGTCGCCAGCACGGCGTTCTACTTCTCAATTGGGGTTACGACCGCTGCCCTCACCCTGAAGGCAGCGGTTGCAGCAGGAACGTCGCTGCCCACGCAGACCGTTCCAGCGAACACATGGGCGCTCTACCTGCTCTCAATCATCGCCAATGGCACGATCACCGTGACGCCAGCCGCCGCGAACGCAACGACCGGATATGCGTCGGAGGCGCTTGCCATCGCTGCATTGCCCGCACTCCCAGCCAACTCCGCTTCGATGGGATATGTCACTGTGCAGACAGCAGCAGGGCAGACATTCGTGGCCGGAACCGATGCACTCGCCGGAGGTACAGGTGGCCACGTTGCAACGACCACCAACTATTATCCGCAGTCATCCACCTTTCCGCAGATCAACCCATATACGATCTGGGACCTCAAATTCCGACCCAAGTGCCAAGATCCCCGTGGCATGTTTCTCGATCTCGACGGGTACTGGAAAGACATCTACCTCTGCGGCACGAACACCGATGTCGACGGTACTTCGAAATATGGCGCGCAGATCGCCGATGGCTCAAGTCCTCCGAAGATCCCGGCTGCATTTGGAGGAAATGGGTCCACGACCTATTCCGGCGCATTCACGCGCTACAATGCCGCAGAAGTGGGCGCCGCCTACGGCAAGCAACTGATGTCCGCGACGGAGTTTGAGTGCGGGGCATTTGGAATCCAGGAAGCGACATCCCTTCAATTCGATCCTGTCATTGTCCGGGGCAGTGGCCCCCGAACGTCGCAGCGCGGCATGATGCAAAGCGCGGGAGAGATGTATGTATGGGGCCGCGAAATGAGCTTCATCCCTCACACGACTGCACTGACGGGAGCGCCTCCGGCCGATGCGGATGAGAACACCTGGATCAACGCCACAATGGCGGCTTCTTGGAAAGCAGCCGGTCGCGGCCAGGCGTATACATACGGCAGCAATGGGCTAGCGGCCGCTCTACTTGGCGGCACCTGGAGCGCCGGCAGCTACGCTGGTTCCCGCTGTTCGAATTGGAACACCGCGCCGTGGCTCTCGGCCAACTCCTTCATCGGCGCGCGCTTCCGCAGTGACCACTTGTGCCTGCCATGAGCGGAGCGCCCAACCTCCAACCAGCCCCCTCTTAATGACACCCATCATCGCCACGCGCTCCGACCTCGATGCCCTTAAAGGGACATCCGCCTATGATCAATTCCTCGCTTTTTTGCGAGGTACTTTGACGACGAGGGTCAATGCCCAGGCCTATCCGGATGGCTATGACTCGCAGCTTCAGCCCGGCGACGCCGGCTACTTGCCGCCGCTCTGGCAGGATATACCCAACTCTTCCGTGGCAGCGCGGTTCGGGTTCACGCCTGAGGAGCTATTGTATAATGCCCCGTAGCCACCAACTCCTGCTCGCCCTCACGTTCCTCGCGCTCGGCATCGCCTGCCTCGTGCTCATTGTCGGTTGCGGCCGGCAGGAGAAGGCGCTTTCCACCGGCAAAGTGATGACCTCGACCGAGGTCCGCGCCACCCTGCCGGGCTACGTCGGCGACACTGCTTACGCGGTCGTGCAGTCGAGCGCATTGCCGAGTCTCTACGACAACTTCCAGACCGAGCTATCCCGCGAGGGGCTTGTCAAATGGGACGCCAGGTTCGACTGCAACCATTTCGCCGCGCTCTACGTCGCCCTCGCGCAGGCCCGGTATGCCGTCGCCGCGTGGCAATCGAGCACACCGGCACAGAGCCTCGCTCTGGCAGAAGTCTGGTATCACCGGGACGATGGTAAGGGTCATGCAATCGTGGCCGCAATCACCGAGCACGGGCTGCAATTCATCGAGCCGCAGACCGGGGCTGTGATAACACCTTCCGAATCTGAACGGTCCAGTATCTATTTTTGCAGATGGTAACACCATGAAACGCTTCATCATCCTCGGTCTCTTGCTCGCATCCTGCACGCCGCCCAAGCCGGTCCCGCCTGTCGTGGCCCCGGTCGGCCCGGCGACCCAAGCTGTTGTGCCGGCCACCGCCGATGTTATCGAGACCAAAGACTCTATCCTGTCAAAGGTCTCGGCCTCTGCAGGTGTCATTCGGGTATTCACTTCCTTGCAGCCTACCCCGGTCATGCAGGGTGTCACAAACGAGGCGACGCTCATCCAGACCCTGGCCGGGGTGCCTCGTGCCGTGGACGACGCGGAGGCACTGAAGCGCAAATTGGTCATTCAGGCCGGCGACTTGAATCAGATCTCAGCAGCCTACGACACCGCCCAGACCGCCGCACAGGCTGCGAATGGTCGCGCTGATAAAGCAGAGGCTGACCTCAAAGCTGCGCAGGCCGCTGCGACAGTTGAACAGGGCAAACTGCAGGCCAAGTTTCAGAAGGCTTTCGACGATCAACAGGCTGCGGCAGACGCCCGCGTAGCCAAGGTCCAGGACGACGCGCGCAAGGCATGGATGAACAAGGTCAACTACGTCCTGCTCGGGCTCGGCGCGCTGCTCATTCTCGCGGCCGTGGCTAATGCGTGGCTGACCGACGGTGCTCAACTCGCAAAGTCAGGCATCCTCGCTGTCGGCGCTGCGGTATGCTTCGGAATCGATTACACGATCAACCAGCCGTGGTTTGAATGGGTGGCCATCGGCGCGATTGTTTTGACGGTATCTGGCGCCGCACTTTGGGCTTACCTCCAGTGGAAAGAGCACAAGGCGGTCAAGGCTGCCGCTGTCGTCGCTACCACCGCGCAGAAGGTCGTCACCGCGCTCGATGCGCACTACGAAGCCGCAACTACCGAAGTCAAGGCGGTGCTAGATCCAGTTTTTGCCTCGCTTGGAAATGCCATGGACGCCAAGGAGAAGGACGCCGTGAAGCTCCTGCGATACCAAGGCACAGTCAGTCAGCCGAGCCTGCCAATTCCAACACCCGCATCCGGATAGAAAGCCGACTCCAATGCCTCCCGAAGCCGACGCAGCAAAACTTGAAGCCGTGAAACAACAGCTTAGACTGTGACCATGAAAAAGCTTTTCCTGCTCGCCGCTCTCATCCTCCCGTTCACCGCCGCCGCTTCCACTGACACAGAGCTAACCGGCGGCTCGGTCACGATCAACGTTACGGTCGGGACAGGCACTCCGCCGTTCACCTACCAGTGGATGAAAAACGGGGCTCAGATCATCGGCGCGACCAACGCGCTTATCACGCTGCCGTCGTTGACCACGAACGACAGTGCGACCTACACTTGCAAGGTGACAAATGCAGCCGGCGCGACCACGAGCGACAACGCGGTCCTGACGGTTACCCCGCCGCCGGTCGTCGCACCAGCCAACGTTATCACGAGTTTCTCCAACAAGACATCAAGCCTTGCCAAACCCAAGTAGACTACAACCATGCTCCTCGCCGAAGTTACTTTCCAGTTCCCCCCGCTGACAATCGGGGAAATCGCCGAGTTGGCGACGATCGCCACCTGCGTTCTGGCCGCGGCCGCATGGCTTTTGAATTTGGCTATCGGCTCCAAATTCGTGAAATCAGGTCAATGCGCCGCGATGCATTTGGCGAGTGATACAACTCGGACTTCTGCGCTGGTTCGTGTGGCAAACCTGGAAGTCGATTCGGCGTTGACGAAGACCCACCTTGAGCAGATCGAGGAACACCTTAAGTCGGTGGACAGGATAGCGGAAGCACAGAGCGTCCTGGAGACCAAGATAGCTCTGTCGCAACAGCCGATTACTGAGTTCGCGGCATGGATGAAAGACGTGAAGGACATGCTGCGGGAGTATATCGAGAAGACTGAGGTCCGTGCCTTGGACCACGAGAAACGTCTGACCGTAGTTGAGACACAACTTGCTGCCAAGCATACACCCTAGTGAAATTAGCTAGCAAGACCCACATAACGCAGCCCGGTGAACGAGTGTTTATCTGTCGCGATGGCAAGAAGTGCAGAGCACCGGACCCAACCCGTTTGCCATCATACCGTGTGGAGTTCGTGAACGACGACGGAACGATCTGCGTGCGCAATTACCGGCAGCAAGAGAACGGCATCAGGAGTTGGATTCAGGTAAGGAAATCAGCATTGTGACTCACAGCGCAGAGCCCCGCACTTGATCGATTGCGGCGCGGGTTGCGTCACGGAACCCACGTCGCAGCATTGCATGGTCGGACTCAGCCACCGCGGGAGTCGGGACCGCACGAAGGTTTTGATTCTCCTTCTCAAGCCTCGCTCGTTCCGCCTCGCAGGCCGCGAGCTGTTCGCCTATCGCAGCGCAAAACGGTTGGTCAGGCAGCTCGGCAATCAGCCGAGCGGTTCTTGCAGGGTCGTAGTTCATGATTTTAAGTCTTGACTTTCGGGAGTTTGTGGGTTCGTAGCGGAGCATGGTTGTCGAAGTACAAACATCACCCGGGACAGGGCCGCAGCACGTCGGGCGTGCCGTGCGGCTCCTTGAGCGTGTTTGTGTAACTCGGCCTTGCGCTGCAGGCGCCCAGCCTCGTGTCGTATCTCGGCAAGGATCTGCAGATCCTCGGCCTCGATTCGCGCATTGGCCAGCGCAGATGCGCTTTCACGAGGAGCTGGCGTTGATCGATGATTGCTAGGGCTCATGCTGCTTGTAAGAGTCTGAGGTTATTGAGAGCTGACAAAAGTGCTGTCTGTTCGTCGCCTTTCTCGCGCAGAGTTTCCACCACGGCGTCGTCGATCGTGCCGGGGCACAGCAAGCGCACAATGCGGGTGATCCATTTCTGACCGAACCGGGCCACGCGCCCGTTCAACTGGTCGTACAGTTCCCGGCTCCAGATGGGGCTGAACCAGACAACCGTGGACCCGCCTTCCTGAAGGTTGAGTCCGTGCCCGACCGACTGGGGATGCACCAGCAGGCGTTGGATCTTCCCGGCGTTCCAGCGCCGCTCGATCTCAGCTTGCGCTGCCGCCGTCCGGGCGTCCTCGAACGCCACCGCGTCAGGTAGCGCCGCGCGCAGGCGTCCCAGCTCGTGCCGGTAGTTGTAGGCGATCAGGAGCGGCTCAGGGTGGTGCCGGATGTACTCCTGGAGCGCCTCCAGCTTGGCGTTATGGATCGGAACCACCTCGCCTGTCTCGCTGTACGCTGATCCTCCGGTGAACTGAAGCAGCTTGTTGACCAAGACCGCGGCGTTGGGGGCCACCACGACCTGCTCGGCATCCCCGATCTTGACCAGCAGTTCCTTCTCCAGTTCGTCGTAGTGCGCCCGGGCGGCCGGAGGCATCATCACCTCGATGTCCTCCACCACCGTGTCTGGGATGTGCAGGTACTCGCTGGAGAGCAGCGTCAAGGTGATGTCCTTGATCCGATCCTGGATCTTCTCCCGCGCTCCGGGGAGCAACTCCCAGTTGTACTCCATGTAATCGGTCGGGTGGAAGTAGGTGCGCTGGAACAGATCGAACGACTTGCCCAGCCGCTCCCCGCCGTCCAGCAGCCGGAACTGGCCGAAGAGTTCCAGCAGGCTGTTGGGTGTCGGAGTGCCGGTGAGCCCCCAGCGCCGGGTAGACGGTCGGATCGTGTCACGAATGGCCTTGATTCGTTTGCTGCGATGGTTCTTCGCCCGGGTCAGTTCGTCGAACACCACCACGTCCTGGCTGATCTGATTCAGCTTGGGCAGCATCTCGTAGTTGCACAGGTACACATCCGCTTTCTCGCTGCCCTTCTGCCGCAGGTTGCGCACCTTCAGGTGCGGCGCCCACTTCGCCAGCTCGTTGGGCCAGGTCAGATTGCAGACCCGCAGCGGTGCCACAACCAGCATCGACTCAGCCAACCCGAGGGAGCGCAGGCCGTCGAACGCCGCGATCGTGGCGAAGCTCTTCCCCATACCTAGGCCACAGAAAAGCGCCGCACGCTGATGGGTCATCAGGTGCTCGATCATCATCTGACGGTAGAGGGGAAGGGTCATCGAGTAAGACCGAGACGGTAGTGAAACCACCGAATAAAATCTTCGTAACTGTAGCAGATCCCGATGTCCATACCATGGGATGACAGTTTGTTGAATTCGTGTCTCTGCAACGCGGATAGTCTCCCCAATCGGGATTTGAACTCCGCGAAGGCGACTCGCCCGTTGGGGAACACCAGAATCCGATCCGGTACGCCACGTCTCTGCGGTGAGACGAACTTATAGTGCAGAACGTGATGCTTCTCGCACAGATCACACGCCTTTCGCTCTATTTCGCTTTCACGCATCGGAGGATCTCCTTCCAGAGTGTTTTCTGCTGCCGGCCATAGACACGGGACACGAGCGCCAGCAGGATGCGGCGCCGGGCCTTGCCGGCCAGTTCCAGCACGATCAGCCGGCGCAGGTCGTCGGTAGACACCTGCTCGCCCAGCAGCAGGATCTCGTTCAGGTGGTTCCAGTTGGTGATGTGGCCCCGCAGACGGATCAGATCCTTCTTCGAGACCGTCACCGCGAGGGTGGCGAGGACTTTGTGGATGGGGGTCATTGGAGAGCGAGTTCGATAGACTTCTTCGCTGGAGCAAGGTGGATGTAAGCCAGCTTCAGAGCTTCCTCCAGGACGGTGATCCGTCTTTTCAACTGCTCGCATTCCAGTTCCGACTTGTTAAGCCTATCAAGGAATCCTTGAGTCGCGTATTCTGGAACTCCGTTCGGGTCGTAGTTTGTGGTCATACCTTCTGGTAGTAGGGGGTGATGCGGCCTTCCGCCTTGATCGGCAGTCCCGCCGCCCAGGGCGGCAGCTCGGTCAGTGCGGCAACGAAATCGTCCAGCTTACCCTTCGCTTGCGCGAGAGCCTGGTCGTGGATCAGTCCCCAGATGGTGAAACCCTTCCGCTCGGCGTTCACCGCTCCATGGGCCATGATGTCGGCGGCAACTGCTTGCGTGCAGTTCGATACGAGTAACTGCTGACCTTTGGAATTGCGGATCAAGAACCGATGATTCGGTCCAGCGTTTTGAATATCGTACACTTTCATCGTGGAAACCGGTTTCTGAAATTTGGCTTGTCGAAGAGGCGGGCCTGCGGAACTTTGTGAGCGATTCGATACAGCAGACAGGTTACACCGACACCACTCAATCGAGACGCTTCCGACACTGTGCACAGACCCCAAGGGGTTTCGATGTGCGTGTTGTTTCTTTTGTTGTTACACTGTACTCGCCGCGTGGTCCAACGGCAGTTTGTTCGGTTGTAGTCGCCATTGTTGTCTCGTCGATCGAGCGTCAAGCCTGGACGATAGGCCCCGCCCATGTCGTTCCAAAAAGCCATGAACGAGTTATTCCAAACAGCACACACTTTAATCCCGCGAGCACCGTAGTTGTGCCACGCTTGATGTGTCGGAAGCCTGCATCGATCACACATCGAACGCCACACGGCGTAAGCGGGGTGATTGGTCATCCCGTGAGTTCGGACTGCCGCGGCTATGGTCTTGTAGCGCATGCACCCGCAGCTCTGGTTTTGGTACTTCGGGCGACAGAAATTCTGAGCCTGCTGAACGCGGATCTTACCGCAGACACACTGAGTTTTCCAGAGAGCTTTCTGGTTTGAATCGACTCCAGCAAATTCGAGCACTTTCAAATACCCGAATTGAAGACCTTCTAATTGTTTGTGAGGGCGTCCCATGATTCAGATCCTCGGGCTAGAGCTTTTTCTACGCAAGCCTTTTCGGCGGAGAGGCAACCGATTTGTTCAAACACCCTATGGTCTGGGGTCATCTGCACCCCTGCAAAGTCGATGGTCTGCTGATCCCCTTGGCACACAACACCGTCGTGACAGACCCAGCTCTCTCCGTCCCATACTTGATCCTCGATCAACACGTCCTCGATCTTCTTCCAACCGTCAGACGTAAGAACTTCGGTCCCTTCGCCAATGCAGTTCTCCGCGGCCTTGCCCGGCCACAGCTTGATCCGCCCCCACTTGGTCGTGCCGAGGAGCTGCCCGTAGTAGGTCACGTTCTCGCGGTCGTCGTCAGGCAGGGTCTCGACCTTGGGGTGCGGGTACGCCACCACGCGCTTCGAGGGCAGGTGCATCAGCAGATACGGCAACCCGGAGACCGTGCGGAACTCGTAGGCAAGGTGCGCCCCGGCCTTGAACTTCTCGTTGGGCTGGAGGAGCGCCTTGCGCATTGCTTGATCGCAGTCGTCCCAGAACTGCACCACGCGCTCGTGGGAGTTGCGGTATGCAATGACGCCGCGCTCCGCCAGGTCGTCACTGACCCGGACCCGGTAGAGATCCCAGCAGGTGCGTTGGAAGTTCGTCCACCACATGCCGAACCCGCAGCCAAGCTCCAACCGCTTGCCCAGATCGCGTTGCTCGCTGGTTGTGCAACTGCCATAGACGTGCTTCGCCATCGTCTTGTAAACGTCAGGCTTCAGTTCCTTCGCACCCTTCCAGGCATCTGCGGCCCGGTGGATCGCCAGGATGTCTTCCTGCCCTGCCAACCAGCAGATGATCCGGGCCTCGATCGCGGCGTAGTCGGCGTCGAACATCGGCCCCGCCGGGTCGTGGATGAAGTTGCGAATACAGTTGGCGATGGCCTCCAGCGGGTTGCCGTAGAGACTGTCGATGTCGTCCTCTGTTCGTCCCGAACAGAGCATGGCGTAGACGCCATCCGCATCGCGGATGGTCGGCTTCTTGAAGTTCTGCGGCTGGAGCTTCACCCCGCTCCAGCGACCGGTGCCTGCGCCGTGGTAGAGGAACATCCCGCGGGCCTGACCATCGGGGCAGGCGCAGGCCAGCATGGTCTTGACCTTCTTCACCGCGGCGTAGCTGACCTGCTTGTAGAGCGCGAGAGCCTTGAGGGCGATGTCGGTTGGGTTCTCTCCGGGCTCGAACAGCATGTCCTCACCATCGTCCTTCTCGTCATGTTCACTGATCATGTCGTCAGTCGTCTTCGACTGCATGTTCGCCAGCTTGAGGCCCAGACCCTCCAGGTACGCCTTCACCTTGTTGCGCTGGGTCGGGTTGAGTCCGGTCAACTTCTGAAACTCCGCGGTGACGCGGGCCTGCACCCGGTCAATCATGGCGTCGGCGTGGCGCAGAGCGGCCATGTTGAGCGGGAGCCCGCGGTCGTTCATCCGAGCGTCGAAGAGGAACGTCTCCAAGGCACCCGTCTTCAGCTCGAACGGCTTCAACCGCTGGTGAACCTCACGCTCCGAACGCACGTCCTGGAGGCAGTAGTCGCCGAACCGGGAGAACTTGGCTGCCTCGGTCAAAGGGTCGGTGAACTCGCCGGTCTTCTTCTGCGGAGTGGAGAACAGCCGGATCAACTGATACCCCTCGCCCCACTTTTTCTGCCCGAGGTTCAGATCCTCCGCGACGTTCGCCAGCGAGGCGCGGAGCCCTGCCTTGCGGGCCAGGGCGGCGGTGCAGCGCCAACGTTCCGTTGGCGGAGGGTCGAATCCGATGTCCAGCTTCATCCGGTAGCGGCTGACCGCCCGCTCGAACTCGGCGTTGTGCGCCCAGAGGAGCGCCTCCGGGTCCGCAAGAGCTTCGTCCAGCAGAACGAGCGCACGAGGGTCACTGATCAGATCGGCGTCGAACTCCGGGTTCATCCACAGGACCGGCTCCTCGTCGCCGCGGGCGATGGCGAACATCAACACTCGTGTTGATGGATCGCAGGCGTAGCGGTACGCGCCGACCTTCTTCAGATCAGCCCTGCTGCGGGTTTCGAAATCGACCGTGTAGTCCATGATTGAAAAAGGCTCCCCGCACCAGTCCGAGGTGGCCTGCGAGCCGGAGTCCTTTGCCCTTGCGGGCGAACCGGAGTGCAGGGAGCTAATAAGGGTTTATGCTCAGTTCTCCAGTGGCAACAGTGTGGCGTCTGACGGTTGAATGCGGTTGATCGCGTTGTACATGCCGCCCTCACGTGCCCAGTAGCCGCAGCTGTCGATGAACTCGATCCGCACCGTCTGCCCCACCTTGCCGGCGTACCAGCAAAGCGAGTCATGACAGCGGTCGATGCGGGCCATGCGCGGGCAAGTGTCCAAGCGCGGCGGGCGAGGGGTTGAGACGTGGGCGAACATGGGTCAAATCCTGATGGTCTCTTGACCGTTCAGCTCGTCCTCCCGGTTGGCCACGGCTTCTTCCCGGTCCTCCAGTTCTTCCTCTCGGGCGTCCAAGTCTCGTTTGCGGATGTCCAGATCCTGATCGCGCTTGAGCACGTTCACGTCGATCTTGGCGGGCTCCGGGCGAGTCGCCCCGAGCGAATAGAACGGAGCCACGTCGAGCGACAGGGCGCGGGCAAGGGCACGGCGGTTGATGTTGAACTCGAACAGGCGGTCATGACGAGCGGCACCGAACAGCGTGCCGTAGATGGCCACCTCGTCGTTGTCAGAGGCTCCGCGGGGCGCGGAACTCTCGATGTACAGATTGATCTGCTGCTTCATGTGTAGGGGGTTGAGTTGAGGGTGAAAAGAGGGGGCGGGCGTCGCCGCGTTGTGCGGCATGGGCCAGAGGCCGTAGTTGCCCGTCCGCTCTTTTCACCCTCCCCGCCGAGGCGGGGAAGGCGTTTGGGTTCAATCGAGCGAGCTGCCCTCGTCATCGATCGGCTTCAGTTCCTTCTCAATGTTGACCGCCCCCTCGCCGAAGGGCTCGCCATCCTTGGCGAACTGGACGACGCGCAGGGCGGCGTTGACCCGCTTGCCGAACTGGTTGTCCTGCGCCCAGAGGCGGATCAGCATGACAACGTAGCAGCCGGCGTAGGGCTTGCCGGAAGCTTCGGACAGGGCGGACAGGTCACGGTCCACGACCGGGACGGGCTTGTCCGAGGAGGCGTTCAGGAACATGATCCCGTCGCCGTAGCCGTCAGTGTCGTCCTTCTCCGAGCCATCGCGCAGACAATACTTGACGGCCTTGGGCACCTTGCCCACGCCCCATTTCTCCTCGGCGACGGACTTCTGTCCGTCCTGGACCAGCTTGATCAGGCCGGCCTGGGTCTTCTTGTCGATGAGCGCGACGGCGCTGAACTTGGGTTTCGATGCCGGCTGGCCCGGCTGGGGAGCGGAAAACGCCTTGGCCCGAAACAGGTTCGGGTAGGAAAGGCGGACATTTGGGAGTGTGATATTCATTGGCGGGTTGGGTTCTTTGTACCAGTTTGGCAGTTTGTAGTTTTCAGGATTCACGGGTTCACGGGTTGGCTCTATTCGAGCATGTTGGTTTAACGGAGAGACATTGCAGTTTTGAAGGGTACGAGAAGGGCTCTGTCACCGTAGACCAGTGGTAAGACCTTCGGATTCCTGTTGGTGAGCACCAAGTCGGTTTTACGATGCCGGGCACCACCCGGGCACTCTTCCATCTCGACGACTCGGCGTTTGCGGAACACCCCGCGCAGATACTCAGCGTTGCGGGTCTTCCCGCAACCTTGAGGGCCGAACACGACGACTGCTTTGGGATACATGGCTTTCATTCGAGCATATTGGGTTCGCTGATGTTGCTGAGTTCGCTGACAGGATTGAGATCGAAGGCGGGACGAGGATCGTCCGCCGAGACGAGGGTGGGTTCACCTGGGGGTTTGGTGATGAGCTTGCTCATGAGGTTCTTGAACCGGGTGGAGACTTCCTGACCTTTCAGGAGCTTCTCCGCCCCGGCCGGGCTGACGAAGGAGCGCGGGGCCACCTCGTCCACCGAGAACTTCTGCCGCAGAAGCTCCTCCGCCCGGAGCAGGTCAACCCAGACGCGATTGCTCTTGCCCTCCACCAGCTTGCAGCCGGGGACAGCGGTCCCTGCATTCGCAAGAGCGAATGCACGGTCGCGGCAGCCGTCGATGAACTTCTTCAGCGCCCCGCCGGCCCGGACGATGCGCCCGAGCTGCTCAGGGGTGAACGTGTTCACGTCGGGCATGACCGGCTTCTCCGTCTGCACGGTCTGGAGCGCGGTCACGGCGTCCGGGGGCAGCTCGCCAAGCAATTGCTTCGTGCGGTGCGGGCACAAGCCCGGCACCCGGCTGGCAGGGCAGAACCGACAGTTGTCGTCCGAGGGAGCGAACGGCTGATCGTCGGGGTATGCCTGGATGCTGACAGCCACCAGGTCGATTGCATCACAGAAGATTACCAGATCCTTCAGCGTCAGCGCCCACAGCCGCACCGTGCGCTTGTCGCGTGCCCGCGGCTGGTAGATCGCCAACGTGACCAGCGTGGTGCCGGGGAACGTCTCGTACAGACCAGACTCCTCCAGCCAGGCGACGAAGGACCGGCCGTAGATGGCGAGCTGGCTGTTCTCCTTGGCCTCCACGCTAACACCCTCGCCGTTCTTGTAGTCGGCGATGTAGATGCCCTGCGAGTTGACGATCCCGGCGTCGATGTAGCCGTGCCGGTCGGGCATGTAGAAAAGCGGCACCTTCTGCTCCACCATGAGCGCCCCGTCACCGATTTTATCGGTGACGAACTTGACGTACTCCATGACGTTCGAAGCCAGAACGATGTCGGTGTCCTCGGGAAGCGGCTGGCCGCGCAGGAGTGCGGCTGCGAGTTCGTGGGCCTCGATGCCTTCCTGCGTCCAGGACGCAGGCGGCTCGTCGGGGATCTCCGCCGCGTGGGCGAGGAGGAAGCCCGGTGAACCCCGGCACGAGAGCCACCGCTTTGAAGCGGAGGGCTGGAGGTCAAGCCTTGGGGGTGAGGAGTTCATTGAGAGCCTTGAGAACGTCAGGATAGACGGTGACGGGCAGGGTGGTCAGCTTGCCGCCGGCCTTGGCGAAGCAGGCGTCCATCTCCTTCTTCTTGCCCATGGTGATCAGCTTCTGCCCGACGGCGCGGATCTGTTCAATCGTGACGGTCGCGATGGCGGGGGTCGGCTCCGGCGCTGGCGTCGGAGGCGGCAGCACGGGCTGCGTGACCGTGACGGAAGCCGGATCGGCGGCGGGGGCGGGCTTCTGTTTCTTCTGCGAGGGCTCTGCCGCGGGGGCGGAACCGAGTTTCTGGGCGATCAGCTCAAGAGCTGTCGCGATGCGATCGAATGACTGTTCGAGTGACATGTTGTTGTGGGTTAATCGAGCATGTTGACGCCCTCAACCGGATCGACCGTCTTGACGACGGCGTTCAGGCCGGGGTGAAAGTAATCGAGGAACTTCTGGAGCCACTCGATCGCGGCGGCGTCACCGCTCTGCGGCAGCGTGGCCTCGATGGTAAAGAGTCGGCGGGTAGGAGCCATGGTCAGTCCTCCTCGATCTCTGAATAGTAATCGCCACACAAGACCAGCACGGTTACTGCATGGCTGCGGGTCGTCTGGATCTCTTCTATCACGAGGAGATCCGATGTATGGGCATCTCGGATACCGATTTCCGTATTAGCGTCGAACACCGAGAGCCTGTCAATGAGTTGTTGGGTAGTCATGGGAGTAAAGTTGAACGGTTTATTTCTAAAGTCAAGCCCTTTATCCCAACATATCGTCAGATGCGCGGATCGACGGCGAGAGCCACAGTTTTTCGGTGCCGCGCAGATCCGTGTCAGAGTACCCGCGCCGGGCAGACCAACTCTCGGTCGCCCACCCGAGGCTGTCGTGTTCAGTTCCGCGGCCAGCGAGAATAATCCGCAGTTTCGGATTGTTCGCGTTCTGCGAACACCACTGGTTGACCCTGGTAGCCACCGGAACTTTCGTCCCATAGACATACTCGGTGTCAGAGTATGGGGGATCAAGGAACACAGCAGTCAAACCATGTTTTATTGTGCAGCTATCCCCAAGCACCCGCTCGAAGTCGCCGCAGGCGATGCGCACCCAGCAGAGCCGGTCCTGCAAAGCCTCCAGCCAGTCGGTCAACCAGTCAACGCGCTGCTGAAATTCACCCTTCCCGGCGTCGCCCAAGTGCGGGAGCTGGCGATTGACGCCCTTCCCGGCGTCGCCCAAGTGCGGGAGCTTGCGATTGACGCCCGTCCCGGCGTCGCCCAAGTGCGGGAGCTTGCGATTGACGCCCTTAGCCCATCCGTTGGCCTTTGTCCAACTCCACGGGCCTTCACCGCCGGCCCAACCGCTGCCGATCCACTCGTTTGCACCTTTGATCCAGTAGGCCGCAAGTGTCAGGTCCGAATACCCCGGATCACCCAAAGCGTTGCGCAGTTCATCGGCCCGGCGCATGAGCCATGCGTGCTGCGCCTCCGTGTTCACTTCTGCGACTGGGGAGATCATCAATTCCGCCAGCCCAGCCGGATCTGCCCGAATGGCTCGCCAAGCGTTGACGAGGTGGCAAGACCAGTCGTTGACCGTTTCAGATCCATTGACCGGCGTCGGGCGTTCGAGCAGGACCGCAAGCGAACCGGAGAAGGGCTCCACATAGTTGCGAATGTCAGGACCGAATAAGGTCCAGACACGGCTGGCCACTTGGGATTTACCGCCGAAGTATGGGAACGGGGCTTTCATGAGAGCATGTCGCAGAGGCGGCGATCCACCTCGGCCTGTAGGTCGGTGACGGCCAGATCGCGTCTGATCCAGACGCCGTGCCGTTCGCCATCCACCCGCGCCCGGCCGGCGTTCACCATGCCGTGCTCGCGCAGAATGGCGCAGATCGCCTGATCGGTGAATTGCAGCGGTTGTCGGACCTGGAGGGCCTGTTTCAGCACCGTCGTGCTGACCAGCTCGGCGGTCATCAGCGGGTTCAGCTCCTCGGTCAGCAGTTCGTCGATGGCCGCCGCCAGCGGGCTCGCCGCCGCACCCGCAAGCTCCTTCAGATACTTGGTCGCCGGGGCGTGGCCGTCCGGGTTGAAGTCGTCGGAGATATGCCATTGCTCCAGCCAGCTCCGCAGGGCGCCGCCCTGGGTGCGCACAACCGACCACAGGCGGTCGAAATACTCGGTCCCCATCGCAGCTACCTGTTCGGGCAGTTGCAGCGGAGAGTTCAGCACGAAGTATCGCCGGTCGCTGTCGGAGACGGCGATGGAATCGAAATGGTTCGTGAACAGCATGTAATTGGTGATGTTGAACGTCTGGTATGCTTTGATGTGCTTCTCGTTGATCGTTACGTTGTCGTTGGAGATAGCATCTTTAAGCTTGTTCATCACCTCGTACCGGTTCTGCCCAACGACCCGGATCTCCTCGATAGCGCAAAGCTGAGCCTGTCCTTTCCATCCGGTGAACTCCGTGAACAGTAGATCCGATCCGATTGATTTGACATGCTCGGTGCCAAGCACTGAGCGCATGGCCTCGGCAATTACCGTCTTGCCGCATCCCATGGCCCCTTGAAGCAACACAGCCCAACGGATCTTGACTCCCGGTTGCTGGACGTGAAAAGCCATGAAGTCTACCAGAGTGCGCTGGTACTCCGATTCGGCGATCAGCCGGCGCATGTGTTCCATCCAGACAGTGCCCGCTTCCGCGGCGTGCTCCGGGTCGGGGGCGGGGTGCGTCGGGATGTAGGTGTTGACCGCGCGCTTGTGACCAAGGACCACGAAGGCGTCGGAGCCGTTCGCGGGGCTGTAAATGTAGTCGTCCACCCGCGGGCACTTCAGCACATTGAGCAGGTAGTCGCGGGGCCGCACGGGCGGCGCTCCGCTGTCCTCGTCTGACTTCCCCATGAGTTGCACGCCGAAATAGTTGTCCACGACCTCGGGCTTGAAGGTCCGTCCGGTGTGGCGCTGAAAGAACTCGTTCTGTCCGGCAACGTAGCAGAGCCCCCGCGCCCAACGTGGCAGCTCGTTGTCCGGGGTAGCCGTCGGAGTCGCCTGGGCGGTCAGGGTGCGTTCCAGCTTGGCCAGGTTGCCCTTCAGCTCTGCCCGGGGGATCTTGACCTGCCGCGAGCCCAGCCCGGCGTGCAGGGCAGAGAGGAGCGAGCCCTTCTGCAAGGCTGTAACCAGCGGGGTGCCGGCGATGCGGGCGATCCCCTCCTGGAGCAGTTCGGGGGCCGTGCGCGCGTCGGCGCGCAACCAGTCATAAGTCTGCGCGTAGCAACGCTGCCCGACCGCACCAGCCCGGTCCCAGCCCGACTCCGCGGCAGAGCGCAGAACGGAGCGGATCGTCCGCGGGGCGCGCATCCGGGCGTGCGGCTTGAAGCTGTCCCACTTGGCTCTCGTATCCTCGGCGGTAGTGTACTTCTGGCCCTTGGCGCTCCAATGATCGAACACGGCGAATCCGTTGTCCGCCTCCTGCGGAAACTGGTGCCGCATCGCCGCCGCTGTCGCGATCCAATCGGCGTAGGAGCAGTCGGGGTCCAGATGCTCCAGGGCGGAGGCAACATCCTCCAGGGTGATCCCTTCAACCGTGGGTCGGATGAACTCCAGGGCCGAGGGGTCGGCATCCGGCTGCGCAGGCAAAGGGGTGTTACCCGAGGGCGCTACTCCTACCACGGAGGCCGTCGTGACGGCCGCGCCCTCGGGAACCGCAACGATCAACGGGTGGTCAGCCACCGGGTCATCGCCGCGAAAGATTGTGGGCAAATACATCGGCTGCACCGCAACCTTGGACTCCGGTGTAACACGCGGCAGCCCCAGGAGGGTTTCTCCGGCCCAGCGCACCGCATCGGCGTAATGCGTCACCGGCAGGGCCGCGGCGTGGATCACCACGCGCAACCGGGGCGCGTCCTCCGTGGAGGAGGCGGTCAGGTAGGCGGCGAAGGCGTAGGGGTGCAGCCGGGCGGTCAGGATCTGCGGATCAGCCACGAGCGGCCGGGCCTGGTTGGCGTCGTCGATGTCGATACAGAGCAGGTTGCAGACGGTGGCGTCCTCATAGACCCGGTGATCAGACCGGAAGGCCGCCGGGGTGAAGAAGTTGACCCGCTTGTGGGCGTTGCGCTGTTCCTTGGGCATCGCGCGCAGCTCGCTGCGAGTGACTGACGCCACGACCGCGGGGTGGCCCAGCACCTCCTTCACGAACGACGCGAAGGAGGTGACGCCAAGCGGGTGAACGGCTCCGAGGTTGGCCCCGGAACCGCCCCAATATGGGGCAATTGCCATGGTAGGAACCGGGAGTAGGCTCCCGGGTCGATCAGAAGTCAAGCTCGTCCTCGTCGCGCGGCGTGACCTGTTGCCAGAGGTAGACGAGCAGGGTGAGAAAGAGGCAGAGGAGCCAGCCGAGGGTTTTCATCTGTAGAACTTCGCGTTGGGGAACGTGCATCGGACTGCCTTCTTGGCCTCAACCCGGCTCTCGCAGCGGACGAAGCACCCGGCCTGCTCGGTCTCAGACTCACCATAGGCCCAATAGATGTAATCGCCCGACCCTCCGCCCCAGTAGGCCCCGCCCTGGTCGTAGTCGTAGTCCACCCAGCGCAAGCGGACGAGGCGCATCTTGGTGACGGTGAGAAGGTCGGATGGAATGCGGTTGGGGCGGCTCATCTGTGAGCCGGTGCAAACGAATTCGCCGTGTTCGTTCGTGAACCCGCAGCGCGGGTGTGAAAGAGTGCGTTTCGGAATGGTTGTCATAAGTAAGAGAGGAAAGCCCACGCCAGCGCGGCGCCCACCAGGGCGCACGCCAGCAGGGCAAGGGTTTCAGCGAGACGGTTTTTCATGTCCCCTCCAGTTTCGTGCCGTTCCACGCGCAGCCAGGCACCACGCTGCGAACATAAGCCAGCACCTCGGCGTCGATCGCGGCGCGCTTGGCCCCGTAGTCGGCGTTGAGCGCGCCGCACTTGGCCCAGTGATCGGCGTTGAGCGCGACGCACTTGGCATCGTAGTCGGCGCCGATCGCGGCGCACTTGGCATCGTAGTCGGCGTCGATCGCGGCGCGCTTGGCCCCGTAGTCGGCGTCGATCGCGGCGCGCTTGGCCCCGTAGTCGGCGTTGAGCGCGCCGCACTTGGCATCGTAGTCGGCGTTGAGCGCGCCGCACTTGGCCCCGTAGTCGGCGTCGATCGCGGCGCACTTGGCCCAGTGATCGGCGCCGGTCGCGGCGCGCTTGGCCCAGTAGTCGGCGCCGATCGCGGCGCGCTTGGCCCAGTAGTCGGCGCCGATCGCGGCGCGCTTGGCCCCGTAGTCGGCGTCGATCGCGGCGCGCGCGACGCATATGTCCGCAACGGCCCCGAGGTACACCATATTGTGCAGGCGCAAAGCCACCTCGTTCTCCGACTTGTTGCGCCGAACGTATGCGATACGTTCGTTCACGTTGTGCGACCGCTCGAACAGCGTGTCGTGGTGGAGCAGGGCAAACCAGCCGGCGGTGGGGCCGACGTAATCGGGCCGGCCGGGGAATAGTGTGTTTGGGGTCATGGTGTGGCGATGATCAGGGTTTGATTGTTACGGTGGAACGTGAGGATGTGCAGGACCTGCTTGCGGTGAACGCTGCAGGTCCAGAAGAGGGCCATGATGGCAGCCCCGGCGAGGCAGGCGGCAAGGAGGCGCAGAGCTTCGGCACGGCGTGCACTGCGGCGCAGTCGAAGCCTGTCGGCTTCGGCCCAGTAGCGGGGGAACGGTTTCATAGGTATCCGTCCCTCTCCGCCCACGCGGCTTGCACTTGGTTTGCCAGCTCGTGGCGGCGGGTGTGACAACGCTTCGACTCCACGGGCCAAGAGTTTTCGGTGTGGTGATCCAGCTTGCGGTCGATGCGGCGCAAGCGGGACTCCAGCCAGCGGATCGACTTACGGCGACGGGTTTGGCAGGGTTTCATGTTTTGATCTGTTGACGGAGTTTTCTGCGCACTTGCGCCGTGGCCTCTGAGAGATCGGCAACGGCTCCGGCGCGTTTGTCGCACACGCTATCCGCGGCGCAACAAAGGGTGTGCAGCGCGACCACAAGCTCGGCAACGCGCACGACTAGCTCGACGCGGTCCACTTCGGCAATCGGGATGGTTCCGCAGTCTAGGCATATCGGCGTAAAGGCCATAAGCCTTTTGCATTTCGGGCATTCGACGGGGGTCAGCGTTACTGTGGGTGTGTGTTTGTTCATTTGTGTTGAGGGGTTCAGACTGGCCGCGATCCTCCGGAGCGTGGCCAGTCACACGACTACCGTTTGACGGCTCCACCATTGGAGCCGCAGCGGCCGGCGATGTAATCCAGCCACCGAGCGCGCAGAAAGCGCGGATTCTGTGCCTGGCAGAAGTCTGCCAGAGCGTCGATTTGCGGCACCGTGAACTGTTGCGAGCGGATAAGATCCGCGAGGGCGATGAACTGTTTCTTGGACATGGTAAGGGGAGGGCAGGGTTAGGAGTTGAGAAACGCTATCGCAAAAGCGCGCGCTTTCGCTTCGTCGCGTGCCTTGCGGGCCGGGGCGACGGCTTCGTCGTATGCCTTGCAGGCCGGGGCGACGGCTTCGTCGCGTGCCTTGTAGGCCGTGGCGACGGCTTCGTCGTATGCCTTGCAGGCCGGGGCGACGGCTTCGTCGCGTGCCTTGTAGGCCGGGGCGACGGCTTCGTAGTATGCCTTGTAGGCCGTGACAGATAAGAGTCTCTGTGCGGCCCAAGACCAGTCGAACTGTGCGGCATGCGCCACGCACAGCTCGACGGACACGATGCATCGATCGCCAAACAGCCGGTGGAAAAGCTCCACCTGTTGTGTGCATGCACCAAGGAGTTTCAGTTTGCGGAGGGATAGAGTTTTCATGTGTGGGGAGGGTGGGCAGAGTGCGAAAGGCTAACGGCTGACGGGTTCAACTTCCATGTCGGCAGGGATCTCGATTCCAAGAGCTTCCAGCTCCTTGCGCAGCTCGGCGAGCTGTTCCGTCTCGATCTCAGCGAGGTACGCCTCGCCGCTGTCGGATTCGATCCCTCCGATATACCCGGACGTAACCGTCTGGGCGATTCCGCGCTCCGAGTGAACGACCGCGGCCGCGTGAATCAGCAGATAACACCACTCTCCGCGGTTCAACGTTTCGCTGCGCTGGTAGTCCAGCTCTGCGGCTTCCGCGTTGGCCGGATTAAAATAGCGGTACTCGTTGTGCCCCATGTCGCCGCGCGCTTCGCGGTCGATTGCGTTGGCTCCAGCTTCGCTGGAGTATTCTCCGAGGTATGACGTATCGGGCGAAGTATCGACTTCGCGAATGACTCTGATGGATTCAAGTTTCATGGTAGGAGTTGGGTTCAACCTTGCGGGTGCCGGCGCAACTGCTCGGTCGCAGCCGGGCTGAAGGGTT
>Ga0265322_10000072_pt1 | contig 48373 bp, 51 predicted proteins | sample 41222metaG_FD_193584 | JGI IMG/M metagenome (GOLD analysis project Ga0265322, IMG submission 193584) | Rhizosphere microbial communities from Carex aquatilis grown in University of Washington, Seatle, WA, United States - 4-12-22 metaG | ecosystem: Host-associated > Plants > Roots > Rhizosphere...
AACTTTAAAAACTTCTATCGTCCTTTAGGTTTATTATAGTATCGATGGGGTGTAATAATGGCTAAAAGAAGAAAGTCTGCTAGTGGAACTGTTGTTAAGAAGTCTACAGTTTATGTAAATGTTCGTGAAGTTAACTGGGTATTATTATTGATAATGTCAATTATCTTTGGATGGATTGGCGTTGATAGATTTATGATGGGTAAAGTAGGAACAGGATTATTAAAACTATTCACGTTAGGTGGTTTAGGTGCATGGTGGCTAATAGATCTGATATTAATAGCTACAAAATATCAATTCAAGAACGTTGAATACATAGAGTGATTATTAAAAATTATTTTTATATATTCATATTGATTTTGTGAGGGAGAAAATGGGTAAATTAAGACATGAATTCAAAGAATTTTTGCAAGAATACAAAGTCATTGGTTTAGCTGTTGCATTCATCATGGGTGTCGCAATTACAGCAGTAGTTACGTCTTTAGTAAATAATATTATTATGCCAATCATAACACCATTCATTCCAGGCGGCGCATGGCAGACAGCAACAGTAAAATTAGGACCAATAGTATTAGGCCTTGGAGCATTTGGAGGAGCAGTATTAAATTTTATAATAATTGCATTAGCGGTGTTTATGATTGCTAAAACGGTATTAAAAGAAGATAAGGTAGCAAAAAAGTAAACCTAAGCGATAATTTATGATAAAATTGTAGAGGGTGAATTTATGGAAAAGAAAAATGAAAAAAATAATGGATTGTGTGTAAAGATAGGATTTTGGAGTATGATTGTTTTATTCTTGTTAATGATGACGTTTTCATACTTGAGATGGCAATGGCCAAGTTTAGTCGCTGGAATTCTATTTATAATAAGTGTATTCTTCGTATTTGTAAGCAGTATTAAAGTACTTGCTCCACAAGAAAAGGCTATGGCATATATAGCACTAGGAATAGCAATATTATTCATATTGTACTTGCTATTATCTGCAACTGGCGGTGTATCAGCAGGCGGATCTGCAGCATCAAGCGTTCTTGGATAAGAATACAAACAATTTTTATTTTAACTTCTTTTTTCTTTTAATTTTTTATTCTCTATTTTCGAATTTTTAGCATTTATCTTTATCGTATAACTTTTAGAATTCTATAATCTTTTCTTAATATCAAGATACATGCTTGTCCAGAGCATAGAATCATCTGAACTGAAGAATAAAGAACTATATGGCTCATATTCTGAATATACCTCTATAAAACACTGATGTTTAATTATTAACCTTCTATATTGTTCAAGATATTCTCTTGCTAGTTTTTTGTCGACTTTTGAAACGACATCGATATATGCAAGTCCAAGCATTGCCCACATCGTTTCTTTTTCCCAATCATGTGCAAATATATCTTGCCAAATAAATTTAGTATTTTTGGAATAACCATACTGCAAGGGGAATGGTTTGTCAAGACCGTTCTTTTGTATGCTCTTTATTGAGGAGATAAGCATTTTTTTATCCGTAACCAGATCAAGATAGTATGGATAAGTATTTACGTGTCCAGAACAATATTTATCATGTAATCCGTCATCAAAATATTTACCATTCCAATAATACTTGATTAGTTTCTTGTTAAGGTTATATTTCTTCAATGTGTTATTGATGATATCTTCTCCAAACAATTTGTTTATCTTATCAACTTCATCGCATAACATGCATGCCATTATCATATCATAGCCTAATCCATAAGCTTTTACATGGTCGCGCATGCCAGAAAAACTTTTATTATTTAAAAGTCCGTCTTTGTTTAAAACTTCCTTCTCAAATAAGCATAATTGTTCATTCAGAAAATCTTTATATTTTATTATTGTTTTTTTAGCTTTTGCTATTCTCAAACTTCTATACAGGTAAGCAATGCTATCTGGACTGTATTTATCTGGAAAATTGAACGGTCTACCTTTATTGTTTATGGCAACAGTTATCTTGTTATATTTGTGGTATATACCCATGACATATTCTAAAGTGTGCTCGACTTCTTTTTCGTAACCAAGATTTAATAATGATTGTACGCACCAGCCAAAATCTCTTGAATAGAATAATTTATAGTTACCATTGCTAGCTCGAAAATATTTATTTTTTTTATCGTAGCAGTCATCAACTATTTGACGGCATATCTCTTCGTCGTTACCTTCATATCTTTTCATGCCATGAATCTTTACAGAGAGATTTCTAGAAAATATCTTCATACCTTCACGGATAGCTGGAAACATAATTCACCTGTTCAGTTTAGCGATATTTGGTCTATTTTTTTATGGTCTATTTTTTTATATTTATTTATAGCTTATTTGTATTTAATCTATAGGATATTCAGTTAACTATTTAAATATTTATAGATTAGAGTTTTATAATGGTTCCTCAAAAAATATTATTTCTTTATTTACATTATGGTGAAGGACATTTATCTTCTTCTAAGACGCTTGCGTCCTATTTATCGAATAAATACGGCAAGAATACTAATTGTGTATTTGTAGATGGCATGGGCGAATCAAAGCTTGTGAAGTATATGTTTGAAGACAGTTGGAGATTATCGCTGAAAGGTTTGGGAGTTATACCTACTTTGTCATATGCGCTTAATCTTCAATCAGGAATTTCTAATACATCTACAAAAATATTCACCTTATTCGTTAAATCTTATCTTAAAGAAGTATTTTTAAGAGAGAAACCCGATAAGATAATAATAATGCACGGACTCATGACATGTCCTGCCGAAGTCGCGCTTGATGAATTAGGATTGAAAGTACCAATAATAGTAGTAATTACTGATCCTTTTACCTTATTTCCCTTCTGGTTGACTGGTAAAAACGTACACTATATTTTATTCAGTGATGAAGCTAAGCGCGCAGCTCTGAAAAAGCATATTAATAAAAAAAGAATAACACAGTTACCATATTTTGTTAACGAAAAATATTCGAAAAGATTATCTTCAAAAGATTGCTTGAAAATAAGGAAAAAATTAGGTTTTTCAGAGGATAAAAAATTAATATTAATACTTGGTGGGGGTGAAGGTATCAAGAATGGTAAAGCACTGTTCAAGACTATTCTAACACGCGCTCTAAAGCACTCTTCGAATGTGGATTTGGCAATAGTTTGTGGTCGTAATATCGATTTAAAATCTTATTGTGATAAACTTGCACATAAGTATTCTGGAGAAGTGAATATAAAAGTTTATGGATTTGTAGATTTCATCTACGAATTAATAAATGTCTGCGATGTCGTGGTTACACAAGCTGGACCGGCAACAGTTATGGAAATATTATTACTTAATAAAATTCCGATAATAACTTCTTATGTTTGGGGTCAAGAAAAAGGAAATGTCGCGTTTGTAGTTAAAAATAATGTTGGTTATTATCAATCAACTGTTTCGAAGATACCTTTATTGATATTGGAATTGTTGAATGATGATACGCTAGTAAGAAAGTTACATGCGAATATTACTAATCTTAAATTGAAGAATGGTACAAAGCAAACCGCTGAATTTATCTATAATTATACTTAACCATCTTTATTATATATGCTGTTTTCTAGTCTAATTAATAACTTCTTTGATTAATTCTTCAACTTTATGTATTACTCTGTTATTATCTTCTTTTTTATGTTTCTTCAGATTGTTATAATATTTGTCGTTATTCTTGATAAATTTAATTAAGATATTCTTACTTATTTTGTCTGACATCTCTCCATATCCTAGACGTTTTATTTGTAAAGCATTTAGCTTCTGTTCGAAAGTTCCGTTAATAGGAATACTAAGTACAGGTTTATGTAATGATACAGCTTCACTTATGAATGTGAATCCTCCATTTGCTATGCATGCTCTGCAGTCTTTGAAATCATTAAAGAATTGTTTGTTATTTGTTTTTCTAAATGTGACGTTGCCGTCTATTTGGTCTTTTTCAAATCCATAGACTATGAATTTAGCATTAACGCTTTTTAGCATCTTGATTAATTTACTGTTTGTTGCTGATGTCTGATATACGAGATAATAATCTTCTCTTTGCGGTTTCATATCTATAATTTCTTTACGCAATATTGGTGGATATAAAAATACATTTGGTCTTTTTAGGGGTGGATAGAAGAACGTTGTAATCACATGATAGTCAACATTGCTCGAGAACGCTTTAATCAATATTTTGTATGTATAATATATTCTTTTATATTTTTTAGGTACAGTAAGTTTCATTTCAGTTGTTGAATGTATGTTGCACACACAGATTAAGGGTATATCAAACATTTTAGACACAATTATTGTAGCGAAATCACAATCTGTAATAATTACTTTAGGTTTATAGGTTTTAATTAGAGAATATATTCTACGTAAATTTGAGGATCTGCTAATAATAATTTTAGCATTTTTATTTATGGTTTTATGTAGACTCACACTATCCTTTTCGTATATGAATCTTATTCCATCATATGATATGACTTTTATGCCTTTGCCAAGACTTTTTTGCATGAATTCGCCAGAACGCTTACTGCTAACTATTACTTTAACCTTATGTTTTTTAGAAAGTGCCTGTATTATTGGCACGCTTCTTGTAGCATGTCCAAATCCGTCGCCATTGACAGAATATAATATCTTAGTCATAGATTTATCGGGGAGAATTATACTTTATTAACTTTATTAATTTTCAAGTATTCCAGAATTCTTAGATTTATATTTATGTCTTATAGTTTTTTTAACATCAAATCCAAATATCGCTAGAAGGAGTAATCCTATAACTCCCCAAATAAAATCTTTTATTCTTACAACAAATGCTAATGCAACGCCTGCGCCTCCAGCTATTCCTATTATACCGAATGCTGATACTTGTCCCGCTTCTAATACTCCAACAGCCATCGGTATTGGGAACAGTACGGCTACTCCAATAAATGCTATTATAAAAAATAGCGGGACAAATCCTAAATTTAATCCAAGTAGTGTTGTGACTGTTTTATACTCTGCAAACATTGCTACCCAGCCGAGCAAACTTATTAATATACTGAGTATGAAAGTCTTTTTATCGTGCTTATAGAATTGTATCATTATTAATTCTATCTCCTCGATTTTTTTTTCTGCTCTCTTCAGCGCCTTATTTTTTGTTCTATCCAGTCTTAAGAATCTAAATATGTGAAGGAAGAAGTGCTTGTCCCTTAACATTTGGCGATAAAAGATAATTATGATTATAAGGAACAATGTTCCTACACTAGCAAGAGTTATTCCGATAGTTCGCGGTATACTATAATGAAAACTTACTAACAATATACCTATGACAAATATTATTCCGCTTGTTGTTGTGTCTATTATTTTATCAATCATTACTGTAGACAATCCTTCTGTAAATTCTACACCATGTCTGCCAAGTAACGATGCTTGTGTCGGTTCTCCTCCGACTCTAGGTCCAGGTGTGAAAAAATTTATGCTTTGACCTATAACTCTGTAGATAAATAATCTTGCAAAAGGTACTTTATGTCCTCTAGATCTTAATATTATATTCCAACGCCATGTTAATATATTATATATAATAAATATTATAAAGAAGTACAGTAATAATAACCAACCGTTGAAATTTTTGTAGAAGCCTATAATATTTTTTATACCGTATTGTTTTATTATGAAGTATGTGGCTATTACGCCAACTACTAAAAAGAATCCTACGAAAAAGTTTTTCCAGCTCCATTTCATACTTAAGAACAAAGTTAAAGAGGGTTTAAAAAGATAGTTGTTTTTATAGGTTTATAGGCCTACGTTTTTTATGATGCATTATAACTTCATCATAACTTTCTATAAGGTCGTCACAGATTTTATCCCATGATTGTGCTCTTGCATATTCTAGCGCCTTATCCCCTATTTTTTCTCTGAGTTTTTTATTTTTCAATAATATATTGACATTTTTCATAAAACTATTAATATTATTAGGTTTGGAAAGATATCCTGTGACTCCATCATGTATTATGCCTTTTGGTCCTCCTGCATTTGCACATACGCATGGAAGTTTTGAAGCCATCGCTTCAACAACCACATTTCCAAAAGTTTCGGTGGTGGAAGGAAATAAGAATATATCGCTTGATGCATACGATGTTGATAATGATTTACCTGTTTGATGTCCTAAAAATTTGGCTTTAGGCATAAGTTCCTCAAGCTCTTTTTGATCAGGACCTTTACCTACTAAAACAAAAGCTACATTGCGGTTATTATGCAACTTATTATAAACATCAACGAATAATTTCAAATCTTTATACCATACTAATCTGCTGACAAAAAGTATTACTATTTTTTTATTTACTCCGTATTTCTTTCGCCATTCAATAGATCTATATTTTGGATTGAACATTTTTGTATCAACGCCGTGAGGAATGTACTTCATTCTTTTAAAGCCATGATTTTTTAATTCTTGAATCATAGGTAAAGATGGAACATATACTTTATCGCATCTATTATAGAATTTTCGAAGATATGGCCATACTATAGGCTCTAATACAGATAAATTATAATATTTGAAATAGCTTGTGAAATGTGTATGATACGTAGCAACTACTGGTATGTTGTGTTTCTCTGCATATTTCAATGCTGCATGCCCTAACGTTTCAGGACTGTTCAAGTGTATTATATCTGGTTTGAATTTTTCTATTTTTTTTTTGAAAAAATTGTCCGTCGGTAATGCGAGTTTATAGTCTTTGTATAATGGGAATTTCCATCCCGGAATTTTATGCATTTGAATTTGATGTTTGTTTTCTGGAATAATGCATGTAAAGAATAAACATTTCATATCCCTATATTTCAAGCATTCCATCCATTTGTATACTACTCTTGATACTCCGTCTTGTGTCGGATCCATTGATGCTACGAAGTATGCAACGCGTAGTTTATCCTTAAGTTTCTTATGCTTCATTTCTTCTCCAAAAGTTTTTTGCAATGAAGATATGTGGCCGCCCAGAGCATCGATGTGTCAGCGTAGTAAAATGCAGAGTTATAGGGTTTACAGTCACTTCGATATACTTCTATAAATGCTTTGTACTTATTTATACTATCACTGTATTTTTCTAGATGATATCTCGCTTTTTTCTTATCGACTTTTATTAATATCTGTATATATGCTATACCCAGCATCGCCCATATAGTATCTTTTTGCCAGTCCTTGACAAAGAATTCGTTCCATAAAAATTGTGTTCTATCGGAGAATCCATATTTCAATGGCATAGGTTTGTCAAGACCTATACTCTCTAGGGATTTGATAGAAGCATTAAGCATTTTCTTATTGGTTATTATGCCAAGCCAATAAGGGTATACATTACAATGTCCTGTGATATCATTAGCGCCTAATCCATTCTTGAAATACTCTCCTTTCCAATAAAATTTAACAAGATTTTTTTTCAAGTTATATTTTTTTAGAGTATTGTCGAATAATTTCTTCTTGCACAACTTGTTTATTTTATCAATCTCATCACATAATGAACATGCCATTATCATATCATAGCATGAGCTTCTGATTTGCTCATAGTCGCGCATTCCAGAGAAACATTCGTTTTTTATTATACATAATTCTTTGTCTATAATTTTATCCTCAAATTTTAGTATCTCTTTATTCAGAAAATCTTTGTATTCTATTATGATATCTTTGGCTTTAGCCACTCTTAGACTGCGAAATAAGAATGTGACACTGTCTGGAATGTATATGTCGGGATAGTCGAATGGTTCGCCTTTTGGGCTTATTGCCATTGTTATAGCGCCACATTCCTTATAACATTTTAGCGCATATTTTAATGTGTCGAGAACTTTTTCTTCATATCCTAGATTAACTAAAGCCTCGACGCACCAACCGAAGTCTCTTGAATAGAATTCAGGATAATTTCCTACGCTTGTTCGAAAATATTTTTTTTTAGAATCATAACATTTTTCTATGATATTACGGCAGACTTCGATATCGGTACTATTATCGTCGCCGTATCTTTCAGAATCTCGAATGACTTTTATTCTACGTGTAAAAGACGTGTATGCCTGGGAAATATATATTTGGTATTTATGCATTGACATCGTATATACTTATTGATACCTTTTATATAGTTTGCTTTTGACACTAAAAGACACTAAAAATATTTTTCAACTTATTTTTTGTGCAGTTCTTTTTATTAATCTTTGTTTTAATTTTTAATCCTATTTTTTTCGGTAGAAATATAAACTCATCATACCAGAATAGCTATACAGAAATATTAAAGGTGATATTATGGGATTATTTGAATGGGCTAACAAGAGAATAAAGAAATTTAATTGGTTAGATATGGGTCTAATCAAGTTGTCTGTTGCAGCATTTGTATTGATGGTTGCAAAACTTTGGTCGCCAATTTTGGGATTTAAATGGTATGTGTATTTGATACTTTTCGTAATATTTGCAATTAAGCCAATAGTTAAATCTTGTAAGAAATAATTTTAAAAAAGCGCTAATTAGCTTTGGATTGGTTTAAAATCATACTAAGGTATATAAATATAGATATCTCTATAATAAAAGAAGTCGGTTTAATCGGAAGTAATTGAGGTAATTAAGATGAAGAAGACGTTTATTTTTGTATTAACATTGATTGCGACCATGTTGATTGCAACAGTTATGTTGACTGCATGCACAAAAAATCCTGATAGTAATCCGAATATAAAAAACCAATCAAATAATACTAATACTCAAATTGCAAATCCGGCATCACAATTTTGCGCGGCTGCAGGCGGAAAACTTGACATAAGAACAGCAAATGATGGTTCACAGACGGGATATTGTACGATTGCAGATCAAGAATGTGAAGAATGGTCATTAATGCGAGGAGAATGTACACAAATTCACATATGTACTAATGAAGAAAGATCTAATCAAGCATGTACGATGGATTATAATCCAGTATGTGGTTCTGATAATAAGACTTATGGAAATGGATGTGGTGCATGTGCAGCAAAATTGACTTTATGGGTTAAAGGAGAATGTGCTGTGACAAAAGAAGTTAATTACAATATTACTAAAGTTCTAAATGTGACATGTTCATATGACAGAGATTGTACTACTCCTATGAATTATCTTGTTAGATCAAATTGTCCTTATACTACAAAATGTCTTGAAGGTAAATGTACTGTTGTTTGTCCGATGTTTGATGGACAAAAATATCCTGATGTAAAAGATTGTTCTTCATGTCCTGATTATACTCCTTCGTCTCCTGATTGGTGCAAGGGTGGTACAATTGTTGATGGACCAAAAAATGAGTGTGGATGTGCAAGTGCTCCAAGATGCATTAATTCGTCCACTGTTAAACACATTTGTTCTGCTGGAGAAAAAAACGCTGTAATATGTACAATGGAATATAGTCCAGTATGTGGTTCTGATAATAAGACTTATGGAAATGGATGCGGTGCATGTTCAGCTAAAGCTGATTCTTGGGTGAGAGGAGAATGCGTATAATTATGTGTACTTGAGTTATTGTAAAGTTATCACGCTCACACGAATTATTCTATCTATATTTTTCCGAGTTATTTTTTTTGAATTGTTATTCTTAAGGTTCGCTAGGTGATAACTTTTACTTTCGAGTTGATATTATTATAATTCAATAATTTTTATAAACCCTTTTAACATCCTAAACTTATGATTGTTAAAGTAATGGGGGCTTTAGATTTATTTACTGCTCTAATTATAGTGCTGTTCCAATATAGGATGATTCATAATCCTCTAGTTGTAGCATTAGGATTTTATCTTATTATGAAGGCAATCATATTCTTTGGAGATTTCTTTAGTATAATAGATGGGATTGTAGGACTATATATGCTCTTTATGGTTATAATATCTTTTGAAACATTTACATTTATTGTTGCGGGATATTTGGTTATAAAAGGCTTTAGTAGTCTTATATAACACTGTAACATATTAATTCTTTTTGCTGTCCAAAGGTGAGCAATAATCTTATATTCATCTGGAAAAATCGGATATTCCAAGAGAGATTTTTCTTTGTTATAGTTAATTTAATATTGCGAAAGACGGTAAAAAGAATAATTCTATAAGATAGATTTTTTATATTTTCGATAATTTTTTATACTACAAATTTTTTCTTATATCATGCTTAAAATTGATTTACATATTCATACTATTCACAGTGGACATGCTTATGGAACATTCTATGATGTAGTTAATGAAGCAAGAAAAAAGAAGATGAATATAATTGCTATAACTGACCATGGTCCAAGTATGGCTGGGTCTACAAGTCATATACATTTCTGGATGGGACATAAAAAACCCGAATATAAAGATCTTAACATATTATGGGGTTGCGAAGCAAATATTATAAATTCTAAAGGAGATATAGATTTAAGTTTAGGATTACAAAAAAAATTAGATATAGTGTTAGTCGGCTTTCATGACAATTGCGGATATAAAGACTTAGGAAAGAAAGAAAATACTAACGCAGTCATCAATGCTCTAAAAAATCCAAATATTGACGTATTAACACATCCGACTAATCCTCAATTCGAATACGATTTTGATAAAATTTTCAAAGCAGCATTAGACAATAATGTGTTATTAGAATTAAATCTTTCATATCTAGGTAAAGGCAAAGATATTCCGTTATTCAAGAAGATGATAGATATGACGCGTAAGGCAGGAAAAAAAGTAGTAGTTAATACTGATTCACATTTCATTCATACGATAGGCGATGATTCTATCTTAAAGAAATATTGGAAAGAATTAGGCTTAACAAAAGATGTTATAATAAACAATTATCCAGATGAATTGATGAAATTCTTGAAGAGAAATGATTAGGTTATCATATGAAAGATTTAAAGACAGACTTAAAACTCGGCAAATACAAACATTACAAAGGAACTATTGTTGAAGTGATTGGAGTTGCATCACATAGCGAAACTCTAGAAAAAATGGTTGTGTATAAACATCCAGATCCGATTAAAGGCAAAGATGTAAATTCTCTATGGGTCAGGCCATTGTCGATGTTTCTAGAAGATGTTAATATAGATGGAAAGAAAGTTCCTAGGTTTAATTTTATAGAGTAATAGTCTGTTCTCGATTTTTCTTAAAACATAATATTATTAAATGCTGTTCTTCTCTTATGTTTATGATTTTAGGAACTTATTTTATTTTATCGCAGATAGCAATGCTTTTTGCAATGGCTTTTGATTTTATCAGCATGCAATTTAAGAAGAAAGAATATCTATTTTTATGTCTTGTAATATCTTCATGCTTCATAGCTACGCACTATTTTTTATTGAATAAGATTGCAGCAGGAGTTATAATATGTTTTTCTGCAATAAGATTTTTTACACGAATATTTACTAATGATAAGAGATTTTTGTATTTATTTATAGCTCTCAACACCATCTCTTTATTCTTTACGTATTCTTCTCCGTATGATTTGATATTATATTTTGGTGTCACAGTATTTATTATAGGAAATTTCCAAAAAGATGAAAGACTTATGAGAAAAATAATGATGCTAGGAACGACGATAATAATAACATACAACGCTATAATATTTTCGCCAATGGGCGTAATTGCAGAAAGTTTATTCTTAGTGAGCAACATTATAGGATATTATAGACATTATGTGAAGAAATCACGTAAGAAAAGATAACTCGTAATTTGTTACGGATAAGATAGATTTTCCTGCACTGCTTTTATTTCTTAAAATCTTGCCATGCAGTCATATAATAATTTCTCGCGCCATCAACAGTTTTTAGGGCATCATTATATCTTCCAGCATCTATTTCTGCCATCATACTTTCTATTGCTGGAATAATCATCGATATATACTCTACATTCTCAATGATTGCTGCTTTAATTTTTCCGATTGAATCTACCATTTGTTCCGCTTCCATACTCTGTATCATCCATTCAGATATTCCTAAAGCCCGTAGGTATGAGTCAGTTATTTCATAATTGTAATAAATTGTCGTATCAGTTAGATGTTTATCAAGATTAGTTAAATCCATAGAGTTATTTACGCCAAATATTGCTCCAGTAATTACTTTTTTAGCGTCTATTAATATTCCTTTAAAGAATTCATTGAAAATTTTATACTCGAACTTATGAGCTTCGATCTCTGTGTATTTGTTGTTTTCCAAAGCCAATTTCATCAATTTCTCGACTTCTAACGTGTCAGGTTTAATCCCTCTATGGACTAACGTATCAAGCTTAGTATAATATTCATATTCCATCTTAAAAGATTTGATATTATAATCAATAAGTCTATGAACCGTCTCATGAGCGATTACAGAGAAAAGCGCGAAAGCATTGGCTCCATTATCGAGCGTTAGATTTGATTCATTTATGTCTATATTTTTTGTTTTAGTATTAAAACAGCCTAACCTGTCAGTTTCTGAATGTATAAAATTTATATGTATGCTCTTAGGCCAGGATTTTATATCTTTGTTATATTTTGGATACTCGTTGATTGTATAATTTACTGCTTGACTGCATAATCTTGCAAATCTTTCTCTTCTGCTGGTACTCTGGTCGAGCACTGTGTCTGTTTTTTCTTGTGTAGGATTATAGTCATACTCTACTGTGACGTCTGAACGTATTTTAATATGCTCCAAGGATTTGATAATAGACCAAGCGGCACATGTATCCGCTAGTTGCAAAAATTGCGCAGAATGCGTTAATAGATCGTCTTTTTTTGGATATTTTCTATCTATTTTTAAAAATTCCAATACTTTATCCAAAGCAGTGTTTTGAACCGTTACCGTCACAGGAGGAAATTGTTCAGTTATGCTTTTATAGGTAGCATCGCCCAGCATTAATGAACTCATCATGAGAATTATTACAAATTGGCTGATATAGACCATCCTATGCATAGTGTTCAATAATGCGTTTATTTTGGATTTTATTTCTGGATTTGTTACAGTATCCACTTTATTTTTAATTTCTAATTGCATCTTCTGAATAACTGCTTGTTCTAATTTTTCAATCTCGACTTTTTGGAATGCTGCATTGTTGCCATTATATTTTTCAAGTCCCCCTAATTCTACTAGCAGCCTCAGATAACTTTTTTGCGAGAAAACATTGTTATCTTCATATAAAAAAGAATATATCTCGCGCAGGATAGAAAGTGCCATTACTTCTTCAACTGTAGCATTTTTCTTGGCTACATAATCTTTTTTGAATATATACGATATATATGCATTATCCAAATCATCTTTTAGATTTGTGATAATTGCTATCTTATCTCTTGTATTCTTCTTAGACATATCGCTCACGAATTGAGGGCTAGTGTATTTTGTTAACTTGTATATTAGAAGTTGAATATATCTGTGCCATACTGCAGCATTTTCTGTCATTGTACAAACCCGCTATTATACTTAATAAATTTTACTATCAAACTAAATCCACGGGCGTGATGTTCTATCACTACGTTCGGAACATCAGCCCTTCACTTCGTTACGGGCGTGATGGGATTTTCCTGCACTTTTTGTTCTGACGAACAAAACCTGCGCTAAAAAATAAGAGGCTCGACTTTCGTCGAGCCAATATGGGCTAGCGGGCGTGATGGGAATTTCACGACAAAACCTTTTTCTACGATGGCTTGAGCGAAGCGAAACCATCACTTTTCCCAAGGCTTTTCGTAAAAGGCTTTGGCCGATTTGAACCCACGACCTAAGCATTAGGAGTGCTTCGCGCTATCCAAGCTGCGCTACACGCCCACGTTTAAAGAACGAGAATGTGTTTTAAAAATGTTTCATATTTATTAGTCCTAAATATGTGCGGGTTTGAAGCAAAATTTTATAAAACAATTATTATTTCTCTTGTCATGGCCCGTCAAGTTTCAGAACAAACTGTTTTACTTGTAAGTATTTTGAAGTGGGTAGTTCTTGCAACGTTCATAGGAATTATCGTCGGTCTTACAACGACTGCATTTCTAAAATTATTAAATATTAGTATATCTACATTTGCTCTTAATCCTTATTTTTTATTTTGTATTCCTGTAATATTTCTATTAAACGCGTTATTAATAAAATATCTTTGGCCTAAAGATGATATTGACACGACGGATAAAGTTATACAAAGTGTTCATGATTCTACTCCTATCTCTTGGAAGTCTGGTTTGAAAGCTTTCTTTCTTCCTATTTTAACTATTGCTGGAGGAGGATCTGCTGGTAAAGAAGCTCCTTGCGCTGACGTTGGTGCAGCATCAGGAAGTATTCTTGGAAGACTTCTGAAATTAAATAGTGATGATAAAAAGAAATTTATGATATGTGGCGTTAGTGCAGGATTTGCTGCAGTATTCGGAACTCCTATTGCTGGCGCAATTTTTGGAGTTGAAGTATTATTTGTTGGTGGAATATTGTATGAAGTGTTATTACCTTCGTTTATTTCTGGAGTTATTGCCTTTTATGTATCGTCATCACTTGGTATAAAATATTTTTCTTATCAACTAAAATTTATTCCCGTAATTAATGAAGCATTCTTATTTAAAATTGTACTTGCAGGATTATTCTTTGGATTAATATCTTTCTTTATTATAGAAGCATTCAAACGTTCTCGTCAATATGCTAACAAAATACAGATATGGTCTCCTTTGAAGGCATTTGCTGCAGGAACTGTGATTGCTGCAATCGCTGTAATATTTTCAACTAGATATCTAGGTTTAGGTCTTGAAACAATGCAGTCTGTACTTCAAGGTGCACAAATAATTTGGTACGCATTATTAATAAAACTCGTCGTTACAATATTAACTTTAAATTTTGGAGGAAGTGGCGGAATAATAACTCCCGTTCTATTCATGGGCGCAGTTTCTGGAGCAATATTTGCAACAATTATGCATTTAGATATTTCAACATTTGCAGCTATCGGATTAGTTGCAGTCCTTGCAGGAGTCGCTAATACTCCAATTGCCGCAAGTATTATGGCTATAGAATTATTTGGTCCACAAGTAGGCGTGTACGCGGCGATTGCTTGTGTAATTAGTTTTTTGATGTCTGGTTATAGAAGTTTATTTCCGTCTCAAATATTGTCCATATCCAAATCTTCATCATTACATGTTGAGAAGGGATCGAGAATTTCTGATACTAAAATTCAATTTAGGGCAAAACCTCACGGTGCTATGAAGTACGTTTTGAAAACTGTAGATACGACGGATAAATTACAGAACAAACTAAAAAAACGTGAGAAGAAATATAGAAAAGATCTGTTAAAAGATAATTAGAATTATAAAAATATCAAAAACCTCGTCTTAAAAAGCGAGATTTTTGAGGCCCAAAAAAGAATACTATGTGTAAACTATATTGCTTACCTCGAATTAAAATCTGAGGTATTCTTTTTTTGGAATAAAAAGAATCCTCAAACGGATTCACATTAAGTAATTCTTTGCGTATTATATTTTATATTATTTTACGTCGTAGATATATTGAACAGTTTTCTGCTCTTACATCTCATAAATACTTTACCATCTATTTTTTCGATTTGTCTATGAGTATAGATGCCATTCTCTACACGTATGTAGTTCTCTACTTCCATACTACCATCTCTTACTGTTTTAATTATTTCCACACTCATCAACCCCCCAACGAATATTAATATAATGTGTTTAAATTATTTACGAACAATATACCTTTATCTCCCACCTATATAAACTTTTAGTGTATTTGTATAGTGAATAAAAACAGACGAGCATTAATATACTATATCGTATACCAATACCGATAACTATATAAATATTCTTCCGTTATTTACGTTATTGTGGGGGTCAAAATATGGGTGTACTTGATGGTTCTGAATTCGATGATGTAATGCGATTACAAAAGCAACTAGCATCATCAATGCTTGATGACTTCGAATTGGACTCTAAAATAAAAGTTTTAACACTATTTGACGAGTTAGTAGGAAGCAAAAAAAAGATTCAGACTGAAAAATTATTGATAGAAGCAGAGCATCATGGAATGGGTGAATTCGAAATAACGTCAGTTATAGAAAAATTAAAACGTGATGGTTTATTATTTGAACCGCAGCCAGGATATTTGCAGAAATATTAAATATCTACATAAATATTAATTCTTAGTAAAGTATTTAAAATCCATATATTGATAACATAAAATGAAAATCCTAGTCGTATACTATTCGCGTACTGGTCTTACAAAAAAGGTTGCTACACTTATTTCTACAAAACTTAAAGCAGACATAGATGAAATTATAGACAAGAAAGATAGATCAGGAGCAAAAGGTTATCTTCTTGCAGGCAAAGATGCAATGAAAGAAAGTCTAACTTCAATAACTCATGAAAAAGATTCGAGAGATTATGACTTAATAATTATTGGAGGCCCAGTATGGGCATGGACTGTAACTCCTGCTGTTAGAACATATCTTGACCAGAACGTTGATGCGCTTAAAATAAAAAAAGTTGCATTCTTCGCAACACAAGGTAGCAGTGGTGCAGACAAGAAATTTATTGTGATGGAAAAAATGCTTGGAGTTAAGCCTATAGCTACATTAACAATTAACGGTAAAGATTTTAAAAACAATGTATTCGAACATCAAGTCGATGATTTTGTATTTGCTATTCATGATTCCATCCAAAATTGATTTACTTACATTTCAATAAAATTGCTACGTCTATTCGAAATTAAATTTCTGCATCAATTTCTTCTTTGCAAAGAATGTTAATACTATGTATGCCGTAACTATTCCATATATTGTCGCTATAAACTTAAATGGTAATGGCTCGAATCCGAAGAATTGCCCTACTGGTAACATCGTTATGGTAAGTCCTAATAGTACTACAAATAATGTTGTAAATACTACAGGCAGACTTGGTCTACTCTCTATAATTGGTATTTTATTGGTTCTAATTATATAGACTATAAGTATTTGTGTTGTTAAAGATTCTATAAACCACGCTGTTTGGAATTGCGCAGGAACTGCTCTAAATATCCAATAGAATACAAAGAATGTCGTAAAATCGAATATGGAACTTAATGGCCCTATAAATACCATGAATCTTTTTATTGATTCAATATTCCATGGTCTTGGTTTTTTGATATATTCCTCATCAACATTATCTGTAGGAATAGAGAGTTGTGACATATCATAAAAGAAATTATTTAATATTATTTGAATAGGAAGCATTGGAAGAAACGGTAAAAATAGACTTGCTCCAGCAAGGGAAAACATATTCCCGAAATTACTTGATGCTCCCATTCTAATATATTTTATTAGATTACAAAAAACTCTTCTTCCGTCGATTACTCCGTCTTTTAATACCATCAGGTTCTTATCTAACAAGATTATTCCTGCTGATTCTTTTGCAATATCTACAGCATTGTTAACGCTTATTCCAACATCTGCTTTTTTTAATGTTGGAGCATCATTAATACCGTCTCCCAAGAATCCTACTGTGTGACCATTTTTTTGAAGAGCTTCAACAATTCTTTCTTTTTGCAAAGGAGCGACTCTGGCAAATACAGTATTTTTCTCGACTATAGATAGCAATTCTGCATCATTTAATTTATCTATATCTTTTCCTGTAATGCAGCCTTTAATTTCTAATCCTAATTCTAAACATATCTTTTTAGTAACTAATTCATTATCTCCAGTAAGTATTTTTACTTCTACACCTAAATCTTCAAGTGCACGTATGGCTTCAAGAGAGCTATGCTTTGGCGGATCTAAGAATGACAGATATCCTTTTAGTATTAATTGATTTTCATCGTCGGGAGTATATTTGTTTTTTTCTTTAATAGGTTTGTATGCAACAGCCAATACTCTAAATCCTTCGCTGCTTAATTTTTCATATTCTGCTTCTGCAATTTTTATGGCTTTCTTATCTAGTTTGTAATATTTTCCCTTCAATTCATATTTAGAGCATCTCTTCATCAATTCTTCTGGAGCGCCTTTACTTATCATGAACAATCCTTTATGCATATTTTCTTTTCCTTCGTTAGATATCATGTCAACTCTTGCGACTATTGACATCATTTTTCTTGAGAAATCAAATGGTATCTCGTCAATCTTACTTACACTCTTAAGTGTTATTGGTTCATGTTTTATTATCGCTTCATCCATAACATTCTTAAGACCTGTTTGATAGAAACTGTTAATATATCCGTATCTTAATACACCATAATCTTCTTGGCCTTGAATATTAGAATATTTTTCTAGAATGATTTTATCTTCAGTTAAAGTTCCAGTTTTATCTGTACACAATATGTCCATTGCTCCAAGATTTTGAATTGATTCTAGATGTTTTACTATGACTTGTTTTTTGGACATATCTCTTGCTCCCTTAGAAAGATTTAATGTGACAAGCATCGGCAACATTTCAGGAGTTAAACCTACAGCTACGGCAAGTGAGAATAATACTGATTCCAGAATATTTCCTTTTAATATTGCATTGACTGCAAATATGAATATGACGAGGATTAATACAAACTTAATCATAAGCCATGTAAAATCTCTTATTCCTCTATCGAAGGTAGTATCAAAATTATCTTTAGCAATATTTTTTGCGATATGACTAAATTCAGTATATTTTCCAGTCATAAGAACAAGGCACGTAGCAGATCCACTGACGACAGATGTTCCCATGAATGCAGTATTTTTTAGATCTGTTATAGATTCTGCTTTAATTAATGGTTCATGATCTTTTTCTTGCGGGAATGCTTCTCCAGTGAGCGATGATTCATTGATGAATAAATCTTTAGAATTGATAATCCTTACATCTGCAGGAATTATATCTCCTGCTGAAACATCTATTATATCTCCAGGAACTAATTCATGAATTTTGATATCTTTCTTTTTTCCATTTCTTATTACTGTAATTTTTACACTGACAAGTTCAATTAATTTTTCAATTTCTTTATCTGAACGATACTCTTGATAGAATGATATGCATACGCTTGTAAATATCATTAAGAATATGAAAACTGCACTGAATAATTCTGCATAGAATAACGTAAAAATTCCAATAACTAATAAGACTATTATTAATGGATTAGTAAATTTTAATAGAAATTGAATAATAGCTGGTTTCTTGTCGTGCTTTACAGGATCATTATATCCGTATTGTTTTATACGTTTTTTGACTTCATCATCCGTCAAACCATTATGGTTACTTTTTAATTCTTTTAGAACAGTATCTACGTCGCTTTTAGCATATTCATAATATTTTGCATCTAAACCTGATGCACCTGACGTTTCGCCCAATCCCTCACCTCTAAAACTATTACCTACCTCTCTTGAAAGCATATCTAGGACCAAGGTATTTAAAGGTTGTGTTGTAGTCAAGAATTTTTTTCAGGTGTAAAAATTTATAAAGAAATATTCATGATGCCTATCATGACTCATAACATAAGAGATAGAAATGATTTCTATGAAAAATTCTATCTATTCTTTAATCAACTTAGCGAATACGAAAAACATGATAGTAATGGTATATTTTCAGCGACAATAACTGCAATCATACAGTTGTTAGGGCACTATATTAATTCTCGAGTTAGCGAGAATGATGAATTAAAGCCTCTACTTTTTCTTATAGCCCAAAAACTTGGTGTAGATTCGAGAAATGGCGTAGCCAATCACGACATAGTGACTAACATAAGCGGATATGTTTACAAAGTAAAAAATTCTAGACAGGCAAAAGATACAGTGCCTATGACTATAGTTCATACTACAAAGCCGGGCGTAGATTTTGTATTTGAACAAAATCCAGAACTTGCGGATATAGGAACTAAGGAGCAATATTCTTTGTATTTAGAAACAATATTTCCTGAAAGTAAAATAAAGGATATTGTTTATCATGGTAGTCCTAAAAAATTTCCAAAATTTAAAGATCCATCTGGTTCTGGTCTTAGTCATATTTGGTTTTCTGAGAAACCATTAACTCATTACTATGGAGAATATATGTATTCTGTAATTCTAAATATTAAAAATCCTTTAAATGAATTTGATAATAAAGATTATAATAAAGAAATCAGGAATTATGAAATTCCTATAAATCCAGAATGGGTAAACAATTACCATTTAACAGGAGAATTACCACAATACAAATACGATGGAACTATAAGAGGTTCAAGAGTAGCTGATGGTAAAAGCATAACAGCCAGAACCCCAAAACAAATACATATATTAGGTTCAGAACAAGATATAGATGGATTTAAGAGATTTGTTTCACAACACAAAAATTAATTCAAAAATTCTTCAGTACCCAAACAAACTTGATTGTGTAGAATTCTTTAAGATGTCGTCAAAGTTTTTTCCATATACGAATAGAATTGTATCTGCAATTGGTTTTATCTGTTTCTCAATGTAATGTTCGTAGTCTGGCTTATGTTTTAATTTTTCAATAGGTTCAGGACCTTCAACAGTCATTACATATTGAATTAGACTTGATGTAAGTTTATCAAGCATACGTGCTGCCTTGACGTGTGGAGGAGTAGTTTTAGTATATTCTTTAAGAGATTTACTTATACTTTTTTTATAGATAAGCATATCATCATATTTTCCCGCACGTAAATCTTTGATAAATTTTTTCACATATTCTGTGACTTCTTTTTTATGGAATACTAATTCGAATAATTCTTCCTGGAATTTCTTTGCAACATCAGTCCAATCTCCTCTGACAAATTCCATTCCTGTAAAATGTAAACTTTCTTTATCTTTATCGTCTATAATTATTCCAGCATATCTTTTTTTAGCGCCCTCTTCAGATCCTCGAACTGTCGGCATCAAGAATACTTTGAACAATTTTTCGAACTGTAATTCTATAACGCTATCTCTATGAATTTCTTTTTTGATGTAATCGTCAAAAAATTCATTAATATGCTTCTCTATTTTTTTACCGACCTTTCTTGCTTCCTCAATAGTTTTAGCTTTGCTGACGATAAATACAGAATCTGTATCGCCATAAATGACTTCATAACCCATCTCCTCTACTTTTTTTATGGCGAGCTTTGTTGTTGCTTGGCACGTGTGTGTTATAGCATTTGATATTTCTGGATTAAAGAATCGGCATGCAGGATTTCCGAGCACTCCATAGAATGAATTCATAATAATTTTTAATGCATATATTGTTTCTGCAGTATCTTTTCTTTTTTTTGCTTCATCTCTTTGATGCCATACATCTGCGATAATTTTTGGAAGTATCCCTTCTTGATTTTTGAACACAGCGCCATTTGCAGTTACTACATATTTATCTTTATTTAATATTTTAGGTCTATCTTTTGGAGCAACATAACTGTATGGATCTATATTATAAGTTCTAATTATGCTCGGATATAGGCTTTTAAAATCGCAGACAACTATATAATCATATAATCCAGGTTTAGAATTCATTACAAATCCGCCCTTTGCAGGTTCATCTTTTTCAGAGAACTTGCTGCTACTCAAAACTATTCCTTCCTTTCTTGCATATCTCAAAAATAAGCTATCAAGACTTGCAACACTTGCTTTTACTCTGTCGAGTGTCATTCCTGTAATTAATGATCGAAGCAATGTTAATTGCATTGAATTTGTTTTAAATATTATATCATAAACTAATTCTGAATCTTGAAGATTATAGTCGACAAGTTTTTGTTGGTCGTGCTTGTAATAATTATCTATATTCTCACTTTTGTTTTCTTGACCGATGAGTTTCTTTTTTCCTAAAAATTCAGCTGCCGCTGTGTCAAGTTTGTAATTGTCTAATTTGACAAAAGAAGTTTTTAACATAACTATACCGTCAAGAACCATTCTTCCAGGAAAATCTGCACTGGAATCACGCATGAATTCATCATTCAATTCTAATTTGCATGGCCAATCAATTCTTCCGAGCGCAAATGGGATTTTATGCTCTTCAAATTTTTGTTTGATAACCTTCAAATCGAAATCTATGAGGTTCCATCCTGTGATTATATCTGGATCAATCTTCCAAACTAATTCTTGGAATTTTTCTAGAAGTTCTTTCTCGCTATTTACTGTGATTGCATTATGAAGTGGTTTTCCAATATCTTTATCTATTCCCACAATTATTACTTTTTTATAATCTGCGGTATATAACGAAATACAGTATATGTGTTTGGCTTTTGAATCAGTTTCAATGTCTATTGATAGAATTTTAAGTTCTGGTCTCCAATCAGATTTCTTTAAGGTAGGATCTTCATATATTCTATCAACATAATTGCCTTTCTTATATTTTCCACTAATTTCAAGACTTCCCTTTATATCCTGGTCTATCAAGAATCTTTGATAAAATCTTATGTCTGCTTCAAAGCATTCCAGATTATATTCTTCTTCTAAGGCTTTACGCAGTTTTGTCACATCTGCTGGAAGTTCGGCTATAATTTTTATAACTTCTTTGTCGCTGAAATTTTTAAATTTGGTGGCTTCAGTTGATGCATTGAATGATTTAAGTTTTTTATCAATGCTATCCTTGTCCTTGAGATAGTTGTCTTCTTGAATATAGAAATATGATTTATATTCCTTCATAGCAAGGAAACTCTCACCATTTTCAAGTTTTCCAAATAAATATATTAAAGATTTTTTGACTTTCTTGCCGTCAACTTCTTCCTCGATAATCCTATAAGTAGGGTAAACGATGTATCCATTCAAAGGTTTATCTGAAGTGTTAGAATCGTGCATAATTTAGTTACGACAAAGGTATTTATAACTTTTATGTGTCAATGTCTTGTGATGACGTACTAGAATCTATTCATTCAACTTTGTTATCTTTATTGCACTGACTGGGCAACCTTCTTCTGCTTCTTTGTTCACTTTTAGGTCTGCTTGTTCAATTGTAGAATGAACAACTTTTGCTTTGTCGCCTTTAGGAACAAAATTATCGCAAATAACAGTACATGCTCTACATCCGATACATGTATTTTCATCCAATTCAACTTTATATTTAGTCATATACTCAAGAGGTGAGAAACGATTTATAAATTTTCTCAGTTACTATTGTACGGCTGATCTATATATTCTTTTAAAGAGACTTCTAATTGAGAAATATTGAGTTTTGACTTCCTTTCATATTTTTCTAGTGTTCCGTGGCTTTTTTCGTATGTAGAATTATTATTAGGACATAATATTCTTATATCAAATTCTGGATTTTTATCGTCGGAACCCATAATGTAGTTTATATTAGATTTAAACAAAGCCATTATATTTGCAAAATCTAGGGCATTATCGACGCTTTCTGAAATAACACTATGAATATCATATTCTATATTTGGATAAATATATCCTGCCTCATTAACGGTAGTATACGTTTTTATCTGCGCTTTATATATCATGTTTATAGGATTATATTCGTGTATTTATATTTATGCTATTAGAATTTCATCATACGTTGATTGTAAATTAGAATTGCGACCTCAGAGTATACTTCGTCTTCATTTGCTCAGACGGGAATACTAAAAATTATAGATTTTTATATTTCAGAAATTGCAAGGCATTTCCGAAATAACTTCATCACGGTAGAAGTATTAATTGTAGCCTCAGAGTATACTTCGTCTTCATGTACTCAGACGGGAATAACTTCATCATTGGCTACAATAATAGAAACGTCTGTAGAATTATAAATGTTGCCGTAGGCAACCTTTTGTTTTGATAAAACTTTTCTTAAAAGTTTTCGTGGACTCACTTCATCACAGGTCGCAATTCCTGGAATGTATTATAGAATATAAATGTTGCCGTAGGCAACCTTTTGTGTTTTGATAAAACTTTTCGTGGACTCACTTCATCATTGGCTACGATAATAGAAACGTTTGTAGAGTTATAAATGTTGTCGCAATAGGCTTATAGGAGGCATCTATAACTATATTTTTAACCTAGACTCTCTTCCCCTCATTATGGAAGAATTCATTACAGACGATGGTTCATTGACCTATAGAAGTCCTGATGTTGACGAGTGGTATCATACGAAGGCAGGAGCTGTAGTTGAAGCGCTAGAAAAACACGCAAGAGCACTAAAAGTATGGGAGAAAGAATCTCCAGTCATATTCGATGTATGTTCAGGATTATCATATAGTGCTGCATGTGCTCTTGAAGAGATACGATTTCATGGAAATAATTCAAAAGTTACAATATATCTTTTTGAAAATGATAGAAAGATATTAGAGAAAAATTTAGCATTACCAGATGTTATAGATTATGAGCAAGACGGTGTAAAGAAAAAAATAGCTTGCTATCAATATTTTAAAGAAGCAATCAGAAATTATCTGCGTCATAATTTAACTATATATGAATCAGAAAATTTGCGTATTATTTTAATGTTCGGCGATGTGTACAAGACTATTGATAAAGTCGAGGAATCGGCGGATTTTATTTTCTTTGCACCCTTCTCTCCGATGTTTACACCGGATATGTGGAGATATGCACTCTTCCGAAAATTATATTTACATACAGCGCCAAAAGGCAAAATATCAACATATTCTTATGCAAAAAAAGTGCATGATGCGATGGCAGAAGCAGGATTCAAAGTCATAAATGGACCAGTACTTGGAAGAAGAAGTCCTAGTCTGATTGGGTTGAAAGATTAAATTATGTAATGGAATCTTTTCTCGTAATCTTTATGATTTAAATATTCTAATATTACAGCAACTATTTCTAAATCTGTCGTAGTTACGCTATATAATAATCTCCATCCTGATGGAAGATCATATTTGAATAGGTTTTGTATGTCATATTTCTTTAAATATAATTTAGGTATTAGTTTATGTGGCACTCTGATTCCACAATAAGGATTTACTTGCATATTAGAAATTGCCTGAGATATGTACTTGTACAGTTCTTTTTTTGAATCATCACCACATTTTAATTGTTCCAATCTTTCTTTAACCTTTTCTTCTGCAAACCGTATTTTAATTATCCCTTCCATTCTAAATCCTTCCTTTTAAGATATTTTTTAGTGAGTGCTGGATTATATACATATACGACGTATCCTATTTTGTCTATTCCTATTTTATTCGTGTCTTCTAAGTAAGCTATGACTACATTGAAAGTTTGCCACATAACTTTTTTTGGAAGATTCTGCCATAGTTTTCTTCTCGTATAATCTCCTGAGTGTTTTTTTATGAATTCTTCAATCATCATCACTGTATCTAAAGTAGGGCTTCTTGCAAAAATATTCTTAGTATTAGCTTTTGTTTTCATAAAACCATTGTATATCAATTGATATATAAAGTTTCTGATGCTATATACTATCATAGTGCATAAAAATGCTCTTATGTTTATATGCCTTACGTGAAGACTTTCGGAAAGTTTGCGAGAAAACCGTAAATAATTAATTGAATGCTCCAACTGGCGCAATATCTGCTTTTGTTTCTTCAACGATTAAATACATGTCATGTATCTTTATTATTTCTCCAAAATTATTTTTCAATTCGATCATAAAATCTCTGAATTCTTTTGAAGATTTAACTATCACTCCTACATCTATATCCCAATTCTCTTGACCTAGATGTGTATAGTAGAACATCACTATCGGATTATTCTTTATGTATGCCAAGAATTTCTCGTCTTTAGTGATGTTTAGTTTGATTTGAACATTATAGAATTCGAAACCTAATTTCTTATAATCCAGACTTATAGAATATCCTTGTATGATATTATTTTTCTCCATATTTTTTATACGATATTTTATTGTGTTCGCTGCTAGTTTCAGTTTCTTTGACAATTCTTGATATTCTATTCGAGAATTTATCGCTAATAGTTTTAATATATTTTTGTCTGTGTTATCTATAGAATATTTTGTCTTGATAGTCTTCGCTATATTTGTTGTTCTTGGATGTATCTTTCCAACATATTTCGTCGGATAAGTCGCCATGTCAAGCCCTGATCTGACTATGATATAAGATTCAAGATTTGTTTGAATCTGTTTTGTTATCTCATTCATAGTTTTTTTAAGATGTTCTTCGTCTTTTACGATTATATCGAAAGCCATATTCCATCTTCCTATTATCGGGCCAAGATATGTAACGTAATCGTGGTTTTTTAGATATTCCATGAATTTCTTTTCTTCAATGGAAGTTATTCCTTTAAGCTGCATAAGAACGCCGCATCTGTAATAGCCTAACGCTTCAAGATTGATTATTGTATAGAATTCTTTTATGATTTCTCTTTGAAGCCTTTTTATCCTGTATGTTGCCACTTCACGGCTTACGCCGACTTTCTTAGATAAGATGCTGATTGGAATTCTAGAATTTATTAAAAGCTCCTCTAATATTTTTTTATCTTTAACATCTAATTTCTGCTCCATATTTACACATCTATTTACATAAACGTAGTTTTAATATATAAATATTGCGATTATAGTAAAAAAGGTATAATAAGTTTTATTATATAGAAAAGGATTACTACTTATAGGGGAAATAATATGAGTGATATACCTTTTGGCAAAATTAACAATTTAGGAAGTTACAAATCATTAGTTGCTGGGCTCGCGTGTACCGCAATCTCTGTAACGGGATTTGTGTCGATTCATAAGCCAAACGATCCTTTAGTAGAGCGAGTTAAGAATATTGAAAGCTATTATAACCAATTTTATGGATATACACCGGGACGTTATGGTATAAACATGAACAGTTATATCTATAAAAATTTAGATGCTTTAACAGATTCGTTGCATGTTCGTGACCAGTTGACTTCTATTTTGGGTTATGAGTTGAGAGAAAAAGATTATTCTCGTTCTGATATGATTAATCGTTTTAAAGAAGGAGTTAGCATTATGTCTGCAGGCGCAGGTTTCATTTTATTGTATAGTTACGGATTTTTTGTAGCATTTAATAGCGATAAAAAATATCAAAAGAAAAAAGGTGATAAAAATGCCACCAAGCGGATTTAATCAAAATGCAATAAACGGATTATTAGTTTTTGTTAGAGATGCATACAGCAATACTTTGAAGCAATATTCTGGAAAGAATATTTCAGAGAAAGAATTTCTAGAACAAAGTTCGAAGTACCTGGAGAATATCGTCAGAAAATCGACAGCACCTTTGCAAAGTTTAGTTTCTCAAGAAGGACTTAACGGTCTTGTGACTTTTTGTACAGAAAACTACAGAGATTTAATTAAAGAAATCCAAGTCGGAAAGAAACCTGAAGGACAAGCAATGCAGTATGAGATAGAACATATTAGTATTTATTTGAAGAATTTTAAATTATAAAATACTAATTAGACTAAAGAAAACAATAAAAAATTAAAAATTCTTCCACGTTTACAACAACGGATTCTGTCCACCGTATAATGCGTAGAATCGACCGTTCTTGAATTCTAATGAGAATATATCTGTCTTTACTTGTGTCGCTCTCATCTTGACGATTGAAACTTCTCTGACAACATTTCTTCTGAATGGAGATAATCTTATGAAGATTATACCATCACACAGGAAATCTTCTACACCATATTCTGAATATTTGCTTCCATCGAGTGGCATTTCAGAAATTAAATATGATGTTATATTCATCTCTCTTAAGAATTCAAATACGTAGAATAATTCAATTCTTGGATTTTCGAATTTACTTAATACATATAATGCTGATAGAGAATCTATTACAATCATTTCAAGGCCTAAATCGCTTTTTACTCTCTTAATAACATTCTTTATGACATTTAGCCAGCCAGCATTTTGTGTGGTTGCAACTTTTGCATCTTTAATTTCTTTTCTTATACATCCTAAATCTGCAAATATTATTGTTCCTTTCTTGCTATTTTTTAATTGCGCTAAGTTCGAACCAATATTAGATAAGTCGTTGATTAATAATACGTTGACTTTTGATAAATCATATCCCATATTTATTATGTGATTCAATAATGAAGCGTATGATTGTTCTAATGTAAAATATAGTGAGGTTCTATTTTTATTTACACATTCATTATAGACGCTATTAAAACATACTGAAGATTTCATTGTACCCGCAGAGCCACATATAAGAGTTATGTGTCCTTCGGGAATTCCTCCTTCCATTACATCGTCTAATCCTTGAACATATAAGGGTATTCTTTTAATGTCACCTTGTTTTGCTATAATTCTATCTGCCATTTTGCCTCACCTTATTCGATTTTGTGTATTAAATCATTAATTTTTCCAGATTCAGTATTTACAATTAAATTTTTCTCGTTACTTAGATATGCACATCCGACTACTACTCCATCCGTCTTATATTGCCATATTTTTTTACCTTGAGTTTTGCCTGGGCCTGATGTTAATGCTTCTCCATAATGTCCTGTCTGTGTTACAATTCCAGAAACTCCTGGAACATAGTCGAGAACGTAAGTACCTTCAGAATCTAGAACGTAGATATTATGGTCGTATGATCCTACTACTATTTCCATTCTTCCATCACCATCAAGATCTGCTATTAATGGTGTTGCGACAACCCAAAAATCTGTTTCGTAACTCCAAAGCTTTTTACCATTCATATCCAAAGCATATACACTATTATCGCATGATCCAAATACTATTTCTTTTTTATCATCTTTATTTATATCGGCAACACTTGCTTTTGAACATATTGCGCCATCTGTTTCATAAGTCCAGAGTAAACTTCCTCGATCATTTAAGCAATACATTATACCATCAGTTGATCCGAGTAATATTGCAGACTCACTGTTTGAAGAAAGTTTTTCATACGTTGCTTGAGCGAGTATTTTATCTTCTGTTTTATATTGCCATACAGCTGTCCCTTTCAAGTCTATTGCATGTATGGTTCCATCATTGCTTCCAAATATTATAAGTGGTTTTTGTGAAATTATTATCATAGGACAAGATTCTATTTCGCTTTTTGCATTATATCTCCATAATAATTGTCCTTTCTCATTTAAGAAATATAAGTTCTTATCACTTGAACCAAATAATATTCCTGTCTGGTTATTTGCAAATTTTTGAATAAATGGTGTTCCTCTAATTGGTCCGTCTGCTTTGTAACTCCACAACTCTTTTCCTTTATTATCTAGAACATATAGTCTTCCTGATTCTGTTCCGAATACTATCTCTTTATGTCCATCATTATTTATGTCTGCGACATTTGGAGTGCTACTAATGCTGTTCACAGTATCAGTATCTAGAAACATTAATTCCATTTGTGAATGTTGTTCTTCGGCCGAATATATCCATTTAGGTCTGCCTTCAAGATCAATTGATACAATTTTTCCGTTTTTTGTACCAAAAATTATTTCTTTTTTACCATCGCCGTCAATGTCTTCTATTACTGGTGATGACAAAAGAAGTGAACCCGCATCATAATTCCAACGCTCTTCTATTCGCCCAGTACGTTGACCTGTGATACTCTTGAATGCGAATGTAATTTTATTCATAAAACTAACCCTCTGATTCCCGCTTCGACACGTCTAGTCAAATCCATGTTCAAATCAGCAGCTATTCTACTGTTTGAATGTTATATCAATTCTGTATCTCTACCCTATATAAATATTTTGGAATACATTACTCGGACATGACGAAAACAGCAACCATTCAAGAATGGTGATATTTTTATAGTGAGCATTCAATCGTTGTTCAGAAGTTTTGTAGAAAGAGTGCCACCAAGCGAACTTTAGGTAATCCAATCGATTATAAATAACTCGGCATAACATCAGAACACTGATTGATGTGAGCGTGGCACAAAGGACTTCTACAAAACTCTTATTCAAGCAAAAATTTATATATAATAACCATTAAATCCTAGCATGGGGTTAAAAGAGGAATTGTTAAAAGAGTTAACTAAGAGTAACTCTGTATATTTAGCCAAAAACAATCTAATCAATAGAGGATATTTAGAAGAAGATATAAATAAAGCTCTAAAAGGTATGATTGATGTAAAAACTATTGAAACAGATAAAAATAACAAACTGCTAGGTTTTAAGGAATTCTTTGACAGAGTGGGTTACGGTTTTGCCAGCCAACAATTTATTAATATATTATTTATGTTATCTGGAGCATCATTATTTCTTGTCGGATTTATAAACGGTTTAAAGACGGCGTTTGTATACTTGATGTCTGGATTTTTGAAAGAATATTCTAGAATAAAATATTTTGGAAAAACATATATAAGTACAGCTGGAATAATTTATGGCTTAAGTTTTCTTGGAATGGCATTTGCTGTAGTTTTACATAGTCCGCCTCTATTTATCGTGTCGCTTCTAATAGGATCCATTGGTGTAATTGCTCACGGTGATTTGTATGCATCATTCTTTACAAGCGTTTTAAAAAGTGAACATAGAAATACTTTTTTAAAATTTATATCTTATTTTGGAATATTTATAACTGCCATTGCTTTAATACTCTCAGGATGGTTAATGGAATTATTCTCAGTAAACGGCGTATCATTCAGTATTAATTTATCCTGGCTAAATTTAGCAGCGCCAATACATTTCAAGATATATGGATACTTACTCGCGTTTGAGATAACTGCCATAATGTTTATACTATCTGGATATTTGATGTCTTTTATTGAAGAGAAACGCGAAGGTGTATATGATTCAGTATTGTACATCTTTGCATTTATGGACGAATATTTGAAGACTGCAAAAGATGATAGTAAGATATTTATTAAAAACAAAAAAATTTTTCTGCTTACAATTGCAGCAGTCATAATGACTATTGCCCAAGTTGTCGGAAATTCTTATTTTGGAATATTTATATATGATCATTTCAAGCACCAATTCCTAGGCGGATTCATGAATGTTGCATTAATATTTGTTATAGCATTAATCACTTCGATTAGCGGAACAATGTTAACAAAAGCATTTGCAAAAAGTCTTGGAGAAGCGCCTATGCTTGTTTTTGGAACACTGCTTATTGCAATGCTTCCATTGACAATGTATTTTAATCCAAATCTTTATGCGATTGGTCTTGCAACTGCACTTTCTGTTATTGGTGGAGCAGTAGTTGGAGTAGCACAAGGATTAATTGCTGAAAGATTGATGACTGATAAAGAACAATCAATATATTTTAGTGGCCTTGGATTCGTATCTATAGTTCCAACAATTATTGTAGTAACAATCGGAGCAATATTTGCTCAACTTTATTCTCTACAAGTAGTATTCTTGGCTCTTGGAATAATTCTAGCATTAATTGTTATGCCATTCTACTTCATATTGGTTCTTTTAATACAGGCAGAATATAAGAAAGAACATGCTGCTTCTAAGAAGTAAGACAAAAAATAATATACCAAGATGACTTTACCAAGATAACTTTTTAAATCCTTAAAGCATCCGGAGATTATGGTTGGGGCAGACGTTAAGGGGCAGATTATTTCTGGAAAATTTGGAGAAATACTTGCAAGACAAAAGTCTGATTCTGAATTTGAATTAGGAGAAATTCTTATCGCAGAAAACGAAGATTCGAAGATATTCTTACAGGTTTATGATTTACAGTATGGTTCTCAGATATCACAACAAAATCTTGAATTGATATCTGGAATGAATCTTGAAGAAGATACGGATTTTGAATTTATGGATAAGAATTTGAGAAATTATAAGATTGCATTTTTAAAAAATATGATTAGTGTCAGTAAAAATAGTTCTGACGGTTCTAAACACGTCAGTATATCAAAATCTTTGCCGAGTATGTTTGCAACAGTTCGAACTGTTACAAGAGAAGATTTATCTTTTATCACAAAACCAGAAAATCCGTTGTTTTTAGGAAATTTAAGAAGTGGAAGTAAATCACTTGATGTTCCAATATATCTTGATGGAAGTCAAGTATTAACACATCATATTTTAATTAGTGGAACGACTGGAAAAGGTAAAAGCGTTCTTATGAGCAATATTTTATGGGATTGTACAAGTAAAGATTACAACGGATTGCTTGTGTTAGATCCTCATAACGAATATTATCTTGGAGACGGCAAGGCTGAATCAAAAATCGGATTGAAAGATCATCCAACAGGTAATGTGTCATATTATAGTGTAAAAAATAATATTCCTGGAAGTCGAGGATTAAAGATAAATATTAAAGTTCTAAAGCCAGCGCATTTCGGATGTCTTGATTTTAGTGATGCACAAGAACAAGCAATGAATGCGTATTTCAGAGATTATGGAGTGAGATGGATTGAATCACTTTTGCTCGAGAAACCTATTAAAGTAAATTTTAATGATGCCACAATCAATGTATTAAAAAGAAGATTAATGTATTTGCTTGACATCGATATAAGTAATAGCGAAGTATTCTGCAATGGAATATTCGAATTCAATGCAGGAGAAGCAACAATAAGCGGAATTTGCGATTCTCTAGAATCCGCAAAAACTGTAATACTTGATACAAGTTCATTTAGTGGACAAGTAGAATTACTCGTCGGATCTTTGATTGTTACTGAAATGTTTAATAGATATAAACATTATAAGATGCAAGATTCTCTTTCAGATAAACCAGTCATATCGATTGTTCTTGAAGAAGCTCCAAGAGTGCTTGGAAAAGATATACTTGAGAAAGGTTCGAATATATTCTCGACAATTGCTCGTGAAGGTAGAAAATTTAAAGTAGGATTAATTGCAATAACTCAATTACCTTCTCTAATTCCAAGAGATATACTTGCAAATATGAATACTAAAATAATACTTGGAACTGAAATGGTTCAAGAAAGACAAGCGATAATAGACAGCGCGTCTCAAGACTTAAGTTCTGATTCTAGAAATATTGCAAGTCTTGACAAAGGAGAATGTATTGTTTCCTCGAATTTTGCAAAATTTGCAATTCCAATTCGAGTTCCGCTATTCTCTGAATTTGCAAAGAAGGATGTTCAATTAAAATTGAAAGAAATTAAAGAAAACGGCGCTGGAAATAAAGAAATATTAGGATTAGGATAATTTCATCGGTTTCTGATTTTCCTATTTATATTTAAGATATATTTAAGAGTTTATGAATAACTTTTTAAATGAATATCTCCTAGACATTATTGTACCTATTGTGTACGAATATTTTAGTGTTAACACGCTTTAGGTGTGTGTTGTGAGGTTCAAAATGAATTTATTCAGAGGAAATAATGCGTTATCTAGTGTAGAAAATAATTTGTCGATTATAAAAGGGACAAATGCTCATCTTACTAAAATTGCTCAAGCGGAACTGCCTTATGTACAAGTTCATGCCGATTCTATTATTAAACGTATAGATCAACTTTTTGAATTATTACGGCAAGATGAAGCTGATATTCAGAAAATATTTGAAGCAGCTGAGTCTGGAAAAATAACTCAGGATATAGTGGACGAATTTACAAATGGTTATTCATTAATAAAACATAAACATGTGGAAATAGCAGGCGGAATCTATGGTCTTATTAACATGTGTAAACTCGCCATAGAAACGGATGATACAATCAATGCTGTTCTAAAAAATAATGGATTACCGGATTATGAACGTAAGGAGTTAATTATTTTTAATGAGTCGGAGAAAAAAATTTTAAATGCTGCAACCGATTTGCTTGATAACATACAAAAAGTTTTTGCATATGTTGATGAAATATTGCTTTTAGACAGTAATACTTTCAAAAATAATCCTAAAGAAGGAGCTCTTAAATTACGTAAAAAAGCTGCTTCAATGTATGTGAAAGTTTTAAAATGTAAAGAAGATACTAAACAAATTTCAGAAGTACTTACGAATGCCGTGAGCGTTTTAGAATCCATTAGAAGAAAAAATGCTATTCTAGAGATGTCTTTATCTCATGTCATAACCGAACTTAAACATGCTCCAGTTATTACAGGAGGAGTAGAAGCAAGGAAAGTAAGTATGATAACGGATAGACTTAAAGCAGAAGTTGCTAGGAATGGTGGCGGAAATTAGGTTAATTAGGACATTGTGTGTTTTTAGAGTATTTTTTAAATTATTTTAATAATTAATTTGCATCCTCTTTTGCAACCTTTTTTAGGTTATCTTCATTCCATCAAATTTATTAACCATAAATCATTTCTCTCCTTTATGAAATTTGCTCATATGGCTGATGTTCACATCGGGTCTTGGAGAGATCCAAAACTTAAAGATTTAGCTACTGATGCATTCATTAAAGCAATGGATATATGTGTAAAAAAGAAAGTTGATTTCATACTTATTTCTGGAGATTTATTTAATACTGCACTTCCGGGCATTGATAATTTGAAGAGTGTTGTTAAAGAATTTAAAGCATTAAAAGAAAAAAATATTTCAGTATATGTGATTCCTGGCAGCCATGATTATAGTCCTAGTGGGAAGACTATGATTGATGTACTTGAAGAGGCAGGGCTTCTAGTTAATGTATTCAAAGGTAAAGTTGTGGACGGTAAATTACAATTAAAATTCACAAAGGATGAAAAGACAGGCGTTAAGATAACAGGAATTTTGGGTAGACGTGGAACTCTTGAAAAATTGTATTATCAAGATTTAGATTTAGAACATTTAGAAAAAGAACATGGCAAAAAAATATTCATGTTCCACACGTCTATTACAGAGATGAAACCGGGTTCGAAGGGAGCGATGGATTCTACAGATGTCTCATATATGCCTAAAAATTTTGAATATTATGCTGGAGGACACGTGCATATTGTTCACGAATTTTCTTTTAAGGATCACAAGAATGTTGTTTATCCTGGACCAATATTTCCAGCAAATTTTGAAGAATTAGAAGATTTAGGAACTGGGGGATTTTATATTTGTGAAGAGGACAAACACGGTTTAATAAAACTAGAACGTGAAGATATACCTATAAAAAATGTTTTTAAAATATCAATAAACTGTGAGCACAAGAGTCCGCAAGAAGTCGACGAAATAGTCTATGCCCAATTAAAAGGCAAAGAATTATTAAATAATATTGTTCTGATAAGAATTGCCGGCAAATTAAAAACTGGAAAAGTTTCTGACATAAATTTTAAAGAAATATTTAGCAAATGTTATACTCAGGGAGCATTTTTTGTCATGCGAAACACCGTAAAAGTCGTTTCAGCCGAGTATGAAGAAATAACTATTGATCAAAAGAATCCTGAAGACGTTGAAGAAGCAATAATTAAAGAACATCTAGGACAAGTTAAAGTAAATAGTTTTGACTCTGAGACAGAATTGAGATTGACACGCGAAATGATGCATTTACTTTCTTCAGAAAAACATGAAGGCGAGAAAGTCTATGAATATGAAGAGCGTGTAAAAAAAGAAGTCGATAGATTGCTAGAATTATAATAATACTTATATAAACGGAACAGAGGTGTCTTATGAATCTTAACGAATTGAAAGATAAACAGATAGCGCAGATGACTAAAAAGAAATGTCTGCCTAGAGATAATGTTGAAGTGGTTCTACATTTGGTTGAGGAAGTCGGCGAAGTTTGCGAGGCTATACGCGAGAAGCAACCAAGAGAAGATTTTGAAAACGAAGTTGCAGATATTTTGTGGCAATTAAATAAATTGTGCTGGATATATAAAATTGATTTAGAAGAAGTATTCTTAAGAAAATTAGAAAAGAACGAGAAGAGATAACTCATTCATGTATCTTAGTTTTGTTCATTAAACTTTTATGCAGTGTCTTTCTCTTCTTTTTTTGATTTCTCTTTACTCTTCTTTGTTTGAGAATGTTTAAGTATAAATATGCTTATAGAGTTTAATATTATTGTAAACATTATTACTGCAAAAATTATACTTACTAATTCTTCTGCACGTGGAATATTCTTAGCGACTATTACTTGAGCGATTGTTGCTGCAGCAAGTCCTCTTGCATGCATTCTACTTATCAATTTCTGGTCGAATTCGTTGAATTTTTTAGTAAGATGTTTATTTAATAATCTTGCTAGCATTATTGCAATAGCAATTATTCCTCCAATAATTAATGCTCTTGTATCTGACAATTTGATTAACACGCCTATATATACAAAAAAGAATGTTTTTAAGAAAAATGATATTTGAGAATAGAAAAACTCTTCGTTAGGGCTAGTAACGTCTATTACATATTTTTCTCGAAGTTCGTCCTGCTTCTTTTTATCATCTCCTCTATACATTAATTTACTGAATAGAGTTGTGATATCTTTAGAGTTCTTAAGCATGAGTCCAAAGAATAATGCTGCTATTGCACCGTTGCCGTTTAGATATTCTGTAAGAGCATATATCAATATAAGATATGCAATAGTTATCATATATGATTTATTCTCCTTAAATACCTTCATGACAATAATTATCCAAACAATTCCAGCAATTATTCCTATAAATCCTGCTACTGCAAATAATGATGCGATTTTGCTGAATACTACCTGAAAGTTTAATGTGTTCACAGCCATGATTTCCATTACTGTGAATGCGAATACTATTGCAAATACATCTGTTAATGCTGATTCTAGAGCGAGTATAGAATATGTATCGCCTTCAACTTTTAATTGCTTAAGAATTGGGATTGTAAATGCAGAACATACTCCACCGAGTATAAATCCTAACAGCAGTGATGTAAGCCAATCATATCCGAATGCGAGTGTGATTCCTCCGATTATGATTACTGATAAGAAATAATTGAATAATGTTATTTGAAGACTTTTAACAGCGCCTTTAGCTAAAGATTCTAGACTTATATTAAACGCGCCATCATACATTAAGAATAATAATGCAAATGTTGTGAATAGTGGTGCAAAATTTATTACTTGTTCAGGTTTAATATATCCTAAAGCATATGGTCCGATGATAAATCCTATAATTATTAAGACTAATAAGTCAGGTACATTAAATTTTTTAAAGAAGAATTCGGCAAAGAATCCTAAGAACAATATAATGCTAATACCAAGTAATATTCCGACAACATCCATTTACTCACCCATCTATCAATACAATTAATAATATCAAAGTAGAATAGGCTATTTATAAAAGTTTTGATGAATGTTGCGCTACAAAATATTTATAAAGAAACTATCTAATCAGATTTAGATATGAAATTTGCAATATTGACAGACATACATCTAGGGCCTGAAGTTCATTATAAGGGTGTTTTGCGCAAGATGAGCAAGAATGTAAAGCCTTTTCTAGAAAAATTTATTGCAGAAATGAATTGCAGTGTGAAACCTGAATTCTTAATTGTGTTAGGAGATTTAGTCGGTAACGAAAATGAATTTAATGATAAAAATAATATTTCTTATATCATTGATACATTGAAGAAATTAGATTGTCCTGTCCATTATGTTGCCGGCAATCATGATTTAAAACATATTTCTGAAGAAGATTTAACAAAATTATTTCGTCTAGATAGATTATACTATTCCTTTGATTCTTCGGATTTGCATTTTATAGTATTATTTTCAAAAGTTATAGTAAAAGGAAATATTAGAATTACGGATGAACAAAAAGATTGGTTGATTAATGATTTAGACAATACAAGTAAGAAGTGCGTCGTATTTGTTCATCATTCATTAGCCGACCAGGATTTGACTGGAAATCCTTGGTTTGAAGGCAAGCCCGAAAAAAGTCTTATTGCAAATAGGCTAGAAATTAGAGAAGTCTTGGAAAAATCTGGAAAAGTTATAGGTGTTTTTAACGGTCACTTACATTGGGATAAACATGATGTTCATAACAATACTCCGTATTTTACAATCCAATCATTAATCGAGAACGAGAATGATTTAGGAATTGCAAGCGAGACACATGCAGTTGTCAATATTGTTGACGATAAATTTTATGTCGATGTTAAAGGCAATTATCCAAAAAAGTTTCTACATCCGAAATGATAAGCAAGTGATATGCATGTGTAAATTAAATGAAGAAATAAATTCCTTTATGGATTAGATATCGTAGTTCTTTATGCTGCTAAAACTATTTGATATAGATTTTGGCGAGCATGTTTTGCTACGCTACTTTTTCTGAATCCGCCTAAAGCCTTATATAAACCATATTTTGTAATTCCTAACTCACTTACCGTTTGATGGACAGTACTCGTCATGTATTTGTCGAGTAATATTCCTAGCAATTCTTCTTTTTTAGAATTATTTTGTAGATCTTTATATCTGTAGCCGTTCTCAAAAGTGCTAGTCCACAAATCTACATTTATATTCTCGACTATAGAATTGTTGTGAGACTTGCCATAATTTTGGTAATATCCTTCCATCTTGTTTTTCAAACTATCTGATACTATGCTGTCATTAGGCGTGTGGTTTCTAGATAGGGTGTCAGAAATTTCAAGATTCTTGGATTTTCTGTTATTTAATGTATCTTGATCTAATTTTATTTCTAAATTTTTAGGTTTATCTTTTATTTCTTCCGTATGCTGATATTTAAGTCTAGATATAGCTTCAATTTTTTGTTTGTTGATTTCATTATATTTATCGTTTACTTCATTGTACTCTTTCTTGACCACTAATCTTAATGAGTCTTCATTCATTATCGGAGGAAGCAAAAATGTATCAGTTACACCGCTACTAGTATTTTTGTATGTTTTCTGAACTAATACTCTATCAAAATTATTCACGTTATACTCTTTCTGTTCTAAGACTGGCTCAATAGAATCTAACTGTTTTTGATACTGTGATATCTTTTCTAAAAGAATTGAATTTGCTACTGCATCTCGACTGGCGGAAGGATTGATTGATCCAGTATGCTTCGTTGCTTGTTTAGTATTAACTGTTCTAGAAGTTTGTTTATTGCGAGGTTTATAATTTGCAGAAACTTTTTTATGATTTGAATCGTGATTAATCACGGAATTACCTTTAACTAGAGATGTGCTGTCGGTTTTAGATGTGTTTGGCGTATATTCTTTAGTTAAGTCTTTTGCAGATGTACCATTAATCATACTATCCAATTCTTCTACACTAACTTCTTTAAATCCGGCACCCTCTTTAATGTATGTTTTATTTTTTTTATCAGTATAATATGTTACGTTTATAGTGTCTACAGTTTCTATTGGCAACATGATTACTGTTCCTGCACGTACTACATCGAACATGATTCCGTCTTTTTTATTTAGGGCTTTGTATCCATCTGCAGTGTGTATAACAGATTTATTATCGACTAATGCATTTGGCTGTTGCTTGTGATTGTAGTCGAAATTAAATTTTGCTATTTTATTGATTTTCTTAGCTAATTTATTTCTTGTTAAGTTATATGTTTCTTTAACAATATTCGATACCACTTCATTAAGTTTTATCGTATCTTTTTTTATGGTAGTGTGTTTTTCGAATATAGTTATAGTTTTTTTGGTATATGTTGAATCTTCTGTGGTCGTTATTAATTTACTTATATCTGTACTATCATTTGGTAATTTGAAATCATCATTGAATTTTGCTGTTTTATTAGTTGTAACGTCAGTTGGAGTCGTATTATCTTTCGGATAGGCTATGCCGATGTTCGGAGTATTGGTTTGAGTTGGTTTTACCTCTTCTTTTGGTAATTTTAAATAACTAGTAAAATCAAATATTTTCGAAGTGTCTTGTTTCTTAGAAGAGAGAGTATCTTTGTTGTCTAATATTAAGAATTTGTGAAGATCGTTACTTGAAACTATTTGATTTGTTTCATATTTACGCGGACTTACAGGTTTATGACTGCTATCTTTTTGAAGTACTCCTACACCTATTCCTGCAGCGACTATTATTGCCGCAGCCGCTATAAGTTTTTTATAATTATTCACAAAGTTTTTTATACCTCGAAAATTAAAATAACTTTTAGATGATTTATGCGAATTTTCAATTGTGACTGAATTATCTTGAATAGTAGTTTTTGTATAAGTTGATTCTTCTATAATCTCAGAACTTGATTCTATTTGTTCAGCAGGTGATTTTTCTATTATTTGCTCTAAACCCTTTTTTTCATCAACTTTAGAACTTTGACTCTGAATAGGCTCTGGATTTTCTTTATTAATCTTAGAAGTCTCATCTGTTACCAGATGGCTAAAATTAAAGTGGAATTCAGATTCATTCGATGGATTCTCGTCGTGTTTATCTTCCGAAACCATGGTATAACCTTGCTTTGTATTTTTTTATTGATTACTCTCTTGAGAGTCCGGCATCTGATATAGTGCATTTATCCTTATACTAATTTGTTGGCCGTAAGGAAACGGTGCTTGATTTGCACGAGTTATGGTTTTGTTTATGGGTTCAACTTCTGTTAATAGATTCTTAGCAAGAGGTTCGTATGAGTCCCATATCGCCTTCACTTCAGGCGTGTTACCATTCTTATTGGAATGAGGTTTTAACAATCTTTTTTTCTGTTCTTCTAGTTCTTTCAAACTACTTAGTTGTATCTTCATAAAATGGTTGAAATATATTTCTGAATATTGAATATTCAATTTGCTTAATTCTTCAGAAACTGTTTTCGTCTGATCATTAGCATGATATACCATAGGATTTTCCTGTGTCTTAACTGATACGTCTGAATATAATTCAGCTATTCCTGATATGTAGGGTAGGAGTGAACGTATATCTTCACGTCTTATTTTTTCTAGAAGTGATGTCAGACTTGATACTACTACGTTATATGTTTTGTCCAATTCTGAATTAACAGATTGTATTAATTGCTTGGCTTTTTTTGGAGTTAATTCTGCATTGATTGTTGCTATTGTACTTTCAAGATCTAGTTCAGCGTATAATCCTAAAGGCTCTTTGAATATTTCTTGTTTCTTTTCTTGAATTCCGTTTGCTGTTACGTCCCGATTGTACAAATTATCTACGGCGCTAGATACTGATTTGGTAAATGCGCTTACTTTTCTATTTACCTCTTCTGTGACTTTAATCTGTGGCATTGCATAAGCTGCTTTTTCAAATATTTCTTTTAATATTTCGTTGAATTTATAGTTTAAATCTTTCTTCGGAATATCCATGCATAATATGTTCTTAAGATCTGTTGAAACTTTATTATATACTGCATCGACTCCTGCCTCATTCTTTAAGAATTGTATTTTTTCATTCGCAAGTGTATCATTCAGAGTGTTACGCTGCTTGTAATTTTCTTTAAACTGTATCATGAAAGCTAAAAGTTCTCGCTTACTATATTTATGTAAATCCATTTTGCCAGTTATAAACTTTTCAAGAGCAGATTCTGGAATATTAATATCCTCGTTATTGCTGCCAAACATGTTTTTTAAGACTTTTCCAACGAGTGTCTTTCGATGTTTAGTTACTTTAATGTTAGTATTTGACTTATAATTATACTCTTCTTGAATATTATTTTCTTCAGCCATTATTATCTCCCCCGAACGGTAAAATTGTGTAAATTACAAAATTATTACGACTGCTATTACATCGCATCGATTTTGTGAGAATCAGTGTGGTATCAATATATATTTGGTTAAATATTTTTTAGTTGCTTTCCAAAACGTGTTTGCACATTAAGGATTATATCGACTTGATGTAGTGATAAATGTTGTTTGATTTATAAACTTTATGAAGCTTCACCACTATGAAGTTAATAACGTATATTTTATAAAACATAAATAAAAGAATAATATACTTTTTACGGATTTACCCTCAACATCGTTCTTGGGAATGCAATTGCATCCTTGATGTTCTCTAGATGGCATATCCATGATATTAATCTTTCAACACCCATTCCAAAACCGCCGTGTGGGACGCTTCCATATTTACGTGTGTCGAGATAGAAATTATAATTTTCTGGATTTTCGCCCATTTCTATTAATCTTGTTTTTATTTTCTCTAAATCAGATTCTCTTTCTGATCCGCCGATTATTTCACCATAACATTCAGGACCTATGAAGTCGCATCCATTTACAACATCGGGATTGCCTTCTGTTTCTTTCATATAGAATGCTTTTACAACTTTCGGATATTCGGTTACGATTGTAAATTGTCCATTGATTTTTGATAATTCATCCTCTTCAATTGTTCGTAAATCTTTACCCCATTCTATGTCTATTCCTGCTTTTTTCTTTAAGATTTCTAAAGCTTCAGTATAAGTCATTCTCAAGAATGGTTCATCTCTTGTTTTTTCTAATATCTTAATATCTCTATTTAATATTTTTAATTCTTCCAAATTATTTTCTAAAACTCTTTTTACACAGTGTTTAATTAATGCTTCACCATAATTTTGGATATCTTTGAAATTTGCCCAAGCAACTTCCATTTCACACATCCATAGTTCAGTCAAGTGTCTTGATGTTTTTGATTTTTCTGCTCTGAATGCTGGAGCTATGGTATATATTTTTTCTAATGCAAATATCGCAGGTTCCGCGTATAATTGCCATGTCTGTGATAAGAATACCGGTTTTCCAAAATAGTTTACTGAAAATAAAGTTGATCCGCCTTCAGCCTGCGTCGCCTGGAATATTGGTGAATGGTATTCATAGAATCCTTCTTTACGAAAATATTCATCTATAGATCCAGTAACTGTACTTCTAATTTTTAATATTGACGTCATGTATCTTGATCTTAGCCATAAATGTTTCATATCTGCAAGTAATTCAGTTGATTGATCTTTTTGGATTGGCCAGCCTACACTTTCTCCAATTAATTTTAATTCTTTAACTTTAATTTCAAATCCTGTTGGAGCTCTCTTATCTTCGACAATTTCACCAGATAATTCGATTGATGCTTCCACGTCTGTCTTTTCTGCATCAGACCATGTAGATTCTGGAACAAGTGCCTTTTCAACAACACATTGAATTATTTCAGATGCGTCTCTTACAACTAAGAATCTTAGAGCATTACTTCCACGTGCCCTATAGCACCATCCTCTAATATGTACAAGGCCGTGGCCCTTCTTAATAGCGTCTTTTATTGAGATAAATTGTGTATGTGACATTTTGTTCCTCCAACTATTGAAATTTTTCGTAGTTTTAAAATTTTGTGTTATAATTGCCTTGACGGACTCTGATGTATTCCTAAGACGGCTCTACCGGACGGGTCATCTAATTTAGCAAATTCCTGACTCCATCTGAATGCTGTAGGGCTTGAGCACGCTATTGATGGACCTACGGGAACCGTCATTGATGCAGATTGACTTTTGAATAATTCATCAAATATAGTTCTATAATAGTATTGTTCTTTAGATGTTGGTGTTTGTTCCGGAAATATTTCTTTTACTCTGCTCATCATTTCATCTGTTATATATTCCTCTGCATATTTTTTTAAATAATCAATCCATCCGTATCCCACTCCGTCAGAAAATTGTTCTTTTTGTCGCCATAATATTTCTTCCGGTAGTAAATCTTTGCATGCTTCTCTTAATATTTTTTTTTCAATTACTTTTCCAGGACACATTTTATCAGTCGGATCTATACTCATAGCATATTCTAAAAAATCTTTATCAAGGAAAGGTACTCTTGTTTCAAGCCCCCATGCAGCAGTAGATTTGTTTGCTCGAAGACAGTCGTATTTACTTAATGCAAATAATTTTCTAACTGTCTCTTCATGGAATTCTTTAGCACTAGGTGCCATATGGAAATATAGATATCCTCCGAATATTTCATCAGCTCCTTCACCTGAAAGAACCATTTTTATTCCCATAGATTTTATTTTTCGTGCCATAAGATACATTGGTGTTGCAGCTCTAATGCTTGTAGTATCGAATGTTTCTAAATGATATATTACGTCGCGTATAGCGTCGAATCCTTCTTCTATTGTGAAAACTATTTCATGATGTACTGTGCCTATATGTGTCGCGACTTTTTTTGCAAATTTCATGTCTGGAGAATCTTTTAATCCGACAGCAAATGAGTGTAGTCTAGGCCACCACGCTTCCTCTTTATCGTCTGATTCTACTCTATCTTTACGATATTTTGCAGCGATAGCAGCAATTACTGAAGAATCTAACCCTCCTGATATTAATACTCCGTATGGAACATCAGACATCAATTGTCTTTTGATTGCTTTCTCTAATTCTGCACGCAATTCTTTTAAAGAAACTTTCTTTTTAGGTATAGTATCTACCCATTCTGGTTTATACCATTTCACAAATCTTTTATCTTGTCCAATATAGTAATGTCCTGGAGGAAATTCTTCGATTTTATAACAATATTTATCTAGAGCTTTCATTTCACTTGCAAAATATATTGTATCGTATTCATCCCATCCAATATATAATGGAACTATTCCGAGATGGTCTCTTGCTACAAAAAATGTTTTCTTTTGTTTGTCGTATATTATAAATGCGAATATTCCGTCTAGCATGTCTAAAAATTCTGGCCCGTATTCGTCATATAGATATAGCAATATTTCGCAATCTGATGCTGTTTGCCAATCATGTTCTTTTTTTAATTTCTTTTTCAATTCTTTATGAGTATATATCTCTCCGTTTACAGCAAGCACACTTCCTGTTGTGGTATCGATTAACGGCTGCGCGCCATGTTCTACATCGACTATCGATAATCTCTCATGCGCAAGTATTGCACAATCATCTGAGTATATGCCACTCCAATCAGGACCTCTATGTCTGATTTTTCTTGCCATATCTATTGCTCTTAATCGCATCTCTTTTTGTCTTTCTCTAAATTCAAATATTCCAATTATGCCGCACATTTTAATCCTCCTACTATTTTATATATAATTATAATACATAGAAAAACGTAATACAAACGGCTTTGGTCAGATTTGAACTGGCGACCTTCTGATTGCTGCAAAGATTTCTTATAACAGTCAGACGCTCTAACCACTAAGCTACAAAGCCATTTAGAATAATATTTTGTGTAACTATGTTTATATCTGATTTTACTATATTTTAATTTTTTCTCTAGAAATTTTTCTACAGTTTGATATTTACTTATTAATATTTTTAGAATTTTATATCTATATAAATCTCTTTTGCGTATTGTAATTCCGTAAATCAAGCAATTGTGCCATCGTCATTTTCATCGATCTCCATCAGTAATAATATTATGTTTGGTGAGTTTATATATTTATTCCATAATATATGGATATAATAACAAAGAATAGCAATATTTATATATAAAATGGAACACATGTTCTATTATGAGCTACAGAGTGGACGCAAAGGATGAAAAGATACTTGAATTGTTGAAAGATCATGCTGAATATACTACAAGACAGATTGCAAAAAAGACTTTGCTTCCTGTTACAACTATACATAATCGCATTAAGAAACTTCGTTCTGAAGGAATAATCCGAAAATATACTGTGAGACTAGATCACACCAAACTAGGAAATAATTTTGTAGCTTATGTATTAGTTTCTACTAATCTGGATTTATTGAAAAGAAAAAATAAGACTCAATATGATTTAATCAGCGACATACGTAAATTCTATTTTGTTGAACGTGCTGATATTGTTACAGGTGGCACAGATATTGTTGTTATAATGCGTGTTAAAGATGTGCAAGAATTTGATGAGTGCATGGTTAAAAAGTTACAAATGATTGAAGGAATTAATAGCACACAATCATTAATTGTGATACATTCTAGATAATTCTTTTTTGTTTAGAATGAGATAGAAAAATTTAGAATAAAAAAAGTATGAAGTTTGATTTACTTCTTTCTTTTCTTAGCAACCTTTTTGACTGAAGATTTTTTTGCTGGCTTTTCTTTAGAACATGTGTTCCATCCAAATAATGTGTATAGACCACACCATCCTACGATGCCAGTTACTAGTGCAATGACTGCTGGAATAAACCACCATGCGCTGTACACCAGTGCCAATATTATGAACACTACAGCAAGTATTATTCTTACTATCCTGTCAGCCATTCCTACGTTTTGACCCATATTATCACCAACTCCTTTACGGTAGAGAATATTTATAAAGTTGCTTGTTATATTTTATTGAATGGATAAAAATAATTCTGATAATTTGGATAGTTTTAGACAAGAAATTGCAAAGATTGACGATGAAATAATTCTATTGTTAATTGAGCGATTTAAGTTGACTCATAAATTAGGTTTAATAAAGAAAAATAATAATCTTCCAGTATTAAACAAGGAAGTAGAAGACACGATTTTAACAAGACTTGTGAATAATTCTCATGGAGACATAGATTCTAGATTTATTCTTAAGATATACACTGAAATATTTGAAGAATCTAAGCGAAGACAGAGTGAGTAGATTTGTTTTATTTTTATTTATTCTCAAATCGTAAACTTTAAATAGTAAAGCATACTTTACGTTAAGTAAGCTTGACAATTTTAATTATTTGTCGAGTATTGAAGGTTAAAATGTTAAAAATAAATCATCTAAAAGAAATGAGAGAAAAGAAAGGTCTGACTCAAGAGAAATTAGCAGAATTAACAGAAGTATCAAGACAAACTATAATTTCAATAGAATCAGGTAAATATGTTCCAAGTCTTGAACTCGCATTAAAATTTGGCAAAGTTTTTAAGTGTAAGATAGAGGATTTATTTGGAATATGATTTTAAAACATTATATTAAAAATATATAGGTGAAAAAAAATGATTGGAAAAGCACATTGGTTTAAACATAGAACATTCGGATGGGGTCTTACTCCAAAAACTTGGCAAGGCTGGGTATATATTGCAATAGCAGCATTCTTACTTGCAGGAACATTTGCACTCGGAAAAACTAACCCTGCAATGATGTGGCTCTTTGCAATAATTATGGTAATACTTATTGCTGATGTAATAGTTATGATGACTCAACTTCCTAAATTTACTGATGAAAGAGAAAATTATCATCAATTAATAATTGAGAGAAATTGTTCATTTGCAGCAATTGCCGCATTACTTGCAATCGTGATATATCAAACATACGAGAATACAGGATTCATGGTATCACAGACTGGAGTTACTCCATTTGATGTCTCACTTTTAGTCGTGCTAGGTGTAATGCTTGTCGTGAAGATAGGATCAACAGTGTATGTAAAAATGAAGATGTAAAGATGTAATCGATAACTTTTTATATTCTTTTTATTTTTTTCTACTATGAAATCGCAAAAACTTGATGATATAACTTTAGCTATACATGACGCTATGGCCGAATTATTTATTAACAATAGTTCTAGTAACGGATTTGCTGTAGGTATACGTACACAATCATATAGACATGAAGTTTCAAATGATTTATGTTTTAATCATAAAGTGTTCTATATGAATTTATCAACGTCCAGAGTTATTGAAGAAGTTTCATATGATCCTGCTAATAAGAGTATATGTTTTAAAGGCGGTACTTCAGATAAAGTTAAAAATTATCTTAGCGAGACTATTCCAGGGTTTACTGCATTGATTGATAAGAAGAATACTTATTATTTTTAATTATATTTTTAAACAACCACTTATTCTATAAATCATGCCTAAAACAATTCCAAAACCAAAAGTTGCAAAGACAATTTCCAAGAAATCGTCTAAACTAACGAAGATCGGTTTCAAGATAATCAAAGAAGATAAACATAGTAAAGCACGTATTGGAAAACTAACTACTGTTCATGGTGTTATAGAAACTCCTTATTTTATGGCTGTTGCAACTAAAGCTGTTGGAAAATTTATAGGCCCAGACGATTATAATGAAATTGCAGACGGTCTTATTTGTAATGCATTAATTCTTTCTTTAAGACCAGGGATCGATGTTATAAAAAAATTTGGTTCAATTCATAATTTCATGAATTTCAAAAAACCAATATTTACTGATTGTGGTGGATTTCAAATGTTACGAGACAGTTTTATGGACGAACGTTCTCATAAAGGAATTATTTTCAAAGATCCTTTTAGTGGACAAAAATTTCTTATGACTCCAGAAAAGATAATGGATATAGAGCAAGATATCGGAGCTGATTGTGTGATGATGCTTGATGATGTTGCATCGTACGGTTCATCTAAGGAAGAATACGCGAGGTCTGTTGAGAATACTCATAGATGGGGCACGCAATGTAGAAAATATCATTCTAAAAAAGATCAATTTCTTTATGGTATTGTTCAAGGAGGATTTTATCCTGATTTAAGAAAGAAGAGTGCTCAATATATTAATTCATTAAATTTTGACGGCCTCGCAATTGGTGGAGTTGCAATTGGTGAAACAAGAGAAGAAATGTACATCGCAATAAATAATGCGATGCCTTACTTAAATAAAAATAAACCAAAACATCTTCTTGGTGTTGGAAGTCCGGACGATATTGTTGAATGTGTGGCTCTTGGTCTTGATACTTTTGATTCGATATTTCCCACACAAACAGGACGTCATGGTAGTATGTTCACATTTGATGGGCGAATAGACTTATTGCATTCTAGAAATAAAGATGATCAAGGTCCAGTAGAAAAGGGATGTAAATGTAGTACTTGTAAAAATTATTCAAGAGCATATCTAAGACATCTATTAAAACTTGGAGAACCAGCTGGAAAAAGATATGTTACAGTTCATAATCTATATTTCATGAGTGCCTTCATGCGAAGAGTGAGAAAGAGCATAAAAGACGGAACATTCGATAAATTCAGGGAACATATTGTTCAAGCGTATCGTAGAAGTCATGATCCAAAACAATTAGTCGGAGTTAACGTCAAACAATAAAAGTTCTTCAAATTTTTTATGGTTTTAGTTTTTCTTACGTGTAGATTTACGCGTCTTTACTGCAGGGGGTGTTGCTTCTGTTTCTGGCTGAGGTATA
>Ga0265322_10000077_pt1 | contig 47360 bp, 69 predicted proteins | sample 41222metaG_FD_193584 | JGI IMG/M metagenome (GOLD analysis project Ga0265322, IMG submission 193584) | Rhizosphere microbial communities from Carex aquatilis grown in University of Washington, Seatle, WA, United States - 4-12-22 metaG | ecosystem: Host-associated > Plants > Roots > Rhizosphere...
CTATCCCCATTAGTAACCAAACACGGAGTCGAACCGTGACACTACCCCTGTATAACTGGGCTGCTCTACCGTTAAGCTATGTGGTCCATGATATTGCTATCATGTTTGTTGTGACGGTGGGACTCGAACCCACATTAGTACTATGTACTCTAGCGTATCAGACTAGTGCCTAAACCATTCAACCACGTCACAATATGTTGGTACCAAGGGACTCGAACCCATAACCTTCTGCGTATCAGGCAAACGCTCTAACCAATTGAGCTAGGTACCAATGTGTGGAAGTTATTCCTTCCACTGATTTTTTCTGTTGTATTTCCAAGTTCTATACATTCTATATTAAAAAGCGTATAGTTCTTTTCTTTTCCAACTAAATTCATTTTTACTTCCTTTCATAGATTTTAAAGTTCTACGATGGTGAGTTGACCAAGCTTCTTCTGTGTAAGGGTCTTGATCGATTGATGTTAGAATGTTATAAGCTCTTCTATCAATAAGATGCTTAAGTTCATTTCTGTTTCTGTTTATACTCATTGCTTTTGAGTCTATTGTTTAGTAGACCTTAAAGCATATCAAATACTTTTTTCATTCGTTTTGTTTTTAGCTCTCAAAGATGGATTCGAACCACTTTATACCAAGTCATGTTTCATACTTATCTAATCAATGTATAGCTATATCTCATTGATTTGCTTCGAGAATATTCCTGACCGCAAAACCACCCCAGCTATTCATTCACTGGGCATCCCATCTGGGAGTTTTAGTTAACTTACTAAAAGTGGTCAAACGATATGGGTGTTACCACGGTATCGAACCGAGTTATTTGCCTTCACAGGGCAACGCATCACCTTAATGCTTGAAACACCATGTACTACTTGGGTGAACGACCAGAATCGAACTGGCGTTAATAGAACCACAATCTATCGTGTTAACCGCTACACTACGCTCACCATATTAATCTACGCATATTTGCGTAGAATGTATCATTTAATCTCCGCATAACTTGCGGAGATTAGCGGAAAGTTCCTTATTCGAAAAGGGCCCAACTAAATGGGTTCTTGTTTTCCAAACAAGCGAGGACCACCTATCCTACCTAAACTTTCCAAGGGGTACTTAACGTGTACCAATCGAAGCTTGCGGAAGAGATAGGACTCGAACCTACACATCAGTTTCCCGATACCAGTTTTCAAGACTGGGGCGATACCATTACGCTTTACCCTTCCATTGCCGTATAGGATTCGAACCTATGGTCCCCTCAGGGACATCTGCTTTCACAGCAGATCGCTTTAAACCACTCAGCCAACGACTTCTGCACATACAGTAGGATTCGAACCCACATAGAGACTGGATTACTTAAAATCATTGCTCTCGGTTTTGGAGACCGTTGCCTATAACCATTCGGCCATGTATGTATATGCACGAGTGGAGAGATTCGAACTCCCATCAAAGGTTTTGGAGACCCGTATGCTGCCGTTGCACCACACTCGTAGATAATCAATACGTCAAAGAACCACGTAGATAAAAACTCTTCCGTGTTGTTTCTTGAACCTTAGTTCACCGAAACACTCAGCTTCTTCAGCTTTCTTTTTATAGGCTTCATAAAACTTATCAAAATCCTTGTTCAAGTCTTTTATCTTTTCTATTCCAAGTTTTTTAAGTCTTTCTTCTGCCATGTTTTTAAAATAAAAAAACCCGACTTAGATTTTTCCGAGTCGGGTTGTTGTCATTTTATCTTTTGATTCTCAAAAATCATCAAAGAAATTAACACACATAGCCGACTCATTGGTATGACTATTACGTCTCCAATTACTAATCGATATCATATGTATATTAATGTTTCTCATTTTGTTTTTTGTTGTGGGCTATAAACCCCATTCATCTAATAAATATAGCGTTATTGCTAATTGTTACACAAAGGTACTAAGTATTTTATTAAAAAGCAAGTCTTTTTGAAAATATTTTATGATTTAGTCGTTTTCATCGTCATCTTCATCTGTTTCCTCATTATTATAATCATCTTCTTCCTCTTCTATGTCTTCCTCTTCACCAATGATCGATTCTAATGCGCTTTCACCTATAAAGACTCCATATTCATTGTTAAACAACTTTTTGATAACCTTAGCTTCTTCGTTGGAGATTTCTTTATAATCAATCTTAGTCAAAAAATCATCTCCACTTGAGAATTCTATTTCTTGTTCTCCTATTTTATGTGTAAATCCCCAATTGATACTTGCAGCTAATTCTTCAAAGTGTTCGTATTCCTTTTCGGTCATTATCTGAAAACCGTTTATTTCAATTTCATTAAATTGGTCGCTATAAGTTACCAGATATTTTGCCATAAATTAATTTATAAAGATAAATATACGGTAACCTATCAAATAAATCAAGAGAACTAAAGTAATTTCTTAAAATTATCCGTTTCCATCTTTTGAATGGCTTGACCTAATTCTTTACTTGGTTTAAGACCAGTTTTTTCCATTACTTCTGGACCACTTACGCTTAAGTTAAATTTAATAAATGCATTTAACAAATCAGATGGTACACCTTCTCGTTTACAAAAATTTTTAATCTGTTCTGGTGTAACACCAGCATGTTCTTGTGCTCGTTTTAAAGCAACTGCTGTATCAACATTCAGACTAAGCATTGCAATCAAGAATTTAATTGCTTTGATTTCTTCATCTGTGTATTTCAATTCATTAAGTGACTTACCTATTGAATTAATGTCATTATCCTTGAGTAAATCTGCTAAATCAACAATAATATCCTTATCGTTAATAAATTTTTTATTTACTTTAAGACCTCTAAAAATCCAATCAAATAATTTGTATTTATCAATCATTTGCAAGAAGCTTGGCAAGTTCTTTGCTGATTTCATTCCCTTGATAAATTCATCACGAATACGCTCACCAGAAATACCTTCAAGACTAGCATCCTTTTGTAATGCAGCATCAGTAGCTGGATCAAGATTGCTTCCAAATCTACCAGCAAATCTAATAGCTCTTAATATACGCAAACGATCTTCACCAAATCGATCTTCAGCTGCACCAACAGTTCTTACAACACCATTCTTCAAGTCTTCAACACCACCAACCAAATCAACTATTTCATTTGTATCAATATCAAAAAATAAAGCATTGATTGTTAGATCACGTCTTTTAACATCACCTTCGATATTGGTAAAACTAACACCATCTGGTCTACGGCCACCACTTAAATCATTTCTAAATGTTGCGATTTCGTATTCACCTTTATCAGTAAATACATTAATAACACCAAATGCTTTTCCAGTTGGAAGTGTTTTCAACCCAGCTGCTTTCATCATTTCTTCAACCTTATCTGGCAATGCATCAGTTGCCAAGTCAAAATCCTTTGGTGTCTTTCCCAATAATGCGTCACGTACAGCACCACCAACAACATAGAGTTTAAAACCATTTTGTTTAAAAACGTTTTTAATACTCATGATATCTTCTGGTATATTCATGGTAAATTTGATACGTTCTTCACGTATCAAACCCTCTCTTAGTATTTGTTTGATATTTTCTTTCATTTAACAAAGGTAGTGAATTAAAATCAATTGTAAAAATTTTAATACTCCATATCTAATAAATATTTCTTATTTCGCTTATATTTGATCTTTAAGAATCTGGTATATTTACTCATACAAGCTTTAACCTCGACAAAAGTTACTTGATATTTATCAGCCACTTCTCTTAGTGTTAATGGAGTACCACCATTAAGTCCATAAAAATCAGTTAAATAACACTGAGCGAAATAAGGAATCTTTTTAAGCATTTTATCAACAAAATCCCTATGTTCCTTTATCATCAATTTAGTATCTTGGCTTAATGTATCACCAACAACCAAATCACCTAATTCAGTTTTATCTTCATCTGAACTAGAATCATTTAAACTTGTTGAGGCACCTGAGATAAGTCTGAATTCATCCAACTTACTAACTGAATTTATTAATGAAACTGTATCATATCCAAATTCTGATTCAAATAATTCAAGTGTTGTTGGTGTGCGGAAAAGAATTTGTTCTAATTCACTTTCTTTACGTTCAAGACTAGTAATAACTTCTCTAGCACTTGATGGTAATCGAATGATTTTAATATTATCTTGAATTGACTCTAATATCATGGCTCTAATGTGCCAGACTGCATAGGAAATAAATTTATTTCCAGTCTTATAATCAAATTTACTTACTGCTTTACAAAGACCAAAGTTTCCTTCATTAATCAAGTCTTCAAGACTTAACATTGAATTGTTTATATGATTGGCATAAATCTTAGCAACACTTACAACAAACAATAAATTATGATTACATATTTTTTCAATGATTTCTTTATTATCAGGATCAATTTCTAATCTTTTAAATAAAGAAATCTCTTCTTCTCTTGATAATGCTTTATACTGCCTAATATCAAGCATGTATTTATTAAAATTTTCAAGATTATTTGGACGGGTTCTGCTTTTATTAGAAGCAACATTTATGTTTGTTAAATTTAACATATTATTAATTTAATTTGATTATTTCCGCTTTTGCTTTTTCAAAACGTTCTTCGTAATTTCCGCTTATTACAACGTACTTCTTTCCAAGACGATCCAATTCACCTTTTATCATATCAAAGTGCCTCTGACGATCATTAGGAAAGTCCCTAGTGCCATCATCAATCCATGGCACATCAATGTCCATAAGCAAATATAAATCAAACCACTGATGATTTATAATCTCATCAATACGATCATCTTTATAATCCTTGAGGTATAATTGCCCAAATAACTTGGTTGTAATAGCTTCAGTATCAACAATTAACCATGGTCTACGCACTTCCAAATGCATATCTATCAGTCTTTGGTTATGTGTTTCTGCTATATGAAAAAAGTCATCTACTTGTAAATCAGGTCCTTTCATCACAGTTTCAGTATACTCTCTACCATATTCTGATAGATATGAGGTGCCTAAATCATGGGCTAGTTTCTGTACTAGCATAGATTTACCAGTAGATTCGGGTCCCATTACTGCTATACGCTTAGTATAGTATGGTTTTACTTCATCTGGTATGAAATTCCAGCTATCAATTGGGCTATTCCTTACCTTGGTACCTGATATAGGATAGGTTTTTCGGTCTATATCCACTAATACATGCTCAACACATAGATATTTAGCAAATTCCTCACCATATGCTTCTGATGTGAAGATTACATCTATCCTTGATACCCTATTCCATACACTTGGTACCCAAAAATCATTGTAAAATATGTCAGTTGAGGCACATTCTTCTGGATGTTGAGGATTTTCGTCTTCAACATGAATGATTTTAATGTTGTTTTGATCTTCATAGATCATTTTCAACCAATTATATCGTAAAAGGCCATTGATTGGTTCTGATTTAAGAGAACAAATCATAACAAAGACCTTTTCACACTGCTCAGCAGCTGAATTTATCAAATGTAAATGCCCATTATGTGGTGGCATGAACTTTCCAAGTACTAAACCACAACCAAATTTCTTTTCCATGTACGATATGCGTTAAATGATATGAAGAATAATATGATGTTAAGACCAACTAATGAGTAAATTCCTTGTGATCCAAGTAAAAATGATATAGTAACATTATACATCATGAAAAATAACCATCCTTGAAGCCGTTTCTTTGCCAAATACCAATTACCTAGTAGTGCTATAAAGGTAGATATACCATCTAAATAACTAGGCATGCTTGTTATTCTGTTATTAAAGTGGATATCAAGTTGTGCATATATGGAACCAATTGCTAAAATGAAGAATAAATCAACTAATAACTTCTTTTTTGATACTTCATGAGGTACTAGCTGATCATTACTACCCCATTTATACCACCCAATAGCACATTGAATGATACTAATGGATTGTAAACCTATATTGGCATATAGATGATTAGGTATATAGGTACCAATTAGGGATAATGCACTGATAATACCTACTGGCCATGCTAATACATTCTCTTTACTAGCTAGTATTACACATAGTATGGTAGATACTATAGCTAGTATTTCTAATATACTCATTAAAACGCTGCTTTTAGGGTCAAATAACCACTTAATGGTGCATTTACATATAGATACCTAGTAGTACCATATGTATATCCACTAGTAAAATACTGGGTATTTGTTAGGTTAATTAACTGAAGATCAATAGAATAGTGTTTGTATATATACCCTATATTTGCATTACATAGTATATAAGATGGGATACTAATAGTATTATCCGAATTAATGTATGATTTCGATTGGTATTTGACCAATGCACCTACATATAAGCCTTTATGTATATATTCTACCCCAGTATTGGTAATAAAACTAGGTGTATAGAGTGGGGTATATTGTTTATTGTCTCCTTCTATACGAGAATAGTTGTAATTTGATGAATTTGTGAGTGAAATGGATTCAGTGAGCTTATAATTCAAGTCTAATTCTAATCCAGATCGGAAACTTTTACTCACATTGGTCATTAATGGCAATCCATTAGAACCCAACGCACCTAAAAGTGTTATTTCATTTTTAAAATCCATGTAATAAACATTATATTGGACGGAAAAATGTTTTGTTATCAAATTTGAGCCCAATTCATAATCAATTACTTGCTCTGGTGTAATGATATTTAATGAAATTAAGTTATCTTGTCCTCCAAACATATCAGTTCTTGTTGGTTCACGATGATTTTGTCCAATTGAGAAGTAATAATTGATTTTATTTGAATAATTATAAGTAATTCCACCCTTTGGATTGAAGAAATTCCAATTTAATGGACTCATTGATGAGTCTCCTACATAAGAAAACCCAACATGTCGTACTTGTAGATCGGCATAGGCCATAAATTTACCTAAATTATAACTAATTTTACCATAACTGGAGTAATCCGTCTTATAACCAGTGTTTTTATATAGAAAGAGTGTGTCTATATTACCTATATGGGTTCTATTATAGGTATTAGCATGTACACCTATATTAATATATACCTTATTAGTCTCATAATGGTAGTTACTCATAGCACCATAGAAATTAGACCCTAGTGTAAAAGTTAATAAATCGGTAGGTGATACATACATACCCCATTTACCATCCAATCGGTTATAGTATGCAGTTGTTGTAATTGTAGACTGATCATTGATTGCATAAACATGTTGCAATTGACCAAAGCTTTGAGTGAAATTATCATTCTCACCTTTAGGGTTAAAATTCGTTCTAGGATCGACTTTAATTGCTGAGTCAGATACTGCCAACCATGCCATTTGATTCAATGAGCGACCTGTAAAGCCAGTAAATTTAATGATATTTTTACTACCATAATATCCACCACTCACAAAGGCAGAATAACCACTTCCACCAGAATTGTATTTATAACCATCTGTTTTATATGCAGATAATCCAGTATAAAGTGCAAAACCTTTTTTATTAACACCACTACCATAAGTTAGATTTGCTCGTTGTGTATTAAAAGAGCCATATCCTACCTGTAACGATCTTTCTTTATCAACACCTGTCTTACCTTCAAAGTTTAGACTACCACCATAAGATGCAGTCCCATTAGCTGAGGTCCCTACTCCACGTTGTATTTGTAGTGATCTAATGTTTAAGGCAAAGTTTGGATAGTTGCTAAAATAAACACCTTGATCTTCAGGTTCATTCAAAGGAACACCATTAAGTGTCATGTTGATACGAGTTTGATCAATGCCACGCATTCTAAATGTGGTATAACCATTTGGCTGTCCACCATCTGATTGAGATGTTATTGATGGGGTTTTGTCAAGGATAAAAGACATTTCTTGACCGTGATATGTCTTAGCAATATCACCAGATGAGATTGTCTTTTGTGATATTGGTGTATTTGCATCGCTTCTAACACCAACAACTTCAATATCACTCAAAACAATTGATTTGAGAGTATCTTGTTTAATTGTATCTTGTTTAATTGTATCTTGAGCTGATAACCCAATGGTTAAGATTGCTGACAAGATTAACATCAATTTTTTCATGTCTTCAGATTTGTTTAGCAAAGGTAATAAAAATAATCCAATTTACCAAATCAAGCAATAAAAAAGGGGCCTTAAGGCCCCGATTTTATTTGATCAATTCTAATTCTGGTAACTTAGCTTTCATCTTTTCAATCAAACCTTTATTAGAAGCGTTATCCACTTTTATTTCAGTCATGATTTCTTCAACCAATGCTCTCATCTTTTTAAAATAAGGCATTGATTTTGTCTTTCCATAGGTTGGAAATAATGAAGACTTTAATACACTTAATGTGTTGTTTCCATACCAAGCATATTGTTTATCGGAAACGGCTTCTTTCACATCAATGCTTAAATAATCCTTTCCAAACACAATTGTAGCATAATACAACTTTCCTTCTTTTTCAAAGGTAGTAATTTTATACATGTGACCTTGTGTTCCAGTCATGAATAAGTGTAATGATGTTTTGTTCAAGTAAGCTGTTGCTTCTGTTACTATTTGTTGTTTAGTTTTTGGTTCCATTTTGTTTAAGTTTTAATATTGTTGTTATAATGTTATTTTTTCTTACATTAAGCGTTATATTTGACCTTAATGTTGTTTTTATCCGACATGATAAAACTTAAGTGGGACCTCTGATAATCTACTTCATTGTTTTTCGTTTTAATTTTTGTTATAAATGCGATCTTCGCATCTTGTAGCCCATGAAGGAATCGAACCTCCAATCTTCATCGTTCTGCGTTAACTTTCAGAACTTCGATCACGCCTCTCTTTCATTTACTCTCTCGCTTTTATTAGCTCTTATTATGCGATACCCTAATGTCCAAGTTGTAATGGGCCATATTTGATAGTCATGTGGGATTCGAACCCACGACCTAGAGTTTTAGAGACTCTCGCTCTGCCAACTGAGCTAATGACTAATTTGAGGTCGGGAATGGATTCGAACCACTGATCCCAGTTCTTGCGAAACTGTGCCTTACCAACTTGGCCACCCGACCTTCTATTTATTTTTTACACTTCATTAATTCTAAAATTTGCTTACCAATTTTATTTGTATGTTTCCATTTTATCTTAAAACTGATTGATTCAATCCCACCAAATAATGCAGCATTTGAATGTAATTCAGCTAGTGAAACCAATAATAATGTTGTCGCATATTCATACTTGGCAAATGCTTCTTTATCTTCACTTTTCAATAAATGAAAATCCATATCTCTTCTGATCAAGTCAGCTACAACATCATCATCATCATATAACTGCTTAAAAACTTGATATGATACTTCAGCATGATTAGGATAGTGTCTTTTACCTTGATCATCTATTTCTAAACAAAAAGGTTTTCCAATATCATGCAATTCAGTATATAAGATAAGTCTATCTTCACTTACTAAAGTGCCTAAGATATAGTCTTTGTTTTCAATTAACCAATCAGGTAATTTCCATTCAAAGGCTAAAGGTGTATTATGTTTTAAGTGATTTAACAAATCAAATGTATATTCTCTAACTGAAATTCCGTGTTCATAAACTGATTGATTATTAGTTTGAGGACATGATTTCATCTTATCAATGACTTGTTCTTTTGTAAGATTAAGCATGAGCAACCTCCTTTGCCAATAATGGACATGAGCTAGTTAATTTTCTAGCAGCATCAGTTGGTTCAAATGCAACAGCAGTGATTTGATTGTCCAAATCTGGCTCACGGAATACGGTATGTTTGATACCTGTAAGCAGAGCTTTAGTGATGAGCTTAATAAGTTCAGCTTCATCAGCTACAGTTACGAATACTAAATAATTTGATTGTTTTTGCCATTCATTCGCTTCAACAGGATGTTGATATTGGAAATCGATGGCAGCATGCCCAGATTGTAAGGCTTGGGTACCTAATGATAAATCTCTACGAGATACGACTCTTAATTTTTGATTAATCTACTTCATTGTGTTCTTTTTTATGTTTATAAAAATCATTAACGTATACAAAGGTACAAAATAATTTTCAATCTACCAAATTTATTTTCAATTATTTTTGTAGTCCCAGTCGGATTCGAACCGACACCTAATGGATTTAGAGTCTCATTGTGCTACCATTAACACCATAGAACCATATATTGAATGTAAAGGTACAACATAAATCAATAAAAAGCAAGCTTATTAAAAATAAAAATTCCCAACCCAGTTAAGGATTAGGAATTTCTATCATTTAATGTATTTTACTTCTTAGGTGCAGCTCCTATTTGTTGTAATAAGGTTGTACCAAGTATTGATTCTAACATACTAGCACCACTCGCATTACCACCTGTTCCAGACATATATGTGCTTGGGAATGTTATACCAGCCAATGCTTGTGCAATACCAATCTTTGTATTCATTTCGTAATCAGCTTTATCGATAGGACTTAAACCAGCTCTAACCAATGCTGCATTTGCGTAAGCTTGTGCATCAGCATCTGTTCTTGTCTTTTGAGCTTGAAGGATAGCTGTTTGTGCAGCTAATGCAGCAACTTCCTTATCTTGTTCAGCTTGTGTTACCAATTTAGCTTTAATAACTTCTTGATCCCATTTAGCTTTAGCAGCATCAGCTTTACCTTGTTGTTCAGCAGTCAAAGCATCTTGTTCAGCTTTCTTTGAATTAGCAATAGCTGTTTGAACTTGCATCACCAATTTTTGTTGGGATTTGATTTGTTCTTCAACTGATTTATCATAATCAACACTATTGATTGATAAGTTTGATAGATTAACGCTATAACGTTGAATTGGCGATTTTTCAACTCTTAAATAAGCTCCTTTAGCATCTTTTTCAATTTCAACTACTGTAATAATTTTTTCTGTATTGGTTAATGCATCAACAGATTTTTCATCTGTTTGATTTGTTTTATAAACACCATTACTTGCTTGATCTTCAATATAAGCTATCAAATCATTACGTTTTTCAGCATAAGATTCTTTAGATGACATTAACGGACCACTCATATAAACAGCTTTTTGAATTACTGTTGTTACAAGATCGTGTTCAATTGCTTCTTGAGAACCAAAGTTATTATGTAATGCAATTATACTCTTGGTATCTAAAGGCAATTCCATAGAAACTGATCCAGAAATATAAGCATGACCACCATCATTAAATCTTATTTTAATTGATTGATCAGCTGTATCACCTTGAGATATTTCTTTAGAGAACCAAATTTGACTTCTACGTTTGTAGTGTGTTGCAGTTCCTAAATACTGACAATAAGTTCCTGGTGTTGTGATTACATCCAACTCACCAGAGATAGGATGTTGTATTACAACGATTTCACCAGCTTGTACTTCTTCAAACATTTTTCCAGAATAGCTAATCATAATGATCAGTACTATAGCAGATAATGCCAATAGTGTAATTTTTTTAATCGAAAAGTTTCTCATTTGTGTTTTTGTTTTGTTTTTAAATTAATTTATCAGCTTCTTTTTTTAAATCTTCAGCAACTTTAAGATTTCCTTCTACTTTTTCTTTTACTAATTCAGCTTTAGACTTAGCTTCATCAACAACACTCTTTGTTGCTTTAATTTCATCTACAAGTGTTGAAGGACTACTTGGTAGATTTATTTTTTCTTTTGGTGATGGTCTAAATAACCACCATGTAGGTTTATCTAGAAGTATTGGTAACACATATTGTGTTAGAAATAATACGACTAAGATAACAGGTAATAATTCTTGAATAATTTTCCACATATTGTTAATTTTTATTTTAAATTTATCTTGCTAGTATTTTTCCAAATCTTAATACCTTCTCCTTGAATTCATCAAAAGTACCATTATTTTCAATGATAACATCAGCACATGTTTTATCAATGTTAAATGAATCAGCACTCTCCAATGGAAGTCTTTCTGAAGCATCAACCCATATGATTAAATCAAATAATCCTTGATTAATACATTCTGAAATCTCACCACGATCTCTCATTCCAACATAACAATCAGCTAATTCAAGAATACCCTTAGCTAATTTAGCTTTATCATCCTTGTTATATTCACATATCATATCATACCATTCTGCTCTATGATTAACTCTATCTTCAAAACACTCAACAGATGTTTTATATCCGTATTTTTCCTTTAGAGTATCATAAATAAAAATATCAGCAGCTGCTTGTGATGAAGAAATGAATTTAAGTCCAAACAACTCATTTAATAACTCAGCAAATGTATCTTTACCGTGTCTAGCATTACCAATTATTAATAATTTTGTTTTCATATTATGAATTATGTTGAATGAATTTCACTGAATTAGTTTTATGATCCCATTCTAAATCAGCCATGCAATCTGGACATACAAATGGTGTATTTTCACTGCTTATCTTTTCATTATCTAATAATGTTTTATAATATTCTTTTACATCTTTAATAGAATTAAAAGAATCAAATTTTTCACAAATTTCAATAATTCTTGTTTTTGAGATATTCATTGATTTAAGTCCCAACAAAAATTTATTTAAATAAGTTAATTTAACGTTAAAAATTGTCATTTCGTTAAATTGTTCTCTCATATCTTTAAATAAATTTTCATTAATCACTTCATTGGTACATAATTCATCAACATATAAATGCACAGAATTTGTAGTATTTTTAGTCACACCTTCAGCACCACCATATGATAATGTAAATGGATATTCTTTACAATGAGCCGTTACTAAAATTTCTGCATCTAAATTATATTCATTAAGTTCTTGAATTAAGTCTTTTACTTTCATAAAGCAAAACAACTAACAAATTTTCATATTTGCAAGTAAATATTGTTTAAGCAAGTAAATTAATTCTACCTTTAAGAATATCTTTTAGACTAGCTGTTTTATCGGTTAAATGATCAATGACAATACCATCCTTAACACGATATGTTCTTCGTTTATCACCACGATCACCTTTACCTATTTGTTCTCTTCGTTCTTCAACTACTTCTTCATCATGACCAGTACGATAATAATTATTTACACGTCTTGTTAGTTCTTTTAATGCATCTTCTTTGTTCTTGTGTTGGTTTCTACCATCACGAACAACCTTGATACTTGTAGCATAATGTGTGACTACTACACAAGAATCAGTTGTGTTCTTATGCTGACCACCATTACCTGATCCACGAGTTGTTTCAAGGGAGTATTCACTAGGAAATAAATCTACTTCCTTGTAATCATTAACTTCTAAGATAGCTACAGTTATTGAACTAGTATGGACACGACCTTTTCGTTCCGTTGGAGGAACTCGTTGCCATCTGTGGTTTCCCACTTCATTCTTAAATATTGATTTGGCTTTATTACCGCTAAAGGCACAAAGAAACGAAACCTTGTCTCTCTTCGAGAGTCAGTCAGTTGAGATTGTTATTTTTTGCTGTCTTGATGTAGATGTCTTGCATCTCATTAACTAACAGCTTTGCATCAGTACCGCCTTCAGCGTCACGAATTTCTAAAATGATTTTTTCCATTTTGATATTTGTTAGTCTTTTGTTATAATAAAAAACCTCACCGTATGATGAGGTTTTAATAATGTCAGAATCACGTTTTTTCTTACCATAGAAGTTTAATTGCTGCAATGATTCTTTTAGTGGGGAAGAAGGAATTTGAATCCCTATCTTTGAGACTTCTATATACCTTTCAGTATCTACAAGTCCCAACGTCTTATCTTAGACGACTTCCCCAATTGTAGCGAGTCGTAGGAGTCGAACCTAGTATCTCAAAGCTTATGAGGCTTGAATGATTATTCCGTTTCACTCTCTCGCAAATCTTAAAGTTAGTTACGTTGCTTTCGCAAGAGGCTTAACTAACCTTCGGTCCGAAGACCCTTGTAGGAAAGGAGGGTGTTACACCCACATCTGAGCCCCAAATGGGCTCCGTCTTGACTTAGACGACTTTCCTGTTTGTAGCGGAGGGAAGAATCGAACTTCCGACCTCAAGGTTATGAGCCTTGCGAGCTGCCACTGCTCTACTCCGCAATATATTTTCTAGTAGGGTTAGTCAGATTTACACTGACATTATCCCCCTCAAATGGGGAATACTTAATAATTAGTCGATAACCCTATGTTATCTCAAGATGGTTGTTCGCATTTATTTTACAGGACTCTCGTTTACCTGAGGTATTTTTAGCATGGCCCTACGCCATGATGGTTTTATTCTTTCGAATGACTGACTGTGATGTACCTAGTACAAGACTTAATCAATCAAAGGACCCCACGAACCTTTTCTTTCATGAATAGTTGTTTTTAGTTTCTTTTGCAGAACCCAACTTTTTAGATAATATTTTAATGAACGTTGTTAATATATATGCAAAGGTACTACAAAAAACCATTCGTGTCAAGAAAAAAATAAAATATTTTTCATTTTTCTCATATTGATTTGAATATCAGTCTTTTATTTTTCTGGTTGTAGCGTTGATTCTTCTACAATCACAAAAATATGTTGAATATCATTCAGAGTATGGATCACATTCAATACAACATAGTATTTTGATTCAAAATAAACAAACTCATCTTTTCTAGGAAGAACAGTAAATTTGATATTCCTTTTTAAAGGAGTCCATTTACTATCAATCAATGATATAGTATATTTTGTTTTGAACATAAGCAAAGATACTGATTTATTTTTAATAACACAAGTATTTATTGTATAACATCTTCTAACACTAATAAAATGACACAAAACGACAAGCTTTATGGATGTGGATGTGGTAAACCAAAAACCACACCAAAACCTCCAACACCACCTAGCAAATAAGTGGTTAAAAATTAAAAGGGCCATTGGCCCTTTTTTTATTGATCTTTATTTGGTTCTTCATCATCTTTTTTATTCTTGAGAGCAGAATAAGTAGTCATTCCAAATAATGCAGCTATAAATCCATAATCAATCGTTAATACCATTTCTAATTGAGATAGATTTCCAAGTGTAAGCCATTTTATATGTATAGCTATAACACATAAGATAATGGCAAATGCTGTTAATTTTCGTGAACTATATCCTTCAGCATTACCATTAAAACTTTTCAATACATTGTTGATTAATTCCTTCATGACATTTACTTTATTATAAATATACCAGTTACCTTGTAAATCTATTATTTTGTAAACTTATAAATGAAAATGCCTAACATAAGCGACTATGTTAGGCATATAATACTGTGATCCTTGGTGGGGCAGTAGCTGACAGCATTTTTTAATAAAACCGCAAGACCCGACATATATCTTGATGTATCGGGTCTCGAAACTATTCGCCCAATTGGAGCGAAAAGCAAGTGGACCTTTGGGGAATCGAACCCCAGTGTTAAACATTCTTCAAAGACTTTCTACATGTTTATAGAATTAATATTTAGTTGGTAATTCTCTACCTCTACACATCTTTTTACCGTGACAATTTGTTCTCACCAGATGGATTACCATTATTTTAGTAGATTACTACCATCAGTGGACTTTACCACTATTTGCAATTTAAGCTACTGCAAGCTCTCCAGCAAAGCTGCATGCAGCTTCGTTAAGGAAATTTGGCGATACGATAAAATCGTTGTCAATTCACTTTTAATAGACAGATTAAAGTGCTTCCAATCTAGCACTAGATGCTTATCAATTACGACTATGTTCAGTCAATACCTTGTAAGGCCCATAAATTAAAGAACGTATTCTAATAAATATGTGGGTCCCATTAAAAGACCCACATATTATCTTCTTATACAAAAATACTACATTTTAACCCAAGATGCAAGTAATATTAAATAATATTGTTGTCTTCCAACTCTTTTAATATAGCTATGAAGATGTCTTTTCTTGTATATCCAGTTTCAATTATTTGACCATCAATATTATACTCAATAGTATAGTATTTCTCATTTCCAGTAAAATAAGATTGAACTATTATTTTCGATTCTTTTCCATTATAAGGAAAAGATAAATGAATAATTCCATTGATTCTTATTCTGAGCCTGTCATAAGATTGTTCAACTTTTACGTTAACATTCTTACCGTTTTTCATATTAGATGTTATCTAATTTATTTCTAACATCTTTTGAATACCACTTTTTTTCAAAATTACTTGGATTTGATAAATAAGCATTCAACATTGTAATCAATTTTTCAGTTGATTCTACTGCAACCTCTTGGCAACCTACTTTTACATAATAACCAGAACTTAATGGTTTTATTGTAATTTCTCTAGGATTATTATCAATAGGACGAGTTGGTGCTTCACCATAAACTGATTCTCCAACCATATCGTTATTAATATATGCTTGTGGTGTTTCAGTTACCATTGATTCTCTATCAGCTCTTCTATCTTCATTAATACTTGCGTTGTTCATTTTTTTTTCTTTTTATTCTAATGTTATTTTTTTATTTTTTTAGGATCAACTTTTTTCAATATAACATCATCAATGATACCATAAGATTTGGCTTCTTCAGCTGTTAACCAAAGATCACGTGTTGAATCTTCTAATACTTGTTCTGGTTTTTTATTGGTATATTTACCCAATAAATCAAATAAGATTGTATTATATTTTTCACCTTCAGCAATAGAACGTCTAATATCTTGAATATTTCCAGAAGCACCTGTTGATACTTGGTGTAACATTACCTTGCTGAATCTTAAAGAATAACGTTTTCCTTTAGTTCCAGCACCTAATAATATGCTACCCATACTAGCAGCCATACCAGTATTTATTGTTAAGATATCTGAAGAAACATAATCCATAACATCAACAATTGATAGACCTGATTTAACACTACCACCAGGTGAATCGATATGTAATGTTATATCTTTTGTTTCTAAGTTATCCAAGAACATCAATTGTGCTTGTACAACAGTACTCATTCTATCATTAACTGGACCAGCTAACCAAATGATTCTATCCATCATCAATCTAGAAAAGATATCCATTTGTGTAACACGCATTTCTCTTTCTTCAAGAATATATGGTGTTAATGAAGCTTGTGGTCCATAAAGTCTATCTTGCGTTTGTTCCCAATAATGAAAATCCAATGAGGTAACCCCCATGTGTTTAATTGCGTAATCCTTAAATTCGTTTGTTAAATTCATATATTTTATTCTTCACTAAGTGTTATAAAAACTGGTGTATAAGGACCAACCCAACTACCAATAGTATTATTGTAAAACCATTCTTCAGCCATTTCTTGTTTTTTATCATCAAGTGTTAAACCTTCAGCTTTCTCAGATTCATCTAAATCATCTTCTGTGATTGAAAACGTTTCTTTAAGTGCTTCAATTGCTTTGAACTTGTCATAACAAACAACACTTTCCATTCCGATGCGTTCTGCCACACCGATTATAGCTGAATCCAAGTCATCATAAAAAATGGCTTCTTCATCAACTAAATTTTCGACTTCTTCTCTAGTCATTTAGTTAATATTAAAATTTTTTCTTTTTAGCTTTTTCAGTTTGAGCTTTAGATTCGTCTTCAGCTTGTTTTTCCGCTGAATAAAGAGTTTTTATGGATTCTCTTAAAACGTTCCATGTTGCGAAGGTATGTTTTCTCAATATACCACTGAATGTCACAACATCTGGCTTGTTGATTACGATCTTATCATTTTCAGAATCGAAACTAATAGATGCAATTGATTCTTCTGCTATAATTAATTTTTGTTCTGGTGTTAATTTTTCCAGTATTCGTTCATTTATGAAGATATTGATATCATCATTCGTTTTAAACTTTTCAATTTCAGAACACTTTGAAACCTTGAATATTTCTTTGGACTTGTTATTTGTTAGGATTCTAATATTCATGAAATTAGATAAATTAGCCCCATCAATAACTTGATTGAATAATGCTGCGGTGTCTTCAAATGGTTCTTCGTATTTTGCCATAATAGTATTTGTTGTTTTCTTGTTATTTTTACAAATATACTATTATTTCCAATACAATGCAAGAACTAAATCACATTACAACACATCTTTTAGCTTACCCAATAAATCCTTTGCTGTATCAGTAATTTGCTTTGGAATATCTATCGATAACGAGATGTACATATCACCTCTATTTGTCTTATTAAATGCAACCATACCCTTGTTTTGAATTCGTAGATTAGTTCCTACATCACTATGTTCTGGAATGGTAATTCGAATCTTACTTCCATCAATAGTATCAATATCTACCTTGTCGCCTAATACTAATTGTGGATATGTTAACTTAATATTTATTTTCAAATCATTTCCAGTACGAGTAAATACCTTATGCGGTATTTCAAGAATATTTATATTAAGATCACCTGTAATACCAGATTTTATTGCATGTCCTTTTCCTTGCATGACAAATGTCATACCTTCTTGAACTCCTGATGGAACATCAACATCAATTGTTTCTTCAACACCTTTAATTCCACTACCTGTACACTTATCACATTGAGTAGTATAAGTCTCTCCTAAACCATTGCACATATTACAAGGCATAGGTTGTCTTATGATACCAATCGGTGTATTGAAAATGTGCATTACAACACCATGTCCATGACATGTTTGACATTGTTTCATGTCTATCCCACCATGACCATCACAACCATCACATTTTTCGTTTCTATTATACTTGTATCGTTTTTTAATTCCTTTAAACATTTCTTCCAGCGTCAATTTAAGAGTAAGGTTCATTGTTTCACCGACTCTAGGTGCTGGTTTATAGTTTGAATAATTAGCTTCGAATCCAGAACTTCTGGATTGACGATTAGCTGAATGACCGAATTGATCATAATGCTGCTTCTTATCAAGATCAGATAAGTGTTCATAAGCCTCAGATACCTCTTTAAAGCGTTCCTCAGCCTCTTTGTTGTCTGGATTGATGTCTGGATGGAATTCTTTAGCAAGCTTCCTATAAGCCTTCTTAATTGCATCAGCTGAAGCATCTCTTTTAAGACCTAATGCTTCATAATAATCCCTTTTACTCATTATCTTCTTTATTTTTATGCAAAGGTACGTATTTTTAGGTTAATTTCCAAGTCATCATGGTATATCGAGTAATTTTAGTGAGCAATGGTCAATATAAGAAAACGTTTTATAGATGTAAGACAAGAGAATCTGTGTTTATAAATTACCATAAGATAAAAGATGAAAATAAAGTACTATATCCCCAAAAATTCATTAATACAAAAGCAATTAAACCAGTTAAATATCAAATCTGTATAACAAAAATAACTGAAGAAGATGATATGTTTAGAATGCTAAGAGATGACTATGGAAAGTTATATACGGAAAAACCAATTGGTGATTGGACCATATTAGAATCAGATGAATATCTAATTGAAGAAACGTTTTGGATATATGGTCTTAATCCCAAGGCAAAACGACCTACAATAACTGAAATAGTGAAAAGATTAATGATTGGTGCTCATTCAAAGAAAATGGTTAAACAAATTATTGTTGTTCATAATAAGCTCATTATTTATAATGAAGATCAATTTGATATGGTAATTTGTAAAAATCTTGAGGACGCACAAAGGCTACATCATACACTTGCTAAGATAGCTAAAAAACAAAAGATAAAGAGTCTGATGTTTATGGGTACCGCTTCTCCAGCAACCATAAGTAAAATGTATGATTTAATTCATAAAAAAACAAAATGGCCATATACTAAAATATGGCGTAGAACTACTAGACCTTAGTTCTTGAAAAGACTTTCAAGTCTTAAAACCAAGAAACCAATTCTAGCATTGTTCTTATCAATAGTTGTCTGTAATTCTGGTGGAATATTACCAACATATTGTGATTTTATTTTAGAGTTCTCTCTTTGTAGTTGATCACTTTCACGAATACACTCATCATATATTCTAGCTTTTTCTTCGTTATTCATTTGGATTTATTTTAATTTTTTCTTTTATTTTTTGTATAAAATCTTCAACTTCTTCTGGTTTTAAATTAGTAACATTAATTTTGAATACTCTACGATTAGTACTACTTCTATTGTTTATATGCCATTTTGATCGTTCAATTAATTCTTCTCTAGTTAGAATGTCTGATCCATAATGTGATAAATCAAAATCATTTGTTGCACCACTTGTCATTTTAAAATTCTGTTGGTAAATTTATTAATATTATTTCACCTTTAAGCATTGTTTCATCACTTAGAACATGTATATTATTGATAGGTAATGAATCATCAATAACTATATTGTATCTACTAAGTATATAATGACCATCATCTTTTTTTACTGTATATTCTAATGTTTCAAATAATTTAATTAATTCTGAATTTATTATAACTGTGGATGCATTAAAATTAGTTGTTTTATGTATTTGATTATTCACTTGATTTATAACTGTAACAAGTGTTTGATTCCAATCTTTTTGACGATTCATTGAGTCATCCTTTACGTATTGTTTCCAACCATTAAAATCCCATTCCCATATCCATTCCAATATCTTATTTTTTTTACATTCGCAATCAGCACCATTACAAGTACATGAATTTTCATCAATAATTATTTCTTCATCTGGTAGATTAATACTAGCACCGATATCAAAACTCTTTTTGATATCTTCTACAATTTGATTTATCTTTGCCATATCAGCCTCAGCTATTATAACTGGATTAATACACTCTACACGTTCTTCACCTTTTGTAGGTAAGAATAATGCGATTGCATTAGCTTCTTTGCTAGCAAGCATCATATTAATTGATTCGGCAAATCTATTGATGACTTGTGGTTCTTTCATTAATTCTGCATCTAAGTAGAATACAATGATTAAAGGATATTGTTTGTCCATAATTAATTTTTAAAAAGACTCATTTCTTCAACGATATCTTCTATGTTTAGTTTAGTGTTATCTTCTTTTACAAAATGAATTAATAATAATTCATTGACTCGTTCTTTCTTTGCTGCTTCACCAATTTCAGTATAAGCATTAATGTGAACCCCAGCATCATCACAATCAAGATAAATAAGATATTCTGATACATACTTATCCTTATGCTTAATACTCTTAAGTCTATCGATTTCTTTTATTATTATCTTCTTCATTCATAATGAGTAAATATAATGTTAGTTTTTGAATAATAAACAAATCTATTGAAAATAAACATTACAGTAAAGGTTAAAAACGAAAAAAGCCCCATAAAGAGGCTTCTTTCTATTACTTGTTCCAAGATACTGGGGCTTTTACTTCTAACCCTGTGTTGAAGGTTTCCGATTAAAAAGAATACTTAGAGGTTTCGGTACCTACGGTTCGTAATCATAGTTGTAGTTGTTTTTTAGATTGCTGAAATGCATCTTTTTACAACAAGTAATAAAAAAGGTGAAGACACTTAATGACCTCACCTTTTAATATTTAAGCAGTTACTACTGAGTAACGTTCTGAACCTATTACGGTCATCATCATAGCCATTGGATTCAATTCTTTACCACCTAGCAAGCTAGTCAATAAAGATGTGCTGAAACCAGATACTAACGCTGTTCCTTTTTTATCAAAATGAACAGGCTTGTTTTTATCACCTCTAGAAGCTAAGTTCCAATACACAATTTTTGGCATTGTATAACCAGCAGCTGCAAATTTTCTTTCGATCATTTGTTGAGCTGATTCATTCCAACGACTATCTGTGCTATCAAACTCCATATCAGAGAAAATGATCATCATAGTTGGCATTTCTGATTCTGGCACTTTACCAGAAATAGCTTTATTCAAAATAAGATCAAATGATGCAGCTAAATTAGTACTTCCACCCCATGGAGATGAAGCCATTTGTCTATATCTTTCAGATAAAAGACCATTAACTGTAATTAATTGTGGGTGTGAATCGAAACTCACAAATGCGTTCACAAATGGACCAACATTTCTTTCAGAAATATATAAACCCAATGAAATAGCAACATCCAAAACCCTTAAGTTAGCATTATCACCAACTGCTTGATCCATAGAACTAGAAACGTCTACCAATGGTAATACTTTTTCATTATTACCTTCCATATAGTTAGGTAATGCATTCCATTGTGCATCTGCACCTTGTGTATTTCCATGTTTAAGATTTTTGATGATATCGTAAGGATATACGGCACCAGCATTAATCTTAGCTTCACCTTTTTTAACTGATTCCAAATAAGCTTGAAATCTTTCTAAGTCATTCTTAGAAAAAGCTTTCATCAAATCACTCATTGCTTTAGAAGGCAATTTAGAGTAATCGATTTTTGTCCATTCTTTTGCACACATCAATTGCTCAACAGTGTTAGAATTTTCAACAAGCAATTTACGATATTCTTTAGGCGATAAACCTAAGAATTGACGAATAACATTTGCATGTCTTCTTGATTCACGATTTGAAACATTAGGACGTGGCATCCATTTAGCACAAAGACCATTTTTATCAGATAATCCTTTAGAGATCAAAGCTAATGCATCTTTTTCCAATGGAGTTCCGATAAGAACCAAAAGATCATCCCATCTTCCAAATTCTGGAATAAGGGTAATATTTTTACGTAGTGTTTCTGTACGATTTGTTGCAAGATATGCGATGATATCTTTGAAGATTTGTCTTTCACCAGCACCACCACGCACATCACGTGCCCAGAATAACAACTTCATAGCTGTTAATTGGTTTTCACCAAATGCTTTAGTAAAAGCATTAATCAAACGAACTTTATCTTGACCTCGCATAGCACCAATCTGGAAGAACAAGTCTACACAAGAGTTTAATGATGTTGAATTAGTCGCCATACCGTTTTCAGTAAGCGAATCATTAGATTGCATTGCAGCTAATAAAGTTGACATAGGAAAGTTGTTGTTTGATTAATATTATGATTACGTGTTGCAAAGGTACGAAATTCCATACCATCTGTCAAGTAAATTTTTAAAATATTTTCTAATTAATTGGTTATTAACCAATTAAAGCTTCAAAAAAGAGGCCCTAACTGTTGTAGTTGATGAGTTTGTGTTCAAAAATTCAGTATTAAGTATTACACCATCACTTACAAAAGTTGATGCAACCTCACCTGTATAATTACCACTACCAAACGGATAATGATAGTTAAGTGTTAGTGATTTACTGCTTAATGTCACACCAACAGATAATTGATATGTCCTAACAGCACCAGTATTAATTGTATATTCAGTGTTATTGACAAAATAAATAGTATCAACTGGCAATGGAGGAGTTGAGAATCCTATTTGCAAATAAGTTAACACCCATTTTGTTCCTACCAATTCATTTGGAGTACTTGAATTATTACTCCAAGTTGGTACAGTTCCACTATCACCATAAAGTGATTGCCAATTTGTGGTATCAACACTTGGTTGGCCCAAGATGTAATTTCCTGGTGTGATGACTTCTTTTTTGCATGATGCAAATCCTGTCATTACTAAAACACCAAACAATACTGCAAATAATGTTGATACGGTTTTCATAGGTTTATTTTTGTGCGTCAATAAAATCCAATTTACTCAATACACGACTTACTACAGAATCTTTACCATTTACCTTCTTATATGTTACAGTATAAATTTCTTTATACATAACAGTAACAGTATCACCAACCATTGAGGTCAATTTATCATATAATACTCGATGCTTAGTTTCGCTTCCTTCAACTGTAAATGTTCCATGTTGACACTGAAATGCTACACCAAATTTTTCTGGAATAGTTGTAGAAGTAAGTTGTACATGACGACCAATTCTAATTCCAGAATTTCCATTCCAATCAGTACCGATAATACCATTGTTATGATACATCGTAGATGTCAATTCAGTATTATGTTCTGAAGGTGAGTGAATTAAAGTAACAACAATTGCTCTTTCTTTCAAAATATCAGAGGTTTCAGTTCGAACATCATCACAACCAAAAAAAGATGTGAGAGATAGAGTAAGCGACAAGAATAATAGGATTTTTTTCATAGTTTAGTTTGTTTAGGACACAAAGGTATGAAAAATATTTGAAACAACCAAATTATCAGACAAAGTTTTTGATAAAAAGACTTCTGTGGTATTTGTTACGGCCATGTTCTTTTAACGCTAATATATGATCTGGAGTTAGATAACCCTTGTTGGATGCCCAATTGTAACTTGGATGTATTTCATGTAACTTGGTCATGTATTCATCACGTCTTACCTTAGCAACGATTGCAGCTGCTGCAATACTAGTGTATGTGTCATCACCCTTTGGAACTAAACTTAAAGAATTATTATCAGCGTTTGATCCAAGATAAGCTTCCCATACTATTCCATCAACTAATAAATGTTCTGGTCGTATTGATAGCTCATCAATACACTTGTGCATGGTATTAAATGTTGCTTTATTTATACCTAAAGCATCAATATCCTTTACTGATCCAGCATTACATGAAATAGCCAATGCATTATCTAAAATGATCTTGTAAGCTTCATTTCTTTGTTTTTCAGTAAGTTTTTTGGAATCTCTAATTAGAGGTGAGACAAAACCTTTTGGTAATATAACAGCAGCAGTAACAACTGGACCAGCCCCACAACCTCTACCAACTTCATCTAAGCCACATATATGATTTAATGAATCATATTCTTTAGGTGCATAAGCTAATACTTTGTCTGTTATCTTCATTTAAGTTAAATCGATAAACAAAGGTACGCAAATTTTATTAATCTAGCAAACCAATTTTTGTATTGGGTTTAACGAACTTAACTAATATACCACCAATAGTTACTTCAAATTCATCGCTTGGTGTAAATTCAGTTGAGTATGGATTTGCTTTATAGTATAGAATTTCATTCATTTTTTTATGATTAACCTCATTCAATTCATAAACAAGTGTTAAACCCATTTTTTGGATTTTTTCATTCTCAACAATAAGTGAAATCGTTTCTATTAATTGTTCGTAATTCATTTTAAAACTTTGTAAATATTTTTTTCAAACCCATTAGAAATCTTTTAAACCAAGAATGTTTAATAAATGTAGCCTTATTTGGATTGGCTTTTATCTCCGTTCCTAAACCGTTTTTAATATCATTGGCAAATTGAACCTTTTTCAAAGCAGTTTTATATTTTTCAGCAAGCATTTCTTTATGTGCTTGTTCAATTTCCCTGCTTATAATATCTTTTCTTCCGTTCATATATTAGCTATTTTAATTCTCCTTTTTGAAAAAGAACCCAATCTTCAAAACTTAATTTAGACATTATTTTAGCAGCTTCAAGTGTTTCCATATTCCTTTCAGTTTCTTTTATAAATTTGTTTACTACTTTCATATATTTTCTATAATCATTTTTTGTGAGATTTTTCTTCGTTTCCATATTTATTCAATTTAAACAAATATACTAATTTTATTTCAATACATCAAGTTTATTATTTTTAATAAATCTATTGGTATAGCTACATAAAGGCTGAAGATTAGTGTAATGATTTAATCTAATTACATCTTCTTCAGTCTTTGCTTGAGCAAGTGGTGTAATGTGATCTATATCCCATGTCTTATTCAATTCGTAAATATTATCTTTTGGATTACCATAATTATCCCATGACATCCATGATTCAAATTTGGATTCTAAATATGTTTTAAACTCATTATAATCACAACCAAGTATATCAAGTGTTTTTGATTTCTTAATGTAGTTTTTAGATTTTAATGAAATCCTAATCAATGATGATAAATTATTTTTAAATTTGAAAAAACTATCAGTTCTTCTTCTATTTAATTGATAGGAAGTTTTATTTATTTTTACTTTATCTTTATTCTTCTTTCTATATTCAGTATTATATAATTTAAATTTTTCTTTATTGTTCAAATAATATTCACGTTTTTTTAAAATTAACTCATTTCTATTTTTGTGATAATATTCAAGTGATTTTTCATTACCACCATTTGCTTTAAGTTTTTTCTTAATTTCTTCTTTTTTAGATAGATAACGATCTTTATCTTTTTGCTTTTTAGCTGCTAACGCTTCAATTTCTGTTTCATATTTTTTCTTTCTACCCATATTCATAAATATAGGTTATTTTCTGAAAAAGTCATTTATTTTTAAATATTAGCTATTTTTTCATTCAATCCTTTATATAACGGACTTGGAAGTTTATCTTTTGAAAACCACCTCCATTCTAAATTTTCTTCATCTAATATTGGTTTAAATTCATATTGACATGATGCTTCAAAATAATGAAACTCCATATTCTTTTCTGGTATATGTTCAACCCTGATGAATTTAAATGTCAATATGTTTGGTTTAATAAATAATTCTTCGTATATTTCTCTCTTCAATCCTTCAAGTGGATTTTCATGGTTTTTTATTCCTCCTGATACCAAGGCCCAAGTAGGTGTTCTATCATTTCTTAGTAATAAAAAAATATTATTTGTTGATGAGCATTTGATCAAAGCACCAGCTACGATCTTTTTTTCGTCAGCATCTTTATGAACATCTGTTGTATTCTCTAAAGCTTCTCTTAAAATGGCTTTTATCTTATCTTTCATCTTTAGCTTGGTTATCTGATAATAAATATTTACTATTTCAAGTATAATCAGTATTTTTAAACAAAAACATATGATTACACTTATTTTCATCTTAATCTGTTATGGAGCTTGTAATAACATTATTTATGGGTCCATTTTTGAAGGTTTCAGAAACCAATTAGCTAAACTAGGGACCAGTGGTTATAGCTTACATAAATTATTTACTTGTTTTATGTGTTTAGGCACTTGGATGGGGTTTGCCATCTCATCAATATTAACCTATTTTGGTTATCATAAATTAACTCCAATGGGCTCATTAGGTGTTGAAAATATTCCACTTATGATCTTCCTTAATGGATTAGTCTCAACTGCTGGTGTATGGTTGATTCATACGATTCAAGAAGCATTTGAACGAGCATTCAATAAATAATTATTCTTTATCCTCTGAATCATCAATGATTCTAAATCGAAGTAGTGGTTTACCGTTAATGGTAATATCACCTTTATCGTTCTTGCCTATTTCTTTAACAGTAATTTTCTTATTCTTAAACTTACCGCCTAGAATCACATCACCAACTTTAATATCAAGAGTGATCACTTCATTGAGATATCTCTGTTCAGTTAATAAATTAGCTTTAGCTATATTTTGTTTTTTATCACTTCGTCTCATATTGATAAATATCTGCTAAAACAAAAAAAGCCCCGTAGGGAGCTTTTAGTAACCTTTATGGTCAATACATTTATCACAAGCTTCAGTTGGTCCACAACCGCATTCTGAATCATAATCAGATGCACTTACAGGTACTTCAACTCTGCGTTTAGGTGGTAATTCCACCTTTTTTGCTAGATTATTAACTGGTGTCGGTTTCTTTTTTTCCAGTATCTTTCTATTTCTTTCAGCCCTAGCTTCTTCTTCCAATAATTCCTTATCTTCAGCTGTCATTTCAATTGGTTTTCCATTTTCATCAACATAAGCAATATTAGGTGGAGGTGTAATTGGCTTTGTTGGTGTTTCAATAATTTCTTCTTCCTCTGGAATCTCAGTAGTTGGTTCTTCTGAGATCATTGGCCCAACATCAATATCATTATCCAATTCACTAATGTTTGGTAGTATTTCTTCTTCACTAAAAGTGAATTTAAGCATCTTAAGCTTACTCAAGGTATTTTTCTTAAATACCTCTTTTAATTCATTAACCTTTTCTTTAAGTAGATCATACTTCTTTTCTCTATCTTGATTGAGTTTAATTGTTTTATCAACATAGGCTAATAAATCATCTAATGTAACATTAGCGATTTCACTATAAACCATATAATAGTTCATTTCATCATTACCTTTAATCTTGGCTATTTTAGGATCATCAATAATTGACCATCCTTCTTTAAAAACAACATCAATTAATGGCGATCCATCTAAATAGCGAATTCCAATGACATATGGTTGAAGAGAGTCAAGTGTTTTTTGTATGTTAGACATATTCTTTTTATAATTTTAATCCAGTAAAGATTACAGATAAAATATATGCAACAGACATACATAAAAATAACAATGCCTTGTTTGAAATTTTATATTTAACTGAATCTTCTTCGGTTGATGTGAGGAATGCTTGAATAAAATAATAGACATGTCTTAGTGTCGTTAAACACGACATAAAAAACAATAACAGTAATATCTTATTACCTAATTCTATTAATATACTTTCCATGTTAAGCTTTTTTTGATTTCTTAGGCATAGCCTTTGTCTTGTCAGAAATTTCTTGTCTTGTCGCTTGTGCTAGAGCTTTAATTTCTTGTAACCCTTTTCTAAGTCTTACACCAGCTGTTTTATTTTGTTTTGCATAAAATTCATTTGCTTCATCTTCGTAAGAAGCGATTAATGCTTTTAATTCATCAAATTTTCCCATTTTAATTTTGTTTTTTTTATTCGTTATTTTCGTTATTCAACATATTAGCAAATTTACTAATACTAGATTCTGCTATCACCAATTTGGCTAATAAGTATTTTATTTTTTTTATTTTAACACTTATTTCCATATCTGAATTTATTATTCGTTCAAGTTCTTGTTCTATCTTTAACTTATCAGAACTTAATTCCATGACAATGATTTTAAACATTCTTTCAGTATTCATGCTCTAATATTACGATAAAAAATGACAAAATAAATAGTAAAACCTATTATTTTATACCATTTTCATCGATTTATCGAAAATTTTATAGATTTCGATCAATGTATCCATATCTGAATTGGTTTTAACCATGTTAAAATTAAAAATATCGTGCCATAATCGAATACTGATTTTATCTGTGAAATCTTGTTCTTTTTTTTCTGTTGAGTAGAAGACTTCGAGCATATATTCTAAAAAGTAATCATATAATTTAGGATTAGAAAAGACCATACCCTCTTTTGAGAAATTTTCAATATTTCTATCCCAACACCATTTAAAATGATTTGTCTGTTGTTCAATACTAGTTACATCATCTCCCATATATGTATCAAATGCCAATCTTAATAAAGATTGAACGAAGTCACCATATAACTCGCATTTTTCAAACTTTATATTATTAGCATCATAAAGCATTACCATACTTTCTCTACTCATGGGATTATTTATATAAGCTAAAAAATTACGTTTTTTGAATTCATCATCCATAAATTGTTTTTACTAATATAGATGTTTTTACTCAAAAATAAAGATTAACTTATATCACTAGATTTAAGTAGTGAATAACTAAATGAATTACCATGAATGGTTTTTGCTTTATTCATAATGATCATGAATTCTTTAAAGTCTTTTATTGCTTTAAATACTTGACAACCTTCACTCCAATTTTCAACATATGTTGATTCAGTTAACGGATTGCTTCTGTGACAATTAATTCCAAACATTCCTTCATCAATTAGTTTCTCATCAAAAACCATATCTTTATTATTATCTCGATAAACCTTAATTGGTTTAGCTTGTGTTAATGCTTCATACTGACCTTTATGCAACCCTATTGCCCAGAGTCCTCTGTACTGTCCTTCAACTACTCTAGCAACACCTTTTGGGTTTACCAATTCCATGACACCCTTGGTACCTGGATCAGTCGTTATTGGCCATTGATGGAATACCCATTGTCCGTTTTCTTTATAAGATAACGTCATAAAATCATCAAAAAGATTTGTAACTTTATTACCTTGTGTGGAATTTCTAACTCCAACAAGGTTAACATCAAAACCTAAATTAGCTTGATCATCAAACCAAACATAACCTTTTGCTTTTATTGCTTTTTCAATTTGTTCTTTTGTATACATGTGTTTTATATTTAACAAAAAACCCTCAGATCGAGGGTTTTTTTATTTTATTGTTGTTGTCCGATTTTCATTTTTCCAACTGCTGTTGCTGTTGGGATTTCATGTTCATCACCATATTCATCTAATTCACCAGCTGGTTTATTATCTGTTTCTTCTTGCATTTTAGCAATAATGATTTCAGCTCTTTGACTGCCTTTTTTAGATTTATCAGTTGCAATTGATAAATATTGTTCTGGAACTTTAGTTCCTTCTTCACCTTTCATGATCCAATATTCACCAGTTCCAGCACTTTGTTTTAATGTGTAACCACCAACCTTAGGTGTAGGAACTTTAACATCATCATCATCATGTGTGTTTAATGCTGGTACTTCAGGTTTGATATCAGCAGCACTTGGTTCTTTTTCTTCAGCAGAATCATCTTCTTCTGGTTTTTCCCAATCGTCTTTTTCATCTTCTTCACCATTACCTTCTTCTTCACGAATTTCTTCCTTTGCTGGAACCATTGGTTTGTTTTCTACAATTTCTTCTTCTTCATCATTTTCTTTTAATGAAATATCTTTCTTTGCTTCTGGTGCTTGACTTTTTACTTTCTTTTCCCATTCGCCTTCTTTTGGTTTTGGAGCTGTTGTGCCTTTATCAGTAGAAGTTGTTCCTTCAACATGTTTTTTAGCTTCAGCTGCTTGGCCTTTTACATTCTTTTCCCATTCACCTTCTTTTGGTTTTGGGGCTGTAGTTCCTTTATCTGTAGAAGTTGTTCCTTCTACATGTTTCTTAGCTTCTGGTGCATGTGTTATTCCAGCTTCTTCGAATGGTGCTTCTTTTTCAGCATCTTGTCCTTCGATTTCTTCTGATTCACCAAGAAGTTTTTTTGATTTATTCCAAACATCAGTAAATGCTTTGTTCTCATCAAGTCTAGCATTACCTTTTACTGTTCCAAGTGTATCTTGTGATTTGTAATTGAATAAAGCTTTCATTCTTGAAATATCTTCATTAACCAATTGTTTATCAGTAGCTGTAATTAAAACAGCTTTACCTTCGTTTAATGAGCCTTCCCAACGAACTCTACAGTTCACGGTACCGTCAGTCATTTCGAATTCTTTTTTATCTATTTTGTATCCTTCTGGGATTAATGTTAAAGCATGACCTAATTTTTGTGTTAGATTGCTGCCTTCAAATGGCTTATCACCATTTTTATTGAATTTTAATCTTTTCATAGATTCTTTTATTTGTGGATTATTATTTTTAATTGTTGTTTTTGATTCAGCTACTGATTTTTCCAATGCATAAGGCTTATGACCTGTATCTTTAATATCTGCTTGAATATCTCTACCTCTTAGGTTAAGTGTTGGTGTTTGTTCACTTCTTTTTTTAGCAGAAGCTTGTACTCTTTTTGTAAAATCTTTTCCAAAATCATCAGAAGAACCACCCCATGCTGCTTCAGCATTTCCTACTTTTCCTTCATTACCCATTCTTGAACTTCCTTCTACACCTTCTTTTGCTTTTTCTTTAAATTGCTTATCTGGTTTACGATCATATTGAAGCATTTCTTGGCCATTCATAATTTCCATTTCATCATGATAAGTTTTTTCATAATCATCTGTATAATTGAATTTATTTGCTGCCATTTTACTCATATCCTTGTCCTTGTTTTTAAGGTCCTTGTCATAAGCTGTAACGTCTTTTTCAATAGCTTTCACACCTTCTTTATTAGACTTACCAGACTCTTTTTTAACCTTGTTTGTAACACTAATTCCTGGCGTTACATCCTCAGATAAGAATCTTTTGTCTAATGCTTTTTTTATCGTGTTTTTATCCATTTCTCGTTAGTTTTATTATAAATATCTTAGTTTTTCATAAAGTTATTAAGCTTTTGACTTTTTAGACTCAATAATCGTTTTAATTGACTCAATCGACTTGCCAGTTTTTTTTGCAATCGTTTCATAAATAGCATCTTCACTTAATGAAGGGGCTGTTACGTTTCCTTTGGTCTTTTTAACGCTAACTACATTATCAACAGCTCCTTTACTACAACCACTTCCAGCTGGCTTATTATTCAACTTAGTACAATCATTGAACTTTACAAAACCACCTCCAGACATTTGTGTCTTCTTTTGAGCGTTGGTTTTCTTTGTTTCTTTAAAACTTCCATCACGATTGATTCCTGGCAATGCGTTTGCATCATAAGCACCCACACTTCCAGACCCAGCTGTTGTTTCGCCAACAATTGGAACATCTGGCATTTCTCTTTTAACCACTGGTTGAGTTAGTGGTCCAGTAAATGCACCTGAAGATGCAGCACCTGTCGTTTCTTCTATATCTGAACCAGAAGCGTTTCTAGCTTGTAAGTCTGCAACTTCTTTTTCTTTTCTTTGTTCTTCTTTAGCCTTCAATTCAGCTAGTTTTGTAACTATCCTTGATTGTTTTGCTTTTGGGTCCTCACTTGGATGAGTATTTGTTTTCTTTGTGAACTGATCCTTAAAGTTACTGAAGGTATCATCCCATGTTTCTTCAATAGGACCTAATGCTTTAGCTATACTCTTATCTTTATCATATAAAGACATTAATTCATTTTTCAATCCATCATCAATCTTAATAATATCAATTCCTTGTTCATAGTCATTGACACCTTCTCCTTTAGATAACTTATCAAGATTATCATTTACATAATTTGTCAATACTTGATCATCAATATCAAAATCATCACCATAGTCATAATCAGGATTACCATCTTCATCTTTTCCGACATGAGTCATTTCAACAGAAGCATAATTCTTTAATACCTTCTTATCAACATTTTGATAGAAGAAAACATAAAGCGTTCCATCAGCACTCTTCAATAATGCAATTTCACCATTATAAGCAATTACATGTAAAATGATATGTTTTGGTTTCATTGGTGAGGTACGATTGGAATCAGTTTGATTCCAAGGAGCATTCGAATCATTAGCAGCACCAGCTGGATAATTATCTTCTTCTATTTCTTGTGATGGTTCTATTTTTTCTTCCCCTTCTTGTCCTTCTTCCCCTTGTGTTAAATCTCTTAATTCATCTTCAACTGCTTGTATTGCTTGTTGTGGACTACCTAGTGTCTTTGACAATTCATATTTACCATTTGCATTAATGATAAGGTTTTTACCTAATAATGCCTTACAAATATCATCATATGTTAAACCATGTTCGGTCCAAAATGGTGAAAATTCTTCTGATTTACGATAAAGAAATTTAATCAATTCAATTGTTTCTTTTTTGATTTGATCTTCAGATTCCATGATTGGTTTACCGAACTTTTGTGTTGCTGTTGGTATTGATCTATTTGGTTTTGTAATATTGAATTTGTCTTCACTTACAGAATCCAAGTTCTGTATGTTCTTGCCTGAAAATGTTTTTTTGAATGATTTATCTACTCTAGATAAACCACCAGCAACTTCTTCATTGATAAGACCAGATGCAAATATACGATTATATTGTTCTTTACTTATCTTCACGATATTTTTAATACCTTCTTTAAGCCCAATACTATTGTTTTTGTTGATCTTGTTTAAACCCAAACGCTCTGCTTGTTTTTCGGTAATTTTAACTCTTTTCATATGTTTAGCTACTTTTGTTACTTAAATTATTTCTCCAAACACTTCGTTTAATCCAAAGAGTTTTATATAATTGAGTGAGAACATTTGTTGTTATTTCAACAACTTTATCTTCCAGCTCCTTTTCATTCTTAATCCTATCTTTCACGATCTTCTCTATCTTAGCCTTAAATTCTTTACTATCCATATAGATTTTAACCTGTTTAGATACATCAGCATCAGTTATATTTTCATGTAATTTATTCTTCATAGGGTATTAGGATGTTTTCTATATAAATATACATAATTTATCAAAAAAAGCCCCAATTGGAGCTTAATTTTATTATTTGAAGAATGACTATGAAATATAGGTAATTTGACCTGTATCTTTCGTTTTAAAGCATTTAATGGGCCATGTATAGTATTGATGCTATCGGTAATACAACTGCTGCTGTGAAACCTACAACCTTTAATATCTTTTGTTTTCTAATTTCTTTCTTCTGTTGTTTTATGACATCATTCAATAACTTAATTTCTTGATCTTTATTCGCTATTATCTTATCTAAGTTAGCTGACATTAATGCTTGGTTATCACATTTTTCTTGCAATAATCTTATTTTATCAACTTGAAGAGTGATTGTAGATGAGTTTAAGCTATCTCTTAAGATGTAAATATTTAATATGCTATCAGTAATCGATTTATCTAAAACATCGTTCAATACAATCTTAGCATCAGCTAAGCTCATTTGTATTAGTGTATCGCCTTTGGAATTAATGAGTGTTTGAACTCGTAACTCTGGTTTGGATATAGTTTGAGAGTGAGTTGGCAACGCCATCAGCAGACAAAGCATTAACGTAAGTAGGTATTTCATGTTTTCTTTTCTTTAAATTATTCAATTCTGTTTGGGTTTCATAAAGCTTAGCTGTATTTCCTTCCAATAACTTATCAATTATAACAATCTTACTATCAATCTGAAAATTTACAGCTTTTAGACTATCAATTTGTTTTGTTAGTTGTTCATTACTTAAATGAAGTTGATTGATCTCATCATTATGTTTATTGGTTGTGCTTTTTTGCCCAAACATAAAACTTATAATAAGTCCAATACCTAAAACTATAATGAGAATTGTTTTAATATCTAATTTTTTTGAATCCATTAATTTTGTGTTGGTTTGTATTCATTGGCTAGTTTCAAAGCCCATTCATTAACCCAGTTTTCGTAATAACCTTTTAGCTTTGTCAATAAAAGACTAACCTTATCACTTAAATCAATGTTATTCATGCTTGTTTCTATTTCACCACTAGCTAATGACATTTTAAATTTAATTCCAGTATCTGAGTTCTCTCTTTTCAAGAAGATACCTTCAATAATTACATTACCATCTGTTGGATAGATTTTAAAGTTGGTTATTTCAACTCTAGGATCAACTGTATTTTGAAGCTTCTTCAATTCATCATTGAAAACAGCATCACCTCTTTTTGGTGATAGTGTATCTTTTTGTTCATCACCTTCTGGAGCCATTGTTCCATCGTTTTCAATAATCAATTTATCTTTATAACCACCTCTAATGACATCCATCATTTTTTTGGTCATATCGTGTTCGTTAATACTTTCTTTCATAATCTTTATGTTAACTCAATTTTATTTTTAAATAATTCACAATCCCAACTTGGACTTAAATCAGTGAAATGCTTTTCAATATTACTCTTGTATAGCACACCTTGATAATCACCGAGTTTGTCAATCTTTGTATTATGGCTAATTGCTGTTTGAGGTATGGAAAATTTATCACATAACATCTTAACCAATTTAGCTGCCGATTCTAGTTGCTTGTCGTTGTATGGGCTCCAATATGTATAACCCCTCCATCTTTTTTCAACAACATGATTCGGTTCATTATAAATATCCCCAATCCAAGTAATAAACGCATTATTTTTGGTATCTTTCAATAACCAACCATCATTTTCTATTAAAATAACAATGGTTTTCTTATCTAGAGCGATATCTTGAAAGAACTCAGAACAATATTTTGGATCAAAATGATTATGTATGATACCTTCTTTATCTATAGTAAAAGCTGCTGTTTTTCTATACTTGCCATTATACCTATGCTGCCATCCAGCAACATGTCTCATATCATGGTTGAAGGTATGACCTAGTACTATCTGATTTTTTTCAGTAGCAATAGAAATGTAATTATTTGATGATAATTTATATGTTTTATCATCGATTATCATTGTCCACGTCTAAAAATGACTTTATTGTTATCACCATTTTTTATAACCTTGTTTGTTCCAATTCTTTCAATACTATTTGTATTTTTTGGTTGTGGTACATTAACTGAATAACCTCTATTGCTTTCTTTTATTTCTTTAATATCCTCTAGTCTTACTTTTCTTTGTTCAACTGGTTTTAATTCTACTTGTTCTTCCAGCACTGGTGGTTTAGGAACTGAATCTTCTACCACTTGTACTTTCTGAACAATTTCATTTGATTGAGGCTCTTGATTTACTCCCTCACTTACTCCCTCACTTACAACCTCATTTACAGCATCATTTACAGCATCACTTACAGCATCATTTACAGCATCATTTACAGCATCACTTACAGCATCATTTTCTATATCATTATGTTGTTCATCTAACATGATAGGTTCTATTTCTTCAACTACCTCACTCACATTAGATACTTTAGCTTCTGGCCAACCACTTCTTATTGGTGAAAAAGGATCATCAATTTTTAAGTCTAATGATTCTTTTGGCTCATCTTTTAATGGTTGATCTCTTTCAATTTGGAAAACTCTATTGGTTATCAAGATTAAAGCTATCGCTAATGGATCAAATACAAATATCAATAAAAGAATTAAAACATTTACAACTTTAGCCATTGGTTGACCAGTTAATTCAGAAATATATTTCAATGGACCAACTTCTGCTGCCACTTCACTATTTGATTTTAAACCTAGGATTTTAATACTATATGCACTAACAGAATCAGATAAGATAGTATTTTTATTATTCAAATTATCAATCTCACCAGATAATTTTTGTATTTCACTAGTTGCATCATTAATATCTGTTCTAGCTTTATCCTTGGCTTTATTTGTTTTTGCTGAGTCCAGTCTATTCTCTTGATTGGTTCTTAAGTTTGTTAATTGATCAATTCGTTTATTTTTTGTAACAACAATTTTATCATTATCACTTATGTTTGTTTCAAATAAAGTTTTCTTTCCAGTCAATACAGCAACTTCTCCTTCATGTAATTCAAGCTTGTTAGCGGTACTTTGATAGGCATTTGATAGAAACCCATATATACCAGCCGATGTGATCATCATAAGCACAATAACACTTATTGTAAGATATGTTTTCAATCCTTTAGCAAGCTTTGACCAATATCTATGTAAGGCAGTTGTTGTAACTACCTTACCAACTTCTAAAACAGTGGCCATTATTATCACAGCAGTACTAGCCCCAGCGAATAACTGACTTAAACCCCATACTGAAAAATATCCAGCACATCCAGCTACGGATAGAGCAAGAATTAACATTATGTAACTAAATTTTATTTTCATTTTTACTTTTATTATAAATATCCAATACCAAAAAAAAGGGGTTAGACCCCCTTCTTTTTTAATCGTTTATCAAGCTATATAAGTCTTGTGCGTTATGTCTTAATTTTCTGATTGCTTTTTCTTTTATTTGACGAATTCGTTCTTTGGTTAGGTTATATTTTTCTCCAATAGCTTCAAGTGTCATTGGTTCACAGTCAATATTTATTCCAAAATAACATTCAATGATCATTCTTTCTCTATCATCCAATACTGATAATGTATTGCTGAGTTCTTTTTTTATTCTTTCGTCAATTACCAATTGATTCTCATCAAACGATTCACCTGGAATCAATTCAATTAACTCATCTCCATCTTCATTAATGATATCATTCAATGATGTACATCTAGGATAATTAACCAACCCCATTTCTTCTTGATCCTTATCAAATATTTCACCAAATACTGGTTCTCGTTCATTTGCATGTTCAAACTTTGCAATTTCAGAATTTAAATACGAAAGCTTATTGATAACATTAGCTGGTAATCTAACCATTCTAGCATTATCGTTTAAACTCTGAATGATGGATTGTTTAATCCACCATACAGCATAAGAAATAAATCTGAAACCTTTTTTGTGATCGAATCTACTAGTTGCTTTGATTAAGCCGTAGTTTCCTTCATTGATCAAATCTGATAATGGTAAGCCTTGTCCTTGATACTTCTTGGCAATCGAAATGACAAACTTTAAATTTGATGTAACTAATTTATCCATGGCTTTTTTATCACCACGTCTTATCTTTTTAGCCAGCTCAATTTCTTCTGCTGGTGTTAATATAATTGATTTTCTTACGTCTTTAAAATATTTTGATATACTGTCATCGCTATCGAAATTTACATATGTTTTACTCATTAAAAATTATCATTTTTTCATCTTTTCGTTATTTTTTTAGTTATACAAATATACTACAAAATTGCTAAAAGTCAACACTTTACGCTCTTATTTTGCCAGTAATGGTAGTAGTTTTTTTTCTTCTTCTGAGAGGTTTTCAAGGCCGTTATCAATGAATTCATCTAGCAGTTTTTGTTTCTCTTCTTTGTTCATTTTATTGATATCCGATTCTGTTATTTTTTTGACTTTTGTTTCAGTAGAATCAGTCAATTGCTTTGTTGAACTTCTTGTATTTTTGGTATCTGAAGAGAGTTCAATATCCTTTAAAAAATTAGCGTTCATCGCATCAATATCTATGGTTTTTAAAAATCCGAATAACCCTTCATGTATTTCTCTCTTGTTAATATTAACACCAGATGATCTTTCATCCAAATCAAATATTAGAAAATTTCTTTTTCTATCAATAAACCAATCAGATATTTGACTAGGTGTTAATATACTGGAAAACGTAGCTATAAGCATACCTTTACCATCTAGGGTATTAGGTTCAATCTCACTAATTTTCACAATTTCTGGAATGGCACCTAAGGTGTCACCAAGAATCACAATACAATAATTTTTAAAGCTCATTATGTGTTATTTATTTATACAAAGGTACTATTTTTTGTATGATTCTCCAACTATTTAAGTGATAATTTAGATATGTTGGATATCTTATTGATTGTTAAGATGTTATCTCCCCAATCTTTTATTAAATCGTTATGTGTAATTAAGAAGACAATATCATACATATCTTTGATTTTATCGAACAATAATTTCAACTTTTCAATGTTCTCTGGTGCAACTTTACCCAATACTTCATCAAAGGTGATGAAATTAGGCATAGGAAGAGTTGAAATCTTCCCTAGAATACCTCTTAATGCTAAGCTAGCAGCTGTTTTTTCAAATCCACTGGCCGACTTAAGGTGTTTAACTGTATCATCCATCTTTATTAAAAATTGAACATCATTCTTATCATCCATAAATATCTCAACTTCGAAATCGCACACATCTTCTAACAATCTTTCTATTTCAGAATTTATAATAGGCAACACTGAACGTAAAACAAGCTTACTAATACCCTTTTTACCAACAAGATCAATGTATATTTTAAAAATTCTATCTACTTCTTCCTCTTTTTTAATTGTTTCAATTAATTTGTTTTTTGTCTCAATACTTGTTTTATGGGTTTTAATATCTGTTGAAATGCGCTCAATTCTAGTGATTGTATCATCTTTTGTGTGTTCTAAAACAGCTAAATCTGTTTTTACCTTTGAAACCATTATATCAACATTCTTATTATGTTCAATTGCTTCAAGATTAAGATTATATTTTTTCAAATCGTTCATTTTACCAACGATCATATTTCTTAACCCACCGATTTCAACTTCAAGTCTGTCTTTATCCAACTCTAATTTGTTCTTCTCATCAATTAGACTTTTAGTTTTATTCAATACAACCAATTCAGCATTAATATTATTAATGTTTGTATCTAATACTGATATTTCAGCGATTAATAATGAAATATCTTTTTTGTGCTTATTGATGTGTTCCGAATTATCAACATCATCTAATTTTCTATTACATGATTTACAAATACCACCAGCTATTAGTTCTTCCACCACAATATTCAATCTATCCACTTCAGCACCTCTAACAGCTTTTAAAGAAGTTTTAGTACTCAATTCTTTAGTTAAAGCATGATGTTTATCTTCATCAAATATTACTTCACCGATATTATTTATCTTGGTTATCAATTCAACCACCTTAGCCTTCAAACCGATTCCTTTGGTTTTTATTTCTTCAATATCAGTATTTAATTTAGAAGGATTAAGTTCAAATATTGTCACATCAACCTTTTCCTTGCTATTTAAATACTTTTCTCGTTGGTTATTTAAATCAACAATAGCTGTTTTTGTCGTTTCTAATTTTTCGTTTAATGAACGTTCTAAATCTTCACCTTCAATTATTTTCTCATCATGCTCAATGATTTCATTGCCAAGTGTTATAACATCAAATTGATTTGATTTCTTTTTCTTGGCAAAATCATTATACATTGTTCTTGCAGCAGCCTCTTTTAATTCTAGTATTTCTAGGCCAATAAGTCTAGTTAAAACCTTGCCAGATTCAGTAGTTGTCAATCCAATAAGATCATCAAGATTTTTTTCAGTTGCTAAAACTAGTAATTCAAAATCTTTTTCACTACCAATAGTCTCTTTTAATTTAAGAGTCGTTTTTTTAGCATCTTCTTCATTCAATTCTTCTTCTTCACCATCTGGCAGTAATTTGTAAAAATTAACCTTATTGGTTACTGTCCAACCACCTCCTCTTTTAGCACTACGTTTCATCTTACGTTCAATGATGATTTCATCACCTTCTATATCAATCATTCCACGTACAACTAATTCATTTTTACCACTGAAAATATTAAAAACTTCTTCGTTTTTATCCGTTTTAGTTGTTGTACCATGTAATAGAAATTTAATAGCATCAATAGTAAGTGTTGTCTTACCACCTTGATTTGGAGGAAGTGAATTTACTACTGTTAATCCTTTTACCTTGCTAAATGGCAAGTAATTATCAGGACCAAATGATAGGAAATTATCGACCATGATCCATTTAACAGACCAGCTTCTATGTTGTGAATGTGACAAGTCAATATTAAGCTCTCCATTAACTCTATCATCTAATGCAATTATTCTATTGAAGTCAACCGTCTTATTATCTCTTGCTAAAACTTCTTTCATCAATGATCGTTGATAATTGACATCCATGATGTTCTCAATACCAGCACCTACTATTTCAATCATATCACCTTTGTCGTTGAATCGTACAGGACGATAAACAACATTAATGTTTGCCTTATTTACACCATACTTTGTGGCAAAATAATTTCTAACCTTGATCTTGGCTTCTTTAGAATAATTTTCTGGCCTATCATCCCAATAAACTTTTAGTTTAGAGTATGGTGATATTACAATTTTTTTTAATGTTTCAGCTTCCACTATTTTTCTCCGTATATGTCTTTTCTATTCTTATTTTTTTCTTTTTCCTCTTTCAATTCCTGTGTTAATTTTTCATTGATACCAAGAACACTAGTCAATTCATTTTTTGTTGACGTTACTAGCTCAATTTGTTTGGTCAATTCATCTGATAATTTTGAATCTACCATTGGAACGGGAACTTCAACAATCTTCTCCACTATCTTCTCAACAGGAACTTCAACAATCTTCTCGACAACTTTTTCTATTACATTTGTCTTAGGTGTTGACCCAAATTTTTCAATTGTGAAACCTTGCTTGATTAATTTTAATGTAAAATCATCAATATTGGTTATATTGTTCACACGGCAATATTCCCAAATTTCGTCTTTAAGATTTTTTGGTAGTTCCATTTGCAAGTGTTGCATTTACATCTTCTTGTGTTTGATGGAAGAAGCAGATTTCTTTTTCTTTTTCATCAACATATAACATAATGATTGGTTTATCTAAACGATAGACTAGGCTATTATCATCTTCTGGGTCCAAGTATCCAACTTCACCATTAATTATTTCAAAGTCATCCATCTTGTCAGGAATCTTTGCTACAAATTCTTTTAATTCTTTAAATGTCATTTTATTTTTATTTATAAGTTTGTTATTTTTTCGTTTCCAGTCTCTAGGTCCTCCAGAGATTTTATTCTGAATTGATAATATGGAAATTTATTATCAACATCATGTTCTGTAAATGTTCTGCTTTCAACATCCCACATTAAGAAACCATGCTTTGTTATATTTTCACCAAAATTCTGTTGGATTAGAGATGATGGGTAAGCAATGATTGTTCCTTTATGATTAAATGATTGTCTCTTGTGAATATCACCAAGCATAACAATATCACAACCTTCAAATATTTCCAAGTCAGCACCATGATCAATTTCATAACCAATATCTGTCTTAGCATTAAATAATGGTGCATGAAATAATCCGATATATGTTTTATCCGATCCAAATTCTTGTCTTGCAGCTTCTATTTCTGGTCGTTTATTCTCTTCAAAAATAGAATATACACACCATACGATATTATCATCCAAATAGCACTTGCTTTCCTTGAAGAAATTTATATTGGCATTTGGTAGAAATTGAACCATAGGTGATATGCTATCCAATCGATCTTTATTATTTTCCAATAGATCGTGATTACCAGCAATAATGATTACTGGTGCTATCTCTTCCAATTTTCGTAAAAACCAAGTTCCAAGCATCAATTGTTCATTTGAAATGATGATCTTTTGATGGACCAAATCACCAGCAAGTACAATCCTAACTTCTTCTTTTGGATAACCATCAACAAGCTTTTCTACTTCACTTATAAAGGTTTTGAATGTTGCTTTATACTCATCATGAAGTCTAAATGTTCTGATATGTATATCAGCAAGATGTATAATAGTTTTTACCATTATTTTTTCTTTATTATTACTGAATTTTTCTTAGTCTCAACTATTTCAAAGTTTTCTATTTCTTTTATTGATACCACACTAACATCACCTGGTAGATTTGCTCTAACTGACCAATCACCAACCCAGTCAGCTTCACAGTGTATTTCTACTTCATAAAATTTATCACCTACCTTATAATATAGTGTATCATCTTCACCATCGTCATCCATTCCACCTTCAGCATCTACTTGAAAATGATCATACCAATCATCTCTTTCGTCTATTAATTCTTCAATGAATTCTTCAATGGTTACACCATTTTTAAGAGCTGGATAAACCATTTCAATGTGAATTTTTGAACTTTCTTCTTTTTCGATTGCTGCTTTCTCAGCTTTATCTTTCTTTTCTACATCAATAAGTGCTGTAATAAAAGTATTAAAATCATACTTTATTTTTTGTTCTTTGAAAACTTTTTCAATTGCTGATGTGCTAAATTTGTTTGGTGTTTTTGCCATGATTTTATTTTGTTTTATTTCTAGCTTCTTCCCAAGCTTTTAATTGTGCGTTATATTCTTCTTCAGTCATTTCATTGGTCATAGAACCACCACATATACCAGATGTTCTCCAAGGAAAAGACCCTGTACACATTCCACCCAATTGTTTTTCATTTTCAACCTTGGTGATATATTGACCACATTTATTACATCTAAAATATCTTGGATACATATTATTGTCCTTTCATTATGTTATAGTGATGCATCTCAATAATTTGTTTTGCTTCTTTTTTGAGATACATTATTTGAATCTTTTGAAACTCTTCTTTTTCCTTAACCCAATATAAAACATATATTTGACGACACTTGCGTTTAGGAAATTCCAATTCATACAAGTAAGCATAAACACTTAATTGAAGTGTGTAAATGGACCATTGACATGCTTGTAAATGATCAAACGGCTTAAGAAGTGTATCATAACCATATGGATTAAAATAGTTGAAGACACGATTGGTTTTATAATCTGCCACATCAAAGAAAGTTTCATTAATATCGATGATTAAATCGGATGTTCCAGCCAATTCATATTGTTCAGCAAATAAAATACGTTCTGGCCACATTATCTGACCTTCTTCTATCTTCAAAGCATTATATCCATCAATAACTTTTTGTTCAAAAATACCTTCAGGTGTTTCTGGTGGAAAGTACCATTTATTTGCCAATAGATAACGTTCTACAATATCATGAACCCTAGTACCATAGATATTAGCTTCATCATTAAGAAACTGCCAATAATCAAGTATTTGTTGTTGAGTGAGACCTATGTATCGTTCTTGTTTAACTTTATCCAATTGTCTAGTAATAGCCAAAGAAACAGCTTCTGCATCAAAATGCGGTTCAATCGATGCTAAGGTTGTGGTAACAGACTTATAAATCTTACCAGTTTCCCTATGATGATACTTATGTGCAATTGGCTCCAGATAAACAGGACCAACCCATTTCTTAATCTTACTCATATTTACAAATATACTACTTTTTTGCAACCAGTACAAGTATTTATTGTAAAGCAAAAATGAGAAACTTCATTAAAAAAAGACTTCATGAGGAATTAAATATTCCTTCCTTTAGATTACCAAAAAATATCCTTTTGAGTCGTGATGAATTGAGCAGATTAAAAGCACTAAAATGGTCAGATATTAAAATTGAAGATAATGGTGGTGAAGGTAATATTGCTCACCTATCAATCCTATTTCCTTTTCCTACACAAGCATCAGAAGGTATTGTAATTGATATCCAGGTTATACATGGTGCTATTTATCAAGTGCATATACACATGATAGAACAATTAAGGGGTATGGGATTAGGATACAATATATATAAAGCTCTCATAGCTGATTTAGGCCATATATACTCTGGTAGGGGTCGTAGAATGAGTCCCTATATAACTAAAATATGGGATAAATTACATACTGATAACGAAATTTCGTGTATTACTAATGAAAATGGTGATTTATGTATGAGAAAAGATAATCCAGACAAGGAAAACCTAGTTAAATTCATGAATTAATACAATTCATCATCTGACAACTGCCTAGCACCCATTAATAATTTAACTATTCCTTTATTTCCAAGCTTTTCAAACACTTTTGATGGATCATACCCTTCTGGACACCTAACAATTTTAATTCTATCTCTTAAATTACCGAAATTTAACTCTCGATATAGGTTTTTTGCGTCTTCATAAGCATCATCATCTAAAACTATTACAATATAACCCATTGCTTTATCATGTAACAACTCTAAAAGCTTAGATGGTAGGTATTTTCCTAATAATGGAATTGAATTTGGAGTGACAATATGATCAGTAGCACCTTCAACAAGGTATATTGTAGCATCCCAGTTGACTCGACCTTCATTAAAAATGATTTCTTGCTTTTCAGCATCAGGATTAATGTATTTTAGCTTGGTATAATCCTTGGAAAACCATCTAGCGATAAAATAATTAAGCTTTCTCTCACTATCATAGGAGGGTATAATGATCCTATTGAAGAATTTACCCTTATAGGTATACCCTATCTCAAAATCCTTGATAATTTCATCTGTAAGGCCACGTTCATGTAGATAATTCAATGCTATACCAGCTTTATAATCCTTATCAGTACACTCAGCTAACTTCTTATAACCCTCTGGTAATAATACAACTACATCCTTATGTTCCTTTAATTGAATGCTATCTGCATCAGGTTTAACCAGTAAATAATCACGTATATTTTTAGGTGTGGCATGCTTCTTAAGTAGCTTAATAACAGGTCCATGCATGTTATTTGTATCTGGACAAGCCCAACACTTAAACATGTTCCTGTTGTAATTTATTTCCAAATTACCTTTACCATCACCTTCAAGTAAACCTTTTTCAGCTGAACACACTGGACAGTCAAAAGCGATTTGCCCTGTATCTTCATTGTGCTTTCTGTGTTCACCTAGAAAGCTTTCAAGAATATCAACTAGTAAAAGATGTGACATTTTACAAAACTACGAAATTATGGTGGATTCTACAATGTTTTCTTTTTCTTGTAGATTCTTTGTACAATATATGATTTAATAATAGTACTCATCATAGACTTTTTATTTGCTTCAAATTTAGCATTGGGACTCGCTAAATATTTCTTTTGTATGAGCTTAAAAGAGTCCATTATAAGATGGTTCCTCTCATCAATATCAAAATTTTGTTTATATAGAATAATACAATCATCTACCAATAATCTAATCATGATTAGATTTTCATCAGTAGTAGTTTCAATTTCTTTGTTTAATCCTTCTTCCATAAACCAGCTTTATTCATATAGCCGATACCAGCAACATACGCATCTGATGTATCAAAAGTTTCTTTTTTGAGCTTGTTTTTCTTATCGTAAAACCAATCTACTTGTGGCTCTAATTCAGCAACCTTTTCCCACAGAACATATTTCTTATCAACATTAAAATCATAGCCACCAAATAATACTGGTTTATTTTTTGCTATTTGTTTTTCAGCTAATGCTGTTCCATCCTTTTTAAAGCGTCTAATAGCCATCAATTCTGGAAAGGCATACTTACGTGCATCATATGATGAAATGAATTCTGGGACAACACCAAGTGTATCGTAGCATGCTTTAGAAATCATTCCGTTAAATCTTAAAAGAGTTGCGATTGTGTATACATTGTTTGATTGCAATAATGGTTCTTCAATTACAATTCTAGTAATACCAAAGTCCACATATTTCAAAAGAAATTCTTTTTCAAAGATTTCAACCTTTCGAAATAATTCTTCCATCTTATTTTCTGGTTGTGGTTTTACCTTTGGACTAACGTGATGAAGTAATTTTAATTTACCCTCATTACCTAAGTTTTCAAATAATGCAATTCCGATTGTGGATGTTGAAACGTCCAACGCTAATAAAAATTCTGATTCTTTTGGCATAAATTTATTTTAGACCAATTTAATGTATTTTTTATAAAAATAAAGCCTTAAAGGTCAATTTCTATGCTTAATGCCAAAAATTCATTAACATTCTTGGTAATATGACGATCAGTTTTAGCTACAGCTATTAAATTTCCAATACTATCATATAATCCAACTTCACTTATTCTAACAACATCTGTTCCACTGAATGTAGGATTTGTTGTACCACCAAATTCACCTCTATCTGCAATACATGTGATAACTTGATTAATAGATGTTGATACGCTATTAAACGTAACTGTAGCAGCTGAAGCAACTGCTGAGTTATAGTTATTGACAATGGTTGGATGAGTTATCACTAAAAATCCTTTATCTAAATATGCCACACCAACAATCGTATCAGCTGTTAAACCAATATTAGTATTAGTTTGAGCATTGAATAATTGTTTTCCATTTACACTAAATGGTTTATTTAAACCATAACCTGTTGCCCAACTTAATGTTTTTACACCACCATTTGGTTTCATTATCGTATCTGAAAATAACATGGAAACATTTGGGTCGAATTTTTCTGTTGTAACAGATGTTTCTCTTACGTTAGCATCTTCTACTTTTACTGATGTTCCTTTATTTTGGAATGTACTATAAATCGTGTAAGTACCAGCAGATGTTGGTAATACCAATTTAGCTGTTTTACCATCTAACAATTCTCCGTAGTTTGCGTTATTAATACCAATTACTAATATCTTTGTTTGAGATAAACCACTAAATGCTGTATCTGAATAACCACCATTTGCAAATGTTACACCTGTAAATTTAATATCGTCAGTTGAATTCAATGGAAGTCCAAATGAGTAAAACAAATTAACTAAACTATCAGTATTATAATCATTTCTATTGATAAGTGTTTTAGTTATGTTGGTACCACTAAGAGTAACACTACCATTAGAAACCAATTCACTTATTATTTTAGTAGAATTTGATTCAACTGATTTTTTTAACACACCAGATGAATTTACCACCAATACACTTTTTAAATTTGCATTTTGAGGAGTACTATTACTTGTAGTTGAATTTGGACCTACCTCACCAGCAACAGCTGGAATTTGGCCTGTTGTTAACGCATAAGGAACATAATAATTTGCATCTGAATCACCAAGACTAAAGCTTGTGATCAAAGCATTGTTTGTTGATATCAGCTTTTGTCTACCCATTGGTGTAAGCTTGGCTGTCAACGTAACTGTTGAAGAAGATGAATTAAATCCCATATTAAAAGTCCATTGATAATTCTATTTTATTTTTTTTGATATCTCTATTAAGTTTACTACATAACGGTTGAAGATTG
>Ga0265322_10000078_pt1 | contig 47029 bp, 35 predicted proteins | sample 41222metaG_FD_193584 | JGI IMG/M metagenome (GOLD analysis project Ga0265322, IMG submission 193584) | Rhizosphere microbial communities from Carex aquatilis grown in University of Washington, Seatle, WA, United States - 4-12-22 metaG | ecosystem: Host-associated > Plants > Roots > Rhizosphere...
CTACCACATGGTCGGCGTTATTCACCGCGTGGGGGGAGGTAAAACTTCCACCCAACGTTCCGAGATCAGTCACCGCCCCGCTTTTGTATAGGTATGCATATAAGCAACTGCAGGTATCGGCGTGAGACGCAGTGCCGACTACATCGTCAAGGTCGTTGATTCCAAATGCACTGCCCCCGGGTCCAACAATTGCGCTCAGGTCTGTCACGATGCCGCCCTTGTAAAGAAATGCACCAAGAGAATCCGCTCCCGCTATATCGCCTGTGCCGTTGATTGCATTCCCCGTTCCCACCGCTCCAAGGACATTGGTAAGGTCTATAATGGTACCATTTTTATAGAGATATCCATGTTGTGATGTTATGTAACCAATCACATCGTCGGAATCGCTTATCCCTCTGGCGTCGCCATTGGTAACAAGATCAGTTACTACACCATTGCGGTACAGAAAGGCTCCTGTTTGACTATAACCAACTACGTGTCCAAACTTATTGATCGCCAGTGCACGGACTACCGAGCCGGCCGAAGTATCGACGTCGATCACAGTGTATCGAACCTGACCGTACGACGAACTCCACATTTGGAGGGTGAGACCAACTGAGAAAATTATATAAAAAAGAACCCGTTGCGGCAGTGTACCTTTTGCCAATACCGCGATAAAAAAATTGCAAGAACGATTCATGATGTTTATCCTGATAGTTGTAAAAATTAATTTACTTTCCAGGAATCAAAACATAGAACTCCTTCAATGTTTTTCTCTCTCTTGATATGATCCTGCTGCCGTTACAATTCTTGCTACCGTTTCGGATATTGCGGCACCGGCGGAAACTTGAATCCTTTTTCCGGAATATTTTTCAATGCCGTCTCGATTGCCTTATCGAGTTGAAGATCTTTTCCTGCCATGATGCTTGCCGGATCGTTGTCGAGAACGATATCCGGATCCGCGCCATGATTTTCTACAAGCCATTTTCCTTCGGCATTATAGAAAGCATTATTCGATTGCTCGACGCTTCCGTTATCGATCGTTCGTTGGGTATTCAGAATGCCGACAAGTCCGCCCCACGACGGCACACCGACAACCGTGCCAAGATTTCGTGCCTTGAAATCTTCCACGAATGCTTCACCGTCCGAACCATTGTTTTCATTCGAGACGACGACATAATTTCCGCTCGATACGCTTCCCGGATAGCGGAAGGGAACCATATTTCTCAAAACATTTTGCGCCGTCATCTTCCGTTCGAGTTTGTCGATCATAAAATATTCCGTCCAACCGCCGCTGTTTCTCCGCACGTCGATGATCATTCCGTCTTTGTAACGGAACGCGCGCCAGAATTTATCGAACTCGCCGATTCCGCCCGAGCCCATCGCCGTGATGTGCATATACCCGACTTTCCCGTCCGTTGCGGCAAGAACTTTGTGTATATTCTGCGTCAGCCAGTGGAGATAGCGGAGCCCGCCGTCGCCGCGTATCGGTTCAACTTCGTATGTCCGCGCACCGGATGCCGAAGGTGTTGTGTTTACCGTCAGTTTTACTTTCTGTCCGGCGACGACTTGCAAGTATTTATTATAATCTTCCGGAACCGTAATCTTCTGCCCGTCGATTGCAATCAGATATTCACCTTCTTCCACATGAATATCGGGACGGACGAGCGGTGACGTGACGTTCTCATTATATTCTGTCGGACCGTAAATGGTTTGGAACTTGTAATATCCGCTTTTCTTATCTGCGACCAAATCCGCGCCGAGCCAACCGGTGTAAATAGGTGAAGGAGTGACGAGATTCGGTCCCGCGTCTCCGCCGCTGATGTATGTATGCGACGTGGCAAGTTCTCCGGCAAGCTGCTGCATGACCCAATTCAGCTCGTCGCGTGAATTGATATACGGAATGTACGCGCGGTACCTGTCGCCCAATGCTTTCCAATCCGTTCCGACCATAGCGGCATCGGCGAAAAAGTCACGGTACCACCGCCACATGTCATTGAGAATTTGCATCCACTCCTGCCGGTAATCGGCAAGATATGTCATGCTGTTGAATTTCAGTTTCGTTCCCAACGCCTTCGACGAATATGCTTTTTCGACGGATGTCGTGTAATAATCCGATCCGCTCTGGATCATCATATTCTCGCCGTTCGGAGAAAGATTGAAGTCGCGGATTTTATCGTTCAGAATATTATCGTTCCGTTCATGCATATCGTAAATATGCAATTGCCATTTTGTGGAAGCTCCCGGTTTGAAAATTTCTTCATACTCAGCCTCGGTGAACTGGTCGACGGACGACCACATCACTTTTCCTTTTCCCGCTTTCAGGAAAAAGAAATTTCCCGTTTCGTTCGGTATCGGATAGGTTCGGTCTTTCAATCCGTCGAGATCGATGCGGAACGGACCGCCTTTTGATTTTGCACCGGACGTATCGGCGAACGGCGGACGCTCGTCGTTCTTCAATTGCACGACCATCACGTTCTGCGGTTTCGAGACGACGTGGTTATCCTCATAAAAATCCATCGTGATGTCGAAGTTCCTGCTCGATAAATAATAGAGATACTCGCCATTCTGATCGAAGCAGGGATTGAGATTGTCGTAAAAATCGTCCGTGACCGGATACCGTTTTGCGGTTTCGAGATTGTAGATGAAAACCTGGCTGTTCCGGTTGTACGAAACAAGACTGTAACAGATCCATTTGCTGTCCGGCGACCAACTGTAGTCGCTGATTTCCCAGTAGAACTCGTCGTTCTTCATCTGGTTCGAATGATCGATGGTGGTGATTTTTTTCGTGGCAACATCGACGTAAAAAATCGTAAAATCTTTATTGCCGAAAAGAATTTTCTTTCCGTCCGGTGACCAGAGCAGGTGATAATTCAATCGTTCGAGCGTTGTGGTGAGCTGTTTCCATTCTCCGCCTTCGATCGGTTGTGTATATAATTGATACTCGCCGGTTTTGTCGGAGAAGAATGCGACTTCTTTTCCGTCGGGAGAGATTTGCGGATACATTTCGCGTGTGCCCGGTGTGTTGGAAATATCTTTGACGATATTATTGTCGGATGGCGCAACAAAAACATCGCCGCGCGCTTCGACGACTGTTGTTTTGCCGTCGTTGCCGACATTCATCCAGTGGATGTAATCTTTCGGGTTGATCATTTTCGGTCTGGTTGCCCAATCGTCTGCCGCAACCTGCACGGTGATCTTTTTCGCAGTTCCGGTTGCGATATCAAGAACGTTTAGATAGCCGTCGTGCAGGAAGACGATATGCTCGCCGTCGGTCGATGGGTTGATAACGTCGACATCGGCGAATGTTGTCACCGCTGTGACCGCTTTCGTCGTCAAATCCATTTTGTGTATGTTGGAAACTTTGTTGGTCTGATCGGAGACATAATACATCGTGTTGCCGACCCACATCGGGTAGGCGTTCTTGCCGACGTACGATGTGATGGCAGTGAATGTGTTCGTGGTGAAATCATATTTCCAGATATCGGGATATTGGCCGCCGGTATACCGCTTGCGCTGATATTCTTCGTCGCCGCGGCGCTGGTAGAGGATTGCCGAGCCGTCGCTGTTGAAACTGCATAAGCGTCCGCGGTCGAGCGGGAATCGTTCCGGTGCGGAGCCGCTCTTGTCGACAAAATACAAATTCGGGTCGCGGCCGATATAATTTTCATAATACGAGCGGACGACAACGCGATTTCCGTCGGGCGTCCAGCCGATTGTTTGTACGAAGCCGATCATGTATGTGATCCGTTGCGGCGCACCGCCATCGACCGGCATGACGTAGGCGTTGGTCGAGCCGTCGTAATTTCCGGTGAAGGCGATCCACTTGCCGTCGGGTGAGAATTTTGCCCAGGTTTCTGCGCCGGGGGAGTTCGTGATGCGGCTTGCGACTCCGCCGCCGATATCGACGCTCCAGATATCGCCCTGATAGGTAAAAATAATTTTGTTGTTATGAACGTCGGGTGTTTGCATGAAGCGTGCTTCTTTCAATGCGAACATCGGAGTTACACAGAGAAGCAGCAGGAGAGTAAACGAGGTGAATGTGAGAGATTTCATTGGTTCTTCTTTCGGATGGTCTGACAAGACAACGAAATTTGCACTAATGTAGGGGAAAATGGGGTAGAAGTCAACTTTTGTGCGAGTGCAGTCGGGTCTTACGACCCGACTGAAAGGTGTGCGGGAAGCTCGCTTTCGCTCAGCCTATGTTAGCTGCATGCACTACTTTTACTCGCATGTTTATCCATTTGAAATGTCATTCAGGATTATTGGCATTATTTGAGCATACCGTTGAATGTTTGAGGGCGTATGTCTGGTTGTAGAAACTAAAAATGCTCCCATTGTCAATCTTGGATTTGCCCCATAAATTTTTCTAAGTTCTACGTTAAATGATTGTGCGGTTGATTTGTTTCGGTGAGCAATGTGATTTCTAACCACTCTCATTTCGTTAATAATATTGCTGTGGTTTTGTATGTTTGTATAAAATTTATCAGTTGTGTCAAGAACATGCTCTATTCCATCTTTAATGTAGTTTGCTTTTGTCCACTTTAGAAACCGAAAAGGCCTACCGCCCCTGTTGAGTGAAAGCATTTTTGTATAGGCATCATTGATGCTTCTACATGGACTATGAACCACTGGATTGTTGCCATTACGATAGGTTGCACCGCAGGCTAATTTTAAAGCAATTTCTGAAGCAGCAGTTTCAAAAATCGCAAAAAGCCTGAGCATTACCACTTCACCAATCATATATTGATATTTCGCTTCAAGAGATGAAATATCATTTATGTAATTTGTTAGGATAGTGAGGTCGTTAATGCTTCTATTGTAAGATGTAGTTACACTAACCGATGGCACTATTCAATATAATTTTTTATGTATTTGACGCGAATTTTTCTATTGTCCCCGCTTTGCGTTGTGGCACTGCAAGCGTTATAAAAATTTATGTCTTCCTCTGGTCTGCTTGCAAGCGGTTTATCACTATTAAATCTTTCATCAACTTCAATTAGCCCATTTTCAATTTTTTGGTTGTTATGCTTTTTCATTGAATCAAGAACTAACATTAGCGAGAAGAAGATTGGAGGCCTATTAAATATGGTTTGTCTGATTGTTTGTGGTTCTAAAGTTATCAGCGTATTAAATATTTTCTCAAATCTTTCATGAATTTGTTCTGCTTTTGGAAAATCATTATCAAAATTTCTATAAAAATTATTCAACTTTGTCGCACTATAAGTTGATACTCCTTCAATCATATTGATAACAACATCTGAAACGAATTGGACTTCCGTCATTCTAGCTATGTCGTTGCCTGTAAATATTTTATACTCTTTCCAAAATTCTGTTCTTAAAACAGATTCGTTAACACAGAACTGCTTAAATTCTCCGCTGTATTGTGCGTTTCTTTTCTCCTGTGCGTTTAAGGTTTTAGCAACAGAATTAATTCTTGCAAAAATGTCAATCACATCAGCATCTGTTGCACCGAGTAAATAACCCACAGGGATTGCAGTTAAAAGAAAAGATTGCTTTTGTGTTTTTGTTAACTGAGAGTATTTTATAAGTTTTGGGTAATCGGGATGACGAGCGGAAAATTCATTGCTGTAGAAACTAATTATAGCGCGACTCCTTTGTTGTCCATCAACAACTTCTTTGATACTTTTCCCTTTCTCCAGGTCCAAAGAGTGACGAATGTAAAGTGCAGGAATTGGCTTCTTCTCAAAAAGTGTGTTGATCAAATAGGACTTTTGACCGTTTGTCCAAACAGAACGTCTCTGATACCAAGGGGTCGTATTTAGTTCTCCTTTAGTATGCAGGTTTAAAATGTCCTGTATAATTAATGATTGATAATCTACTCTTTCCATATTATTTATTTTAAATTAGTGTAATTTAAGTTTTTTGTTCTGTCTGTTGATGTTAACAATATCGATCAATCGAAGCGATAATCATTGCAACTAACATTGTGTGGGAAGTATCCCGCCTCTGACTAGATAAACTGTCTTATTTTCTTTGATTATACGGAAAATATTTGGGACAGTCAATCGGCGGATCTCCCTCCGTCATCCCGACATGCTTTTGGTCGGGATATGAACTCAGCAGGCTTAGTATAGATGCTGAATAGGAGCGTTTCAGCAAGACGGGTTGCTTGCTACTTTTTCAACGAAAAGCTAAACGTAGTACCTTTGCCGACTTCACTTTGCACTTCAACTTTGCTGCCGTGCGCTTCAACGATATGCTTCACGATTGCGAGTCCGAGTCCGGTGCCGCCTGCTTCACGCGAGCGTTCTTTATCGACACGGTAAAAGCGCTCGAAGATTCTCGGTAAATGTTCGTCCGAAATTCCCACGCCGGTGTCTTTCACGCTCACCTGAACGCCGCCATTGTTGTGCGAGGCGGAAAGCGTCACACTGCCGTTCGGCTTATTATACTTTATCGCGTTGTCGATGAGATTTTCCAGTACCTGCTTCAATCGTTCCTTGTCGCCGAAGACCTCGATGTGCTCCACCGGTTCCAGCACCAGCGAAATGTTGCGCTGTTTGGCATTCGGCATTAATTCCGAAAGCATTAACTGGAGAAATTCATCGATGGCAAAATAGCGGAAGCTCAGTTTCATGTCGCCTGATTCGATGCGCGATATCTCGATCAAATCGCCGAGGAGCGTGTTGAGGCGTTGCGTGTTGTGGAGTGCGCGCTCGAGGAATTGCCGGTTCACTTCTTTGTCGTCCACAGCACCGTTTAAAAGAGTTTCCAGCATTCCCTGGATGGAAAAAATTGGCGTGCGCAGTTCATGCGAAACGTTGCCGAGGAATTCGCTCCGGACGCGTTCGAGTTTTTTCAATTTCGTGATGTCGTCGTTCAGCCGGTCGATCATGCTGTTCAACGTTTCGGCAAGTTTGCCAAGTTCATCGCGTGAGATGACGGGAATTCGTTTTTCATAATTGCCCGCGCGGATTTCCGCCGCAATCTGATCGATGCGCTGAACCGGTGTGGCGAGTTTCCGTGAGACAACGATACTGCTGATGATGACAATTAATAGCACGATGGAACTGGCAATAATAATTTTCGATCGGATAGCAGCCATCAGTTCATTGACTTGCGTGAGCGGAATTCCCAAACGCAAAAATGCAGTTTCGTGCAGACTGCTTTCCGGCGGAAAGGGTGAAGTGAGTTTTTTCGCGAAATAGAACATGTCGTAATTGAGCGTTGCGCTCTTGCGAAGGTTTGTTCCGGTTCCCGATGTGAGCGCTTCCTGCACTTCGGGACGCTGGAGATGATTTTCGAGACGCGAAAGCTCTTCCCTTTTCAGTTCCGATTCGAAAATAACCGTTCCGTGTTCATCGATAAGAGTCACACGGACTCCGGCCGAATGTGCAAACTCCTGAATCACGGAATACGCCGAAGAATCGTTCGTATGGATGGTGCGAATCAGGAATTCTACTTCATTTGACTGCGTTTTCAATTCATCCAGAACACGCTCACGAAAATAATTATCGAGCGTGATGGTTGAAAACACTCCCGCAATGATGATCACTGCGAGTGAAAGCGACAGCAGGACGATTGCGAGTTTTGTTTGTATGCGCATGATGATGATGGATTGTACTAATATTGCGGTCGAAAATCAACGAAAATAATTTTTTTGGTGTGAGTTTACAGTTATGCTTTGGTCATAGGTGTGGTATTCCGTTAAAAGAGACCTGCCGGGACGAAAAAATCTTTACGTTTAGTTTCTGGAACAGTCTTCGACTTCGCTCAGACTGACGTCGGGTTTTTTAGGGAAAAGTGCCCGTCACACTGAGCATAGTCTCCCGAAAGTCCCAAAGGGATCCCGTTGGGAGATGCCTTTGGCAGAAGTGTGTACAGAGCCAATCAAAAACGGCAATGTTACCGAATTATTAAGAAATTGTAAATATCAATTTGAATTCGTACATTCTGTCGCTTAAACCGTCATTTTTAAAATCCAAGGAGAACCTCGATGCGACTTGATCATTTGATACAGATTCTTCTTCCGCATGATGAAAAATTCTATACATTCTTTGAAGAATCCGCACAAAATCTGGTGAATGCGGCAACGATCTTACCCGATCTTCTCCGTGCAAAAGATATCGACCGTGATTTGGTCTTGAATAAAATCCACGACCTCGAGCATGGCGGCGACAGCGTCACCCATAAAATCTACGGGGAGCTAAACTCGACATTCGTTACGCCGTTTGACCGCGAAGATATTCATCTTCTCGCTTCCGCTCTGGACGATATCATGGATTATATCGACGGGTGTGCTTCACGGTTTGTCCTGTATAAAATTCGTGAGGGTCCTCCAACAATGCTGAAGCTTGTGGAAATAATGCAGAAACAAGTTCTCGAGTTGCGCCGCGGCGTTTCGATGCTTCGGGATTTCCGTGATGCTGCGCCGCTTCAAAAAGTTCTCGAAACGGTGAATGAGTATGAAAACGACGCCGATACGGTGTTCGAACATGCGATTGCGGAATTATTCGAGCGCGAGAAAGACGCGATTCAAATCATGAAACTGAAAGAAATCTATGTGATGCTGGAGACGGCAACCGATAAATGCGAGGATGCTGCGAATGTTATGGAATCACTTCTGATCAAACACGGCTAAGATCGCATCATGGTTGCTCTGGTCATCATCGTTATCTTCATCGCGCTGATCTTTGATTTCCTGAATGGATTTCATGATTCGGCAAATTCCATTGCGACAGTCGTCTCTACACGCGTTCTTACGCCGCGCAAAGCGGTGATGTGGGCGGCATTTTTTAATTTGGTTGCTGCGTTTCTCTTCGATGTCCACGTTGCAAAAACGCTCGGGCAGGGACTCGTCGATCTTCATGCCGTCACGGAATATGTCATCATGTGCGGGTTGCTCGGCGCGATTGCGTGGAATATCATCACGTGGTATTTCGGTCTGCCGACAAGTTCGTCGCACGCGTTGATGGGCGGCTATGCCGGCGCGGCGATTGCGAAAGCGGGCGTCGGCGCCATTTTATTTTCCGGGTGGACGAAAACGATCATTTTCATTTTTGTTGCGCCTCTGATGGGCCTGGTGATGGGATTCGGTTTTATGGTTATCGTGATGTGGATGTTTCATGATCGCTCGTCGGCAAAAGTGAACGGGATGTTCCGGAAGTTACAGCTTCTCTCCGCCGCACTGTATAGTTTGGGACATGGAACGAACGACGCGCAAAAGACGATGGGTGTGATTACCGGATTATTGGTAACTGCCGGAGTATTGCATTCATTTGAAGTACCGTATTATGTGATACTGATGTCGCACGCGGCAATTGCGCTCGGAACATTGTTCGGCGGTTGGAGAATTGTCAAAACGATGGGGCAGAAAATTACAAAGCTTAAACCTTCCGGCGGATTTTGTGCAGAAACAGCGGGCGGTGTAACGTTGCTGGTGACTGCGTGGGCGGGAATACCGGTCAGCACGACGCATACGATCACCGGTGCGATTATGGGTGTCGGTGCGACGAAACGATTGTCCGGAGTGCGGTGGGGAGTCGCGGGCAATATTATTCTTGCCTGGTTACTGACGATCCCTGCTTCGGCTCTTGTGGGCGCTATCTGCTACCGCATCGCCGCATTTTTCCTCTAACGAATTACTTTTCCTGAAAGCGGTAACCGATTCCTTTAATCGTCTCGATGTAATCGGCATGCTTGCCGAGTTTCTCGCGGATTTTCCGGATGTGCACATCGACCGTCCGGTCGACGACGCGAACATCCGATCCCCAAATCGTATTTAACAACGTTTCGCGGTTCACGACCTGATCGGGATGGGTTGCGAGATAGGTGAGGACTTCAAATTCTTTTTTCGGGAAGAAAATTTCTTTGCCGCCGACTCTCACGCGATGCTGCGAACGGGAAATTTCAATCTCACCGACCATTACGGATTGATGCGTTGCCGGAACCGGTTCTCGTTGTTCATGTTTTCGCAACACATTTTTAATGCGTGCGATCAATTTCGGAATACTGATCGGTTTGATGATGTAATCGTCGGCGCCGAGTTCGAGCCCTAACACTTCATCGATATCCGTTCCTTTGGCGGTCAGAAACACAACGGGAATGGAAGCGGTCTTCGGATGCTTCTTTAATTCTTTCAGAACTTCCCATCCATCCAATTCCGGCATCATCACATCCAGCAAAATAATATGCGGCTGGTGGCGGGCTTGTTCGAGCGCATGTTTGCCGTTGCGTGCCGCGAGAACCTGGTAACCTTCTTTTTGCAAATTATATTTGATGAGGTCGATGATATCCTGCTCATCATCGACAACGAGAATCGTTTTCGAATTCATAATGAACTAATGTTTGGCAAATTCTTGTTGCTGAAGCTTTTCAAGACGATGTCCGACCAGCTCGTGCAAATGGCTCCAACGGCTCGTTTCTTCTTTGTAATATGCCAATGTGGAATCAACATCCGCAGCCCGGACATGATAATTTTGATACAACGAATCGATCTGCCGGCTGTATGTTAAAGAATCCGTCGATAGGAGTTTGGCTTGATTTTGAAGAATGAGCTTGTCGGCATACAGTGGTACCATTGTTTCTTCCGGAATGACGGGAGTTTTCGCTCGTTCTTTCGAACAGTTCATTCCGATCAGAAGAATTGATACAAGAAAAAGATATTTCATGAATTGCATGCACGTAAAAGTACATAGAAGTAGGACGATTTCCAAAATAAATTCATTAAGAAATTGTTAAATCTGGCTCAAAAAACAGTATTTTAGAAAAATAATGAATTTTAAAGTAACTTTTATTCTGCGTTGCCGTAAAAATTGGAGTACTATGGATGATGTGGATTAGACTCATTCAAGGTCAATGAGCCCGTTGTATTGAGAAATGCAACGGGTTTTTTATTTTTTTATTCTGAATTGAAGAAACCTGGTTATGGAGCGGAGAGTGGAGTTTGATGCCTTGACTTTCAGCGTCAATCTTCGTATTATTACTCGCCAACTATTTCATTTTTGCTCCCTTTTTATCAATCCTTAGGAGATTTATGGCTACAACATCAGAATTTAAACCGGGTTTGACTATTCGGATGGACGGAGAATTGTGGACGGTGGTTGAATTTCAACATGTGAATCCGGGAAATTGGCGTGCATTTGTTCGTGCAAAACTTAAGAGTTTAAAATCGGGCAAAGTCATCGAAACGAGGTTCCGTGCCGGCGAAGCGATCGACCCGGTCAGGATCGAAACGAAAGAATTTCAGTATCTTTATCACGACGGTTCCGGTTATGTGTTTATGGATAAAGAAACATACGACCAGATCAGCGTCGAGGAAAAGGTGGTTGGCGACGGTGCGCAATTTCTGAAAGAAACCGAAACGGTTGACATCGCTTTTAACGGAAACGAGATTGTCACGATCGAGATCCCGATAACTGTTGCGCTCAAAGTTGTGGAAACGGTTCCCGGAGTCCGTGGCGACACGGCGACCGGCGCACAAAAGCCTGCCAAGGTGGAAACCGGTGCATCCGTCAACGTGCCGTTGTTTATCAATGAAGGTGATATGATTAAAGTCGATACGCGCACCGGCAATTACGTTGAGCGCGTAAAGGCGGCGTAATTGTCAGTCGTTATTGATACAACATTCGGCGTCATTCCGTTGAATCCTGCTATGTCCCACTCACTGGAGAAATCATGGACTTAACGTATCTTAAAAAAATCATACGGATAGTTGAGAACAGCGGTATCGATGAGATTGAGGTGGAAGAAGAAGGATTACGTGTCCGCGTTGCAAAAAATTCTCAAGGGCATGTTGTTCCGGTAGCCGGTGTTCCGCAACCGGTTGTTGCACAATCGGCAGTTCCGGCAGGCTCTCCCGCACCTGTTGCGGCAAAGAGTGAAGGTCCGGAAACCAAATACCACGAGATCAAATCTCCCATTGTCGGCACATTCTATCGCGCTCCCGCTCCCGACGCCGATCCGTACGTGGAAGTCGGGCAAACGATTCAACCGAAGACCGTTCTCTGTCTCATCGAAGCGATGAAGCTGATGAACGAAATCGAATCGGATGTCGCCGGCAAAATCGTCAAGATCCTTGTCGAAAACGGAAAACCGGTAGAGTACAATCAGACACTCTTCCTCATCGAGCCCTCATAAATGATCGCCGATCAGGTTCGTTCTTTCCACAACATCTCATAACAACTCATTACTTGCTGTGTTCAACAAAGTACTCATTGCGAATCGTGGAGAAATTGCACTGCGTATCATTCGCGTCTGCCGGGATCTCGGCATAAAATCGGTTGCGGTGTACTCCGAAGCCGATCGCGATTCGTTGCATGTGAAGTTTGCCGACGAAGCGGTGTGTATCGGTCCTGCGCCGAGTAAAGAAAGTTATCTCCATATTCCGCGGCTTATATCCGCGGCGGAGATTACCAATGCGGATGCCATTCATCCGGGATACGGATTCCTCGCAGAGAATGCGCAGTTCGCGGAGATTTGCGGTTCTCAGGGATTGAAATTTATCGGCCCGTCGCCGGAAGCTATTACAGAGATGGGCGACAAGGCGTTGGCAAAAGACACGATGAAAAAAGCGGGTGTGCCGGTCGTACCGGGCAGTGACGGGGTTGTTAAAGACCCGAAAGAAGGATTGGAAATCGCGAATGTTATCGGGTTTCCGGTGATGATCAAAGCTTCTGCCGGCGGCGGCGGAAAAGGAATGCGGATCGTTCGTGATGCCTCTGAATTCGACAAGATGTTTCAGATGGCGAGTAATGAAGCAGGTTCGGCATTCAATAATTCGGATGTGTATATTGAAAAATTTGTGGATGAACCGAGACATATTGAAATTCAGGTCTTCGGCGATCAGCATGGCAATGTCGTGCATTTGAATGAACGTGACTGCACCGTCCAGCGGCGGCATCAAAAACTGATTGAGGAATCTCCATCGCCGTTTGTCGACGCGATTATGCGGGAAAAAATGGGCGCAGCGGCAGTCAAAGGTGCAAAAGGCGTGAAGTATGAAGGCGCCGGTACGATCGAATTCATCGTCGATAAAGACAAGAATTTTTATTTCATGGAGATGAATACGCGTATTCAGGTGGAGCATCCGGTAACGGAAGAGGTGACCGGTCTCGATCTTATTCGTCTTCAGTTACAGGTTGCTGCCGGTGAACGCATCCGGAAAAAAGAATTCAAATCGAAGGGTCACGCGATCGAATGCCGCATCAACGCCGAAGATCCGGAACACGATTTCCGTCCGTCACCCGGCGAGATCAAAAGTTTCCATTTGCCCGGCGGGTACGGCGTCCGGTGCGATACGCATTGTTATGCCGGTTACCGCATTCCGCCGTTTTACGATTCACTCATGGCGAAATTGATCGTGTTCGCCCCGACGCGGGACGAAGCGCTGAATAAAATGTCAAGCGCACTCGAAGAATTTACTGTGGAAGGCGTGCATACGACAATTCCGTTTCACCGGCGAGTGATGCGCAACCCGGTTTTCCGGAGCGGTATGTACGATACGAGTTTTATTGAAAAGCATCATGACAGAGATTAATTCATTATTACGAAAGCAACCATTATGACATTTCCTGAAAACATCAAATACACAAAAGAGCACGAATGGGTGCGGATCGAAGGAACCACCGGTATTGTCGGCATCACCGATTACGCCCAGGGCGAGCTCGGCGATATTGTCTTCGTCGAACTTCCGGCAAAGGGAAAGCAAGTGAAGCAGGGTGAGACATTCGGTTCGATTGAGGCGGTGAAAGCCGTTTCCGATTTGTTCGCACCGGTTTCGGGTGAAGTGATCGAAATAAATCCGGCACTTCAAAAAACACCGGAAATAGTCAACAAGGAACCGTACGCGGGAGGATGGATGGTAAAAATCAAAATTACCAATCAATCCGAAGTTGCCAATTTGCTCGATGCAAAAAAGTACCGCGAATTTGTCGGCGCCTGATCGGGCAGTATGTTCTGAAATTTTTTTTTGTAAAGAATTGTAACAAACGCAGAAGGTCGCATGCCCATAGAAACGACGTCGGCTGAAAAATTTTCACGCCGGCATATCGGTCCCGATGAAAATGAAATCCGGCAGATGCTGGAAGCCGTCGGCGCTCGAACTCTTGATGAATTCATTCAATCCGTCATTCCTCCTCAAATTCGTGCTCAACAACCGCTTCGTCTCGATTCTCCACTTAGTGAATACGATGCGCTGACCGTTCTCCAATCGATAGCAGCAAAAAATCGTTTGTACCGTTCACTGATCGGAATGGGATATTACGGCACGATTACACCGCCCGTGATTCAGCGGAATATTCTTGAGAACCCAGGATGGTACACGCAATACACGCCATACCAGGCAGAAATCGCGCAGGGTCGTTTGGAAGCGCTTCTCAATTTTCAAACGATGGTGATTGATCTGACTGGATTGGAAATTGCCAACGCATCGTTACTCGATGAGGCGACTGCTGCTGCGGAAGCGATGACGATGTTTTTCGGTATCAAAGATCATCCGGCAAACGGCATTTTCTTTGTTTCGGCTGAATGTCACCCGCAGACAATCGCCGTGATTCAGACGCGTGCGAAGCCACTCGGTATTCGCGTCGTTGTCGGCGACCACAGGACGTTTACGTTTACCGGTGAAGTCTTCGGAGCGATCGTACAATATCCGGCATGCGACGGAGCTATTTACGACTACCGTTCATTCTGTAATAATGCTCACGCGGCAGGAGCGCTGGTTGTCGTTGCCACTGATTTGCTCAGTCTGACATTGCTTATACCTCCCGGAGAATTCGGCGCCGATGCTGCTGTCGGAAATTCTCAGCGATTCGGTGTTCCGATGGGGTACGGTGGACCGCATGCTGCATTTTTCGCAACAAAAGACGCTTACAAGCGCCACCTTGCCGGAAGAATTATCGGTGTCTCCATCGATTCGCGGGGAAAGCCGGCGCTTCGCATGGCGCTTCAAACTCGCGAACAGCATATCCGCCGCGAGAAAGCGACATCTAATATCTGCACCGCTCAGGTTTTGCTTGCCATTATGGCGGGTATGTACGCCGTGTACCACGGTCCTCGCGGTTTAAAGTCAATTGCAGAACGCATCCACAATCTTACTAAAATTTTAGCAACGGGAATACGACAACTCGGTTATACAATTGTGCATGATGATTTTTTTGATACGCTCCACATTCAATGTGATGCCGTGGCGAAACAATACCTGGAATCCACTCTTCAATCGAAAATGATCAATGCGCGATGGTTCGGTGATGCTTCAGTCGGTATTTCGCTCGATGAAATTTCGACGATCGACGAAGTAGGTCTGTTGCTGGAATTGTTTGCGCACAATAAACCGCATGCTGTTTCCGCTTCGAAAATTGCTTCAACGCTGTCACCCGGTTATCACGGTGCGTCGAAACGCATGTCATCATATTTGACGCATCCGGTTTTTCACACGCATCATTCCGAAACGGAAATGCTTCGATACATTCGTTCATTGGAAGAAAAAGATTTATCGTTGACGATGAGCATGATTCCGCTCGGTTCCTGCACAATGAAACTGAATGCGACCACCGAATTATTTCCGATCACGTGGAAAGAATTCAATTCCCTGCATCCGTTCGCTCCGGTCGAACAGGCGGAAGGATATCATGAATTATTCCGGCAACTTGAAGGAATGCTCAAAGAGATCACCGGATTCTCGGCGATTTCGCTGCAACCGAATTCCGGCGCGCAGGGAGAATACACGGGACTTCTCGTTATCCGGGCCTATCATGAATCACGCGGGCAATTGCATCGCAATGTCTGCTTGATTCCGTCATCGGCACACGGCACAAATCCCGCAAGTGCGGTCATGGCAGGAATGCATGTCGTTATCGTTGCCTCCAATGCCGACGGTACTATCAACATCGGCGATCTTGAGGTGAAGGCAAAAGAACATGCCGGCAATCTTGCCGCTCTGATGGTGACATATCCTTCGACGCACGGAGTATTTGAAGAAGGCATAAAAGATATTTGCCGGATTGTGCATCAGTATGGCGGACAGGTATATATGGACGGCGCAAATTTGAACGCGCAGGTCGGGCTAAGCAAGCCCGCGGAACTTGGTGCAGACGTATGTCATATCAATCTTCATAAAACGTTTTGTATTCCGCATGGCGGCGGCGGTCCGGGAATGGGTCCTATCGGTGTGGCAAACCATTTAACGAATTTTTTGCCCGGGCATCCCGTTGTGACGATGGAAAAAACGAAAGGTACCGGACCGGTTTCTGCGGCGCCGTGGGGCAGCGCCGGCATTTTAATGATTTCGTGGACATATATCGCAATGATGGGGGCTGAAGGTCTGACCGAGGCAACGAAAATCGCGATTTTGAATGCCAATTATATGGCAGCGCGGTTATCCAAATATTATCCGATTGTTTTTCGGGGAATGAACGATCGCGTTGCGCACGAATTTATCATCGATCTGCGACCGATGAAAACCAATGCCGGTATTGAAGTCGAAGATGTTGCAAAACGGCTGATGGATTACGGATTTCATGCGCCCACGACATCGTTTCCTGTTCCCGGTACCTTGATGATCGAACCGACCGAAAGCGAAACGAAAGAAGAACTTGACCGTTACTGCGATGCGTTGATTGCCATCCGCGCGGAAGTCGATGAGATCGAGCGCGGTGTGATGCCGAAAGAAAATAACGTTCTTAAGAATGCACCTCATACAGCCGATATGGTCGTCAGCGACGATTGGCATTATCCGTATTCACGCGAGAAAGCTGCGTATCCCAATGCATGGACACGCACGAGAAAATTCTGGACGTCGGTCGGACGCATCAATAGCGTCTACGGAGACCGGAATCTTATCTGTTCGTGCCTGCCGATCGAAGCATACGCTGACGAAAAAGCAAAAACGTGATTGGTTGAACGTTTTCACGCAGGATTGGATTTTCTTCGGTCACATGATCGCGTTATCTTCGATATTGCCATTTCTGAAATTCCATTTCCTCAATCTGCACACCTATAATTTTTCGTGAATTTCCTATGACGATGAAGACTCGCATAGCCGTCATGGTAATCACCGTCCTCTTCCTGTCGGGAAATTCATCTTCCCTTGCGCAAGGATGGCAATCGCAGGCCGGCGGGTCATCGGAAACCTTCAACGATGTTTTCTTTTCTGATCTCAATACGGGAACTGCCGTCGGCACGAGCGGGATTATTTTACGAACGACGAATGGAGGCGCTTCCTGGAAACCGAACGTCAGTGGTACGTCCTCAGCACTCTTCGCCGTGTATTTCATCAATGCAACGGCGGGTTATGCCGTTGGCGCGAACAGCATTATTATCAAAACGACCGATGGCGGTGGAACATGGAATGCTATTAATCCGTTCTCATCGGGAACGCTCTATGGTGTTTATTTTTCCGATGCCAACACCGGAACGGTTGTCGGCGATAACGGTCTTATCCTCCGCACGACGGATGGCGGAGGAACATGGACACAACAGCAAAGCGGTGTGGGGATTTCACTCAGAGGGGTTTTCTTTTCCGATGCCAATAAAGGTGTCATCGTTGGACTGGGAAATATTCTTCGGACCACGAACGGGGGAACGGTTTGGATCTCCAAGCCGTCAAATAATTTAAATCGGGTCTCATTTGCCGACGCGAACAACGGGTTTGCCGTCGGATATAATGATAAAATTCTGAGGACAACCGACGGCGGACAATCATGGGCATCACAATCCTTTATCGATGGAATAAATTTTACGGCTGTTGCATGCCCGACTCCATCCACGGCTATTGCCGTTGGCTTTCAAGTAACCGGTGGTATCGATAGTGCCATCGTCATACAGACAACCAATGGAGGAAAAAATTGGTTTGAAGAATCGATCAATGCCGGTATTCCTCTCTTCGGTGTTTCTTTTCCGGATACGAATACCGGTTTTGTTGTCGGCGGAGAAAGAAGCATTTACAAAACAACCGATGGCGGAGGTTTATTTAAAGTTCCTCTGCTTTCTCCTGCGGACGGTTATCCGTATCAACTCAACGACATGCCGTTGCGATGGCATGCGATTCCGGGAGCCCTTTCGTATCAGATTCGCGTAAGTGAAGATCCTCTGTTTCCGCCACCATTTATTATTATTGATCAAGCCATTGCTGATACATTGACATTGTTTTCCCAGATGGTGAGTGGCACCACGTATTATTGGGATGTGCAGGTGCATGCGGCCGACGGAGATGGTCCGTGGTCAAGACCGAGAAGTTTTACGGCAACAGACTACGCAGAGCATACGATTCAAGACATTCAGCAAGTTCCTTCGTCCTGGTTGAGGATTGCCGATTCCATTCAGTATACAAATCCATTTGATTGGGGACTTCAAACCACAACGTACATGACCGATTTAGTAAAATCGGAAGCTGTTTGCGTGGTTCCGTTGAATATTCTCTATGACCGGTTTGATGGCGCTCCGGTGATGCTCTTCAGCGATGCAGGATCGTATACAAATCCGTGGCACGCCGTCATCATCAAACCGTTATCTTCTCCGGCGTTCAATGAATTCTTTAAAATCAGGACCGGTCAAAAAGTTCTTTTCAGCGGAAGCCCTACCGAGGAGCCTCCCGGCAATATGAATTCGAAGACAATCTATCTGCCGAACGATTACATCCTTGAAGATTCCCTGCAGCCGGTTCCGAGTTATGTCGATAAAAAAATTTCCGATTTCCATACCGGGAGTTATGCAAACGGAAAAACTCAATTCAGTACCGGAGAGCCGTATGAAAGTTCTCTCGTGGAATTTCATAATCTTATGGTCTATTCGTATGTGAATCCTTCTGCCGGTACGGTGAATCTTGCGGATGGATTCGGCAATACTATACCGACCTCCGATATGTCGATATGGTTTACACTGCGGAGTAATAAATCACCGGCATCGACATTCACTCTTCCACCGCTCGGTGCCTATATCGATACGATACGGGGGTTGATGACGACCGAACCGGATGATTCCGGAAGGTACGTTTATAAAATCGCCCCGATATTTCCGGGCGATATCGTGTACGGAGCTCCGAAGTTTGGTACGATCCGGGGACGGGTCGTGGATGATTTTAATCGGGACAGTACGTTTCTGCATGCTGAACCGGGAGTTGCCAATTGGCCCGTGTCCATTTCCGGTAAAATTCAGGGAACGGTGTACACGGATTCGTCCGGTGAATTTTCCATCACCAATCTTGATTCCGGCACGTATATTCTCAGCCAGGGATCGCGGGCAAACTGGACCCCGACATATCCGCCACAGGGTTCGTATACCATCAACCTCGGGTTCAATGATACGAGCGGCGGGAATATATTCGGCAATTATTTCCCGTGGAATGTTATCAGCGGAAGAGTATTTCACGACGTGAATGAGAACGGCGTCCAGGACAGCGCCGAGCCCGGTTTAAATCATTGGCTTGTGCGGTGTATTGGGAATTTTTCCGATTCCGCGTGGACGGATTCTGCCGGACGGTATAGTTTTAAACGCGTTGATGCAGGAACCACAACCGTCGGTCTTGCTTTGAAACCGATGTGGGAACAGATTGTTCCGCGATCGGCGAGCGGCTATTCACTGGACATTCAATCGTACGGTATCATCGACTCGAATCTTTTTTTCAGTGTGCTTCCGGTTCCTCAACGGGTGAAGATTCAACTCACCGTCCATGACAGCACGGGAATCGATCGCCGTGATGTGTGGTGGGGAGAACGCCCCGGCGCGCAGTACGGGATTTGGGGGATCGATTCTCAGGCAACATTTATCGATTTTTCCGAAGGAGAATTTGAAGTGCCCCCGCCGACTCCTGGATTATTCGATGCACGTTTCGTCGATCCGCATAATTCTTTATTGAAATTCGGTTACGGATCGTGGACGGACATGCGGGGATATTTTTCTTCCTCACAAATCGACACATTCAAATTGACGTTCAGTCCGGGATATTTTTTCGGCGGAGATTATCCGATGACGATCATTTGGCCGAAACAACTGATCAATTCTTCCTTTACCAATTCGGTAGTCATGATGGATTCGCTCGGCGGTGCAGTCGATATGAAGTTGCTCGACAGCATCGTTATCACGAATCCTGCAATTCGATTCATGACGATTATTGCATCGGGTCCGGTACTGCCCGCTCCAAGCGGCGTGATTGTCCCGAAAACATTGCCGTTATCATTTGTCCTCGAACAAAATTTTCCCAATCCATTCAATCCTGTTACGACTATTCAATATGCAATACCGAAAGCCGAACATGTCGTCTTGAAAATTTATGATGTCCTGGGAAGGGAAGTCATCACGCTTATCAATCAATACCAGCCGCCGGGAAATAAAAGCGTTACGTGGAATGCCGGCAATGTGGCGAGCGGAATTTATTTTTATCGGCTTGTTGCAGGAAATTTTGTTGCGGTCAAAAAAATGGCAGTCGTGAGATGATTCTTCATAAAAATTTTTGTATTGTTCATCAACGATAACTTTTACGGAAAATATGATGCAGCATTCAGAAATGGTTCTGGTCCTTGATTTCGGTTCGCAATATTCCCAATTGATTGCCCGGAAGGTGCGGGAACTGGGAGTCTATTCCGAACTTCATGCGTTTGATTATCCCGTCGAGAAAATCCGAACACTCAATCCCAAGGGAATCATTCTTTCCGGAGGTCCTTCGAGCGTGTACGAACCGGGCGCTCCGCACTCATCGCCGGAATTATTTTCTCTCGATATTCCCATTCTTGGCATCTGTTACGGTTTGCAAATGATGGCCTATCAGCTCGGCGGGCGTGTGGATACTTCGGCAAAACATGAATACGGTTACGCGGAGGTGATCATCGATGACGCCACGGATCTATTTTCCGGATTGAAGGGAACCGATTCGTCTACCGTGGTATGGATGAGTCACGGCGATGCGTTGACGAAACTGCCGGAAGGATTTGACCGTATCGGTCATTCTTCTCATTCACCGATCTGTGCTATCCGGAACGCGAAGAAAAAGATTTTTGGAGTGCAATTTCATCCGGAAGTTGCCCATACAGCCGAAGGGCAGAAGGTTCTCCATAATTTTGTATTTGGCGTTTGCGGTGCGAAGGGCGGATGGAATGCCGGGTCGTTTATCGAAAAAGAAATCGAACAGATCCGGTCGACCGTCGGGAAAGGCAAGGTGATCTGTGCCTTGAGCGGCGGTGTCGACTCGTCTGTTCTTGCCGTCTTATTGCATCAGGCAATCGATGACCGGCTTTATTGCATTCACATCGATAACGGTTTGATGAGAAAGCGTGAAAGCGAACGTATCCTGAAATTATACCGGGATACGTATCATTTCAACCTCGATTATGTGGATGCTTCCGGATTGTTCCTGGAAAAACTCAACGGCGTCATCGATCCGGAACAGAAACGGAAAATCATCGGCGCCACGTTTATCGATGTCTTCGAACAGGAGGCAAAAAAAATCGGCGGCGTTGAATTTCTTGCCCAGGGAACATTGTATCCCGATGTGATCGAATCGGTTTCGTTCCGCGGTCCATCGCATACGATCAAAACCCATCATAATGTGGGCGGGCTTCCGGAAAAAATGAGTTTCAAATTGATCGAACCGTTCCGCGAGTTGTTCAAGGATGAAGTGAGAGCGGTCGGGAAAACGTTGGGACTTCCCGACGAGTATATCGTGCGGCATCCGTTTCCCGGACCCGGTCTTGCCGTCCGGATTCTGGGAGATGTTACGGCGGAAAAATTGCATGTTCTTCGCGAAGCCGATGAAATTTTTATTCAGGAGATCCGCCGGGCAGGATTATATGAACCGCTCTGGCAGGCGTTTTGCGTGTTACTGCCGGTACAGACCGTCGGTGTTATGGGAGATCAGCGAACCTACGAAAATGTGATTGCTCTTCGGGCGGTCAACAGCTCCGACGGCATGACTGCCGATTGGGCGCAGTTGCCATACGAACTTCTTGCACGGGTTTCGGGACGTATCGTAAATGAAGTGCGGGGAATCAACCGCGTCGTGTACGATATCAGTTCAAAACCGCCGTCAACGATCGAGTGGGAATAGAGAGAGAAGTTATTTTCCCTCTTTATCGAATGCCTGCCGTTTTCTGTTCCAGATGAGTGTGATGATTCCGGCTTTCGTCGGTTGATTCGTGACCGTTTCCGTATAGTTCGAAACGATTTTCGATATGTTCCCTGTTTTATCGAATTCAAGCCAGCGGGTTGCCGAATATTCTGCAATGGAATCAGTGCCGTTTTCCAGATGACCGGATTCTTTTCGGTAATCGAGAAGGGATGCAACCGGCGTGACGGAGTGATTGTCCAGTTTGTAATAATACCGGTATCGTTCTTCGAGGGTTCGTGATCCGTTACAACACGGGTTATCATTCGAAATCGAAGAAACAATACTGATGACTGGCATGTCTGCAATTTGGAGTGTGTCTTCCGATAGACCGATGCGGGATAACTCGGAACATTGAGTGCATTGTGCTGAAAACGGCAGCATGGAAAATGTTGAGGCAGTCCGTTCAATGGTCAGGAGTGCAAGCCGCTCATCATAATAATGATCCCCGAATCCTTGAGCGCTCGAATAGCAGGTGTATGCCAGAAAAATGTGAATCACGCTATCGGGCATCGTGTTCATATAGATTCCTCTCGGCAATAACGCGCTGGTGCCTTTTGCTTTTGGTCCCCAGAGATTCACCATTTCTTTACAACCTGTTTTGTAGGGACCCGGAAGAAGGTCCATGAGAATTTTTTCAATCGGCTGATCGAAGTCATCCGTTATATCGTCGACGGATAGGAAATACTTTCGTAAAGTAGCATGCCGCTTTCCGGTAATCTTTGTCGGAGGAACTTTGGTTTCGGGAAGATTTTGCCCTGCCGCCGTTTTTGTCTGAGACACAATCATGATGATACTGAGGAGGCAAACGAAAATTACGCGTGTATATTTTTTCATACCGGATTATTTTTTATGATGATTTGTCCTTGTGTATAATATAAAAAATAATTTGGAATGAAGGAAGGGGAAAATATTCTTGCAGTGATTGGAACTTATAGCAAACCAATGACTTTACCACATCTGAGTGTCTGCAACAAAAAACGACCTTACGAAGCGAACTCTTTAGAACGCTTTTATTTCGTAGGTATCAGTCGAATTTATTGCATCATGAAAGGTTGAAACTACAACAGTAGATCCGGAACCATCGAGCCTATTCAACGTATGACCGTTTTTGTCTAGCACGACCGCAACCTTGAGGAAACCGTCGCCTTCTGTCTTACTGAAGAGACCTGCAACATAACCGTTGTTCGCCGAAACGGATAATTCATAAGGTGTTTGAAACGTGCCGAACTGAGACTTAAGCGTTTTTTCCCCAAAAATATATGCGGCATTGAACTTTATTTCATTTTGAGAAGAAGAAGTAATCAGTAACCTTACATTGATATCGGTGGGAACGGTTTGGTGGTTGATAAAGCCCATCACCATAACAAGGAATAATGCAGTTCCCAATCCAAGGATGATGCTGTGTTTCATTGTGAACCTCCTTCTGAGATGGATGCAGCAAAGTCGACTCAAATATAACTGTTTGAGCCGGCTTTGTCAAATCAACAACTACCTTAACGATTTATACCTCCATGCATGTGGAATCAACGGATCGTTGAAATATTCATAGAAAAAAAAAGGACCTCCTTTGCAGAAGATCCTTTGGATTACAACCGGTAAAAAAATGGTTTTAAGAACAACCTGATGTTTCTCCGCAGTTGCGGCACTTATAGCAACTTCCGCTCCGGATCATAATGCTTCCGCATTGATGGCACGGCGGTGCATCTGCCTGCGACTGGAACACTTCATGTTCCTGTCGTTCCCGCGTCCGGGACGAGGCAATTTTCGATTCCGTCAATGCTCCGGCAACGGCAATCTCCACATTTTCTTCAATCGTCGCAGGTATTTCGTCTGCAGGAATGAATTTTTTCCCCAGCCACCGGAAAATATAATCGAGGATCGATTTCGCTATCGGAATATCTTTATTGCCGGTGAAACCGTTCGGCTCGAACCGCATGTGGGAGAATTTTTCTACCAGAACACGGAGAGGAACGCCGTATTGCAACGCCATCGAAACCGATGTTGCAAACGCATCCATCAATCCCGAGATGGTGGATCCCTCTTTCGACATCGTGATAAAGATTTCGCCCGGAATCCCGTCTTCATACAACCCAACGGTAATGTATCCCTCATGTCCGGCAATGGAAAATTTGTGCGTGATTGCCTGACGTTCGTCGGGAAGACGATTACGAACAGCGCGTTTCTTTGCTGTCGTTCCGATCTGGTCGAGACTGGTATTCAGCGGCTGTGTGCGTTTGCAGCCATCGCGATAAATGGCAATCGCTTTCAAACCCAAACGCCATGCTTCAATATAGGCATCGGCGATGTCCTGAGCAGTCGCTTCGGTCGGCATGTTGACGGTTTTGGAGATCGCACCGGAAATGTACGGCTGAACTGCCGACATCATTTTGATGTGTCCCATATAATGAATCGAACGTTCGCCTTTTGCCGGTTTGAATGCGCAATCGAAAATGGACAGATGTTCTTCCTTCAAATGCGGAGCGCCTTCGATAGTATCGTTTTTGTCGATGTAAGCCGTAATGTGTTCGATTTGCTCATCGATGTAGCCGAGTTTTTTGAGAGCGAGCGGGGCGGTCTGGTTGACGATTTTCAGCATTCCGCCGCCGACAAGTTTTTTATATTTTACCAGGGCGATATCGGGTTCGACGCCGGTCGTGTCGCAGTCCATCATAAATCCGATCGTTCCTGTCGGTGCGAGAACCGTCGCCTGTGAATTGCGGAAACCGTATTCACGCCCGATAGCATAGGCATCATCCCACACTTTTCGCGCTGCGGTAAGAAGATCGCCGGGAACATGCCGGTCTTCAATTTTATCCGCCGCGAGGCCGTGCATCTTCATGACCTTCAGCATCGGTTCGCGATTTTTTTCATATCCTTTGAACGGAGAAAGTTCTTTCGCGACAAAAGCCGATTGCTTGTATGCCTGTCCGCTCATCAATGCCGTGATTGCCGCGGCGTACGATCTGCCTTCTTCGCTGTCGTACGCAAGCCCGCGTGCCATCAGGAGAGCGCCGAGGTTGGCGTAGCCGAGTCCGAGCGGACGATAATCGAAACTGTTTTGTGTGATCTTCGGTGTCGGATAACTTGCGTTATCCACTTCAATTTCCTGTGCGGTGATTGTCACCGTCACGGCGTGACAGAATGATTCCGTGTCGAATTCTCCATCGTCGGTGCGGAACTTCATCAGATTCAATGAAGCGAGATTGCACGCAGTGTCGTCGAGGAACATGTATTCACTGCAAGGATTGGATGAATTGATCGGCGCCGTATTCGAACATGTGTGCCAGTTGTTTATGGTGGAATGGAATTGCATTCCCGGATCGCCGCAGATCCATGCCGCTTCAGCCATTTCTTTTATGACATCGCGAGCCCGAAGCGTATCCATCGTTTTTCCGTCGCGTACCGATTTTGTCGTCCATTCTTTATCATCGATAGCGGCCCGCATGAATGTGTCGGTGGCACGGACAGAATGATTCGCATTCTGGTAGAACACCGAATCGTATGCACCGCCCGGAACATTGAACCCGCCGTTATACCCGGCATCGATCAAAGCCCAAGCTTTTTTCTCTTCATCCGATTTGCATCGGATAAAATCCATAATATCGGGATGGTCGGTATTCAGGATGACCATCTTCGCGGCACGACGTGTCTTGCCGCCCGATTTGATCACGCCGGCAAATGCATCATAACCTTTCATGAATGAAACAGGTCCGGATGCCGTGCCGCCATGAGAAAGAGTTTCTTTCGAAGACCGGAGTGACGATAAATTCGATCCCGTGCCGGAACCCCATTTGAACAATCGTCCTTCGGTTCGCGCAAGTTCGAGAATCGATTCCATCGTATCTTCGACCGAATTAATGAAGCACGCGGAACATTGCGGTTTTTCTTCGATACCGACGTTGAACCAGACCGGACTGTTGAATGCCATGTACTGATTGACCAGCAGAAATGTCAGTTCCGAATAAAACGTGTCGGCATCTTCTTCGGTTGCAAAATAATTTCCCTTTTTTCCCCAATCGGTAATCGTGCGAGCGACACGATCGACCAATTGACGCACGCTCATTTCACGCTGCGGCGTGCCTATTTTTCCATGAAAATACTTTGAAACGACAACGTTGGTGGCTGTCATCGACCATGACTTCGGGACTTCAACATTTTTCTGTTCGAAAATTGTTTCTCCCTTTTCGTTGCTGATAATTGCCGTCCGGAACTCCCATTCAATCGTATCGAACGGATGAATGCCGGGTTTGGTATGATAACGCCGGAACGATAGTCCGCGTTTTTTGGAAACGGCATCAGGTCGGGTGGAAGCGGTGGATTGATCATCACGACCACCAAGAATAGCCATCTCAGGATTTGCCATTGGCGTGCTCTCCTTAAATAAAATGTATTAAAATTGGGAAACTCTGATTTGTCGAAAGAATACATATCCTTACGTTTCCGCCAAAACGTTCGGAAAAAGAAAAAATCTCAAATTGCCGTTTTACCTTGTCCAAAGGTTGCAACTTCTTGTCCAAATCCAACTACCTTATATTTTCTGTTGCTGTTTGGGTAGGAAATCTTGTTCTGTCGATCATTCCCCATTGGTGGAGCGACATTGGTTCAAAATATATGCACTTGCGGGTAAGAAGTCAAGTAAAAAATAATTAAAATTTTCAGAGCCAATAAGTATCAACACCATAAAATTTTTTTTCTCCCAACTTTCTGTTACATTCCATGTGGCTCAAGTGCCTCATTTTTCACGTTTTGCAAGAAATCTTCCCATGGATGTTTTTTGAGTGAAGGATGGGAAAATTGTTCAATAAATATTTTTTGGCATGCTAAAAAATCGTTTCGGATTTTTTCTTTTATTAATTGTATGATTCCGCAAGGTCAATTTTCAACCATCACGGAAATGTTCGATGACCTGACGGCAAGATTTCTCCACGATCACCGTCCGGTATTGATGTATAAATCCGAAGGGAAGTACAAGAAAATTTCTTATGCCTTGTTGCGGAAATCGGTGGATGATTTTGCGCAGGGGCTTGCCGCTCTCGGCGTCCGTCGCGGTGATGCCATTGCTCTCATTTCGGAAAATCGTCCGGAGTGGGTTATCGCCGATATGGGTATGATGAAACTCGGTGCGATCAATGTTTCATTGTACCCGACACTGACACCGAAACAAATTGAATTTATTTTCAACGATGCCGGCGTCCGGTTTGCGATCGTTTCCAACCAGTTTCAGCTTTCCAAAATCATGAAAATCCGCGACGCGGTTCCGTCACTGCAGACAATTATTATTCTGTCGGATAAAAATGGAGCCAGTGATCCCGCTCTTCAAACATACAGTCGCATTATTGAGACTGGAAAAGAATTCGGGAAACAACATATCGAATATCTTCGCGATGAGACGAAGAAAATTCGTGCCGACGATATTCTGACAATCATTTATACCTCCGGAACGACCGGCAATCCAAAAGGTGTGGTGTTGACGCACCGGAACCTGGTAAGCAATATTAACGCCGCTGCGGCATGCATTCCGTTCAACCATCATGATACGCTGCTTTCGTTTCTTCCGTTATGTCATTCGTACGAGCGGATGGGAGGATATTACACGGCGATGCTCGTGGGTGCAACGATTGCATACGCGGAAAGCATCGAGACCGTCCGCGAAAATTTGCTTGAAGTGAAACCGACGGTCGTAACTACAGTCCCGCGGTTGTTTGAACGGATGTACAATAAATTGATGGCGCAGGTTGCCGATATGCCGCCGTTCGAGCAACGAATATTCCGCTGGGCAATTTCGGTCGGAAAAAAATATCGGTTTGCGGTACGAAGTAAACATTTTGTGCCGGTGCTTGCCGTTCAACATGCTCTTGCCGATCGGTTGGTCTTTAAAAAAATCCGGGCGAGGATGGGCGGTAACATCCGGTTTTTCGCATCCGGCGGCGCGGCGCTTTCCAAAGAAATGGGAGAATTTTTCGAGTCGATCGGCGTCCAGATTATCGAAGGATACGGCATGACCGAATCATCACCGGTGATCAGCGTGAACCGGCTTGATGATTATAAATTCGGAACGGTGGGCAAACCGATCCCGGATGTTCATGTGCGCATTGCGGGAGACGGCGAAATTCTGGTGCAAGGTCCGAACGTCATGAAAGGATATTGGAATAATCCGAAGGCAACCGAGGAAGCGATCGACAATGAAGGATGGCTGCATACCGGCGACATCGGTCATTTCGACGAGGATGGTTTTCTAACGGTCACCGATCGGAAGAAACATATTTTTGTCAGCTCCGGCGGCAAAAATATCGCTCCCCAGCATATCGAAAATCTTTTTCTGCAAAACCGGTTCGTCGATCAATTCATTCTCATCGGCGACGGGAGAATGTTCTTGACATCGCTGATCGTCCCAGATTTTACTGCCGTGAAAGAATATGCCGTCAAGCATAAAATCAGTTTTGTCGATGAAGATGACCTGGTTGCCAACCCGGAAATTTATAAATTGTTCGAAGATGAAATAGCTGTTATTCAAAAAGACCTCGCGAATTACGAACGCGTAAGAAAATTTACCATCCTGCGCCATCCGCTGACGATCGAGGACGGCGAAATCACCCCGACAATGAAAATTCGCCGCAAGGTCGTCGAAGAACGGTTCAAAGGCATCATCGAAAAAATGTACGAGAGCGTCCGGTAACCCATTCCTTTGTAGTGAGTCAATTTGAAATATTCCAAGCAAAAAGTCGTCTTTGCGAGGCACGTAGTGCCGAAGCAATCTCAACGCGGTTCAAATTGAGGCACTACCGATTCCTTGACTCTTTTGCAAAAAATAAGTATTTTAAAAAGCCCGGTTTTACAAAAACATCAGGAATATATGGTTCATTTCACTCACATGAGGATGTCCTCATGAATTCGACATATTCAATTGCGGTTGATTCACGCGAAGGTCTCGTCTCGGATGGTTTATGGCTCCGGAGCAAAACATGGGATCTGACATTCATCAGTTTGAGTTCTATTCTCGTATCCGTTCCGATTCTTACATTTCTTTTTGCCAATCAAGCAACGCCGTATATTAATTCTCTTTTGTCAGCTCTCGGTATCCACTTTACGTGGGATGCCGATGCGAGCCGTAATCTCGTGAACGGTATGATTGCGCTCTTTATCGGCGGGCCGCACATGTACGCAACCTACACGCGTACGGCATTCGAGAAAAGTTTTACCCGCAAGCATAAGGTTCTTATTGCCTGTTCATTGCTGATACCGATCGGTGTCGTGTATCTCGGAGTGAATTACTTTCAGGTACTGATCACATTCTTTTTCTTCTGGGCGTCGGTACACATCATTCATCAGGCGGCGTTCATCGTCAATTGTTATAATAAAAAAATGCCGCAGAAAATTTCATTGTCGTCGCGGCTCATCGATTATGCAGTCCTCTTTACGGCATTATACCCGATTGCCACGTATAAATTTGTGCACCAGGATTTTTATATCGGTGCAAATAAAATTCTCTATCCCGATTTTCTCCGCTCCGATTATATCTTTTATCTGGTGACAGCGGTGTTTGTCGCGTCCGTTGTTTTGTTTATTGCAAAAACGGTGAGCGAAGTTCGTGCGGGTACGGCATCGTATCCGAAGATCATTCTGATTTCATTGACAGGACTTGTCGCATTCTTTATTCCGTCGTTTCCGAATCTCGATGTTGCATTCCAGGGATTCAATGCGTGGCACTCGTTCCAGTACCTGGGCTTGACATTTTATATCAACCGCCTGCGTCATGAACGCGGGGAAATTGAAACGAAATTTATCGATAAAATGTCCGAAGACGGAAAAACCTGGAAGTACTATCTCTTCAATGTCGGGTTGACGGCATGTGCCGTTGCAGTGATTGCGCTGTTGATTTATTTCAGTCCGCATCTCGGTCTTTCATTCGATCAATGTTACTACATCGTTGTCCTTTCATTTTTGCTGATGCATTATTTGCACGATCATTTTCTGTTTACGAAATCGGAAGAGATCGTGCTTCAGTAATTCGTTATTATCACGAACGCACCAGCCCAATTCTCCAAACCGGATTGGGCTTTTTTATTAAATATGGACGGGAAGAAAAATATTTTTCTCCGATTGCAGGAATGGCTTGAAACCTTCGCGCAGAAACGAAACGCGATGCGGCTTTTATTTGTCATTTCGTTTATCGAGGCGTCGTTGTTTCCCATTTCGGTCGATGTGCCGCTGATCGCACTCGGTGTTGCTGCCCCGCAGAAGGGTCTGCGTCTTGGTCTCGTGGCGACGCTCGGTTCGTTTCTCGGCGGGTATTTCGGGTATGCCGTCGGATTTTTATTATTCGACGGCGTCGGCAAACCGCTGCTCGATCTGTACGGTTTGTCGCATTCGTTCGAGCATCTTCTTGCGATGTACCACCAGCACGGTATCGGAGCGTTGATTCTTTCCGGTTTCACGCCGCTTCCGTATATTTTATTTACCTATGCCGCCGGTTTCAATCGCACACTTGATATCGGGATGCTGACGATCGGTGCGCTTATCGGGAGAACGCTGCGGTTTTATCCGATCGGCGTTTTATTATACTACGCCGGTCCGCAGGCAAAAATCTATCTGGAAAAATATTTTCGCGTCGCAACGGTTTCATTCATCATAGTGATTATTGCGGGATTAATTTTCTTCAAATGGCTTCTGTAAAAAAACATGTCGTGCGGAATGTCAGTCTTGCGCGTGCACTTTCAAAGCTCGGCGTTCTGTCCCGTTCGCAAGCAGAGGAAGCTGTTCGGCAACATCGCGTAAGCATCAACGGGAAGATTGTTACCAATCCGTCGTTGCGATGTTCGATGGATGATGATCGAATTGAAATCGACGGAAAGCCGGTTCGGCAACCGGCATTTCTGTATATTGTTATGAACAAGCCTGTCGGTTTGGTGACCACACGTTCCGATGAACGTGGACGAAAAACAGTCTACGATCTTCTCGGCGATGTCGGGCAGTGGATATTTCCGGTCGGAAGATTGGATAAAGATTCCTCCGGTTTGCTTCTCTTCACGAACGATCATCGACTCGGCGAACGGCTGACGAATCCGGATTCAAAAGTTCCGAAAACGTATATCGTTACACTCGATAAACCGTTGGACGAGCATGATGCATCCGTCATGCGAAAAGGCATGATGCTGGATGATGAACGACTTCAACCGGCGGAAATCAAAATTCTGAATCATCATTCGTTCGAAATCACAATTCATGAAGGAAAAAACAGACAGATCCGGAGAATGTGCGAATCGTTCGGTTATACAATTCGCTCATTGGCTCGAACTCAAATCGGATCATTTGAAATCGGGAATTTACGCCCGGGTGAAATTCGTCAATTGACAAAAAAAGAAATTGCATTGTTAGAAAAACTACCATAAGGATCGACCGATGGCAATGATGACTGCGAGGATGATTGAAGTCTGTATTTTTACAATCAGAAACAACGAACAACCGATGTACCTGCTTTTGCGGAGGTCGGACAAAGAAAGAATTTATCCGGGCATCTGGCAATTTGTGACCGGTTCCATCGAAAAAGGGGAAAAAGCGTCGAACGCCGCCCTGCGCGAGCTGGCTGAAGAAACCGGAATGAAACCTAAAGCGTTTTGGGTCGTACCGTATATTAACTCGTTTTACGATCCGGGTTGGGATTCCGTGAACCTGATGCCGGTGTTTGCCGCCGAAGTCGAGCCGGATAAAAATCCGGTTCTTTCAGCCGAGCATGAGGAGTTCGAGTGGCTGCCGTTAGAAAAAGCGCTTGAACGGCTCGTTTGGCCCGGACAAAAAGAGGGAATGAAGATCGTCCACGAATATATTGTGAAGGGCAAGCAGGCGGCCGCTTTGCGCCGTCTGATATGATTTTTTTTGAAACGACTGTCAACCGAATTGTCCGTTCGGCGGTCTAAAACAGCATACGTATAATTTCCAAATTGAGGAGTATTGTTATGAATAAAATTCTTTCCCGTGTTATCGTCAGTGTCATCCTGATCGCAAGTGCGATTACCATCGGATGCGCACGGCAGGACCATAACGGTGTCTATGTCGTCAAGGAAAGGAAACAGCACGCTTGGCTTGGCGTTCAGTTGCAGGATGTTTCTTCCAGACTCAAAGAACGTGAAGGTTTGGCGACCGACGAAGGAGCGTACGTCAGCGAGGTGGTCGACGATAGCCCTGCAGAAAAAGCGGGCTTCGAAGAAGGCGACGTGATCGTGAAATTCGACGGCACGACGATTGCCAACAGCAACGATCTTACCCGGGCAGTCGGCAAGACGCCGCCCAAGAGCGAAGTCAAAGTGGAATTGTTCAGAAAGTCCGAAAAGAAAACGATCACCGTTACACTCGGCAAACAACGTGCACCGGAAGCGTATTCCTACCGGTTTGAAATGCCGTCGGTTCCGAGAATGCCGCGGATGCCGCGCATGCCGCAATTCCGGATGCATGTATTCACAAGCGATGAGTCGTACGGGCTTGAAGTTCAGCCGCTCAACAAACAGCTTGGCGAATATTTCGATGTGCCGAGCGGAAAAGGTCTTTTGATCTCGAAAGTGGAAGAAGACAGCAAAGCGGAGAAAGCCGGATTTAAAGCGGGCGACGTCATCACGAAGATCAACGGACACACGGTTCGGGATGTCGATGATTTCCATGAAGTGCTTTCCGACACGAAAGATTCCTCAGCAACATTCGACGTGATGCGGAAAGGGAAGGCGATGTCGCTTTCGATGAAAGTTCACCGCGGCGATGACGATGATGAGGACGACGATGATTACTCGGCGAACATTTGCACGCCGGATCAGATACAAGTCCATGTTGCCACGGTACCAAGCTCACATGCCACATGGTTTCATGATGAAGTACAAATGATTCAGGATAAAATTGTTGCGATAGGAGAGATTGTACTTAATAAGATTCAGCAGTTTGAAGAAAGTATCCGTCAGTCGCTTTCATAAGTCTTTTCGATGAAAGTGCGACTCACTTCCATTCAAGTATTTCCCTTGAAAGTGAGTCGCACATCCAACCCGCGTGCAGTCGGGCTTTGTGCCAAAGGCATCCCTTTGGGACGACCCGAGTGTGAGAGAGCAGAAAATATTCCTCGTTGTTAAAATAATTTCCCTTTTTGTTTTAAATATCATTTCCTAATACATTTGTTGAGAATGCTTCCCTTCATTCTTGGTGACCTACGTTTTTAGCTGACCGAAAGGAAGAAACAAGAACCTTAAATGCATCCAAAGATTTATTGACTAATCCTTTTGTTTTTGAAAAAAGTCCAATTTTTACCACCCCTTCTTTACAGTTTACATAGGCTATGGCCATGTAAATATGATCCCGGGACAAATCTATCATCCGAACTGGGGCAAATTTATTTCCACTAATCTGCACAGGTGCTAAATATTTTACAATCACAGAAGAGGATCTCTCCCTGAATTGTCGAATATCATTTAAGATAAAGGTATCTAGTGAAGTTGTGTTGGTTTGCCACTCAGAAGAAGAGACTTCAATACGAAGGCTATCTTTGTCCATACCCTTATTACGTCTAGTAAACATCGCACGAGAAGGAATTCCTGAATAACTGTCCTCATCCCATTGCCAATTCTTTGGTGAGGTAAGCTGAAAAACACATTTTTGATCTACAATTCGGCTATCATGTTCGGAAGGATGTCTGGGCAAAGAAAGTAAATTACTAGGTTGACTCATGGATAAGAACAGGAACCAAAAAGCGAAAGATTTCCACGAAAATAAATGCATAAGGGGTCTCCTCAAATGTTCATTCCAAAATAAGGTAAAATTAATTCGCTATCAAGTTTTAGGTGGCGTCGGGTGTTGTGCTGAAAGAATCCCTTTGGCATAAGACTGTTCAAAACCTTCTCGGGACATGGTTTCCCGCTTGCCAAAGCGGGACTCACCATGACGCTTGGTTTTAAAAAAAGGGCCCGTCACATCGAGCGTAGTCGAAATGTGTACGACGCAAAGGAAAACGAGGCACGAAGAAGCTCAGAACATGGTTCGACTTCGCTCACCATGACGCTTGGTTTTTTCAACCTTCACAAAGTTGGAAATTTGCACTTAGAGAAAAATTTTCCAATATTCAGCAAGTTCAGAAGGGAGGATCGAAATGAAAGCAGTTGTTCCATCCGAAATCATCGAGAAGAAAATTCTCCTGTTGCGCGGGCAGAAAGTGATGCTCGATTTTCATCTTGCAGGACTTTACGCCGTGCCAACGAAATCAATCAATCTCGCAGTAAAACGAAACAAGGATAGATTCCCTGGCGATTTTATGTTCCAGCTTACAAGGGATGAAACGGAAGAATTGCAGGGAAGTATTTTGAGGTTTCAAATTGAAACCTCAAAGGAGAAAAGAGGCGGCAGACGTTATCTTCCGTATGCTTTTACCGAACAGGGAGTTGCCATGCTTTCGAGTGTTCTTCGGTCGGAACGTGCGGTCATGATGAACATCGCAGTTATGAGAGCATTTGTACAATTACGGGAGATGCTTGGTTCTCAAAAAGAACTTGCCCGCAAACTCGAGGAGCTGGAAAGAAGAATCGAACAGCATGACAGCGATATTCATTCTATTTTCGAGGCCATCAGGCAACTCATGGCGCCGGTCGAAAAGCCGAAACGCCAAATCGGGTTTCGGGTGGAAGAGTGAACTGAACCAAATTAAGCAGTCATCCCAATTTGCACTTAGAGAAAAATTTTCCAATATTCACTTCGTTCCGCTGAACGGGTTATTGTCTTTGTAATCCCCGATTTTTCCGCATAAAATGCAACTTCATGCGGGTTATTCAAACAACTTTTGAAAGCGTTTTCATGAAACGTTTCGTTCTTGTCATTTTTCTTCTGTCTGTTTTTTCACTCTCCTCTGTTTTTTCCCAAACCGCCAAGCCATACCAAACCGAAGCAAAGAATATTACTTCTGCCGGTCTACGATCATGCATGGCGTATAAAATTTTAGAAGAACTCAGCGTCGGCATCGGTCCGCGCTTGAGCGGCTCTCCTAACGCGGCGAAAGCGATCGAGTGGGGAAAGAAAAAAATGGAAGAACTTGGCTTCGATAATGTTCACCTTGAACCGGTAATGGTTCCACATTGGGTGCGCGGTTCTGTTGAAGAAGCGACGGTCATCCCGTCTTCCGGCAAAGAAATTCCGGTTGCGATGTGTGCTCTCGGCGGAAGTATTGCAACGCCCGAGAACGGCATCACTGCCGAAGTTATTGAAGTGAAATCGTTCGACGAATTGCATGCGCTCGGCGAAAAAGCAAAAGGAAAAATCGTGTTCTTCAACCGTCCAATGGATCCGACGAAGATTAATACTTTCGAGGCATACGGCGGCGCGGTCGATCAGCGCTTCAGCGGAGCGGCGGAAGCGGCAAAGGTCGGCGGAGTTGCGGCGGTGGTTCGCTCGATGTCGACACGGCTGGATAATGTTCCGCACACCGGCATGATGGGTTATGTCGATTCTATTCCCAAAGTTCCGACCGGGGCGCTCAGTACGCTTGCCTCGAATATGCTCGACAGTTTGCTGGCAGTTGATCCGCATTGCAAAATCCGTATCAAGCTTTCATGCGAAACATTGCCGGATGTCGAATCGGCAAATGTTGTCGGTGAATTGAAAGGAACCGAAAAGCCGGAAGAAATAATTGTTGTCGGCGGACATATCGATAGTTGGGACAAGGGCCGCGGCGCGCACGACGACGGCGCTGGTGTTGCCCAGTCGATCGAGACGTTACGATTATTAAAAGAATTAGGATTGAAACCAAAACGCACTATCCGCGCAGTGTTATTCATCAATGAAGAGAATGGCGATCGCGGCGGAATAGCGTATGGGAAAAAAGATCGTCCCGGTGAACATCATATTGCCGCCATCGAAACGGATGCCGGTGGTTTTACGCCGAAAGGTATCGGCGTGTCTGCCGATTCGATTGCTTTCGGGAATATTGCACGGTGGTCGTATCTGTTTGAGCCGCTCGGCGGCAAAATTACAAAAGGCGGCGGCGGCACGGATATTTCCGAGTTGGGAAAACAGAAAGTTATCACGATGGGCTTGAATGTCGACAGCCAGCGCTATTTCGATTATCATCATTCCGATAGCGACACCATCGACAAAGTCAACGAACGCGAACTGGAACTCGGTGCAATTTCGCTCGCGATCATAACCTATGTTCTCGCACAAGAAGGAATCTAAACGCGTAATTCTTTTTCATTCACATTCATGAGGTACGTATGAAATATTTTGCTATCGTTTGTTGTTTGCTGGTGAGCTTCTCGTTGCTCACCGCGCAGATGAAGCCGGAGACGTATGACTCGGCGGCAGTTGCGCAAATCAAAGACGAAGGAATGAACCATTCCCAGGTGATGGACATTCTCAGCTACATTTCGGATGTCTATGGTCCGCGGTTGACCTGGTCGCCGGCAGCGAAAGTTGCTGAAGAATGGGCACGCGATAAAATGACTTCGATGGGCCTGGAAAATGCACATCTTGAAGGATGGGGACCGACCGAAAAAGGATGGACGTTGAAACATTTTTCAGCAAATGTCGTTGGTCGACAGGTGTTTCCGCTTCTCGCGTATCCGAAAGCTTGGTCGCCATCGACCGATGGAACCGTTACCGGTGAGATCGTGTATTTCGATGCGAAGACCGATAGCGCTGTCGATACGTACCGCGGGAAATTGAAAGGAAAATTTATCCTTCTCGGCGATCCTCGCGACATCAAAGCGCATTTTGATCCGGAAGCGACGCGTGATGCCGATTCCACACTTCTGCAAATGGCAAATGCCGAAATGCCGATGAGAGGCAGACGCGGCGGAATGAATTTCAATATGCCCGCCGATATGAAACAACGTGCGTTAGTCGATTTTCACAAAATGGAAATGTGTGAAAAAGAAGGTGCCTTAGGAATTCTCACCATCAGCCGCGGCGATGGCGGAAATATTTTTGTTCAGCAGGCAAGCGTTCCGATGCATCCCGATACGCCGTTCGTCCGGCGCATCCAAGTGTATGATCCGCAAGCGCCAAAAATTCTTCCCCAATTTTCCGTTGCGGCAGAACATTACAACCGGTTGGTGCGGATGATCCAACGCGGCGAACGTCCGAAACTTGCACTTGATCTCGATGTGGCTTTCAATAAGGCCGATTCAAGCTACAACATTATTGCAGAAATTCCCGGTACCGATCTGAAAGATGAGATCGTGATGATCGGCGCTCATTTCGATTCATGGCAGGGTGGAACGGGAGCGACCGATAACGGCACTGGCTCCGCTTCATGTCTCGAAGCAATGCGTATCTTGAAAACACTCAACTTCAAACCGCGCCGCACGATTCGTATCGGATTGTGGACCGGTGAAGAAGAAGGATTGCTCGGTTCCGCGGCATACGTGAAGCAGCATTTCGGCGAGCGGGAAACCCGCCAGGATGCCGGGGGGCGACCCGATCCGAACGCTCCGGTCAATTATAAACCGGAAGCGGAAAAGTTCTCCGTCTATTTCAATAACGATAACGGAAGCGGGAAAGTCCGCGGTGTGTACATGCAGGGCAACGAAGCGGTGCGGCCGATTTTTCGGTCGTGGTTGAAAGCGTTCAAGGATATGGATGCTTCGACGTTGACGTTGCAGAATACCGGCGGTACCGATCACCTTTCATATGACGCGATCAACCTTCCGGGATTTCAATTCATCCAGGACGAGCTTGAATACGGTACACGGACACATCATTCAACGATGGATCTGTATGACCGTGCTCAGCCGGAAGACTTGAAACAAGCATCGGTAATTATGGCGGCATTTGCATACAATGCCGCAATGCGCGATGAAAAATTCCCGCGCAAACCGGTGACGCCACCGGCACAAATGCCGGGAAGTCGTTAACAGATTCTTTTCGGGATTTGAGGGGAGCAGCGGTTTTTTCCCCCTCAAATCTCGAAATGTTTTTTGAAGAGTTCTTGCAGTTCGCCCGCTCTTTTCGTACATTATTCTCCGTCCCCATTTTATCCATTCATTAGGAAAAAGCGATGAGTTTACTCGTTGTCGGTTCTCTTGCGATTGATACGATAGAAACGCCGTTCGGCAAGGTCGAAAATGTTCTCGGCGGTTCGGCAACATATATTTCCGTGGCGGCGAGTTATTTCCTTACTCCTGTTCGGTTAGTCGGCGTTGTGGGCGACGATTTCAAAAAAGAATACATCGATTTTCTTGAGAACCGCGAGATCGATCTCGAAGGATTACAGATTATCAAGGGCGGAAAAACATTTCGTTGGGGCGGCCGGTATCATTACGATCTGAATGTTCGCGATACTCTTTTTACCGATTTGAATGTGTTTGAATATTTCAATCCGATCATTCCGAAACCGTACAAAAAAACGACGTACGTGTGCCTCGGTAACATCGATCCGGTTTTGCAGAAGCGCGTGCTGGAACAAATTGAAAGGCCGCGTCTTGTTGTCGGCGATACGATGAACTTTTGGATCAAACGCAAGCAAGCCGAGTTGCGGGAAACGATGAAACTGCTCGATGTGTTAATTTTGAACGATGCCGAAGCGCGGGAACTTACCAACGAGCCGAATCTCATTAAGTCGGCGAAGGCAATTATCAAGATGGGACCGCGTATTGTCATTGTAAAAAAAGGGGAACACGGTGCTTTGCTCGTCACGGAAGACACGATTTTTTCCGCGCCGGCATATCCGCTGGAAAATATCAACGATCCAACCGGTGCGGGCGATGCGTTCGCCGGCGGTTTTATCGGCTGGATTGCGAAGTCGGATGATCTTTCCACAGAAAGTTTAAAGCGTGCCGTCGTTCTCGGAAGTACACTCGCTTCGTTTTGCGTCGAACGTTTCAGTCTCGACCGATTTAAAGAATTGACCTATCTTGAAATCCTCGACCGCTTCCGCGAGTTCCGCGAGCTTTCGAAATTCGATGAAGAGATCACGGTTTAACGATGCATGATTACTCCCATTGAATGGCTCGGAACACGTGTCCGCTTTCTCGATCAAACAAAACTCCCGCTTGAAGTTTCCACAATTGATACAGACGACTATCACGTTGTTGCCGAAGCGATCCGCTCGCTCAAGCTCCGCGGCGCCCCGCTGATCGGTGTTGCCGCAGCGTACGGCGTTGCACTTGCCGCAGTAACTTCCCCGACGTCAACGATTTCCGAATATAAAAAAGGACTTTTTTCCGTTATCGATTATTTTGCTGAAACCCGGCCGACAGCGGTGAATCTTTTCTGGTCGTTGAATCGTTTGAAATCGATTGTTCAATCCTCATCATCGGTCGAAAAAATACGCACTGCGGTTGTTGCGGAAGCAATTGCTATTCATCGCGAAGATGCGGAGATGTGCGAGAAGATCGGCAAACATGGAGCAACGTTAATACCACAGTCGGCAACGATTCTCACTCACTGCAATGCCGGAGCGCTTGCAACCGGCGGTCGCGGAACCGCGGTCGGTGTGATTACGACCGCTCACGAAATGGGAAAAAAAATTCATGTGTTTGTCGATGAAACACGTCCGCTGCTTCAGGGTGCGCGGCTGACGACGTGGGAACTCCAGCAAGCCGGCATCAAGCACACGCTGATTACCGATAATACCGCGGCATTTCTTTTTCAACAACACAAAATCGATCTCGTCATCGTCGGCGCCGACAGGATTGCCGCCAACGGCGATGCGGCGAATAAAATCGGCACCTATAATCTTGCCGTGCTCGCACACTATCATAATACGCCGTTGTATATTGCCGCTCCGAGTTCGACAATTGATCCGACAATTCCATCGGGCAGCGGAATTCCGATCGAAGAACGACATGCAAAAGAGGTCACCGAAGGATTCGGGGTCCGTACTGCCCCGGCGGGAATTAAAGTCTACTCTCCTGCGTTTGATATTACACCGGCAATTTTGATTTCCGGCATTATCACCGAAAAAGGGATACATCGGTTTCCATACAATTTTCAAACAACGGCATGAGCAAGCAATGATCGTAAAAACTGAAGCCGTTGTGTTGCGTGCAATGAAGTACCGGGAATCGAGCAAGATCGTTTCTTTCTATACGAAGGATTTCGGTATGCTCAGCGGTATCGTCAAAGGAGCCCGCCGGGCAAAAAATCCGTTCGGATCGTCGCTCGAACCGATGTCGCATGTTTCTTTGATTGTGTATAAGAAGCCGAACCGCGAGTTGCAGACGGTTACGCAGTGCGAAACTATACGTTCGCTTCGCCGGCTGAGTGAAGACCTTGAAAAAATGTCGGTGGCAATGTCGATGATCGAATTGGTTTCTCTTGTCGCTCATGAAGAAGAAAATCTCCCGTTGTTTTTGCTCCTCGTGAAATCGCTTGAAGACATCGATGAAACGACAGGCAATCCGGCGATGATCGGCTGGTATTTTCATCTCCGGTTAATGACGATTCTCGGTTTTCAGCCGAAGTTCGACCGGTGCGGCGGCTGTCATCAACCGATGGTTGCGGTCGGCAGACCGCTGAAGTTTGATGTGAGCAAGGGCGCTCCGGTTTGCGAATCATGTTCTTCGAATTCCGGTTCATTGGTATCGGTATCGCCGTCTGTTTTTGATATGCTGAGCCGGTTGAACAGCGGAGAACAAATTCAACATGCTCAGTCAAGAGCTTTCGATGTGCGGATGAAAGAAGAGCTTGAAAGTTTCCTCCGGACATATTTACGTTTTCATGTTCCCGGAATCCGGATGTTGCGATCGGAAAAAGTATTTTCACAAATTTTGACTCCGGCTTAAAAAAATTTAATGAAGAAATTCTTCACGGAAAACAGTTTTCGTTAATTTGTGAAACGTCCGTGATGCAACAAAATGGACGATATGAAAGTATACTGAAAAAGAACAAATCATATTTATCAATAAGGAGAAACATATGTCGAAAAAATCAATTTTAGCATCGATCTTTTTGATCTTTGTTGGAATTGTCTTTGGTGTCGTTCTTGTATCAAATTTCCGCGGAGGCGTCGAGTTAGGTTTTGCCGGCGATCCGCAGGTGAAACTTGGCGCGCCGAGTCCAATCAAGAGTTCTAATTTCGATTACAAGTCATTAAGCAAGCCGTTTATTGAAGTTAGCAAGGCGGTCACGCCGACCGTTGTTGCGATCAATGTTACGACGAAGCCGAAATCAGTCGGCGGCGACGGTAACGGTGACTTGAACGATTTCTTCCATTTCTTCGGTCCCGACGGAAAAACTCCTCAGGCGGAACCGGAGCAAGGTTCAGGATCGGGCGTCATCATCAGTTCGGACGGATATATCCTCACGAATAATCACGTTGTGGAAGACGCCGATGCGAAAGGAATCAAGGTCGTGCTGAGCAGCAAACATGAGCTCGATGCGAAAATCATCGGTACCGATCCGACGACGGATCTGGCAGTTATCAAAGTCGATCGTAAAGATTTACCAACGGCTGCGCTCGGCAATTCCGATAACCTGGAAATCGGCGAGTGGGTGCTTGCCATCGGTAACCCGCTCGGTTTGCAATCGACGGTCACGGCCGGAATCATCAGCGCCACGGGCCGGCAGATCGGCATCATCCGCGACGAACAAAATTACGGCATCGAAAATTTCATTCAAACCGATGCGGCAATTAATCCGGGAAACAGCGGCGGCCCGCTTGTCAATTTGAACGGTGAAGTGATCGGCATTAATTCCGCCATAGCGACAACGAATGCACGCTATCAAGGTTACGGTTTTGCGATTCCGATAAACCTTGCGCGTTCCGTTGCCGAGGATTTGATCAGGAGCGGCAAAGTTCGCCGCGGATATATCGGCGTGCGGATACAATCGGTGAACGACGCGATGGCAAAGGCGCTGGGATTGGAAAAGACGGAAGGTGTTTTGATCCAAAGTCTCGAACCGGATGGCGCTGCGGAAGCAGCCGGACTTCATGAAAAAGATGTCATTCTTTCCGTCGACGGAAAGGAAGTGAATGCGGCAAATGAACTGCAAAGCTATATTGCCCGCAAACATCCGGGCGATCAGGTGACGGTGAAAATATTCCGTGACGGGAAGGCGATGGAAAAATCGGTCACGCTTCGTGCGCGTACCGATGAAAAATTGACGGCAAAAAATGAGAATAGCGATGAAAATGAAAATCGCGATGCCGAGCATGAGGCGTCAACGCCCAAATCACTTACTCTTGATAATCTCGGTATTACCGTCCGACCGCTTACCGCTGATGAAAAGAAATCTGCTTCGGTTGAAAACGGAGTGATCGTCAGTGAATCAAAACATTTCGGTGAAGCATTCAATCAGGGAATAACCGGCGGAGAGATTATTTTGGAAGCTGATAATACGGCGATTCATTCCATCAAAGATTTTAAAAACCTTATCGATAAACATAAACCGGGTGATGCAATTTTATTGCGTGTGAAAAAGAGCAATACCATTGCTTACCTGGCGCTTCAGTTGCCGAATTAACCGGTCGAAATGATAGAAAATCCCTGTTATCAAAAGATGACGGGGATTTTTGTTTTATAACGATTGATTTCCTCCCTGTTGTCCGACAGTTGCACTGTCGGATACACCAGTCCGAGTGTACAACACTCGGACAACGGTGGCGTTTTATAACGGTTGATTTCCTGCCCGTAGTTTGCTTCTCATATTCAAAATCGGTAGATTCAATCCATCCTAATTCGTGTTTTTCAAAACCTCAGAAGGGATATTCCTCATGAGATGTATCGTTATATTTTTCTTTTTGGTGATTGCGATGAGTGCAATAACATTATCACAAATCGATATTCAATTTCAACAGTACAAGCTCGATAACGGCTTGACGGTTATCCTCCATGAAGATCATTCTGCACCGGTGACAGCGGTGATGGTGATGTATCATGTCGGCTCGAAAAATGAAAAACCGAAACGAACCGGTTTTGCCCACCTCTTCGAACACATGATGTTCCAGGGTTCGGAACATGTTGCCAAGCTGGAACATTTCGGCTTGCTTCAGGAAGTCGGCGCCAATATCAACGGTTCGACGGATGTAGATGTGACCCGGTATTTCGAGGTTGTGCCGAGCAATTACCTCGAGCTTGCGCTCTATCTCGAATCGGACAGAATGGGATACTTAGTTCCCGCGATGACGCAAGAAAAATTGGATAACCAGCGCGACGTCGTCAAGAATGAACGTCGCCAGAGCTACGATAATGTTCCGTACGGAACTGCCGACGAAAAAATTTCCAAAGCAATGTATCCGCCGACGCATCCGTATAGCTGGCCCACAATCGGGTACATGGAAGACCTTACCGCCGCATCGCTGGACGACGTGAAAGATTTCTTCCGGACATATTACGCTCCCAATAATGCAGTGCTTACCATCGCCGGCGATTTCAATGCCTCGGACGTGAAACCTCTCGTTGAAAAATATTTTGCAGAGATTCCACGCGGTAAAGATTTCGAACGGCCGAAGGCCGTCCCGGTTTCTTTATCACAAAACAAACAGATGACGTTTGAAGATAAAGTGCAGTTGCCGCGTTTGTATCTCACCTGGCATAGCCCTGCAAGCTATACCCGTGAAGATGCGGTGCTGACGGTTTTTGCAGACATCCTGAGTTCCGGTAAAAATTCCCGGTTCTATAAATCGTTAGTGTATGATCAGCAAATTGCACAATCGGTTTTTGCAAGCGCGGGTTCAATGGAGATTGCCGGATTGTTTCAGATTACGGTTACCGCTAAACCCGGCAGAACTCTCGCGGAAATGAAAACTGCGGTTGATTCCGTTCTGACCGGCGTTCTTGATAAAGGCGTGACGCAACAGGAAATCGACAATGCACTGGCGCGCATCGAATCCAGAATCGTCAATAGTGCAGCTACGGAATTCGGTAAAGCAAACGCGCTGTGCGAATATTTTTGTCAGACCGGCGATCCGAACAATATCAACAAGCAAATGGATTTGTATAAAGGAATAACGCCGCAAGAAGTGCTGACCGTTGCGAAAAAATATTTGACACAACCGAGAATGACGTTGAGCGTTGTGCCTGTTGGGAAAACGGAACTTTCTGCGACGAAAGGGGAATAACCTATGACGATCAAATATTATACAACGATTGCAATCATTTTAATAGCCATGACGCTTTCAACTGCAATATCGGGTGAATCACTCGATCGAACACAACGGCCTGTCGGGAAACCCGCGCCGAAAGTCACGTTACCGGAAATTCAAAAAGCAAAACTCTCGAACGGCCTGCAGGTCTGGCTGGTCGAACATCATGAATTGCCCACCGTCGCGCTCAACCTTGTAGTCCAGGCGGGATCGGATCACGATCCGATCGCACAACCGGGACTTGCCGCAATGACCGCTGCCAATCTCGATGAAGGAACGAAGACGCGGACGGCCCTTCAGATTTCCGAAGAAATCGAATCGATCGGCGCGTCGTTCTCGGCATCGTCCAGTCTGGACGGTTCATTTTTAACATTGACGACATTGACAAAACATCTTGCCAAAGCGCTCGATGTGTATACCGATGCGCTGACGAATTCCACGTTTCCTCAAAAAGAATTTGAACGGATACGCAAACAACGCCTGACATCGTTGATGCAGCAGCACGATCAGCCGGTCGCCATAGCGAATAATGCATTTGCCCGGATTCTTTACGGTATCGATCATCCCTACGGCAACAATGCCATCGGTACGGAAGCTTCTCTCAAATCGTTAACATCGGATGATTTAATCAACTTCTATCACACCTATTACCGTCCGAACAATGCAACATTGATTGTTGTCGGCGATGTGAAAATGGACCAGATCATTCCGATTCTGGAAAATGCTTTGTCGGGCTGGACTGCCACGGAAGTTCCTTCATTTACGGTTCCGGCACCGAGGCCCGTTGAAAAAATGCGGATTTATCTGATCGATAAACCGGGTGCGCCGCAATCGGAAGTCCGGATCGGTTATCCGGCGCTGGCACGGAATACACCCGATTATTTTCCCGTGCTCGAGATGAACCGCATTCTCGGCGGTCAGTTTACCAGTCGCATCAATCTCAATCTTCGCGAACGGCACGGGTTCACGTACGGAGCCAACTCCGGTTTCCGGTTTCAAAAAGGCGCCGGACCGTTTACAGCGCAGGGCGCAATTGTCACGGAAAAAACCGACAGTGCGCTGGTTCAGTTTTTGTATGAATTAAACCTGATGCACGACAAAGGGATGACGAAGGATGAACTGGAATTCGTGAAGAAAGGACTTGTCGGAAGCTTTGCACTTTCGTTTGAAACTCCTGCGCAAATTGCCGGAGCACTGCAAAACATCGTTCTCTACGGTCTGCCCGAAGATTATTACCAGCGGTATCTGCAGAATATCGAAGCGGTGAAGCTTGATGAAGCCAATAATGCCGCGCGGCAATATCTCATGCCGGCTCAGATGGCCGTGGTGATCGTCGGGGATCTGTCGAAAATCAAGCAAAGCATTCAGGCATTAAACATTGCCGATGTGGTTTTATGTGATCTGGACGGCAAACCGCTTCCATAGGGTTTTGACCTCTTGACAAACGACGAAAAATCTTTTATATTTTTTATGTGATCGATTGAACGTGTTCATTATTCATTGATACAGTAAGGAGCGTCGGAGTCTTCAGTTCGTATTATAGTCCAAGCTCGAACAGGAAAATGAGCAGTAAAGTTCTCATCCTCAATCAGAATTATGAGCCGATGAGCGTGTGTAATGTAAAAAAAGCTATCGTTCTCCTGTACCTGGGAAAAGCAGAACTTATCGAAGCGTATCATGAGAAACGGATACGCGCGGTGTCCATGTCGATGCCGTTCCCGAGCATTGTTCGGCTCGGTGTGTATATTCATATCCCGTATAAAAAAATTATCTTATCGAGAAAAAACATTCTCCGCCGCGACGGTCACCGGTGCCAGTATTGCAGCAGGACCGATGTTTCATTGACGGTCGATCATATTCTTCCCAAGGCAAAATTAGGCGAGGATACGTGGGAAAATCTCGTTACCGCCTGTGTGGAATGCAACAATAAAAAAGGAAATCGTACCCCGGAAGAAGCACACATGAAACTTCAGCGTAAGCCGATGAAACCGAATCATGTCACATTCATCCGGCATTTTGTCGGCACCATTGACGAACGTTGGAAGCCATATCTCTTTATGAATTGACCTTCACCGTTGTCCTGTCATGCAACCATCACGGTGGAACATCGTTGTTCCTCCTGAACAGAAAGAAGAATTCTCTTGCCGAAGAAAAAAAGAATTTTAAGCGGAATGCGTCCGACGGGAAAACTCCACATCGGACATCTTGTCGGCGCCCTGGAAAACTGGGTGGCGCTTCAAAATGAATTCGAAAATTATCATCTCATCGCCGACTATCACGCGCTGACAACGAGTCTCGATACGTCGCAATTATACGCTCATTCGATCGATATGCTGATCGACTGGCTTGCGGCGGGAATCGATCCGGTGAAAAGCCCCGTCTTCCGTCAATCCCGGATTAAAGAGCATACGGAATTGTTTTTGATTTTTTCGATGCTGATCACCAGCGCACGACTTGAACGCAACCCGACGGTGAAGGATCAGGTCCGTGATTTGCATATCGATAATATTACGTACGGACATCTCGGTTATCCGGTTTTGCAATCGGCCGATATATTACTGTACAAAGGTGAAGTCGTCCCTGTCGGAGAAGACCAGGTTCCGCACGTGGAAATCACGCGCGAAATTGCGCGGCGGTTCAACCAGAATTACGGCAATGTTTTCCCGGAACCGGAACCGAAGCTGACCAAATTTGCGCGCCTGCCCGGGTTGGACGGCAATATGAAGATGAGTAAATCTGCCGGCAATACGATTCTGTTGTCCGAATCGCCGGAAGAAATCAAATCGAAAATGAAAAAAGCGGTTACCGATCCTCAAAAAATCCGGAAAGGAGATCCCGGCAGACCGGAAGTTTGTCTCGTCTTTACCTATCATCAAAAATTCAATCCCACAGAAACACCGGAAATTGAAAACGGATGCCGCGCCGGATCACTCGGTTGCGTCGATTGT
>Ga0265322_10000079_pt1 | contig 45897 bp, 47 predicted proteins | sample 41222metaG_FD_193584 | JGI IMG/M metagenome (GOLD analysis project Ga0265322, IMG submission 193584) | Rhizosphere microbial communities from Carex aquatilis grown in University of Washington, Seatle, WA, United States - 4-12-22 metaG | ecosystem: Host-associated > Plants > Roots > Rhizosphere...
TATGCGTGACTCTATCTTTATTTCACTCATAGTTTTCACTGAGTCGATTGCTCTAATTCAAACTGTAACACTACCCATAGCTTTTCTCTCTTGCGAATAAAAAAGAATTTATGTATATTATTGGATAATACGCTTTAAAATTGGAGATTTTTATGAAAAAAGGCATTCATCCAGGATATAAACGATCGACGGTAACGTGCGTTTGCGGAAGTATATTTGAGACACGTTCCACCGCAGGTAATCTGAAAGTGGAAATTTGTTCAAAGTGTCATCCGTTCTTTACCGGCAAGCAGAAACTTGTCGATTCCGCCGGACGTGTTGAACGGTTCAATAAAAAGTATTCAAAGAAAACTCAAGAAGCCCCAGCGACAGCCTAACGGGGAATTCCATTTTACAACGTCATTGAAACGGAATCTCGAAACTTCGGGATTCCGTTTTTTGCTCTAACGAGACCATGCAATATTGTATTTTTGAAGATACTGCCTATTCGAATTTCCTGCCGCTCGTTTATATTCGCCCGGTGTTCGAACTGCGTTGCGGAGTATTGAGTCTCAGAGAAAAGCTTGAGGCAATTTTTCCGTCCGAGGATTGCGTTCTCTTGTGTCGGTCAAACCTTGCCCCGCTCCTTCATGAAGAGAATCCCGATCGAATAATAAATACGTTGGAAAAAAAAGATACGTGGTTTGTCAATGGCCGGTTGCTTCCCAACGCGACGACCTGGAAATTGCTTCGCACAAAACCACCGGGTGAGGTGATCTACAAAATCGGCAATGAAATTGCGTTGGCGTTCATGAAAGCCGAAAATGTTCATCACACTGCCGATGCATTGTTGGGTGGTAACGATTTTCCCGGAATTTCTTCCGAACCGTGCGATGGAGCAGTGATACAATATCCTTGGGATTTGATTCACCATACGCGGGAAGAATTAGCGCAGGATTTTTTATTGGTCAAGAAAACAAAAAGACGTGACGGAAAGGCAAAGGTTCAAACGGCCGGTGCCGTTTTGATCAATAAAAAAGAGATTGTGATCGGCGAAAATTCCGTAATCAAACCCGGTGTGGTTCTGGACGCGGAAGCGGGTCCCATCATCATCGGCGATAATGTTACCGTCATGTCGAATGCGGTTATCGAAGGCCCGGCATGTGTCGGCGATCATTCGATCATCAAAATCGGCGCTAAAATTTATGGCGGGACATCGATCGGGATACATTGTAAAGTGGGCGGTGAGGTCGAAGCTTCCGTCATTCATTCGTTCTCGAATAAACAGCATGAAGGGTTTCTGGGTCATTCGTATGTCGGAAGTTGGGTCAATCTCGGCGCCGATACGAATACCAGTGATTTAAAAAATACGTACGGTACGATTCGTGTTCGCGTCAACGGAACCATGGTCGATACGGGACAGCAGTTTGTCGGATTGATGATCGGTGATCATTCCAAATCCGGTATCAACACGACGTTCGATACCGGGTCGGTTGTCGGCATTGCATGCAATGTTTTTGGTGCGAAGTTGCTCCCGAAATTTCTTCCGTCGTTTTCGTGGGGCGGTGAGGGAAAATTGGTCGAGCACCGGCTCGAAAAAAGTTTGGAAACTGCCCGTCGTGTGATGATGAGACGAAATGTTCGTCTAACCGAATCGTACGAAAGAATTTTCCGCGAAATCTTTGATACGACTGCCGGTGAGCGGCGTACCGAAGGGATTGTATGACGCCTCCCAACACGGTTGAAACACCAACCCTGTATTACGGTCCCCGCGGTACCGCAATCAAAATTCTGAACCGTATCGAACGGACCGATGCCTACCTCGATAAACTTCTCGACACGGAACTTCGTTCAAAAGAAATTGCCGATATCGATAAAAGCCTGCTTGCCGAACTTGTTCACGGCGTTATCCGTTGGCAGGGGAGACTCGATTGGATTTTGAACGGATTTACACACGGAAATTTCTCCAAATCGGAAGTGAATGTCCGGAATACCCTGCGCGTGGCACTGTATCAAATTCTTTTCCTGACGCACGTTCCGCAGTATGCCGCCGTCAACGAAGCGGTAGAATTTGCGAAACGTATCCGCGGTGAAAAATACGGCAATCTGGTAAACGGCGTTCTCCGCAGTATTATCCGGAGTCTTGACGGAATTCATTATCCGAAAGAGGAAGATGATCCCGTTCAATATCTTGCGGTGTATTATTCCCATCCGCAATGGATGGTCAAGCGATGGTTTCAGCGGTTTGAGCGAAGTGAGCTTGAAAAATTCCTCGCGGCGAATAATGAAGTGCCGGGGCTGACGCTCCGCATCAATAAATTGAAAATTGCCCCGCCGGAATTTCTTGCTCTTCTCGATCAACAAAAAATTTCTTATCAGGGTTCGGCATACATTGATTATTATATTAAAGTAAAGAGTCTCTCCGGCATTTCTCAAATGAACATTTTTCAATCCGGCTTTTTTTCCATTCAGGATGAAAGTGCAGCTCTTCCGATTTTATTGCTAAATCCGCAACCCGGGGAGCGGGTCATCGATATGTGCGCAGCGCCGGGAGGGAAGACAACCTTTATCGCGGAACTCATGCAAAACCGCGGCGAGATCCTTGCGGTCGATAAATACGAAACGAAACTCAATTATATCAAAATGGGCTGCGACCGGTTGGGAATCACCCAGGTGAAAATTTTGGTTGCTGATGCAACGGAGTTAAGCACGGAACCGGCCGACAAAATTCTTGTCGACGCTCCCTGCTCCGGTTTGGGCGTTCTCCGGAAGAAACCGGATATTAAATGGAAACGGGAACCGGAGGATATTCCACGATTGGCAAAGCAACAGAGACTTTTATTGGAAAATGCTGCACGTCTGTTAAAACCTGGCGGTGTCCTGGTCTACAGCACCTGTACAACCGAACCGGAAGAGAATGAAAATATCCTTACAGTATTTTTGCAGAAGCATCCCGAATTCCGTTTGGAAGATGCGTCGGCATTTGTCAATAAAGCCGTCGTAACGAAGGAAGGATACGTTGCCACGTTTCCTCACCACCATCGTATCGATGGATCGTTTGCGGCTCGTTTAGTAAAAATTCAATAAGAATAATTATGTATCGGGGAATTATGAATGCAGTTGTCAAACCAAAACCGGAAATTTATAAAGCGTGGGACAAGGGACTTCGTCTCGTGGAAAAAGAAATTCCGCGGGTGCGAAAATCGAATGATGTACAATTGAAAGTTGTTGCCGGAGGAATTTGTGGAACGGATGTCGGTATCTATCAGTCGAAAGATTCGCTTAAACAAAGCATGTCCTCATTGACGACGTCCAGTGTTACGATCGGACATGAATTTTGCGGGAGAATTTCCGACGCCGGTCCGAAAGCAAAAATTCATCTTGCGGAAATGATCATCCGGAAAGCGAAACAGTATGCCGATGTCAAAAAATATGTGAAAGGCAGAACGGCACAGCAATTGGCAAAAGATACGTCGTTCATCGATTATCTTCAGGAGAATTTTATTTCGACAGCCGAGATGCACATTACATGCGGTGTTTGCGCACAGTGTAAGCTGGGTGAATATCATGTGTGTACGAATACGGTCATTCGCGGACTTCACGGCGACGGAGCGTTTGCGGAATATGTCGTTCTCCCGTCTGAAAATATTTTGATTTTTAAGAACGGAGAAATCCCGGAAGAAATTGTGGCGTTCATGGATGCGATCGGCAATGCGACGCACACCGTTCAATCGCTTTCAACAATAAAAGGAAAGACTGTCGCTATTTTAGGAGTCGGTGTCATCGGGTTAATGTCGGTTGCGATTGCAAAAGGGGCGGGAGCGAAGAAAATTTTGGTGACTGATGCATCGCATGGCGAAAACACGCATGAGAAATTGGAGGGGAAACGTTTCCGCGTTGCACGATTGCTCGGCGCCGACGAATGTTTCGATGTTTCTATCCCGAAAGAAAAAGAAAAATTTTATAAAACGGCAAAACAGCAGAATCACGGAGCCGGTGTCGACGCCGTGCTGGAAATGTCGGGAAGTTATTACGCGTATCATGATGCATTTCAGGTTCTCCGTATGGGAGGCGAAATTGCATTGCTCGGGTTGACCAGCGGCAGTATGCAGGTCGATTTTGCAAAGAATGTTATTTTCCCCGGTGTGACGATTCACGGCGTCATCGGACGCCGCGTTTGGTCGACATGGGATATGATGATTGAATTGCTCAAGAAAGGATTGGCAAAACGCTTCTTGTCAGCCGGATTCGTCACGCATCAATTTCCACTGAAAGATTTCGATAAGGGATTTCAAGCAATTGCCAATGGCGATGCGCTCAAAGTCTTGTTGCGTCCATAAAACAGAAAATAAAATTCTAAAGGTACAGTATGTTGAATCCAACTGAACTTATTACGCAAGAGCTGAAACGTTTGGAAGAGAATCAAACGTTCAAATACGAAACAGCTATCGAAGGACCACAGGGCGGACGGGTGAACGTCAAAGGTAAAAAAGTCGTTATGCTCGCCTCCAATAATTATCTCGGCCTTTCAAATCATCCTGTTATCAAAAAAGCAGCTATCAATGGAATCAAAGAATATGGGTATGGCGTCGCATCGGTTCGGTTTTTATGCGGAACGCAGGATATTCATCTTGAACTCGAAAAGAAAATTTCAAAGTTTGTGGGATGTGAAGATGCCATTCTTTTTTCTTCCTGCTTTTCGGCAAACGAGGGATTCTTTGCTTCACTGGTGAACGAGAAATTTGGCATGGAGAATTATCATGATGTTCTTTACAGCGATCGTTTGAATCATGCAAGCATCATCGACGGTCAACGGTTGTGTCGTTCGGAAGTTGTCGACAAGAAAATTTATAATCATGCCGATATGTCCGATTTGGAACGACAGCTGGAGGCGGATAAAAATACGGACTATCGTTTTCGCATCATTGTTACCGACGGTGTTTTCAGTATGGAGGGCGACATTGCTCCGTTACCGGCCATTACTGCGTTGGCGAAAAAATATAATGCACTCGTTTTTGTGGATGATTCACATGCGATCGGAGTGTGCGGTAAACGCGGCCGGGGAACACCGGAAGCAACCGGTACGTTCGGGAAGATCGATGTACTCACGGGAACGCTCGGGAAAGCGATCGGAGGAGCTGCCGGCGGATATATCAGCGGTACGAAGGAAATGATATCCTATCTTCGGCAGAAATCGCGGCCGTATACGTTTTCGAATTCACTTCCGCCATCCATCGTGTTCGGCGCGATGGCTGCGTTTGATTTATTGTCAAAAGATCCGTCGATTGTTCGCCGTCTGCATGAAAATACTGCTTACTTCCGAAAAGAGATTCGTGCCATTGGATTTAAAATTCTGGAAGGGACACATCCGATCGTTCCGATCATCCTGGGCGAAGCTGCAGTCGCACAACAAATGAGTTCAGCATTACTCAAAGCCGGCGTTTATATCAAAGGATTATGGTTTCCGGTTGTGCCGAAAGGTGAAGCACGTCTTCGTGCGCAAATCTCCGCGGCATTGACAAAATCAGATATCGATTTTGCGCTTGATGTATTTCAGCAAGTCGGAAAAAAGATGAAAGTTATTTAAAGCGAACTAACCGTTTTGGACACTATCATTAAATTATATTTTGGAAACCTATGAAACCTATCACCAAAGAAAATGTTCTTGAAGCACTGCGAGCGGTGAAAGATCCCGACCTGCACCGGGATATTGTCTCGTTGAATTTTATCAAAGATCTTTCCATCGCAAATGGTAACATCAGTTTTGCGATAGAGTTAACCACTCCTTCCTGTCCGGTGAAGGATGAATTAAAAGCGCAGGCGGAACAGGCGATTCGTGCCGGCATCGACGGAATAAAATCAATCGAGATTCGCATGACATCCAACGTGCAGGTCAATCAGTCCCGGCAACCTGCCAATCTACTGCCGGGAGTAAGAACAACGATCGCTGTCGCAAGCGGAAAAGGGGGAGTCGGAAAATCGACCGTGGCAGTCAATCTTGCGGTTTCGTTAGCGCTTGACGGTGCGAAAGTCGGTTTGCTGGACGCTGATATTTATGGTCCAAGCATTCCATTGATGATGGGAATTCATGATCGTCCCCAGATGGTGGATCAAAAATTAATTCCTCTGGAAGCGCACGGTGTCAAAGTGATGTCGATTGGATTTCTGGTCGATCCGATGCAGGCGGTTATCTGGCGCGGACCGATGGTAAGCGGAGCGGTCAAACAATTTATGTCGGATGTCGATTGGGGAGAATTGGATTACCTGATTTTTGATCTGCCTCCCGGTACCGGTGATATTCATTTGACTCTCGTGCAGACAATTCCTCTTACCGGCGCTGTTGTCGTTACGACACCGCAAGATATCGCTCTCGCGGATGCACGCAAAGCGTTTAAAATGTTCGAAAAAGTGAATGTCCCTGTGCTCGGCATTATCGAGAATATGAGTTATCACATTTGCAGTCATTGCGGTCATCGGGAAGAAATATTTTCAACCGGCGGCGGCGAGAAAGCTGCGAAAGAACTCGGTACACCGTATCTCGGCGGAATCCCGATTTATACACCGATCCGAATCGGCGGTGACGTCGGCAAGCCGATTGTCGTTATGGAACCGCATGCCGAACAGTCCGGGACAATCCGAAAAATTGCCCGCCAGATGGCAGCGCAAATCAGTATCACGCAATTTGCCGGAAACGCAAAACCGGAAATTGAAATCAGTTTACAATCTCATTGATGATCTTACCATGAATGTTGCAGAATCGGTACGTCAACGAGTTGAACAAGCCCTCGAACTCTGCAGGCCGTTTTTACGGAAAGATGGAGGGGATGCCGAACTTGTTCGGGTTTCTGACGATGGAATAGCGGAAGTGCGATTTCAAGGCACGTGTGTTACCTGCCCGTTGTCGCCACTGACGTTGAGGGCAGGGTTGGAGCGGGCAATTTTGAATGCCGCTCCTGAAATCCGACGCGTGGAATCTGTAAAATAATTTTTTGTGTTAATTATTTTTTGTGATCGCCCGGCGATGAGCGATTGAAACGGCAAGCTGCATCGCTTCATTCATACTTGAGGGATCGGCAACTCCTTTGCCAGCGATATCAAATGCAGTTCCATGGTCGGGAGATGTCCGAATGATGGGAAGCCCCGCTGTAAAATTCACTCCCGTTGCAAATCCTTTCATCTTTAATGGAATAAGCCCCTGATCGTGATACATTGCAAGAACTGCATCGTAGAGTTTATATGCGTGCATGCCGAAAAACCCATCGGCAGGAAACGGACCATCGACGTGCATTCCCGATTGTTTTGCTTTTCGAACGGCAGGAATCAGAATTGCTGTTTCTTCCGTGCCGATTAAATTTTGTTCTCCTGCATGAGGGTTGAGTCCGAGTATTGCGATCTTCGGTTTTCGGATACCGAAATCATTTTTTAACGACCGATGTATGATCGAAAGCTTCTCAACGATGAGAGACCGGGAAAGAGTTGTACTTACCATTTTCAAAGGGATATGAACGGTGGCCAATCCCACACGGAAGGATCGAGAGATCAACATCATGGTTACGTTGGGATCGCCACAGAGTTCTGCCAACATTTCCGTTTGACCGGGATAGCGAAATCCGCCCATCTCCATTGCTTTTTTAGAAACAGGCGCAGTCACCATTCCATCGATTTTCTTTTCCAGACATAATCGAACGCCGTGAGCAATTGCCGTTCCGGCAAACATACCACTCTGATATAAAATCTTTCCGGGTTGAATGACAGGTCGTACGCCGGGAAGTATTTGAATGAACGGTATCGTTTTTCGTTGATCATGAATTGAAGATTCGGAAATCTCTTCCAGTGTAAAATTTATTTTTAGCCGTCTCGCGTAATACTCGTACACGTCACGGGATCCAATCAATATCGGACGACATTTCCTTCGCAAAGCCGGTGACGCGACAGATTTCAATGTGACTTCGGGACCGATGCCGTTCATGTCGCCGAGCGTGATTGCAATGATTGGTCTTGATGAAGGGGGAATTCTCATCGTTAGAAATCTTCCGTAGCAGTTAGCTGATAATCGCCGCGCTTCGATTTATCGGTAAAAATTAATTTTTTATGCAGGCGGGAGTAAACCCACGTCTCTGTCGGGAACGACGAAAGAGAAAGATCCCGTGAAATCGATTCGGGAGTTCCGTAAAAAATATATGTCTTTCCGCGATCCGTTTTCATTCCGTTTCGTTGCTGGAGGGTGCTGAAAGCATTGGTGGCGTAATCGACGCGGCGATAATATTCATTCATAACTTCATTGAAGGCGGTGTTCGGTGTGGGATCACGCTTTTTCCAAAATGCATCGAAGAGCATTTTCTGTGTTTTATCGTCGGCATGCCGCATTTTATCGATCTCATCTTTATCGGCAATATAGGATAGCGCATCGATGGCATTCGGTATCGATTGTAGTGAAAACGGTTTGTCAAACCACCGAATACGAAACGACTGGCCGATGTGGACGCTTTGATTTTTTGCCGAAGCAGTCAGCTCTATCCGATACGACCCTTCCGTTAACGTGTCGTTCTGAACGGTAAACCAAATGCCGATTAATGAATCGGTCGGTGACTTTGAAAGTGTATAATATTTTTCGCCTTCGATCGTTCCGAGTTGTAGTATATTTTTTTCGGAAGCCGAAACTCCAATCAATGAATCATGAAGAACAAGAACGAGGCTGTCAAGGTCGTGAACAACTGAAAACAACTTGCAGTCGACCCGAACAGACTCCGTCGGTACCGGGGCAATCAATTCGGAATAGATTTCAAAATGTTTGGCAAATGGGACATCTCCGCCGTCATTGAAGGGTCGGATGGTGTCGGTTTCGACCGGTCGGGGATTGATGAGCAGGATATCGCCAAGCTGGAATTGTTCCGTTGAAAAATCTCTCAGCCGGATCGATTGCGGTTCATTGCGGTATACTCTTCCGGACTCATGATCGGAGATTTCGATCTGTAATGTATAATCCCCGGGAGGTAGATCGCAGGAAGTCATTCCCTCAAGAAACGACTTTGTGGAAAACGAAGGCGAGGGATCGTTTGCCTCGAGAGTCTTGTGGAAAAAAGCATGCGAAGCAATCGATTTATTTTTATCGATCAGATCAACGGTAATTTCGCCGTGTGCAACAAACGGCGGCGAGACTGCTGCAGGGTTTTTTATAAATATGAAGAAGTCGTACGGGACACGATATAAAATATCGAGCCGGCTTTTCGAGGGCTGGGTCGAATGGGAGTTGTGTGTTTCGAAAACAATTTTTGAATTATTGCTTCGCTCGGAACGTTCTTCACGCTGCGCGTTGCATACGGATGCAATGCAGAGCAGAAGAATGAGCCAATGCAGTATGTGTTTCCTGTACATCGACAAACCTTTTGTAAAATGTACGAAGCCCATGAAGCAGATGCGACGAGAAAGGGATTATTTGCCGGTTTCCCGGTGTTTCAAAAATTCAATAAGCAGCCGAACACCGACCCCCGATGCGCCTCTCGGTGCATACGGAAGATTCTCTTCGAGTATTGCCGGACCCGCAATATCGAGATGCACCCATTTGTAATCGCCGATAAATTTCTTGAGGAAGAGTGCAGCGGTTATCGCTCCCGCCCATCGTCCGCCGACATTTTTCACATCGGCAACATCGCTTTTAATTTGTTTTTCATATTCTTCGAATAACGGCAGTTGCCAAACCCGTTCGTACGTTTTTTCGCCGGCGACTTTTAGTCCGGACATTAATCCGTCGTCATTTCCCATCATGCCGGTTGCGTGTTGACCGAGTGCAACGACGCATGCTCCGGTAAGTGTTGCAAGATCGATGACCGCTTTCGGTTTATACGTTGATGCGTATGCTAAAGCGTCGGCAAGAATCAACCGCCCTTCCGCATCCGTATTATCGACTTCGGAAGTTTTGCCGCCGTAATGCGTGATGATGTCGCCCGGTTTCATGGCAGAGCCGCCGAGCAAGTTTTCCGTCGCTGGTACGAGTCCGACCAGATGTACCGGCAGCTTGAGCCGCGACGCCGCTTCCAGAGTTCCGATGACTGCGGCGGCACCGCTCATATCCATTTTCATTTCCGACATTCCGCTTGCCGGCTTGATGGAAATTCCACCCGCATCAAATGTCACACCTTTTCCGACGAGTACGATCGTGTCGAGGTTTTTTTGCCCGCCATTATGCTCGAGAATTATAAACCGCGGAGGTTTTGCACTGCCTGCGCTGACGCCGAGCAGTCCGCCGAACTTCGCCTGTTCAAGCCGTTGTTTATCCCACACGGTCACACGGTATCCATACGATTGCCCTGATGCGCGTACGGCATCGGCAAGTGTTTCGGGATAAATTTCATTACCGGGGGCGTTTGCGAGATCACGGGCGAGTTTTACCGATTCACAAACGATTCGTGCTTCCTGCAAACATTTCTTAATTGCCTTTTCCGCTCCATCGGTCGAAGAGATAATGATTGTTTCTTTCAGTTTCTCTTTGTGATTCTTCTTCTCGGTAAAATATTTATCAAACTTGTATTCTGAAAGATATGTGCCTTCGGCAAAAGCATATGCAACGTCCGATTCAGCTATGGTTAGTGCTGAATTGATTGCCGGAATAACAAGGGCGAGCGTTTGAGCGTGAGCGGATGTTGCCTGTTTTGCTGCGGTTGCCGCTGCGCGTCGAAAATGTTCGATGGTCAGTTTTTTCCCCTCGCCTAATCCGATAAGAAAAAGTCGCGGGCTGGCGATGGCTCCATCGGTAAACAATGAAAGAAACTGTTTGTTTTTTCCTTTGAATTGTCCCAGCTCGATGATCGTATCGATTTTTTTCTTGAAAATTGTTCGCAACGTATCGACATCACGGCGAAATGCTTCTTTGTCTTCCGAAATAAAGAGAGCGACTGCATCCGCTTTGATTTGTCGGATCGTTGATCGTTGACTTGTAAGTTTCATGGTATTCCTCCTGTTGATAAAATTAACGTAAATATTTTCCTGCTTTTTCAATCACGGACGTGACGATCGACTCGAGACTGACATCAAAAAGCCGCGCTCCCGCCGCATTGAGGTGACCGTTTCCCCCGAATTCTTTTGCAAGTTGATTGATGGGAATCGATCCTTTTGACCGGAAACTGATTTTGACGCCGTTCTTAAGTTCATTGAATAGAATTCCGACGACCACACCTTTGATGCTCATCGGGTAGGTTGTGAAATTATCCGTTTCCACTTCCGTTGTTCCCGTTTCGCGAAACATTTTTTGCGTGCAGACGACATAGGAAAGTTTTCCGTCGTAGGCAGTTTTCATGGAATCGAGCACTTCGCCGAGGAGACGCATGCGACCGGATGTCCATTGTTCGTACACGTTGACGTAAATCTGAGAAGGATCCGCTCCGCATTCCAGCAGGTGAGCCGCAATCCGGTGGGATTCCGGATCCGTGCGCGGGAATCTGAATGACCCGGTATCGGTCATAATTGCAGTGTACAATGCCGTTGCAATTGCCGCATCGATTTGGATTGTGCCCAAGGTCGTCAAAAGCCGGTACACGATTTCACCGGTGGATGTTGCCTGATCGTCGATGAAATATTGGTCGGCAAAATCATGCGGTTCAAGATGATGATCGACCACGACCTTGACGGCTTTGGTTTGCCGGACGAACGGTTCCATGCTTCGCAATCGTTCCGGCTGATTCGTGTCGAGAATGAAGATTGCATCTGCCTGCAGGAGAAGATCGCGGTGTTGTTCCGGAATGAAATGAATAATTTCTTTCCCCGGATCCAGCCAGCAATAATTTTCGGGAGTTGAGCTGTGATTAATGATCGTGGCAGTTTTACCAATCTGACGGAGTGCGAAGGCAAAGGCAAGTTCAGATCCCAAGCCATCGCCGTCCGGGTTGACATGCGTGGTCAACACGAAATTTTTATGCCGGTGAATCGTTCCAATAATTTCTTGTATGGATGATGTCATTGTTCGTATGATAATAAAAAGGCGAGAATTCCTTCTCGCCTGCAAGATTGTTCCGCTGCCGCTATGCGGTCACTGAATTGTCCATGTCTCACCGTGATTCAACAGCTTTTCAAGATTCCCCTCGCCCTGCTTTTGAATGGATTGCTGAATCTGCCGCGACATTTCTCCTTCGTACAACGGACGGTTGATGTCGTACACGACGCCGATTGGTCGGGGAAGTTCCGGAAAACTTGACATCCGTGCGAGTATAAACGAAAGCATCGTATCTTTTTCATTATGAACGATGAGATCGGAGACCGAATGTTTTCCGTCTTTCAACGACACGACCGTCGGCGTGAATCCATCAAGCTTAATCCCTTTATCTTTTTCTTTTCCGAATATCATCGGTTTGCCATGTTCAATGGCGATCACATTGTCGTCTTTGGTATCCTTTTCCGTAAAAGGAAAGAAAGCTCCGTCATTAAACACATTACAATTCTGGTAAATTTCAACGAACGAGGTTCCTTTATGTTCGGCAGCTCGCCGGATGACCGCTTGCATGTGTTTCGGATCGCGATCGAGCGTGCGGGCTACGAATGATGCTTCGGCGCCGAGAGCGACAAGCAGCGGGTTGAACGGATGATCGACCGAACCGTACGGAGTCGACTTCGTGACCTTGCCGAATTCCGATGTGGGCGAATATTGTCCCTTGGTCAATCCATAAATCTGGTTATTGAACAGAAGAATTTTAATGTCGAGATTACGCCGGCAAATATGGATGAGGTGATTGCCGCCGATACTCAATCCATCGCCGTCGCCGGTTGCCACCCATACCGCCAATTCGGGGCGGGCAATTTTCAATCCCGATGCGATTGCCGGGGCACGTCCATGTATGCCGTGGAATCCGTATGTGTTCATATAATACGGAAACCGGCTTGAGCATCCGATACCGGAAATGAATACGATGTTATGTTTCGGAATATTCAGTTCCGGCATAACACGCTGGACTTGTGCGAGAATGGAATAATCTCCGCAGCCCGGGCACCACCGGACATCCTGATCCGATGAAAAATCTTTTGACGTGTATTTTGTCGGAGGAAGTTTTGAAGTTTCTTTCAGAGTTTCTTGTACGATATTCATAATGTCATCTCTTTAATAATTCGTCAATTTTATTTTCTATTTCGATCGATTTAAACGGCAATCCCTGAATTTTATTCAACGAAATGGTGGGGATCAGATATTTCGAACGGATAATTTTCGAGAGTTGCCCTAAATTCAATTCGGGAATAAGGATCTGCTTGAAATTATAGAGAATCTCACCCAAATTCTTTTGTAAAGGATTGAGGTATTTTATATGCAGGTGAGAAACCGATTTTCCTTCTTTTCGTTTTGCTTCGACAGCAGTTCGGATAGCCCCGTATGTGCCGCCCCAGCCGACAACAAGGAGATCGCCCTTTTCGTCACCCTCGACTTTGGCGGGCGGGATGTCGTCCGCAATACGATCGACTTTTGCCTGGCGCATGCGGACCATGAATTCGTGATTTTCCGAATCATAGCTGACATTGCCGGTAATGTGCTCTTTTTCCAGACCGCCGATTCGGTGTTCCAAACCCGGTGTTCCGGGAATAGCCCACGGACGTGACAACGTTTTTTCATCACGAAGATACGGAAAAAATCCGTTCGGGTCGGTACGGAATGTCGGACTGATATCGGGAAGCGAATCGACCGGCGGTATGAGCCAGGGTTCTGCACCGTTGGCAAGATATCCGTCGGAAAGGCAAATGACCGGTGTCATGTATTTGATCGCAATGCGTGTTGCTTCGAATGCGGTCATGAAGCAATCGGCAGGTGTACTTGCGGCTATGACCGGAATGGGTGCTTCGCTGTTTCGTCCGTACATTGCCTGCAACAGATCGGCCTGTTCGGTTTTGGTCGGAAGTCCCGTGCTTGGGCCGCCGCGCTGAACATTGACGATGACCAAAGGAAGTTCGAGCATCACGGCTAAGCCCATGCCTTCACCTTTTAAAGCCATGCCGGGACCGCTGGTCGTTGTTACACCGATCGAACCTCCATACGAAGCGCCGATTGCCGATGTGATGCCGGCAATTTCATCTTCCGCCTGAAAAGTTTTCACGCGAAAATTCTTATGCTTTGAAAGTTCATGCAGAATATCGCTTGCCGGCGTAATGGGATATGTGCCGAGAAAAATGTCGAGCCCCGATTTTACCGATGCGGCGATCAATCCCCATGCAATCGCTTCGTTGCCGGTAATACTCCGGTACCGTCCCGGTTTTAACGAAGCCGGTTTGACTTCATACTGGGCGACAAAAATTTCCGTCGTCTCTCCGAATGCGTAACCGGCTTTCAACACACGCGTATTTGCCTCGGCGATTTCCGGAGTCTTTTTGAATTTGTCCTGAATCCATTTGATGGTTGAATCCATGGGACGGGAAAACATCCAATACATCATGCCGAGCGCAAAAAAGTTTTTACTTCGGTCGACGACTTTATTGGAAAGACCCAGCTCTTCCAGCGCATTATGCGTGAGTTTAGTAATATCGACCGAGTAGAGATGAAATTTTTGAAGCGATTCATCGTCCAACGGATTTTTTTCATAGCCGGCAAGCTTCAAATTCTTGTCATTGAAACCATCCCTGTTGGCGATGATGGTGCCGCCGTCCCGCAAGCTTCGCAGGTTGACCTTCAATGCCGCAGGATTCATTGCGACAAGAACGTCGCATGTATCGCCGGGAGTATTGATTTCCGTCGATCCAAAATGAATTTGAAATCCGCTGACACCGAAAAGTGTGCCGGCAGGGGCACGGATTTCTGCGGGATAGTCGGGCAACGTGCTGAGATCGTTGCCGAGTAATGCCGTTGTACTGGTGAATTGCATACCGGTAAGTTGCATGCCGTCGCCGGAATCACCGGCAAATCGAATCGTTACATCGTCTAAATTTTTTAGTTCCTTGCTCATATAGTTCCTATCAAGAGTATCGTTATCCGAGATTGCTTAAAAATGGAAACCACTTTGAAAAATATCCGGAAAGAATCGTCAGAGAATTTGTCGTGATCAATATCCCCACGAGGATCAGCATGATACCGCCGACGACTTCCACTTTGTGTAAATGATGTTTGAATTTGTTGAATGCCGTGAAAAAAATTGTCAAACTGAGCCCGGCGAGAAGGAACGGAATGCCGAGTCCGAGAGAATACGACGTCAGCAGAATGATTCCTTTACCGACAGTATCCTGCTGGCTGGCAATGGCAAGAATTGCGGCGAGGATCGGTCCGATGCAAGGTGTCCAGCCGAACGCAAACGCCAATCCAACCACAAGAGCGCCGAGAAGCCCCAGTTTTTTTCCTTCCGCCTGAAATCGTTTTTCATAATTCAGAAAAGGAATTTTATAGATGCCGACCATATGAATGCCGAAAATGATAATGATAACGCCGGCAATCTTGCTGATAATATTAATCTTCGAATGGAGGAATTGTCCGACAAATGTTGCGGACGCGCCGAGCCCGATAAAGACAAGGGAAAACCCGCAGATAAAAAAGAGGGAGTTCAGTAAGATTTTATTCCGAACGGCAGAACGATTGGCAACGTTTTGCATTTCATCGAACGAGACTCCGGAAATAAACGACAGGTAGCCGGGGACGATGGGAAGAACGCACGGTGAGATAAAGGACAACAGACCGAATAGAAACGCCGTCAGAATACTTACGTTTTCCACAAATTCAAATCCTTGTGATGTCTAAACCGAACATATTTCTCTGTATTGAACAACATTTGCGGGAAGTTCATTCCCGATGCCGATACGAACAGCAATCACAACAATTTATTCCCGAACAACCCAAACCTTCACTTTACCGGTAACATTCGAATGCAGTTTCGCATCGACGGTATAAATACCGAGGGCTTTGATCGGCTCCGGCAAATCGATATGACGCTTGTCGATCGTAACGCCTTTTTCCAGAAGAGCATCGGCAATCATCTGTGACGTCACAGAGCCGAAGAGTTTTTCGTCTTCCCCGACTTTGACTTTAAGCGTAATGGATAATTTTTCGATCTCGCCGGCTAATTTTTCGGCATGATGCAGTTCTTTGTGCTGGCGATCGGCGACCTGTTTCTTTTCTTCTTCGAGCGCGCGCAAATTGCCGGCCGTTGCAACAAAGCCGATATTACGTGGAATCAGAAAATTCCGTGCGTAGCCGTCTTTGACATCGACGATATCGCCGATCTTTCCGAGTTTAGTATGGTCTTGACGTAAAATGATTTTCATGACAATCCTTTATTTGACTTAACGAATTGTTTCGGAGACGAAGGGAATTAATGCCAGATGCCGTGCGCGTTTAATTGCCTGCACGAGCTGGCGCTGATGTTTTGCACACGTTCCGGTAATGCGCTTCGGAATGATTTTTCCCTGTTCCGACACAAAACGGATCAGGCGCTTTTCATCTTTGTAATCGATATACACTTCTTTTGTTTCGCAGAAACGGCATGTGCGGTGTTTCTTGATTTGTTGTTCTTGTTTTGCCATAAATGAGAATCCTTATGATCCTTGTGAAGTTGTGTGTGAATGCTCTTTGAGTAGTTGTGACTCTTCGCTGGTGAGAAATTTGTCGAATGAATCGTCTTCAACGCTGGACGGCTCGTCGTCATGATGCTGTGTTCCGGGAATCGCAGCGCCTGGTTCGCAGGGAACTCCCTTTTTATTGAGGAACTGGATCCGTCGCGCTTTGATTTCAACGATATTGCGTGTGACACCGTCGTCGTTTTTAAAGACATGGCTCTGAAGTTCTCCGTCGATCAGCACGGCACTACCTTTTTTCAGCCGGTTCGTACAACTGTCGGCAAGGCGGTTCCACGCGACCACGCCGACATAACAAACTTCTTCCTGCCACTGGTTGTTTGCATCCCGGTATTTTCTATTTGAAGCGATGGTGAAATTCACAACCGGAGTACCGTTCGTGGTTTGACGGAAAACCGGGTCACGCGTCAAATTTCCAGCGATGACGACACTGTTTAATTCAGGCATTTTCAAATCTGCCATAAGCGTTCCTCTAGAGAAATAATCGTTTGATTTAGGATGCTGTTTCGGTTGATTCGTCTTCAAACAAGGGAGCCTTGACCGGTTCGTTGGTTGAAGGAACTGTTTGATTTACCGACGCAGGTACCGATGGACGTGATTGTAATGCTTTCTTGTCGAGCTGAATCGTCAGATAGCGCAAAATATTTTCATCAAGAATGTAGATTCGTTCGAGCTGGGCGATTGCCTGTCCGTGTGCCGCGAACTCGATGTTGACATAGTATCCGTTATTTTTCTTTTGGATCGGATAGGCGAGACGTTTTCTTCCCCAGCGGTTGGTGGCCGAAATTTCGCCGCCGTTGCGTGTGATGATTTCGGAAACGTGCGTTATCGTCGCTTCGATTTGAGAATCTTCCAGCGAAGCATTGATGATACACGTTGTTTCGTATGGTTGTTTTGTTGCGGTCATGGTGTTTCCCTTCGGACGTTTAAGAATGATCCCGGAATAATTATCCGCTCAGGTCGGGTAAATTCCGGAACAGGGTGAATAAATAATTATGTTATGCCTTCAACAATAATCTCCAAAATTTTATTTCGTGCTTCAATAATTCCTGTTCTGACATTATCGAGTTCTTCGTCGGCAAATTGAGACAGCACAAAATCCGCCATTCCCGATTTTTGCTTCGGCATGCTTTCACTGCCGATGCCGAATCGCAGCCGGGGAAAATTTTCCGACTGCAAATGATACATGATCGAATATAAGCCGTTATGCCCGCCGGAACTTCCCTGACGCCGTAACCGGAGTGTACCCAGCGGGATGTGAAAATCATCGACAACGACAAGAAGATTTTCACCGGGCACACCGAAATTGTCAAGAACTTCTGCGACTGCAATCCCTGAGTTATTCATATATGTCAGGGGTTTTATTAAAACGAATTCGTTTTCCCGGTAGCTTCCGCGGGCAATTAAAAATTCACCGCGTCCCGCATCAAATTCAATTTTTCGATCTGCCGCAACCGCATCGACAATATCAAAGCCGATGTTATGCCGGGTATGATGATATTCCGAACCCGGATTGCCAAGCCCGATAATAACTCGCACGGAATTCTTTTTCCGTTATCGGGATTATTTTTTCTCTTCCTTTGCAGGAGCAGCCGGTTTGGGCGCTCCGGCTTCCGCTTTCTTTTCTCCGGTTGGAGGAACTGCTTCGGTGCCTTCTTCCGGTTTCTTGCCTTTACCGATAACTTCCGGTTCGGCGGCAACTTCAGCCGCTGCTTCGACGACCGGTTCTTTCTCGATCGTCGGCGGTACCACGCCGACAATGGAACTGTTTGCGTTTCCTAAAATCGTGATGTTTTCAAGCTTGATGTCGCCTACATGAATGAAATGATTCATTTTTAAGTTTTCAGCATTCACTTCGACATGTTCGGGAATATATTTTGGCAAGCATGAAATTTTAAGACGATGAATGACTTGTTGCAGAACGCCGCCGTCACGGACGCCGACCGGCGTACCACCGATAACGGTTACCGGAACTTCAACGGTGATTTTTTCGTCTTCGCGGATACCCTGCAAATCGAAATGAACGGGACGATCGGTCAACGGATCGAACTGAATATCCCGGAGAATGCAATTTTTTCCGGAACCGTCATTCAGTTTCAGGTTGATCATGTGCGTCTCGGAAGTATAGATAAGCGGCTTCAAGCTTTTTTCCGAAACGGTGACCGGAATATTTTGTTCACCGTGAACGTAATACACGCCAGGCACTTTTCCTTCCCGGCGGATACCTCTCGACCGTTTACCGACCTGCGTGCGAATTTCTGCTTCTAATGTAATTTCATGCATATGCTATCCTCTGTTTATCCTTTATCGACATCAAATAACGAACTGATTGATTGATTCTGAAATCCCCGCTGAATTGCTTCACTGAAAATTTCCGCAACAGAGAGAACTTCGACATTCGACAAACTTGCCGCTTTCCAGTTGACCATAACCGTGTCGGTCACATAAATTTTTGATACCGGCGATGCTGCAATTCGCTCGACCGCTTTACCGGACAGAATCGGGTGCGTGCACGCTCCGAAAATCTCATTGGCTCCGGCTTTTTTCAATGCATCGACGGCATTACAAAATGTTCCGGCTGTATCGATCAAATCATCCACAATCAAAATATTGCGGTCACGCGGGTCGCCGATGACATTCATCACTTCTACCTGATTCGGATTCGGTCGCCGTTTATCAAGCAGGATCAACCCGGCATCCAACCGTTTGGCAAAAGCCCGGGCCATCTTAATTCCACCGACATCCGGGGATACAACGGTCAGCGTTGGAATTTTCTTTTTCGCAAAAAAGGAAATATACACTGCTGACGAGTACAAATGATCGACCGGGATATCGAAAAATCCCTGGATCTGCGGAGCATGAAGATCCATGGTGATCACTCTGTCGGCGCCGGCCTTCGCAATCAAATTTGCAACAAGCTTTGCCGTGATCGAAACTCTCGGCTGATCTTTTCTGTCCTGCCGGGCGTAACCGAAATACGGAATCACGGCGGTGACTTTCCGTGCCGATGCCCGCTTTGCCGCATCGACCATGATCAGCAACTCCAGCAAATTTTCGGCCGGAGGATTGGTCGATTGAATTATAAAAACATCGCTGCCGCGTATGTTTTCGTTATACTTAACCCAAATTTCGCCGTCACTGAAATTTTGGATCTCGCATTTTCCTAATGGCTTACCGATCTGCTGCGCGATTTTTTCCGCGAGCCGTGAATTTGATCGGCCGGCAAACAATTTGAGTTCAGGCATTTAGAAGTTGAAATCAGGGTAGAACGTGTGATTCGCTAACTCTCGAAAAGCGTTAAATACCCGCCTTTTTGCCCAAAAAATTGGGTGTTTAATATACATAATTTATTAAATTTTTGCAAGATAATTTTAAAACCGGGGGTGAATGTTACCGGCAGAGGGAAACCAATACTTTTTGTGCAATTTCGGGGATGAATTGGGATGCGTGACGAAAATCATTACAGGCGCCGCTGGAATCTCCCAATGCTAATTTGAGAACGCCTCGATTGTAAAAAGCGTCGCCATAGTCCGGTTTGAGTTGAAGGGCGGTCGAATAATCTTGAAGTGCTAAGTCGAATTTTTTGATTTGGACATAGGAGTTGGCGCGGTCGTAATATGCGAGCGAAAATGTCTTGTCAATGGCAATGGCAGAAGTGAAATCGGAAATTGCCGATGTGTATTGCTTCGTCGCATAATAGATATTGCCACGATCGGTCAACGCATGTTTATAATCCGGTTTTAATGCGATTGCCGTGTTGAAGTCCTGCATTGCATTTTGGAGATCACCGGCAGACGTGTATGCCAGTCCGCGGCTATTATATAGTCCCGGATCCGAAGGATTTTTTTCGATGACGTCGGTCCAGATCGTAATGCCATTGTCCCATACGCCGCACCGTTGCCATGTTGTGAGTCCTAACCAAACGATATACACGCACAACACCACGATGATTCCTGTCCGCGTATATTGAGAAAAGGATTTCCATTGCGATTCTCTATTCTCAAAAACAATTGCCAGCAGATAAAAGAATCCGATGGAAGAAATATAGCTGTATCGATCCGCCATCATCGCTCTGCCGACCGGAATTATTTGAAGGACAAGAAAGATGGTTACTGCAAAGAATATCGTTCCGAAAAATATTTTTTTTGTTTTTCGTATTGAAACAATAACAACAATGGCTGCGAGGATGACCAGCGCGAATGAAAAATAAAACGTTGACGGAAGTCCGGTGATTTCTGATGGATAAAAATAGAGTGCTGAAAGATTGAACGGAAAAACAAGTTTGATGCTGTAATTGACCAGACCGTAAGCGCCAATAAAGATTCTATCGATGAAATCAAATGCGGGATGTTGATCGATCGCTTTTGCCGACTGTTGAGCATAAATGGCGACGATGCCGAACAGTATCGAGAGAAGAAAAAATGGAATTTTTTCGAGAACCGATTTTTTCGAGAACTGCCGGCCAAGCACATAATCGATCAACAGAAGAATGACCGGCAAGACAACCGCTACTGCTTTCGAAAGAAGCGAGCAGGCAAATAAAAGGAGCGAGAGAAGATACCACCGGTTGTTGTCCCGATGAATATATCGAACGTAACAGATCAACGAGGCGAGAAAGAATACGGCGTAGAGCACATCTTTGCGGGCCGAAAGCCATGCAACCGATTCGACATGCATCGGATGTATGCCGAACAACATGGCGGCAAAGAAACTGCTCGTCTGCTTCATGCCGAGTTCGATCAGGAAAAAGAATACGAACAAAGTGCATCCGAGATGAAGGAGTAAATTGGTGGCGTGATATGCGAACGGTTGAAGTCCTGCCAGATGATAATCGCATGCGTACGATAAAAGTGTCAGCGGGTGGTAATTGCCCATGTATTCGGGCGTGGAAAATATTGCCGCGATGCCATTTGCGGAAAAATTTTTGATGAGCGGGTTGTTGAGAATATAAATCTCATCGTCCCAGTTGGTAAAATGATTAAACAGCGAAGGGATGTAAACGATCGCGGTGGCAAACAGAAGGAAAAAAATTGTTTTTGAATTCCAGCGACGCGGCAATACGACGGAATTCATGGAAGAAAATTGTTCTTCCATAGAGTTTTCATGTGCATTGTATATCCGCCCCGAGACAGTTCGTAGCGGTCTCCAAACATGAACATCTTATTTCAGCAACATCATCTTTTTCACTTCACGGTATTCGGAGTGAGCGCCGTCGACTTCATTCGCGATGATCTGGTAAAAGTAAATTCCCGATGCGAGCGATGACGGGTTGAAGACCGCCGAAAAACTGCCCGGCTGGTACAACTTGTTATTTGCAAGAATTGCGACTTGCTGTCCGAGAATATCAAATACTTTGAGAGTAATATTCGACCGTACCGGCACATCGAACTCGATGGTCGTGAGAGGATTGAATGGATTCGGATAATTTTGTTTCAGCGCAAATGTCGTCGGAATCGCAACGCCGCGTTCCGCTTTCAGCGTTAAGATCTTTACTGTTGGATCGGTAATCTTTGCCGTACCGCTTTGTCCGTCGATGTTTTGCGGAACTGCCGCATTGGTCAATTGATTGAAGAAATGCAATGAGCGCAACGACGGTTCGGTAATCTTCCATTGTATGGTAACCGGGTATGCCGATGTTTGCATCATGACTGAAAGTTGCGAAGTTTTTTCGGGCAGAACCTCGATGAATTGATCGGAGGTGAAGCGTGCGTCAAAGACACCGTCAGGAGGAAGCGGCGGAAGAGCGACCTGCTCCGCGGAAACAGCATTGTTTTGCATTTCGGTAAAGTACAATGTTTGCATGTTGCCTTCGCGATCGGTAATCTTCAGTGAATTCATATTTTGAAGGATCGCTGTGCCCGGAGTAGAGAAAACAGACTTTGATGGGGTATTGCCGGATGATGAGAATATCAGCTTACCGATGCCGGATGATTTCGCCCAATATCCTTTTGACGGTCGAAGAGTATCGGTTGTCACGTAACTTCCTGCATATCCAAAATAATTACTGACGATGATGTTCGACGGATTCTGGAGGATGTTTTTTGTCGCGATTTGCGAAGAAATCGTACCGATCAAATTCCATCCGGTTGTTAAACTAACAGTGTCGGTCGAAAAAGGGAGTCCTTCAATGCCGATCGTTTGGGCGGAAGGAAATTTGATCCAGTATCCCTTTCCGATTTTGATGGTATCGGCGATAAAATATGAATTCGAATACCCGAAAAGGTTGGACGTTGCTGTCGGAAATTCATTCACTTTCCGGGCAGGGAATGTCGGCGACAGCGGTTGTGAAATGAGATTCCATCCTTGACTGAACGAATACGTTGTATATGGCCGATGAACAATTTGAACGGCTCCAATCGATCCATTTGTTACCGTAAAAGAATTTTGGGCTCTCATGTTGACGGTGAATTGCGATCCCTGCGTTGCCTGATCTTCGAGCAAGAACATACCGACCGGAAATACCGAATTCTGCCAGTGGAATGTTACGGGATATCCGGCAGGACCCGGCTGAAAGGTCATCGGATAAACGTTAGTCGGGTTCGGTGAACTTAAGAGCGGAAGAAGATCGACTTGCGTTCCTTGAGACGGTGGAATGGTCCAGCGGGCATCGAAATGACCGGCAGGTGGTATCGGTCCGAGAGGGATCTCTCCTAACGCAGAATCGATGCCGTTGGTTGCATTGGGATCCGCACCGAATACCAACGTGTCGGAAATTCCGCCGTGATCCGTAACTGTGAGTGTGTCGTAAAATTGGTACGGATATAACGGAAAATAATTTTCATTCCCGATATACATCGATGAGAATGCTTTGAGTGTATCGAGAGAAATTGCAACAATGTCGCTGTCCAGGTAATCTGAACTGCCGATGTTTTTAATGATTCCGAGTGAATCACGGAACAGTGCGAGGTTGTCGATCGAAATGGCAGTTTCCGAAGTGTCGTATCGAAGAGAAATTGCCGAAAGATAATTACTGCCGCCGCTGGCAGAAATATTGTAGGTTCTTCGAACAAAAAGTGATTCCGGGAAGGTCGACGGAAGTGAATTCGGTTTTACCGTCATTGTCAAACTATTCGGTAACGTCCCGGTGGGATAAAAATTGACATATGTTACCGGGCTTTCAAATCGATAAGAGTCTGTTGAGTTCGGTTGAATGGCACGTATGATGGTACCCGGCGCTGCAAAGCCGTATCCCTGAATTGCTTGTGCTTGAGGATTCAGTATGGACAAAGTGTCCAAATTCCTCATGTTCAGATTCGACATTAATGTTAATGTTTTTGCAACCGTAATGTTTCCGAGCGATTGAACAGATGTTCCGGGGTCGATGAAAAGATTATAAAAAGATCCTCTGACTTGACCGGCACTATACATAATAATACTTGATTTTGCCGGTTGAAACGTTCCGGAAGAATTGACAAGAAAACTTCCGCCCGTTGTGATTTCAAGGGTGGATCCTGATTCGAGATTTAATGTTCCGTCAATGACGACGTCGCTCTTGACAACCAGTTGAGCGACACCGGTACCAATCGTTAATGTCGCTCCCGGAGCTATCCTCAATGCCGAGAGGTTGATTTGTTGTGTGGTGATGCGAAGGACCGGGTTCACGGATGTTACGGGAATGAATATACTATCCAGTTTTCCAGGACTGCCGGGCGGAGACCAATTGCCTGCTGATGACCACAATGAATCGAATGTGCCGGTCCAGGTGCGCAAGGATAGAGGAGTTATTCCTGAACACAGAATGGTTCCACCTTCGCCGCTGGCAAACAAAATGCCGCTCGATCCGGAACGGATAAGTTCAATATCCCAAAGTGTGTTTTGCGTCGGTGTAGTTTGAAAGTTCCATGTTATTCCTCCGTCGGTTGTGTTCATTATAACACCGCCGTCACCGGCAGCCCAACCTATTGTTGCAGAATAAAATACAACGCCGTACAAAAATGTGGTTGGATCGGATGGAATCTGAGTCCATGTGGTTCCGCCGTTGGTAGTTTTCAAAAGGGTGCCAAAATCTCCGACGATATACAGGTTACTCGCATCAATAATTTCAATGCCATTTAAAGAATTAATGACATTGCTATTCTGTTGCAGCCATGTCGTTCCGCCATTTGTTGTTTTGAGAATTACTCCGTTGTAACCGATTGCCCATCCGACGCTTGAATTCAAGAAAGCAATCTTTTGTAATGTTGCGGTGGTGGGGGTGGTTTGTGGCGCCCATACCAATCCGTTGGTGGTTTTTAAAATTGTTCCGAAGTCTCCTGCTGCCCACCCGGTTGCATTGTCGACAAAATAAACGGAGTAGAGCGTCGGATCAGAATGACTGTTTTGTTCAATCCAATTTTGACCGGCATTTGTCGTTTTCACGATCACAGCACTGTCACCAACAGCCCATCCTATCGACGGAGTAACCATGTGTATTCCATAGAGGTCCTGGTACACTCCGCTTGTTTGTTGTTGCCATGTCAATCCTCCGTTTGCGGTACGAATGATCGTTCCTTCCGCACCGACTGCCCAACCATCTGTCAATGAAGCAAAATTAATTCCATTGAGATTATCTTTCACACTCGTCGATTGAGATTGCCATGTCGTTCCGCCATCAGTTGTAGCAAACATGACACCGAGGTCGCCCACGACAAATCCGACCGTAGAGGATACGAAGCGCAAGCCGAACAAATCGTTATAGCTGTTGATGTTTTGCACAAACCAAGAACTTCCGCCGTTGGTCGTTTTGAGAATGGTGCCGTACGAACCGATAGTCCATCCGGTCAACGCGGAAATAAACTGTACGCGGAGGAGGTCAATTTGTTGTCCGCTGATCTGCGGAGTCCAGGTCGTGCCGCCGTCAACAGTCCGGAAGATAGCGCCAAAAGACCCCACGGTATAACCGATAAGTGAAGAAATGAATGAAACGTCGTAGAGACTTTGATTTGTTCCGCTTGTTCGCGTTACCCACGTTGTTCCGCCATTCGTCGTTCCGAGAATCGTTCCGTTTTCTCCAACGACAATGCCATTGGACGGGCTCGTAAAATACACTCCGTATAATGTGTTTGTCGTGTTTGATGTTTGTTGAACCCAGGTCGTGCCGCCATTGGTAGTTTTCAGAATAATTCCGTTGAGACCGTCAATCCATCCTGTGGTGGGAGAAATAAAATACAGTCCGAATAAATCCTGTCCCGTGTTTGAATTCTGGATAACCCATGATTCTCCTGCATCGGTTGTCTTGATGATGTCGCCATATTCTCCGATTGCCCATCCGAGAGATCCGTTTAAAAATTGCGTTCCGAAAAATTGGTCTGAGATCCCGTCGATATTCGATGTTACTTGCCAGGTGAGCCCGCTATTGCTGGTTCGAAGAATTGTTCCCGTTGACCCGACAGCAACTGCTGTATCCTGGTTGACTGCCCAAACGGCGTTTAAGGGATTTCCTTGTGGATTAGGATTTACCCATTGCCATGGTGTTTGCTGTGCGTTCGCTACGAAACAGAATACGCCGAAGAACAGGGTGAAAGGAATGAACCATTTCATAAAAATATCCAGGATTTGTTTGTGACGGAAAAAGATTGATTGTAAAGATTTAATTTCTTCGTGTACTGAATTCACAGGATACCGCCCGTTTGCAACGAAGAATCATATCAGTGATAACGACAACCACCATCTTTAATATAGAAATTACTATTTTGATTCTCAATAGATATTCATTAAAGAATTTTTACGAACAATATATCCCGTTTTAATGCAGAATTATGATTTTCATTGAATTTCGTTCACATTGAAATGATTAGACCCGATGATGGCATCCTTGACAACAGCATGACGTTTTTGTATTTTGAATAAATGAATGAGAATACCGTCCTCCGGTCGAATTTCCGACTCGCCAATGATTTCGGAAATAGTATCCACGGGGAGGTGCGGTTTTGTTCTTCATCGGAACGGCAACCGGCGGTCATCATTTGCCATAGTTTTATGGCATTCAAAGACTGGGGTTTTTTTCCGTATGTTGCAGAAACGCTGGCGCGTGCCGGATTTATTGCGGTAACGTTTAATTTCTCGTTGAACGGCGTTATCGAACACGGTAACCGTATTACGGATTTTTCTTCATTTGAAAGAAATAATTTTTCTCAAGAGTTGGATGATCTGAATATCGTTATTGGATCGGTTATCAACGGCGATGTGGGTAACGGACTCATCGATCCGGAACGAATTGTTCTGCTTGGACATTCCCGTGGCGGCGGAATCGCGATTGTAAAAACTTCAACCGATCATCGTGTGAGAAGTTTGGTAACGTGGTCGGCCATTGCAACATTCAACCGCTGGACAGATCATCAACGGGCGTATTGGCGGTCGCAAGGATTTTTGCCGTTGGCGAGTGATTCGACGGTGAGTCCATTACGGCTCGGCATCGGATTGTTGGATGATCTTGAAGAACATTCTGAAATATTGAATATCGAACACGCGGCGTCCCGTATTTCGGTTCCGTGGCTCATCATGCATGGGAAAGCGGATGTCACCGTTTCGCCGAAAGAAGCTGAACGTTTATATGGATCAGCTTCGAGAAATGTTGCAGAATTGGTACTGCTCGACGGCGTCGGTCATCTGTATCATGCTGCAACACCGAACGAAGATAATTATTCGACTATCAATCATATTCTTGAACATACTATTCATTGGATACAACGAAACATAGAGGAGTAACCATGGAACAAACGAACATCGCAGTTCTTGAAAACCAATCGTTAACAAAAACGACCGTGATGCCGCAAATCTTGTGGATGATGGGATTTGCCATTCTGACGGCGGCCGGTTCTCAAATTGAAATTCTTCACGTACCGGTACCGTTCACCTTGCAGACATTTTTTGTTTTGCTGTCCGGAGCCGTTCTCGGGAAACGTAACGGGTTCATCAGCCAAATGTTATATCTTGTATCGGGCGCTTGCGGGGCTCCTGTTTTTTCTCATTTCGGGTTCGGCGTGGCGAGATTGATCGGACCGACAGGCGGTTATCTTCTCGGTTTTCCTGTCGCGGCATTCGTGGTCGGCTATCTTATCGGTCAACGGCCGAATTTCTTGCGTTCAACAATCGCGATGATTGTCGGTTCGTTCGTGATTTTCAGTTTCGGTACGATGCAACTGAATTTTGTGTATTTCCACAATTGGTCGGAAGCTTTCGTCAACGGCTTCCTGATCTTCTCATGGTGGGATGGTGTGAAGATTCTTGCCGCATCTGCCATTGCGACTGCTTTATTTCGGATGAGAAATTCGGAAAGAAAATGAACAAGAGTATTTAATCAGCTCTTCTTGGTTGTTTCGTTCTCCGCCGAGGGAAAAAAATTACTTATTTGGAATACCGATATCTTGAATCGTTTTAAATTTTGTTTACCAGTCGGAGGTCGAGAATTCTGTCAATCCTGAAATTACGGTCTGCCTGTACCGTATGACAGTATCCGATCAGATACATTGCATCCTGTGCCTGAAATTTTCCCGTCACACATTCTTTCGGCGTTATAATACGGTCGGTAATTTCCGCTTCCGTCGGTGAAAAATATTTGATCCAGAGATTCGTTCCCCGTTCCATTGCTTCATTGACAATCGCCAGTCTCCGCTCGTGCAGCGTTTGCCGTAGGTCTCTTCTCCGGAGATCGGCAAGCGTCGAATGGTCGTACGCTTTCAATATCGAAGTGAACATGGTAAACAGTTGAGCGGTGACCGTTGCGTCTTCCAGTGCTCGATGTCGCACGGGAAATGAAACGCCGAGGACCGTTGCGACATTTTCCTGGCCGTACCGCCCCAATCCGGAAAACAACTGACGGGCAATCGGAAGCGCATCGACGACAGGATTTTTAATCTCCGGCGAACCGATAAGACGAAATTCATTCTGCAGAAATGAAAGATCGAACGGCGCATTGTAGGCGACGAGCACGGCATTCTTCATCATCGCGGTTAACCGGTCTGCAATATCCGAGAACAGGGGAGCATCCGCGAGCATAGCGGGTGAAATGCGATTGACGGCAAAAGCTCCCGATGAAACTGGACGTTGCGGATCAACCAGGCTGCCGAAGGTTTCCATAATTGCTCCACCGCGCATTTTGACCGCCCCGATTTCGCAGACGCGATCGCCATGTTCCGGCGATAAGCCGGTCGTTTCCACATCAACCACAAGAAAATCGATCTCATCGATCTGTTCATTATTCCGGTTCATGGCAGAAGTCATTCTTTGATGTTGAGAAATTCATTCCATTGTTTGAACAATTCCGCCGTGGCGACCACATCACCCAAACAATAATTGGCGATCTCATGAAATCTGCCTTCACGATAGAGTGGTCCGAGATCGAGTCCGGTGATCCCTTCGCTTTTCGGACTTTTGATGTCGAATGTTTTACAATAAAAATCGAGATTGAACTTCCGGACTGCGCTGTAAAATGTCAATTGATCGAGCAGGTCGCAATGCTCCGTCGCGGAATAGCGGTACGGCATTAAATTTCGTGTCGGCGGAACACGCAGAATTGCAGAGCGCAGAAGGAGAAACGGGCAATCGAATGATCTTCCGTTGAACGTGATGAACCGGTCGTAATGTTGGATAGCTTCCCAAAATCCGACCAGCAACGCGCGTTCATCGCCGGCTGTAAATTCTATTTTATCATCTTCTGAAAAAAAATGCTCTTGCTTGTTCGATTGGAAAAAAACTTTTCCTGCTCTTGTTTCCGGATTAAACATGGCAATGGCGATGATCTGAGCAGTTAGTGCATTGAGATTCAGTTTTTGTAATTCCTGTTCCCGCTTTTCGTCCGTGTCGGCAAATTTAAGAAGGTATTCTTGTTGGACTTCGTCGAATTTTTCGAGCGGAAATGCCAATGTTTCAATATCAAACACGACCGATGACATCGTGATCCTCCTCCTGAAGTTCTACATTGTGAAAAAGTTGTTTCAAGATCGGCGTAATGACAGACCAGTTGAATCCGCGTCTTGTCAGAAAACCTGCCAGCCGTTGCTGTTGTTTTTGAATCTCGATTTGTTTTCGGGAGGATTGTAAACGTTTGAGTTGAGCTTTTGCGGCAGTCAGTGCGACGCGAAATTCATCATCCTGACCGGGTGAATCTTGCAACAATTCATTGATGACGGCTTGCGGAACTCCACGTTTCATGAGATGTTGCCGAAGCAATCGCGTGCCTGCCGGTTTTTTCAATTGCAGATCGTGTATGCATGCTTTTGCAAAAGCAAGATCGTCAAGCAAACCGGTGTTTTGCAATTGTTCCATGACAGTATCGATAACCGCCGGCGGAAATTTTTTTTCCGTCAAACGGTGGCGCATCTCATGAACACTGCGCATCCGGTAATGAAGAAGGCGCATCGCTTTTTGTTTTGCAAGAGCGATTTCCTGATCGGAAGAAATTGAATTGAGCGTGCGGTCGTCTATCTCATCGCCTTTGCGCAAACCGTATTTGACGAGCACATCCTGGTGAATCCCGAAAGCAAATTTCCCTTCGAGATAAATGTTGACCCGTTCCGGGTGGCGCTTTTGCCGCTCAATACCGGTGACGATCATGAAGCAATGTTAGACCTTCCCGGTTTTTTCACAGTCTCAGGTTTTGCGGCTGTGGCAACATCCGGTTTACCCTGTTTCGCTTGTGCGGTATCTTCGATCAGTCCTAACTTTTTGCGAACGAGATGATCGATTTCTTTGGCAAGTTTTTCATTCTCCTGCAAATACTTTTTTACGGCATCGCGGCCCTGTCCGATCCGCTCATTGTTATATGCAAACCACGATCCGCTTTTGGCAATGATGTTCTGATCGACAGCGGTATCGATGAGGTCGCCGAGTTTCGAAATGCCTTCGTTGTATAAAATATCGAATTGTGTTTCTTTGAAAGGAGGGGCGACTTTATTTTTTACGACTTTCACTTTGACCCGATTGCCGACGACATTTTGTCCGTCTTTGAGCGCTTCAATTCTTCTCACATCGAGGCGAAGCGACGCGTAGAATTTGAGGGCATTGCCGCCGGTCGTGGTTTCCGGATTGCCGAACATGATTCCGATTTTTTGACGAAGCTGATTGGTGAACATAACCGATGTTTTGGATTTGCTGATTGCCGCTGTTAATTTCCGCAACGCCTGCGACATCAATCGTGCCTGAACACCCATCGTGGGATCGCCCATCTCGCCTTCGATTTCCGCACGCGGAGTTAACGCCGCAACGGAATCGATCACGATAACATCGAGCGCACCGCTGCGCACCAGTGTTTCAACAATTTCCAGCGCCTGTTCGCCGTATTCCGGCTGCGAGAGCATCAGGTTGTTGACATCCACGCCTAATTTTTTTGCATACGAGATGTCGAGTGCATGTTCCGTGTCGATAAAAGCGGCGATGCCATGGTTGCGTTGCGCTTCAGCGATAACGTGCAGGCAAATCGTAGTTTTTCCGGATGATTCCGGGCCGAAAATTTCGATAACACGCCCGCGCGGAATTCCGCCGATACCGATTGCCGCATCGAGTGAAATCGATCCGGTTGAAATCGATTCGATCTTGGAAATTGGTCCTTCATCCAATTTCATGATGGCGCCTTTGCCGTGTTGTTTTTCAATCTGCTCGACAGCGATGCGCAGAGCCTGCAACCGGGATTCTTTTGTGCTTTCTTCTGACATGGAATACCTCCTTAATAAATGGTCAAAAATTTTTACGTTTTGTTATCGTTTGAACCGCAATAATAAATTGAGGACGATCGATTTCATCTGATCGGAGTCGAACGGTTTTTCGACATAATCATCGGCGCCGATTTCCCGTGCCGTATTTCGTGCATCGAAGTCATCGATGCTCGACATAAAAACGTACGGTATGCCTTGCAGTTTCGGATTCTGTTTTACTTTTTCAAACAAATCGAACCCGTTCATGAACGGCATGCGAACATCACTGAGGATCAAATCTGGTTTTGTCGTTTCTAATTTTTTCAGAGCAGCTTCTCCGCCTTCCGCCGTAATGACTTTAAATGATGCGCCCTGAATGGCGAGGCGAACCGCATCAAGCCACGGTTTTTCGTCATCAACAAAAAGAACGGTGTTCTGCTTCCGAGGCGGTTTCTCCCGCATGATGGTCATTCCTGTGTTATACCGATAAATGAATTGATTGTAGTACCGAGTATTCCGCCCCCTGAGGTTTCAATATACTTCTCATCACAAAAACTTCTTCAACCACAGCCACTCGTGGTTCAAAGGTACAATTTTCCAACATTGGAGTCAAGTAAGAAAGGTTGCGGCTGCTCTTCACGCGGCCCAATGTAATGTGAGGATGGAATTTCCGGTCTTCAACCGCAAACCCCAATGGGAGCAATCGTTTATCGAGGTTGTTTTTTAGTTGCAATACTGTTTCCGTTCCATCGTCGCATCCGATCCAAACAATGCGGGGATGGCGGTTGTCGGGAAAAGAACCGACGGAGCGATATGATACGGTAAACCGCGTAATGTCAATGGTTGCACTTCGAATTGCCGAAAGAATAGCCGGCATTGTTTGTTCGTCTACGTCTCCCAAAAATTTTATTGTTGCGTGCAATTGATGCGGCAATTCCCATTTGATATCGGCATGAGATTCTTTGAGTTGATCCTGAATTTTTTTCATTTCATCACGAATATCGTCGGGGGGACGAAATGAGATGAATGTTCGAATGGCAGCCAATGGTTACGTTATCTGCAAAAGTTTTCTTCGAATAAGTTCTATAGCAGCGAATGACGCACGTTCTTTGATGCGGATCCGGTCGTTGCCGAATTGAAATTTCAAAGCGATGGTTTCTTGAGCATCGGCATATCCGATCCAGACGAGTCCGACCGGCTTTTCCGGAGAACCGCCCGAGGGACCGGCAATGCCGGTTGTCGATAAACCAATCGAGGTTTCAGAAATAGTTCTGATGCCGCGTGCCATTTCTTTTGCAACCTCGCTGCTGACAGCGCCGTGCTGTTCAATGAGTTCTGCCGGAACGTTAAGGATTTGAGTTTTTGATTTGTTGCTGTACGTGACAACTCCGCGATCAAAATACTCAGAACTTCCCGGAACATTGGTGAGAATATGCGCGATCATTCCGCCGGTGCACGATTCGGCAACACTGAGCGTGAGATTTTTATCGGTCAATAATCTTCCGACCACTTGTTCCAATTCCTCGTCATTAATTCCGTAAATAAATTTTTCCGCTTTGGAACGAATTCGGGATTCGACTTCAAGAATTTTTTTCTCGCATGCAGTTCGATCGGAATCGGTTGCGGTAATACGAAGACGGACGCCGGAAACTGAAGGCAGAAAGGCGAGTGAAGCGCCTTGAAGAATCTCGTCCAGATTTCCCAGCCGTTCTGCCAAAGCCGATTCCGGAATGCCGGTGGTTCTGAGTGTGCGATGAACGATGAATGTGCCCGATTGTTTTTTCTCGAAAAAGGGAACAATAAAATCTTTGACCATTGCTTCCATTTCATAAGGAACGCCGGGCATGACGAAAAAATATTTTCCATCCCGCTCAAAGAATTCTCCCGGTGCAGTGCCGAGCTTATTCGGAATGACTTTGGCACCGCGGGGAATGAGTGTTTGGTCTTCTGCGGAAGCTGTCCATGGCCGGTTGAGCGTTTTCATGATTCGTTCGACATTCGCACGGGCTTCTGCATCGTGCACTAATTCTGTGTTGAAGAATTTGCAGACGGCGGTTCGCGTAATATCGTCGTGCGTCGGTCCCAATCCGCCGGTAATGATGATGACGTCGTGTGACGCATATTCAACCTGAAATGTGTTGAGAATTTCCGTCAGATCGTCGCCGACGGCAACAACGCGATGGATCTGAATGCCGACTCGGTTCAATTGTTGAGCGATAAATGATGCGTTGGTGTTGACCACCTGTCCGATGAGAAGCTCATCCCCTATGGAAATAATAACTGCCTTCATGTTACAAGAATAATTGTGGAGCGAGTTTCACAAGTAATTGCAGGACAAGATTCCCATAAATTCCCGCCATGACGTCATCCAGCATGATGCCCCAACCGTTTTTTAATGCCTCAAGATTTCTTGCCGGAGGAGGTTTGATGATGTCGAATATTCTAAATAACACAAATCCCGCAACGCTTATGATTATCGATTTGGGAAGTAACAGCAAGGTGATCCACATTCCGACAACTTCATCGATGACCACAATGGGCGGATCATCCCCGTAACAACGCTCCATTCTTCCGGAAACAACAATGCCGATGAAAAACATAACCACAAAACCAGCAAACAAAATAACCGGATTTTCGAAATTCGGAATCCAGTAGATCAACAGTCCAACGGCGCTGCCAGCGGTACCGGGAGCAAACGGCGAGTAACCGGAATAAAATCCAGTCGCAAAAAACCGAACAAGAAAAGAAGGGGGAGTGACGTTATTTTGGCGTTCCGAGATATCTGCCATATAAATCACGAAGAAGTTTTCTGTTGTCGAAAAGGTAAACGATTCCCGTTCCGACCGTTGAAAGCATAACGATCATCATCATGCCGAAGAGTACGCGCGTATCCATTAACGTTTCGATCAACGATTGGAAATCGTGGCGGATAACCGGAACGGTGCTGCCGATGTACAGGATGAGGATGTAATAGATGACGACAAATTCGCCGAACGTTTTGGCCTGTGCACTTTTCGATGTGATGACCGGCTGGTCTTTCCATTCGGCGTAACTGCGCAAACCGGTAATCACAAAATCCCGTACGACGATGATCCACACCATCCAACCGGGGACAAGTCCTAAATAAATAAACGAAAACAATGCGGCAGTGGATAAAATTTTATCGGCAAGAGGGTCAAGGAATTTTCCCCACCGCGAAACATGACCATACCGCCGGGCGATCCATCCGTCGTACCAATCCGTAAATGCGGCAACGACATACACGACAAGCGATAATTGCTTGAGGAATGACGATTCCGCAAAAAGGAAAACGATAAACACCGGCGTAAGAACGATGCGGAAAATTGTCAGTGAATTTGGGATCGACATGAATGAATTTACAAAAAGGAAAGTGAGAAACAAAAAACCCTGCAACGATGTGCAGGGTTCATATATACAAAAGGGAAGTGGAAACCGTTAAGCAGCTTTTGTCACTTTTCCTTGCTTGATGCAGGTTGCACAAACGCGCATGCGTTGCGTTTTGCCGTTTACCTGTGCGCGAACGTGTTGAAGATTCGGTAGCCAGCGTCTCCGCGTTTTATTGTGCGCGTGGCTGATGTTATTCCCGTAAACGGGTCGTTTTCCGCAAATTCCACAAATTTTTGACATGATTATCCTCTGGTGAAAAAGATCGCTTGCTTGAAGTATTGCCAATATACACAAAAGTTCAATGTTGCGCAAGAGGAAATTAGCGGAAGAAAAGACTCATGCCAATTCTTCCGTAGTTAGCTACGATGTCCTCAGTGCATTTACGATATTCAGTCTTGACGCACGGCTTGCCGGTAAAAATCCTCCGAGAATGCCCATACAAATCGAGAAGATCATCGTCCAAAAAATAATTGTCGGCGACATCGTGAAGCCGAATGCCAGTTCAGAGAACGTGCCGAAATTGACCGTCGAAATTCTGACGAACGACATCAAGGAAGCAAGAATGATTCCGCAAACTCCTCCGACAAATGAAAGTAAAATGGATTCAACGAGAAATGCAGAAAGAATACTTCGACGGCGGAAACCGAGCGAACGCAGTGTGCCGATTTCTATTGTCCGGTTGGCAACGGCTCCATACATCGTAATCATTGCGCCGATCATCGCACCGATACTGAAAATGAACGTGACGATCAAGCCGAGGATGTAAATGAAATCTGCCATGAGTTGCGATTGTTCATGATAATATTGGCGTTCAGGTTTCAACTCGACATATTGTGTCCGCGGGTCTTTATTGATACGTGCTTTAACAGCATCGAATTGTTCCGTGCTGTTCAATCGAAACGTCAGCGATGAGAATACCGGTCTATGAAATGCTGCCATGAGTTGGTCGACATCACCCCAGATTTCCGATTCGAATGCACCCCCGTCGGCATCGAAATATCCGACGATCGTCCATTTATCGTTGCCGAAGAATAATTGCTTTCCGATTTCACAATTCTGGAATCGCTGGGCAATGTTCGAGCCGATAACAATTTCCCGCGAACCGAACTGAAACATTCTTCCTTCTGAAATCTTCACCTGCTGGCGCATCTGGAAAGCGGATGGAGAGATGCCGCGAACCGAAACATTGCCCATATCGTTCGATTCTTTTTTCAATAAATTGATGATGACGTAAAGCTCCGTCGTGGCAAGAGGCTTTCCATCCTGTCCGACAACAATTTCCGGCTGTGTTTTGATGATGTTCGCGGCATCCCGGTCGATTTGACTGACGAGTTCGGATGTTGCCGACCGGCGGAGAACAATAATATTATTATCCGATCCGGTTTGTACCAGCGTTTGTTCGACGCCGTTGGCGAGCATCAATACTGCGGCGAAGACAAAAACGACGAGCGTAATGCCGCCGAGTGTAAGACTTGTGGTAATTCTTCTCGTCCACAGACTTTTTCTGATGTATCCTAAAAGTTGTCTTCCCAAAAGAGCGGCAAAAATCAGAATGATTGCCGTCAAGAGAACGATACTGCTTTTAAATGCAAGTGCCATAATTCAATTCCGTTAATTCTGAGTTATCCGGTCTGCCGTAATCCGTCTACAATTTTTGTCCGAAGCGTTCTCATCGTGGGGAAAATTGCCGCAATGATTCCGGCAAGAATTGCGGAAGAAATTGCCATGATGATCGTCAGCGGTTCGACATTGAACACGGGGAAAAATGTCGGGAACACTTTTGCAAATGCTTTTGCAATGGGAAATGTCAATGCCAGTCCGATAAGACCGCCGACAACGGCAATAAACATCGACTCTCCCGCGATAATCCCGACGATATGGATTGCCGAGAAACCGAGTGTTTTCAGAACAGCATATTCTCTCGTTCGTTCTCGCGCTGCCATGACGATCGTGTTGGCAAGGACGAGAAGAATGATGCCGATAATGACGTATGAAACCACTTTGACCGATGAGATGATTGCGCTCGACATGGAAACGAAGCTCTGCTGGAATTCTTTTTCCGTTTCGGTTTTTGTTCCCGCAATAGAATTGAAAAACATGTCATCGACCGTTTTCGAAACGATCGGAATATCGGAAGCGTTTTGGACTTTCAAAATGTACCATCCGACATTGCCTTCGCGTCCCGGCTGTGTTTGTTTGATCTGCTCATCCAGATATTTCCATTGGAACATCATTTGTGTTTCATCGACCGACTGATCCTTTCCCTTATAAAATCCGCGAACGACAAAATCCCATTTCCCGGGGTAGATGTCGCCGTCGATTGAAATGATGTCGCCCTCGTGTAGATTCTGTTGATGCGACAATTTTTCGCCGATGACGCAGGCGTTTCGTTCCTTTTTGAATGCCGCCAGATCTTCTTTGGAAATAATGAATTCAGGGTACAGATCGAAATATGTATCCGGGTCTATAGCGATACGCGGAAAGAAATTATTCCAATCGCTGGGATCTTTGTAAACGCCGCCGAACCAGTTTGCGTACGAAACTTCCGCAACGCCGGGAATTTTTTGAATCTGGTCGCGGTAGGAAAGCGGCAACGGGAAGATAAACGACACAGCGTCCCGCGTGATCATGCGGTTTGCCGCCGATGCTTCCACACCGGCATACCATGCCGTGACGATCGTCCGCATAAACCCGAACGACATGACCGCTATGGCGATACCGGCAATCGTCAGCATTGTCCGGAGTTTATGCCGTAATGTATTTTTAAAAATGAGTTTGAGTACGTGCATCGCTAAATCCTCAGGATAATTCGCCTTTGTCGAGGTGGCGTGATTTGTGTGCCCGCTCTGCCGCCCGCGGGTCGTGCGTGACCATGACAATCGTTTTCTTGAATTCCGTGTTTAACCGGTCGAGCAATTTGAGAATTTCTTCTGCAGAAACTTTATCGAGATCGCCGGTCGGTTCATCCGCCACCAGGATGGTCGGATCGGAAACGATTGCCCGTGCAATGGCAACGCGCTGTTCCTGTCCGCCGGATAATTGTTTTGGATAATGTTGAATGCGGTCGCCCAAACCGACAACTTGCAGTGAAAATATCGCTCGTTCCTTTCGTTCTTTTTTGGATAGATTGGAAAGAAGAAGCGGAAGCTCGACATTTTCAAACGCGGTCAAGACCGGCAGAAGATTATAAAATTGGAAAATGAATCCGACATTTCGCGAACGCCACTTTGCCAATTCGGATTCATTCAACGTGGAAATATCGGTTCCTGCCACGATAATTGTTCCCCGTGTCGGCTTATCGATACCGGCGATGAGATTCAGCAACGTTGTTTTGCCGGAACCGGAGGGACCCATCAACGCGAGGAATTCACCTTCCGGAATATCGAACGAAATATTGGAGAGTACCGGAATTTCCTGTGAATCTCGCCAGTACGATTTCGAAATGTTTTGAACGGAAACGATAGACATTACCACTCCTTCTGTATTTGTTCTGAAAACACGGGGACAAACATGATCACTAAAATATAAAAATTTGTACGAAAAAAAAATGTTATTGTTTGAGTTTTACTTTTGAACCGGAGCGCAAGCTCTCGGAAGGATTAAGAACGACTTTATCTCCGGATTGAAGACCGGATGTTATTTCAATCATTCTTCCTAATGATGTACCTGTTGTTACCGGGACTTCACTGACGGAATTACCGCGCAGGACGAATGCCACTTTTTTCCCGTCTCGGGTTGCAATTGTCGAGGGGTCGGTTACCAGCGTCGGTGTTGTGCTTTCTGATTGCGCCGATTGTTGATTGAGAAAATGTACCTTTGCGCTCATTTCCGGTAAAACCCGGTTATCGCGTTCAAGGAAACGAATTTTTGTCAGGATGGTCGCTTTCGCGCGGTCAGCAGTAGGAATAATTTTATCGACCACTCCGCGATAATTTTTTTCCGGATATGCATCGAGGGAGATTTCACACGGTTGTCCTGTTGAAACTTTTTCGATATTGGATTCGGAAACATCCGCTTCAACTTCCAGCGAGCCCATATCAGCAATCGTTACGACTGCCACACGCGAACTCGCACCTGCGCCGAATGGTGCAACAACTTCACCGATGTCGGCATTTTTTGTTAAAATTGTTCCGTCGAACGGAGCGCGGATGTTGGTGTTTTCTAAACTCACTTGCATCGAGTTGAGATTTGCTTCACGTGATGCAATGGTGGCGATGACGCGGTCGTACTGGGCTTTCGCGGCATCGTAATCTGCTTGAGAGGCAAGCTGGCGGTTGAGGAGTTCTTGTGTACGTCTCAACGTTTGCTCGGCAGAGTTTTTATCGGCAATGGCTACGTCGAGGTCCGCTTTTGCCTGATGTACCGCCGCTTCAACATCGCCACTTTCAATGCGCGCTATAATTTCTCCCTTTTTAACCTGATCGCCTTCTTTGAAACCGAGGTAGACAAGTCGTCCGGTCGCTTTCGAGGCGATGGAAGCTTTCGTCTGTGCGACAACATAACCGCTTGCCGTCAATAATGCGCTTGCCTGAGATGGAGAAATCATCGAGACCGTTGTAATATCGACAATTTCCTCGTCGCCAAATGTATTCCTGATGAAGAAAAATGCCGCGAGGATAAGAAATAAAGCTCCTGCACCATACAATAAATATGATGTACGGGAAGAATGACCCGTTTTCCCGCCATTCTCTTTTTCGCGGTCTATTTTTAGTTTTGAAAGATCAAACTGCCCGGTTGACATGAACTTTTCAGAAAGATAAATGAGTGCTTTTAAGATACTGAAATCAAAAAATGTTTCCAAATTTGATGAAGTTTTCTTATCATTATATTTTACAGTTATCCGCCGGCCGTGTTGGGTTTGAGAAAATAACACATTCGGAAAATTTATCCAATTCTCAAGAGTCTTTTTTACTGTGATTCAAAAATTCTCCTGGCAAAAATTAGAATATTTCATCGGGGCTGCAATCAGCATTATTGCACTCGTTGTCTATAGTATCACTCTCTGTCCGACGGTGAATTTTATCGACAGCGGAGAACTGGCAACAGATGTCTATACATTGGGTATTGCACACCCGTCCGGTTACCCGATGTTTACGATAGTAGAATGGATCTTCAGCCATGTGCCGTTTGGTCTCCGTATCATTTACCAGTTGAATTTACTTGCGGCACTTTTCTGCGCCGGCGCTTTATTTTTCTTCTTCCGGTTCTTTGTTCTTGTGATGAATGTGATTTTCCATGCGAAACCGGTTTTTGATGGGTCAAGTGTGAAGGTGACGGAAAAAATCCTTGTGTATGTTTTCTTACCGGCGATATTCGGTACGCTGGTCCTCGGGTTTTCCGGGACATATTGGGCGCAGGCGTTATCCATCGAAGTATACCCGCTTCATCTTCTTTTTGTTTCAATCATTTTATTCCTGTTCACGAAAGCTGCAATGATGGAGCAAAAAAAATCTCAGCTTGATCGTGAGGGGATTTCTGCCGAATCGTCCTGGCTTGGATTTGCATTCGTTCTGGGATTGTCCTTTACGAATCACATGACAACCATTTTACTTGCGCCGGCTTTCTTATGTTTGTTCTTCTGGGTTCATGGTGCTTCTTCAAATGCATGGAAACGCATCGCCCGGCTTGTACCGCCGTTTCTTTTAGGATTAACTCCCTATCTCTATCTTCCGGTTCGTGCATTGCAGGTGCCGGTGATGAACTGGGGGAATCCGATCGATGCCGAACGGTTTTTCCGGCATGTCAGCGCGAAAGTGTATCACGTTTGGATTTTTTCTTCGAGCGAAGCTGCCGGCAAACAATTAAAATATTTTGTGGACACTCTGCCCGATCTGTTCGCGTATTTTCCTCTCGTCTTTGCGATTATCGGGTTGACATGGTTGTTCAAGAAATCGAAATCTTTATTCTTCTTCACGACGTTATTACTCGTCGGCTGTTTGGCGTATTCGATCAATTATGATATCAATGATATCGATTCGTATTTTTTGCTCGCCTATATCGCCATTGCGATTTGGGCGGGAACCGGTTGCCTTCGCATTATTAGTCTCATGCAGGAGTTCCAGTCTGCACGAAGGATTGCAATCGCTTGCATTGCGTCTTGTATCATCATTCTTGTCGCGAATTATTCCAGCGCCGATCAGTCCGACAACCGCATCGTCGAAGAATATACACGCGATATGTTTTCATCGATCGAACCGAACGGTATCATCATCACGTCCCAGTGGGATTATTTGGTTTCATCCGCGTATTACTTTCAACTGGTTGAAAAAGTGCGGCCCGATGTTGTCGTAATCGATAAAGAATTGATGCGCCGGTCGTGGTATTATCCTCAATTGAACACGCGGTTCCCATGGTTGACCGCACAATCGAAAAAAGAAATCGATTTATTTGTCATCGAAGCGAATAAGTTTGAACGTGATATTCCGTATAATCCATCGGTCATCGAATTTCGCTATGCAAGTCTTATCCGAAGTTTTATCGAACAGAATTATCGATCCCGGCCGGTCTATGTAACGCAGGATGTCGGGAAAGAATATACGAAGGGTTACAACCTGGTTGCCACCGGGCTTGCATGGCGGGTTTATCCCGATACGGTGCATCATGAAAGCCCAGCGGTTCATTTTAATTTTCATATTCCGCACCTGCGCGACAAATATGTGGATGGAATTGTTGGTATGTATGCGACTGCCTGGTATAACAATGCCGTTTCCGCCGCGCTGTCGAAGCGTAAAAACGATGCGTTGGATTATTTGAATCGTGCTTTGGAGATTGAGCCGAATTTTCGCGAAGCATCCGATTTAAAAAGCTTCGTAGAACGCGGCAAGTAGTTTTTACCTGTTTTAAGTTTTTCTTCAAATGATCCATTCATTGTTTGACTTTTATTCAAAAAATGTTATATTACTGGGCTATTAAAACCGATAGCCTCCCCGGAATCGTAAAAATGCCATTTTTTGGACAGAAAACAGTAAGATTCAAAAAAACTGAAGGGATTTTTTTTCTGTAAAAAAGGCGGTAAAATTATTTTTTTACACGATGCCGATGTAGCTCAATGGTAGAGCAGCTGATTTGTAATCAGCTGGTTGGAGGTTCAAATCCTCTCATCGGCTCACGAAAATTTTTCAAAGAGCCGTTGGAACTGTGCAATGCTGTAAATGAAATGCTTGCAGCAGAAAGTTTTTACATTGTCCTTGATACAACAGGATGGGTGAAACCTGAGTTAAGCCCGAACCGTTGCGGGCAGGTAGCGAAGTGGTCAAACGCAACAGACTGTAAATCTGTCGGCTTCGGCCTTCGGAGGTTCAAATCCTTCCCTGCCCACAGTGAATGGCTCATGGTTGATCGTAACCAAGAAACTGAAAGCTGGAAGTGAATGAACAATGCGGGAGTAACTCAGTTGGTAGAGTCACAGCCTTCCAAGCTGTTGGTCGCGGGTTCGAGTCCCGTCTCCCGCTCACAACTTGCTTGCGTAGCTCAGTTGGTAGAGCACATCCTTGGTAAGGATGAGGTCATCGGTTCAATCCCGATCGCAAGCTCGGCGATACACTAATTACTGTAAGGAAATTTTCCCATGCGCGATATCATCACACTGGAATGTACGGACTGTAAACGTCGCAACTACACCACAACCAAAAACAAGAAGAAACAATCTGGCCGCGTTGAGTACAAGAAGTTTTGTGCCTGGTGTAACAAACACACACAGCATAAAGAAACGAAGTAATCGGTATCTACGTCAGTAGCTCAATTGGCTAGAGCAGCGGTCTCCAAAACCGCAGGTTGGGGGTTCAAGTCCCTCCTGACGTGCTTGGAAACGTGACCGTCATAATTTTTGAAGGACCCCTCATGAAAGAAAAAATCATTGCGTTTGTGACCGACACGGTCAAAGAAATGAAAAAAGTGACATGGCCCAGTGTAAACGAGCTGCGTGAATCGACCGTCGTTGTTCTCGTCGTCTGCGGCGTCATCGCGTTGTTCGTGTTCGGCGTCGATTGGGTTGTCAGCAACATCCTGAAAGTGATTGTTTAGGATCATTCATGGAAAAAGAAACCAAACAGACGAAACGCTGGTATGCCATTCGAACCTATTCCGGGCATGAAAACAAAGTAAAGGCTCATCTGGAACAGGAAGCGGCCCTGGCTCATCTCGATGACCGGATCACCGGCGTGATGGTCCCTTCGGAAAAGATTTTTGAAGTGAAAGAAGGAAAGAAAAAAAGCAAGACGAAAACGTTCTTTCCCGGTTATATTCTTGTGGAAGCCGTTCTTGATAAAGAAACGAAACATCTTATTCTCAACGCACCGTCGGTGATCAGTTTTGTCGGGCCGCGCGGTGAGCCGGTTCCTCTTCAGTTCGACGAAGTGAAGCGGTTGATCGGCAGGATGGAAGAACGGAAAGATGTGGAAGTGATGGAAGTGCCGTTTCATGTCGGCGAAGCCGTGAAAGTGATCGACGGTCCGTTCAATAATTTTACCGGCTTCGTTCAGGATGTCAATGAAGAAAAAATGAAATTGAAAGTGATGGTCAGTATCTTCGGTCGTAAAACACCCGTCGAGCTCGACTTCAATCAAGTGGAAATCGAAAAGTAATCAGATCGGAAATCAATCATGAAAAAAATAACAGGATTCATCAAACTGCAAATTCCGGCCGGACAGGCAAACCCGGCTCCGCCTATCGGACCTGCTCTCGGTCAAAAAGGCGTGAACATCATGGAGTTCTGCAAACAGTTCAATGCGAAAACGCAGGATAAACAGGGACTCATTATCCCTGTTGTCATTACAGTTTTTTCAGACAAGTCGTTCACATTCATCACGAAAACTCCCCCGGCATCGGTTCTTCTCACCAAAGCGGCAAAGGTGGAAAAAGGATCCGGCGAACCGAATCGGAATAAAGTCGGAAAAGTCACGAAGCAACAGGTTCGTGAAATTGCCGAAATGAAAATGCCCGATCTGAACGCCAAAGATATCGAAGGCGCGATGGCGATGATTGCCGGAACGGCGCGCAGTATGGGAATTACCGTCGAAGATTAGTTAATCAGTGGAAGTTTCGTCTGGTGTTTTTACACAAGACGGGACGATTGTACCACAACCATTAAAAGGATAAATATGAAACTCAGCAAACGTTTTAAAGCTGCAACCGCGAAAGTTGATCCGAAAAAACAGTATACCATCGAAGAAGCAATTGCCCGCGTCAAAGAAACGGCAACGGCAAAATTCACTGAAGGCGTCGATATCGCAGTTCGGTTGGGAGTTGATCCGAAGAAAGCCGATCAGGCAATTCGCGGAACCGTTGCATTGCCGCACGGCATCGGAAAAGAAGTTCGCGTGCTCGTTATCGCACGACCGCCGAAGGACGAAGAAGCCAAAGCTGCCGGAGCGGATCACGCGGGATTTCAGGAATACATTCAGAAAATTCAAGGCGGTTGGGCAGATATCGATGTCATTATTGCGACGCCGGATTCAATGGGCGAACTTGGAAAACTTGGAAAAGTTCTCGGTCCCCGCGGTTTGATGCCGAATCCCAAAAGCGGTACCGTCACGGTGGATGTTGCAAAAGCCGTTAAAGAAGTCAAGGCGGGTAAGATTGAATTCCGTGTCGATAAGGCAGGCATTCTTCATGCGACTGTCGGTAAAGCAAATTTTGAAGCTTCGAAATTAGTGGACAACGTGAATGCATTTTTAAATACTGTTGTTCGTCTGAAGCCTTCGTCCGCGAAAGGACAATACATCAGGAGCATTGCCGTCTCCAGTACTATGGGACCCGGCGTGCATATCGATCGTAACACCATTGTCGGACATTAAGAAATTACGCACTCACTAAACATTGTCGTTGTGTTCTGCCATGCTGAAAAGTGTGGGCTTCTCAGAAGACAACACATTATCACGAGGAAACTATGAAACGTTCTGAAAAAGAACAGATCATTGCAGAGGTGAAAGAGAAAGTGCTCCGGGCGAAAGCGCTGTACTTCGCGGATTTTACCGGTATTACCGTCGAACAGGTGGATGAACTGCGGCGGGAATTCCGAAAATCCAACGTCGATTATCGCGTCGTGAAGAATACGCTTGCCCGCAAAGCGCTTGAGGAAGCAACGGGTTATGATACCGTGCTCGATCGGCTTGTCGGTCATACGGCAATCGCATTCGGGTACGATGATCCGGTTGCGCCGGCAAGGATCATCAAGAAATTCCAGGAGAAACATGATAATAAGCTCGCGGTAAAAGTCTGCGTGCTCGAAAAACAAATCTTCGAAGGAAAACAACTTGGTGATATTGCAAAACTTCCGTCACGTGGCGAAATTATTGCCGGCATTCTCGGCAGTATTCAAGCGCCCATGTCGGGTGTCGTCGGCGTTCTCAATGCGGTCGCACGCGATCTCGTCAGTGTCATCGATGCAATCGAGAAAAAGAAAGCAGCGTAATTCATCGGCTGCGTACTCATTACAATTATAATCTGAAATAAAAGGAGAAATACAATCATGTCAGCAGTTCAAGAAATAGTCGAAAAAATTGAGAAGCTTACGCTTCTCGAAGCTTCAGAATTAAAGAAAGCCCTGGAAGAAAAATTCGGTGTCACGGCGGCCGCTCCGATGATGATGGCCGGCGGCGGAATGCCTGCGGCAGGTGGTGCAGCGCCCGCGGCTGAAGCGCAAACCGAATTCAATGTCGTGTTGAAAAACTCCGGTGCACAGAAGATCAATGTCATTAAAGTTGTTCGTGCCGCAACCGGACTCGGCTTGAAAGAAGCGAAGGATCTTGTCGACGGCGCACCGAAGACGGTGAAAGAAGCCGTTCCGAAAGAAGAAGCGGAAAAGCTGAAAAAGGAACTCGAAGAAGCAGGCGCCCAGGTTGAATTAAAGTAACGGGTTTTTCCTCTTTCGAAAATATCGGTAATCGACTGAGGAATACGATGCATGAAATAGCCGATAACCGTGGTTCCTGCGGTTATCGGTTTCCCTTTTTGTAAAGCATATTTTTCGTGAAGTACAAGACAAATTTTGTTTCATAAAGGATGACACGCGTGAAGACCAGCCAAACGAACAATCGATTTTCCTTTGCAAAAATTCCACAGCTTGTGGAGTTCCCCGATTTGCTTAACGTGCAGATCGAATCGTGGGATAGTTTTTTGCAGGCGAATGTTCCTCCCGAAAAAAGGGCAAACAGAGGTTTACAACAGATCTTTTTGATGAATTTTCCCATTACCGATGCGCGGGAAAATTATATTTTGGAATTTGTCGAATACTACGTTGAAAAACCGAAGTATTCCGTCATCGAATGCCAGGAGCGCGGCTTAACCTATGCCGTGCCGCTGAAAGCAAAGTTACGCCTTTCCACAAAAAGCGAGGACGGCAAAAGTTATACCGATACGATGGAGCAGGAAGTGTATC
>Ga0265322_10000080_pt1 | contig 45842 bp, 43 predicted proteins | sample 41222metaG_FD_193584 | JGI IMG/M metagenome (GOLD analysis project Ga0265322, IMG submission 193584) | Rhizosphere microbial communities from Carex aquatilis grown in University of Washington, Seatle, WA, United States - 4-12-22 metaG | ecosystem: Host-associated > Plants > Roots > Rhizosphere...
GCGATTCAGTATCGGAGCTTTTCCACCACAACAATTGACCGATGCCGGCCATGAGGGCTATGAAGATCCCGAGCGGAAGTGTGGTTGTTACGTAATATGAGGAATCAACTGCCGATACCCTCCCTTTAAGAATGCCAGTAATGATCGGAGACGAGGTTCCGATAACGATGAACATCGCCGCAAAAACGATGGCCGATGCACCGAGAAACAGGGCGAACTCCCGGGAGAGAAGACTGTGCTCCACCGGAACTTTCGGCATTTCCTTCATCCTCAAAAAGAAGAGTCCAAACCCGATTCCTGCAAATAAGAAAAGGCCGGCAAGCAACATCCAGTATACCAACATTCCGGGCTCGACAAACGAATGAACCGACGTATCGCCGAGCACTCCACTGCGAGTCAAGAATGTCGAGTAGAGCACCATGATAAAACACAAAATGCTCAGTACGAAGTTAGTTTTGATAAAACTTCCGCTTCTTCGCTGTGAAAGCATCGTATGGATCGATGCCACACAAACAAGCCAAGGAACAAGGGAAGAATTTTCGACCGGATCCCATCCCCAATAACCGCCCCATCCGAGTGTTTCGTATGCCCAGAACCCTCCCATCACGACCCCGGTGCCAAGAACCATTGCCCCGAACACCGTCCATGGTGTTGAAACGCGTATCCAGCTCACGTAATCGCGTTTCAACATTCCTGCAACAGCGTATGCGAAAGGCACGGACATCGATGTGAACCCGATGAATAAGACTTGCGGATGGATGACCATCCAATAGTTCTGGAGGAGCGGATTCAACCCTTTCCCTTCGTTCGGATATTGCGCCCAGATCCCTTTTGCTTGATCAAGCCAAACATAATTAACGACGCTCGCCGGAATCGGACCGGTATGAATCAGATCTTTTGGAAAAACGTCCCAGATGTATGTAAATGGATTTTTCAGGATGAGCATCAAAAAAAGAAAGGAAAGAATCGCGGAGTAAATCAACATCAATTCGGATTCATATCCTTTGCGCGATGAATACCACATCAAGGCAAGTCCGACAATGCTTGTATAAAACGCCCAGAGCGAGAAACTACCTTCCTGTCCGGCGTAGAACGTCGAGAATAGGAGCGGCCCCGGCAGATCTGTAGAACTGTAATTCCATACGTACGCAAAGTTGAATTGATGCGTCATGATCAAGTAGATCAAGAGAGCCGCAGCGCTTATCATCCCTGCAACCGCCGTTCGATACGCCGTACGAGCGAGCAGAAGAAGCCGGCTGGTGTGCTTTCGATGGTCCAGATAATAAAATACCACCGCAAGTATCGACGCCCCAAAAGCAATCCGTATGATGATACTTCCGACCATTCTCTCTGCTCTCGCTTTATGGGATAGATTACAATGTTTTCTTTACAGCCGTTGCATCGCCTTCATATTTTGAGGGGCACTTAGTAAGAAGCTCGGTGGCATGGAAACATCCATCCTTATATCTTCCCTTCGCCACCACACTTGTCGCCAGTTCAAAATTATTCGGCTTGGCTCCGTCGAGAACGACCTTTTCTTCACGCTGGCTGTCGTCCTTCATATAGAAACTAAACTGGCCTGCTTTAGCGTCGAACTGAGTTTCCTTGTCCTTTACCCATGACCCTTTCACTTGGACCTTTTTCGCAGTTTTTTCAGCCTTTGCAAAATCGGTATACTCGACGTTGCTGTCTAAAAAAGAAACGGCTCCGAAAATAATGAACGCGACGATAACAACCGCAGCAACGATAATTTTTGCTTTCATACGATCCTCCTCACTTCCGTAAACTATTTTCGAGTTTGCTGATCTTCCGGTCAAGCCGGAACAGATAAAAAATAAATCCAAACCAAATGATGAGTACGATACTCATGACGATATAGAGTTGATGATCGGCAAAAAATTCCACGGTCGGTACTCCTGCTATTGTTGTGATCCCGCTTCTAATCGAGCGGAACGAACTTTCATGTTGAACATCCAAAAGTACAATATGGTGAACCCAATGATCGATGCAAAGAAAACAACACGCATGTTCGGCGGCATATGGAGTTGGGCAACCGGAGTCGAACCGCCCTCGTCACCCTTCGCCCCCGGATGCAAACCGGTCATGATCCTCGGCATCACGAAAATGAAAAACGGAGCCGTGACGCCCGCAATAATCGAATAGACAGCTGAAAGCGCCGCCCTTTTTTCCTCAACATCGATCGCCGAACGAAGAGCAAAGTATGCCCCATAAATTAACAAAAGAACGAAGATAGAAGTTTCACGCGGATCCCAATTCCAGAACGAGCCCCAATTGAATTTCGCCCATATCGAACCAGTTATTGTGGCCAAAATACAGAACATCGTTCCGAGTCCAGCGGCGGAAACCGAGCGAAGGTCATAATCCAACTTTTTTGTTTTGAGATACATCATGCCGTACACCATTGACGCAAAAAATGCGACGAGGGTCGTCCATGACATGGGAACGTGGAAGAAAATTATCCTCGCCTTCTCCTCGAGCGCCGGGATGATCGGCAGTTCATACCATTGTGCAGGAGCCGGCACCATCGGCATCGCAAACCCGGCGATAATAACGATTGTCAACCAGACGACAAGTCCGATTTTCCCGATTAAATATTTTGTCATCGTACGCTAGTCCTTCCAAACAAATTCGAATAAAATCACCGACACCGCTACGATCACGACCGTATACGAAATAAGTATTTGGAACTCTCCGAGCGCTTCGGTAAAGAACGCTCCTTCGAGCGAGAGCTGCGTTGCTTTAATCACCGTCATGAGCATTGGCAGCATTATCGGAAACGAGAGCACTGGATAGAGCGTTCCCTTGGTGTTCGCCTTTGCGATGATTGCCGCGATAATCGTGGAGGAACTGGCGATAGCGCAGCTGCCGAGAAATATGGTGGTCCAAAAAATATCCGCCGATGCTACCACAAAATTGCTGATCAGCAGCATATAGAGAAGCGAGATAACGACATTAAGCGACAGCGTCAATACAAAATTGAAAAACAATTTACCGACATAGACCGGCGTCGGAGAGGAAATAAGCTGCAGCGTAAGAACGGTGCCGCGTTCCTCTTCGCTGACGAACGTCCGCGACAACCCCGACATGCTTGAAAAGAAAATAATCACCCATAGTATTCCGGCAAGAACATCCGGGCTGATTGATTCGCTGCCGAGGGAGAAAAGAATAATTGAAAGCGCGGTCACCACGAACATGAACAACGCATTGAGAGCATAGCGCGTCCTGAGTTCGGAACGCGAATCTTTTGCAAAAATAAAGTATGACGGAATAAAAAGGGATTTCACGGCATTCATAACATACGATATTGCAGCGCGACTATCAAGACCTTTGGTCAAGGTCTATACAGTTCTGAGCAAACGCCAGATCTTCTTTATCGTTTGTAGCAATAATAAGGATGCCTCTTGCAGTCTGAGCTTCCATGGTGCTGCGCACAACGCCGATTCCCTCTTCATCAAGGTTTGCCGTAGGCTCGTCAAGGACAAGAATTTCGGGATGATGAAGCAGGGCGGCTGCGTACTTAAGCCTTTGTTTCATCCCGGATGAATATGTGCGCACTTCGTCGTTGCGGCGGTCGTAAATTCCAAATCTTTTCAAAAGGCTTCCGGGGTCTTCCATTGAAGGTTCGTGCAAACCCCGGATACGGCTGAACACAAGAAGATTTTCTATCCCGGAAAACTCATCATACATCGTGATGTACGGAGAGACAAGTCCGACATGCCGGTACATCTCCGCCGGGTCTATGTTTGCTCCGTCAATCGAACAAAGAACACGCCCTTTGCTCGGAGAAAGCAGGCCGCATAATATTTTTGCCAGCGTCGATTTACCCGACCCGTTCTTTCCTGTAATTGCAATTGACTGTAGCTGTTGGAGCGAGAATGCAATGTTCTCAAAAATAACGCGCCGGTTGAACACTTTTGAAAGCGATTCTACAGAAAGTGAAACTGTCTTCATTGAATAGCCGCACGTTTGGTATGGAAATCGATGCGATCGGCTTCAACTACGAAGCAATGGTTTTTCATATCTCTACTTCCGGCGGGCAAAATAGTATGTCACGATATTCTCCACCGGGTTCGTATATACAATGTCCAGTGTTCCGTCTCCGTTAAAATCTCCGAATCTAAACATTGCATCCTTAGGAAGGTCCAGAAGAAAAGCTCCCGGCAAGAATTTTCCGTTTCCCTTCCCTTTAAAAAAATAAAGCTCCGATGTTTCATTGTTCAAAACCATGAGGTCGTTTATTCCATCCCCGTCGAAATCAACCACCTGCATATGTTCAGGGTTTGAAACTGCGATATTCTCCGCAACAGTAGTGAATTCGTCGTAGCGTCCGGCCCCCTTCCCCAAAGCAATTCTGATAGCATTCAAAGGGGTTGAATACAGTATGCAATCGGGAATATTGTCTCCGTTAACATCGGCAAACATCATGTAACATCGTTTCATCACCGAATCAGGAAAAACGTATGACAGCGTCTTTCCCTGGTACTGTCCCGTTGAGTCGCTGAACGTTATTCCGAGATTATAGTGCTGCATATCGGAATCAAAATAAATGTACGCCAAATCCGGTCTGGCGTCATCGTTGAAATCGTTCACAGAGCCAGCGAGAATCCGAGCCGGAATAATCGGTTTAAAATTGCGTTCGACGAATTTCGTTCCTGCAACCTGCTTGAAATATGAAAGGGAACGTTGTTTTGCGCTTGAATAAATATAGAATTCAATCGCCTTGTTTTGGAGAGCAGCATCGGGGAGAAAAATTCTCGGATTTTCTGCAGTCGAAATTGCATACGTATACGTGAAATTCACCTTTCTCGCCGCATCTTTAAGCTGAGAGAGAGTAAGCACTGACACTTTCGCGATTGACTCATGAGAGAGAAGGAATGTAAGAGACGTGTCGTTCTTAGAATACAGCCGAATTGTCGTCGGATTTTCGACGGATGGAAAACCGATTTGTCCCGTCATCCGGTTGGGAGGCGAGCTATAGAACAGCGAAAGAGTTGACGATGCATTGTTCGCCACCGCAACGTCGTCGTACCCATCGCCGCTGAAATCGCCGACAACCAAGCCAAGGGGCTTCTTCCCAGCGGCAAATGAAATTTCACCGCCTTGTGCGAAACCGTCTTTCAATCCTGCTAATTTCTTTTTTGCGTTCCAATAACACGTCATTGTGTTTTCCCGGGAATCGACGACCAGCACATCGTTCCATCCGTCGTTGTCGAGGTCGCCGACAAGGGTCGAGCGGGTATCCGACGTACAGCCGAACACAATATCATCGTAAAACGTCCCATCTCCGACATTCGAAAAGATGCTGAACGTACCCCCCTTGTCATCGACCGAGAGAATATCCGAGAACAAATGCGAAGAAATCGGCGCCGACGTCAATTCACTTATCGAATGGTTGAATTCCAGGCTTTGGTATTGAAAGTACGTTGCCATTCCGTCCCCCGCAAAAAAACGGAGCGTTTTTGTTGCCGAGGAAGCAATCGCATAATCCAGAATATGGTCTCTGTTGAAGTCCCCGAAAACTATGGCAACGGTATCTTGTCCAAACGACAAAATATTTTGTTCGGCGAACTGCAGCTCGCCCATTCCGTAGTAGAAGACCATTTCATTCGTCAACCAATTGTGGATGACGAGGTCAGGAAAATCGTCGTCATTCAGCTTCACCACGGTAGCATCAACGACGGGAATCTCTGGAAGGATAAGCGTTTTTTCTCTGAATGTGCCGTCTTTATTGCCGAGAAGGACGGAGATGCCGGATGATAGTTTCCCGAAGCAAAGAATATCGGTTGTGCTGTCTTTGTCGATATCCGCCAGGAGAACTTTTTCAGGATAAAAATTTACGGAGTACTTTGCCGATGTAAAGACGGAATCGTTCGGAGTGCTTAACCACACTTCGACCTGGCTTGTCTCCCGATGAACAATGACGATGTCGTCCCTGCCGTCGTTGTTCAAATCTTTCGCCGCAAGAAATGTGACATCAGTGGCAGATCCGATTCGCCTGATCTCGAACGAAACACCATCCCCCTTGTTGATAAGCACCACAAGCTGCTGGGCTGCCTGATCGTAGCACAGGATGTCTGGAAAGGGGTCCGCGTTGAACCGGGTGAGCGTTGCGAGCGACGGGGTGAATGGAAGGGACGTCGACGTCACCATCCCGAGCGCGGCCGCATCTTTTTGCTGGCCGAAAGCAGTCAAAGAATACATCGCGATGAGAAAGGAAATTCCTGCGAAGGATTTTCGGAAAGAGACTGCTAAAAAGAAGGAATAATTCATTGCGCCGCCGGAAGTGTCCACGGGGAATCTACTCATGCATAGTCTTCGAACGCCGCCGAAGCCGTTCTTCACGGCGTCGCATAGCATCGGCGTACCGTCGTTGTTCATCACTATTTTCCGGGCGAAGGCGCGGCGAAGCTACAGGTGCGCCGTTGTCGTCAATTGAAACGAATGTAAGATAAGCAGTATTTGCATGCAGTACCGTGCCTGTCAGTAGATTCTCGCAGAGCACCGTTACGCCCACTTCCATCGAAGTCCGAAAAACACAATTGACCGAAGCGCGCAGAATAACAACCTCACCCTGCTTGATCGGATGAATGAAGTTTAATTCATCTACCGAGGCTGTAACGCACACGCGTTTGGAATGCCGAGAAGCCGCTATAGCGGCTGCCAGGTCTATCCAGTGCATTAACTGCCCGCCGAGGAGATTGCCGAGTTGATTAGTGTCGTTCGGCAGCACCAACTGCGTCATCTCCACCTGTGAATGTTTTACCGAAAACGATTCTTCTGTCATTGGCCTGCGTTCGATGAAAGTCCTGAGGATTTTTTTTGCACCGGCTTCGGAGCTGCCATGTCTGCTTCGATGTTCGATTTCAATGTTTCGGCATCCTGCTTCAAATTGCTCGACGGATATTTCTGGAAAAAAAGATTAAGTGCATCCAAGGCGGCGGCATAGTCATGGCGTTCCCTCAGCGCAAGCGCCTTGCCCAGCAGAGCTTCATCCGCATAATCGCTGTCGTGATACCGGTCGAGAACAACGTCAAAGTATGCAATCGCCGATTTATAGTACTCAAGCCGATAGTACAACTTCCCGTTATCGTATTCCTTCTTGGCGAGTTTATTGTTCAGTTCATTGATTTTCGCCGCTGCGGCTTTCGCCAGCGAATCGGCGGGATAGTATTCGATAAACGTCTGGAAATCATCGATTGCCTCTCGTGTAAACTTCTGGTCGAGCTCTGATTTCGGCGAAAGGGCATAATTCGACATCGCTTTCATGTACCGCGCTTTGACAACGAGCGGGCTTGACGGCATTGTCCGGGCGAGCAAGTCATACTCTGAACCGGCCAGGATATATTCCTCGCGGCGATACCGGCACTCTCCAATGAAAAACTGGGCACTATCGGCAAATGAACTCCCCGGATATTGGACAGTAACATTCTTAAAGTCTTCGGATGCATCCAGATAATCTCCGTCATTAAATTTCGCCTTGGCCTCGGCGAACCGAACTTCCGCAGAAAGCGATTCCACTTCCTTGCTTGAGCCGCATCCAAGAAACCCAAGAGCCAACACAGAACTTACTGCTGCAATTGCAAATAATTTGTTCAATTGATCGTGCCTCTGCTTGTCAAAGTAATAGGAATATTTGATAATGATTGTAGCCGTTTCTGCAATAGCTGCAGAGCGCTTGAATCAGCCAACACCGTTGGTTGATAGCCTGCCTGAATTGGAATACATTCAACCGACAGCACCGATGTTGCGCCACCGTTCTTTTCGATCTTGATCTTTGCTGCGAAACTCAACTGAGTCCAGAACAGCTGAGGCTGATAGAAAACAAAATTGCCTAACGAGTGAAGTATATATCCATCGCCGAAATGCTCTATTCCGTACGGAACATGCGGATGATGGCCGAGAAGAATTTTTACTCCTTGCGCTACACAGAGTTCGTCAAAGTTCTTTATTTGTCTTGTCGGCCGATCGCTGTACTCGTCGCCGCCATGAACACTCAAGATGACGACGTCGACGGAAGCCGCCGCTTCCCGGAGCGCCGGAAACAATTTCCCGGTATCCGTGGTTGCAACATAGCCGTGCCATCCATGCTTAAAATTCATCAAATCGGTAACAGCAAAAAGCGCAAATCGAATTCCATTTTTCTCAAACATCAATGGTTCGTAAAGAACCCGCGCCGACCGCGCCGAACCTACATGGGCAATATTCGCTTCATCCAAATGATCCAGTGTTTCAAGGAGAGCAGGCTTGCCGTAATCAAAAGCATGATTATTTGCAGTTGAAACGTACGTGAACCCGAATTTCACAAGCGACTGTGCGCCGTTTTGCGGGCCTGTAAAAATCAAGTTATGGGCCGGGTCTTGCGTTTCTCCTTTCTGGTCTGAAAGTTGGCATTCGAGGTTTGCAAAAACAATATCGGCTGAGTCGTCCCGGAAAGAGATTCTTTGGAACGGAAAATCAACCTCTCCTTTCAAAACCTTCTGGCCGACCATCCTGCCGAGATTCACATCGCCAAAAGCCAGCAGCGTAACCGATTCGCGAATCGGCGTCGCAGTTTTCTTTATGCGGCCGCTCATACCGTAATACCGGGGCGCGACGATAAAGGAAAACGCAAGAACCGCGCACGATCCAACCCCGAACACGACAAATTTAAAATAACCTTTCACCGGGGGCGCAGCCTAACTTCTTATTGTGAAGAACAAATACACTGCAACGCCTGCCGCCCCTACGATGATGAGCGGCTCGAAAAAGCGTTCCAAGACGGAGCGATCCGGCATGGCTCCGATGGCAATACGTTTGCTCGATTCCTGTAATTTTGAAATTTCATCGACATTCACAGTATCTGAAAATGAACTCTTCTTCGTTCCAGCCCATAGGATCTTTCCGTTTGCGTTTTGCGCGACCGTCAACCGGATCGCAAGCTCAACCGTGCGTTCGGTCTTTCGAGCCGAGAAATAGCCCTCTGAAAACGGTTCTCCGTACGTCACACCGACTTCTGCTGTTGAAACAAGGATATCTATGCTCGAAGCGGCGTTGTGGGTATACAACGAAACAAAATGCTGACGAAAGGATTCAATCAAGGGTTGACTGAAGAAACGATTTACCTCTCCATTTTCAACGTTCAGCGTGATTGTAGTCGTATCGGAGATTTTCACATCTGCACAGAAGTCATCGACCACCTTGTGCGATAAATCCACCATTAGTTCTTCGTTTGATCTCGGTTTTTCGCCGCCATGAAGAATTGCCGGAATTCCCGCGGCGAGAAGTACTACGAATGCAATATGAGTCAACCGAAATTGTGCATTCACGCGTAAATCCCACGAACCTTTAATGTTCTTGCAACTTTGTCGATTGCCAGGATGTATGCGCCGATGCGCAACGAAACTTTATAGTGTGCGGCCGTTTCATAGACCGCATTGAATGCAGACGTCATCATTCGTTCCAACCGTCGATTCACGCGGTCAATCGACCAGAAATAACCGACGCGATCCTGAACCCATTCAAAATACGAAACCGTCACTCCTCCCGCATTAGCAAGAATATCCGGAATGACGATTATTCCTTTATCTTTCAAAATGGGATCGGCTTTAGCCGTTGTCGGGCCGTTTGCTCCTTCAGAGATTATTTTGGCTTTAATTTTAGGGGCATTGCGCGCGGTAATTTGATCTTCTTTCGCAGCCGGAACTAACACGTCGCACTCAAGTTCCAGCAATTCCGATTGCGTGATCTTCTCCGTATTGGGGAAACCGTTCAGCAACTTGTGAGTTTTCATCCAATCGATCGCCTTCTCGACGTCGATCCCCTTCTTGTTGTAGTATCCGCCGGTGACATCACCGAGGCCGACAATCTTGCACCCTTGCTGTTGAAGAAGCTGTGCCGACACTGAACCGACGTTTCCAAATCCCTGCACCACAACAGCCGTCTCTTTCGGTTTCAATTTTATTTTTTCCATGGCGCCGAGAGTCACCATCATAACACCGCGGCCTGTTGCTTCCCGGCGGCCCAGCGAACCTCCGATAATAAGAGGTTTTCCGGTCACAACACCGGTGGCAGTGCGTTTCATGTGCATGCTGTACGTGTCCATGATCCACGCCATGATCTGTTCGTTTGTTCCCATATCGGGCGCAGGGATATCTTTGTCCTCTCCGAAAATATCGAGCATGTTTGCGGTATAGCGGCGAGTGACTTTTTCGAGTTCAACCAGAGTCAGCTTTGAGGGATCGCAGCGAACGCCCCCCTTCGCACCGCCAAAAGGAATATTCACGACCGAGCATTTCCACGTCATCCATGCGGCAAGAGCTTTGACCTCGTTGATATTGACATCCGGCGCAAACCGGAGCCCGCCTTTTGAGGGACCAAGAATATCGTTGTGAATAACGCGGTAGCCTTCGAAGACTTCAATCTCACCGTTGTCCATTTGGATGGGTATAGAAACGATGATCTGCTTGACGGGTGTTTTCAAATACTCGTAAACACCTCTTTCCAAGCCGAGAAGCTCGGCGGCGACATCAAATCTCTCCATCATCGATTCAAACGGATTTTCTTTATCCGTGATCGGCGCGGGCTCTTTGTAGTTAAGAAGTTCGTTGGGCTCCATACTGTCTCCTCGCTTCGGTGGTCAACTTCCGTGCATAGCAATTTGCTCTAAACGCGCGATGCGTTCTTCTACAGGCGGATGAGTGGAGAAAAGTTTCTTGATCCCGCCGCCGCGCAGTGGATTTACAATAAACATGTGGGCCGTGGCCGGCCCCGCGTTTTCCATCGGATTACGCTCTGCACCTTGTTCGAGCTTTTTCAAAGCGTTTGCCAGGCTCAGAGGTTTTCCGCTGATCTCGGAACCTCCCGCGTCGGCAGCAAATTCCCGCGAACGGGAAATCGCTAACTGAAGCAGGACGGCGGCTATCGGTGCAAGAATCAGGAGCATCAATTCCGACAATCCGTTTCCCGAATCCCTGTCGCTGCGCCTCCCTCCCCCAAACATCATTGCCCACCCCGCCATCCGTGCGATAAATGTGATTGTTCCTACCATCGACGCAACAATCGTTCCCGTGAGAATATCCCGGTGCTTCACATGCGCCAACTCATGCGAAAGAACGCCTTCAAGTTCGTCGTCGCTCAGCATTTTTAGAATTCCCGACGTCACGGCGATTGCCGCATGATCCGGGTTTCGCCCTGTTGCAAATGCGTTCGCAGATTCATTTTGAATGATGTACACCCTCAACATTGGAAGTTGTGCCTGCGCAGCAAGCTTCCGCACCATTTGAAACAATCGCGGCTCCTCAATCTCAGTAACCTCCCGTGCGCGGTACATCATCAGTACCACCTTATCGGAAAACCAATACATCCCGAAGTTCATGAGCAGCGAGAATACAAATGCCGTCGCCAATCCTTCACCCCCGCCGATGGCCTGGCCGATGAACAGCAAGAGAAGCATCATCAGCGTCATCAGGAAAACAGTTTTCACCGTATTCATTGCACCTAACTCCTTCAAGCACCGTTCTCTACAAATCTATCAAAACTTGGGGGCACTTTCAACCGGCAGTTCAGTCTCGTTTCCTGCTGTCGCGCACTCGCTGCAATTGGTCAATCGTAAAATCGATCGACTCGTCAACAAAGTGCCTCGACAACCGCCGAGCCCGCCGCACGGCGTCGTCATGAAGGTCCGCGTAGATCAAATCCTCATCAAACAATTTTGCCGACGCGATGACTTCGCCGGACGGGTCGACGATCTCGGAGCCGCCCCAAAAATTCACTCCGTCTTCTATTCCTACTCTGTTACAGAATACGAGGTACGAGCTGAGCAAACGGGCATACGCTTTATGATGCTCGGTGTTGATCGTGGCCGATGGAAGATTCTCCGATGAGCCGGAGATTCGGGTGGGGCTGGCGGCTATGGTGATAAGAACATCCGCTCCGTCGCTCGCCAGGATGTACGGAAGAGAAAGATGCCACAAGTCTTCGCAAATCAGTAATCCAAGCTTGCCATGTTTGGAATTGAAATTGCGGACGTCATTCCCTTGGCTGAAGTATCGCATTTCTTCAAACATGCCATACGTCGGGGGATAGATTTTTCGATGGCCGGAATATAATTTCCCTTCTTCAAACACGAATGCAGAATTATAGAGGCCGAAATTTTTCCGTTCTTCAACTCCGCCGGCGATTATCGTGATTGACCTGCTGAGTTTCAGGAGTTCGTTCACCACCGCCGGTTCCGCAAGGTTGATTGCAACATCCCAGTTCAGGTCTCTTACAGAGTAGCCAGTGAGGCTCAGTTCCGGGAACACGATGATGTTTGCCTTCTTTGCAACCGCCTTTTTTACGGAAGCGATATGATGTTCAATATTTTTTTCCACATTGCCGACGGCAGCGTCGACCTGCGCTACGGCTATCTTCATTCTCATGCGATTGTTCTTTGCGGTCACGGTTATTTTATAGACACGTCGTTCGGCAGTTCATTGGTCTCGCCGTCGCTCCGGGGAAATTCCTGCTGCAGCTTTTTCCCGATCTCCACGACCACATCGCAGATGCCGTCGCAAAATCTCTTCTCTTTAAAATGCGCAGTCATTGCCGCAGCAAGATCGTCCCAATACCCGTCGCCCATTTTTTTGTGGATTCCTTCATCGGCAATTATCTGAAACGAACGTTCGCTCATCGAAAAAAACAGGAGCACCCCGCTTTTGTGCCGTGTCTTCTCCATCCCAAGTTCGAAGAAATTCTTCAACGCAAATTGATGGAGCGTAAGCTTCCGTTCGTTCCATGCCCGCCGTTTTCGGATGCTGACGCGGATTTCACCGTTTGTCTTCCGTTCAACTTCGGCAATTGTTTTTGATATTTTTTCCCGCTCCTCGTGAGTCAGCAGCGGATGATTCGAAAAAAGCGCCATAGAGGCCTCGGGTTAATCGGAGATATCTATCATCTTGATATTCTTGATGTACTGAACCGTTCTATCTTCTTTCAATGATTTCAACCGGCTGAGTTTTACTTGCATCCGCTCGACATTCTCGCTAATAATCCGCAAATACATCCTCATATCGGTAGCGATCCGGCTTTGTGTCAACAGGTCGACGTTCTTTTTCATCGCATCCAACGGTGTAACAAGATCCTGACTGATGCCGAGAACCAGTTCCTGGATCGCTTCAATACGCTGGCTGCTGATTTCGAGAGCGGAGAGTTGTTGGCGCAATCTGACCCGTTCCAAAACGCTGACGATTGTCCGCGGCAGAACTGGCGTCGAAATTTCCTCTTTAACGAGAAAATCTTCAACTCCCAGTTTCATTGTTTCGACCGCAAGGTTGAAATCTCGGTTCACGGTAATAAATACTATCGGAGTAGTGACTCCGCGCTGAACGAGTGCACTCGTCACTTCCACGCCGTTCATACCGGGTAAGTTATAGTCCATCAAGATCACGTGAAAATTCGGGTTTGCCACAAATGCTTTCAAGCCATCTTCACCGGTCTTTTTCCAATCAAGGTTAAACAGGTAGTCCGGATGCTGGGATAAATATAATTCCACCAGCTTGCCAAAATCATCGTTGTCCTCAATCATCAATATATTGATGCGTTCTTTCATTGCACTCAGTTCCATTTTCATTGATAAAAAAACGGCGCGCGGCGGTTACTTGGGAAGCGAGAAATAGAACGTCGTCCCTTTCCCAATCTCAGATTCCAGCCAAATTTGACCCTGGTACAACTCTACGATCTTTTTCACGATCGCCAAACCCGCTCCGCTGCCTTCGTATTCGGGGTTTAGCTTTTGAAAGATAACAAATATCTTGTCAAAAAACCTTTTTTCGATACCGATACCGTTGTCTTGAATCGAACAGAGAATCCGCTTTTCGCCATCATCCAAAGAAATCTTGATGACCGGATTCTCACTGATATTGAATTTGATGGCATTTGAAATCAAATTCCGGAAGACAAGCTTAATTTGCGTCGGGTTGCAGTGATACGATAGAGACAGATCAGGCAACACCAACGCTACGTGCTTCTCCTGCAAGGAGAACTTCAGGTCGTCCAACACATCGACGAGCACATCATTCAGCGACACAACTTCCATGAGTTCGGAAAGGCGTGAAACGCGGGAGAGCACAAGCAGATCGTCGATAAGGTTTTTCATCCTCGAACAGGATTGAACAATCGAATGGATATATTCCGATGCCGTACTATTCTCTTCGTGGATGTGATCTTTTAGAAGTGCGCGGCTGTACCCTTCTACAGTAATAAGAGGTTCTTTCAAATCGTGCGATACAACGTACGTGAAGTCATCGAGCTCTTTGTTCCGGTTTTGAAGTTGAATTGATTTTGAAATTGTCTCTTCGTACAGTTTCGCTTTCTCGAGCGCAATAGCGGCAAGGTTAGCAAAGCTCTCGACGAGGCGAATATGGGATTCTTTGTACAGATTCGGCGTATAACTCTGCATCGAGAGCACGCCTATTGTTTGATCCTTCGAAAACATCGGAATATACAGGAGCGACAACGAGCGCCGTTCTTTGTCTCCAAAGGGATGTTGCATTGATCCCGGTGAATTTTTGTCGCGATTTTCAAGCAATGATTTTCTGGCATCAATAACTTTTGTGATACCCGTGCCCGGCCGGAGAGGAGTTTCGCCCGATTCTGTCGGAATTTTCACCTTCACGCCGTCGATCGTGTCGTAGCAAATGACATTTCGAACCGTCCCTGTCGTTGCGTCGTACAAGTCAATATAGAATGCATCGAAAGGAAGTACTTCGACAAGATGTCTGTAAACTGCTTCGGCAATTTCGTTCACTTTAAGCAAAGACGTCAGGGTTCGGCTCAGCTCGTAAAGAACGCGGAGACGTTCAAATTGCAGGCGGTTTACCTCTTCGAGATTCTTCCGTTCCGTAATGTCGCGCGCCATATTCATCATCGCGACGGGGCGGTTGAGCGCATTGTAGAGCAGCGTCGTGTTCATGCTGACGGAAATCATCCTCCCGCCAGCGCTTTTCCAATGGATGTCGAAATCGCGCAAACTTTTCTTTTCCCGCAGTTCTTTAATCCACAGAACATAGCGCGACATTTCTTCATCGAGAAGCCATTCGTATGGAAACTCTTTCCCAATCGCGTCTGATTTCTTGATGCCGGTGAGCCGTTCGAATTCGCTGTTCACCTGCAGCACTCTTCCTTCTAAGTTCGTGAGGACGAGCGCGTCGCCGACGGTGAGGACTCCATCTATGACATTGCGGAACATCTGTTCCGACAGCTGTAGTTCCTTTTCAAAGGTACGTTTCAGAGTGATATCACGATGCACCGCGACGACAGCCTCCCCTCCCCTGAAAGGGACCATGTTCACCACAACTTCCGCGTCAAATATCGTCCCGTCTTTTCGTATGGCTTTGTACTCATACCGATTTGGGACTGTCTTCCCCTCGATCCTGCTTTTGCTTCTTTCAATAACCCGCTCCCGGTCTTCAGGAGCAATGATTGTTCCAATATGTGCATTCACAAGAGCATCGTTACCATCATAGCCGAACATTTTTATCAAAGCACTATTCGCGTAAAGAATTTTCAAATCGCGAACAATCGTTACGCCATCCGCCATCGCTTCGACGATTGATCCGCACTCCACCGCACTCATCACGCGTGTCGCCATCCCGTCGGCGCAATCCAGAAGAAACAGAGCATAGTGTCCAATCTTCTCTGCCAAAAGTCTTCTTAGCTTATTGTTCTCCGTGAAAACACCGCCGACCAATTCGACAACCCCCACAACTCGGCGCCGTTCAATCACTGGAAAATGTGTAACGGGAAGCCTGTTAAATCGAACTTCTTTGAGGGCTTTTACAGGAAACATCTTTTTGCCGTTCGGATTCAGAAAGACCGCAGCCTTTTTCCGGACAATAGTCTGAAGATGAGAATCGGGTAGGGTTTGTTCTGAAAGAAACCGGGACAGCGGTTCGGGATACGAATGGGCCCCCGCAAGCGTGATCGTCTTCCCCTTGACCTGGTATATCGCGGCCGCTGTTCCGCCGCTGAATTTTAATATTCTTGATAAGAAAGAATGAACGGCCTGTTCGCAGTATTTCCCGGCGCGGTGGTCTTCAAGAACTGTGTCGGCAAGGCGGTCGAAAAATCCGTACAGTTTCTTCAATTGCGCAGCATCATTCTTCGCGGCTGATGTCTGAAGGACTGCAGATGCTTTAACACGATCTTTCGAAAGTCGTTTTGAAGACATAAAGAAAACAGAGCGTTACATTCGTCGTCCGATTACAGCGGATACTTCTTTCAACTTCTTCATCAGATGAAGAAATGAATCAGGCTTCAACGACTGAAAACCGTCCGACATTGCCTGATCGGGATGAGTATGAACCTCCACCATCAACCCGTCTGCCCCGGCGGCAACTGCCGCAAGAGCTAGTGGCGACACCAAATCCCACGCACCCGTTCCATGACTCGGGTCGACGATGATCGGCAAGTGCGATAATTTTTTTATCACAGGAACAGCATTCAAGTCAAGAGTGTTGCGCGTGTACGTCTCAAACGTACGTATCCCCCGTTCGCAGAGAATGACATTGTAGTTCCCTTTAGACAGGATGTATTCAGCCGCCATGAGGAGTTCTTCGATCGTCGCAGAAAGTCCCCGCTTCAACAGGACAGGCTTGTTTAATTCGCCTACCCGTTCAAGCAAAGAAAAATTGTACATATTTCGGGCGCCAATTTGGAGAACATCGGAATGTTCGGCGACAACAGCAAGGGTTTCGGTATCCTTAACTTCTGTAACGATCTTCAATCCCGTGGATTCAGCAGCTTCTTTGAGGTACTCGAGCCCTTCAAGTTTCAATCCTTGAAAAGAGTATGGCGATGTCCTCGGCTTGAAAGCGCCTCCTCGGAGAAATCGCGCGCCTGCACTTTTCACCAGGTCTGCAATTTCCAAAATTTGAGACCGACTTTCTATCGAACAGGGGCCTGCAATAACATTAATCTCTTCCCCTCCGAATCTCGCGCCGCCGATATCTACAACTGTCGATTCTGGTTTGAAATCTCTGCCGACAAGTTTGAACGGCTTCGAAACGGAGATGACATCGATAACGCCGGGGAGGGTGAGAAAATTCTCCGGGTCCACCTTCCCCTTGTTCCCCGTGATGCCTATTGCGACGCGTTGAACACCGGGAATCTCGTGCGGGGAAAAACCAAAGGACGATATTTTTTCTTTAACCGAATCAATTTCTTTTCGCGAGGCGTCGAGCCTCATAACGATTAACATTCGATCCTGCGTATTGTGCTTGTGGGTTAAAAGATCACTTACCAGCCTCCACTTGCGCCGCCGCCGCCGAATGATCCGCCGCCACCAGACCATCCACCACCGCCGCCGCCGCCACCGAAACCACCTCCGCCAAAAAATCCTCCTCCTCCAAAACCGCCCCCCCAATATCCCGATCGATAATGTCCGCGAGATGATATGCCGTACCTACGTCCGCCGCCGAAGATCGACATCCCGAATATCACAAATAAGACAAGCGACAACAGCACTGTCCCCAAATTTGTCACTTTCTCTCTCGTCCGGCCTTCCGCTTTGTATTCTCCTCTGGTCGCCTGGATGACCGCACCAATACCTGCGTTAATTCCGCCGTAATAATCCCCGTCGCGAAAACGCGGACGAATTTCGTTCCGTATAATCTGATCGCACAACGCGTCTGGCAGGGAGCCCTCCAATCCGTAACCGACCTCGAACCTGATTTTCTTGTCATCTTTCGCGATGAGAATAAGAAGGCCGTTGTCCTTTCCTTTTGTCCCAATTTTATTCGCTTCTGCAATTTTCAGCGAATAGTCGTTGATATCATTCCCCTGCAGGGACTGAATCAGGACAATCGCAATTTGGGTAGACGTGCTATCTTCGAATCCCTTCAGTTGAGATTCGAGCGAACGCCATTCGGAAAAAGCGAGCGTGTTTGTAAAATCGGTGACATGTTCGTGCAATTGCGGCGGGGAAATTTCTTGCGCCTTCAGCACGAACCCCGCAGACCCCAAAAAAACCACGAGAAAGAGGAGTGTTAGACTATGTGTTGACCACGTTTTGATAATTTCACCTGATGGTTAGAATTTTACCTTCGGCGCTTCTTCTGCTCCTGTTTGAGCCTGGAAATATGCCTTGGGCGTAAAACCGCCGAAACCTGCAATCATTGATGTTGGGATTGTCTTAATTGTCGTGTTGTATGTTTGCACTACTTCGTTGAAATGTTTTCGTTCGACTGCAATCCTGTTCTCCGTGCCTTCCAATTGAGACTGCAACTGCAGAAAACTTTCATTCGCTTTAAGATTCGGATAATTCTCAGTAACCACCATAAGACGAGACAGAGCCGAAGTCAACTCCCCTTGCGCTTTCTCAAACATTTGAAAAGCCTGCGGATCTTTCAACACCTCGGGGGAAATGACCATCTGACCGACCTTGGCACGCGCTTGAACAACATTTTCCAACGTCTCTTTCTCGTGACTCGCATATCCTTTCACGGTTTCTACCAAATTCGGAATCAAATCAAATCGGCGCTGGTACTGATTTTGAACCTGCGACCACGCGCTATTCACTCCTTCATTCATCGCCACCAGGTTATTATAGACGCCGACGCCCCACATAATTGTCAATACTACAACGAGAAGAATTCCGCCAATTACTGACATTGCGATGATGAGACCTTTTGATTTCATTGCAAATATTCTCCTTGGTTAAACACTCGGTTGATTACACAGTCGCAAGACAAGGTAATCAATAGGACTTTCAAAAACAAGAGAGGCGAATTCCGTCCAAACTCCTTGACAATCAGCAAAATTGTAATTACTATTTGCCTCAGCCATTTCAGCTATAATCACAGCAGAATTCATTGCATGAGGAAGGAGCCAACATGCCTCGCATTGTAAAGGGGGGGCTTATTCAATGTTCCGTTTCCGAGTCTACGGAAAAGCCTATTGAAGTCATGAAAAGATCGATGATAGACAAGCATATTGCGCTCATAGATGATGCGGGGAAAAAAGGCGTTCAAATTCTTTGCCTGCAGGAAATGTTCTTTGGACCATATTTCTGCGCTGAACAGAAGACAAAATGGTATGCGATGGTCGAAAAAATTCCTGATGGACCTACTGTAAAGCTTATGCAAGAGTACGCAAAAAAGTATAAAATGGTGATGATCGTTCCGATTTATGAAGAGGAAATGGCTGGGATCTACTATAACACTGCAGCGGTGATTGACGCCGACGGAAAGTATCTTGGAAAATACCGCAAACATCACATCCCTCAAGTCGACCCGGGCTTCTGGGAAAAATTCTACTTTAAGCCCGGCAACCTCGGGTACCCAGTCTTTAAAACGCGCTATGCCGATATTGGCGTGTATATTTGCTACGACCGGCACTTTCCCGAAGGGGCGCGTATCCTTGGATTACACGGCGCAGAAATCGTTTTTAATCCATCGGCTACCGTTGCCGGATTGTCAGAATATTTATGGGAACTCGAACAACCGGCTCACGCTGTAGCCAACGGTTATTTCGTCGGTGCAATTAACCGGGTAGGCACAGAGCCTCCCTGGAATATCGGCGAGTTCTACGGAAAAAGTTATTTCTGCAATCCGCGGGGAAAGATCATCGCCCAGGCGAGCCGGGATAAAACCGAACTTGTGGTCGCCGATCTGGATTTAGACATGATTAAGGAGGTCCGTTCGGTGTGGCAATTCTACAGGGATCGCCGGCCGGAATCGTATAAAGAGATTGTTGAGGAATACTGATCTGAAAAAGTGCAAAGTTAAAAGTGAGAAGTTGAAAGTAAAGAAAATCTAAGAAAGTTCGCTGACGCAATGACGTCACAAGAAATAATAGAAATAACAGCGAAAAACACATTCGGAACATGGAGATTCCAGAAAGGTTGGAAGCCGCTCCATATAACGGACGCCGAAGGATGCTACTTCTTCGATGCAAGCGGGAAGAAATACCTGGATTTTTCTTCTCAACTTATGTGCGTTACTCTCGGCCATAAAAACCAGGCAGTTATCAAAGCGATTGAGGAGCAAGCCCACAAGCTTCCGTATATCGCACCCGGATTTGCCACGGAAGCAAGGGCCGAATTGAGCAAGCTTCTTTTAGAAGTTCTTCCACAGGGACTGGAAAAATTCTTTTACACGACATCGGGCACTGAAGCGAACGAGGCCGCTTTTAAGATCGCGCGCATGTTCACCGGCAAGACAAAAATAATCGCGCGTTATCATTCCTACCATGGCTCAACGATGGGGTCGATTGCCGCCACCGGAGATCCGCGCCGATGGGCGATGGAACCGGCTGGAAAAATTCCGGGAGTCATCTTCGGGCCTGAAGTCCATTGCTACCGCTGCCCTCTTCATCATACGTATCCAGACTGCGGAATTGCATGCGTTGAATACATCGAACATATGATCGAAAACGAAAGCGATGTTGCCGCTGTCATGATTGAACCGGTGGTTGGAACAAACGGCGTGTTGATTCCGCCGAAAGAATATATGCCGCGATTGAGGCAGATATGCGACAAACATAATGTTCTCCTCATAGCGGACGAAGTGATGAGTGGATGGGGCCGGACAGGCAAATGGTTCGCCGTAGATCATTGGAATGTAACACCGGATATCCTTACGACGGCAAAAGGAATCACGACGGCGTATGTTCCCCTCGGTCTGTGTGCTACAACAAAAAAGATCGCGGACTATTTCGACGACCACTACTTTTCACATGGCCACACCTACGAGGCGCATCCGTTAACGCTGGCTCCGGCCGTTGCCGCAATCAATGAGCTGAAACGCCTCAACCTCATTGAACGGGCAAACGAGATGGGAGAATACATGGGTTCCAAATTGAATGCGCTCAAAGTCCGGCATCAGTCGATCGGCGACGTACGCGGTATCGGATTGTTCTGGGCCGTTGAGCTGGTAAAAAATCGAACAACAAAAGAGCCATTCAATTCTTACAAAGACAAGATTAGCGGCGTACCATTGCTCGTCGATAAAATCACCTCGGAGATGATGAAGAAAGGCGTCTTCGTTCAGGCATGGGTCAGCCATTTTGTGATCGCCCCTCCTCTGATCATAACAAAGGATGAAATTGATTCTGCGGTGAAAGTTTTTGACGAAGTGCTTAATCTCGCGGATGAACAATCTTCGCAATAAAAGACGGTCCTTTCAATGAAGAATCTTGCACCGAAACTCACAGCCGAAGAATACGAGGAAAATTTCGCCGAACTTCATCCCCCACTTTCTGAAGATTCCGCCGTCGCAGAAGCAAACCGCTGTCTGTATTGTTTCGACTCCCCTTGCATGAAAGCGTGCCCGACGCATATCGACGTTTCCACATTCATCAAAAAAATCGCTTCGGGAAACATCAAGGGATCGGCAAAAACCATTCTCTCGTCGAACTGGGTAGCGCTCACATGCGCAAAAGCATGTCCGGTCGACCAGCTCTGTGAAGGTGCATGTGTTTTCAACGATCGAGGTGAAAGTCCGATTCAGATTGGGCGATTGCAGCGATACGCTATGGACTGGTATGTCGAACGCGGGATGCCGCCACTTTTCACTCCAGCTCCAAAGAACGGAAAATCAGTCGGAGTTATTGGAGGCGGCCCGGCGGGCCTGGCATGTGCAGCCGAATTGGCTTTGATGGGATATGACGCCACGATTTACGAAGCTAAGCATGAACCCGGCGGACTCGATACATGGGGCATCGCGCCGTACAAAATGAAGAGGCAGGACAGCCTGAATGAAGTAACAATTGTCGGGCGCCTTGGCGTTACGATTAAAACCGGGGTGTACGTGGGCGGGAACATTTCCATCGAGGAACTATTAAACAACCATGACGCAATTTTTCTTGGCGTTGGCTTGCAGACTCCGGCGCGTCTTCGAATCCCCGGCGAGGAACTGCCCGGCGTCCATGATGCACTGTACTTTATCGAAAAAGTAACGTCGCGCAAATGGAATTCAGTTGACGTAGGCAAGCGGGTCGCCGTAATCGGTGCGGGAAACACAGCCATCGATGCCGCCACGGAGGCGAAACGCCTCGGCGCTGAACAGGTCATGATCATCTATCGCCGCAGCAAAGATGAGATGTCCGCGTATGATTTCGAGTATGAACTGGCAAAGAGCGACGGCGTAGTTTTTCATTTTCTCGCCGCCCCCAAGCGAATTCTGGGATCATCGCATGTTGAAGCAATTGAATGTGTTCGCATGAAGCTCGGCGTTCCGGACTACCGGGGCAAGAGAATCGCAGAGCCAATTCCTAACTCCGAATTTCAAATTCCGGTCGACATGGTTATCAAAGCTGTCGGCCAAGCGACGGAGCAAAATTTCTTTTCACACATTCCCAACCTCAAAATGGAAAACGGCAATGTGTGGGTGAACCCGGAGACATGTCAGACAAACAACGCTAAATTTTTTGCCGGCGGAGACTGCATCAACGGCGGAAAAGAGGTTGTGAACGCTGCGGCGGATGGGAAAAAAGCCGCGCATGGAATAGATAATTTTTTAACAGTCGGGATCTAACGAAGCGCACTCATGATCGATTTGTCAATAAATTGCGGCGGAATAAAATCACCGAACCCGTTTTGGCTTGCCTCCGGCCCGCCGACAAATTCGGCCTACCAGGTCTGCAAAGCCTTCGAAGCAGGCTGGGGAGGCGCCGTGTGGAAAACGATCGGCGAGGCAGTAATGAACGTCGTGAACCGGTACGGGTCGATGGACTATAACGGTCAAAAAATTATCGGACTGAACAACATCGAACTCATCAGCGACCGGCCGGTTGAAGTCAACTTGCGGGAAATTGCTGAAACGAAAAAGCTGTGGCCCGACCGGGCTGTGATCGCTTCGTTGATGGTGGAATCGAAACGCGAAACGTGGCACGAGATCGTTAAACGAACAATCGATACAGGCTGCGACGGCATCGAATTGAACTACGGCTGCCCGCACGGAATGAGCGAGCGGGGCATGGGCTCTGCCGTCGGCCAGGTGCCCGAGTATTGCACAATGATTACGGAATGGGTTACCGAGGTCTCAACAATTCCTGTTCTCGTCAAGCTGACACCCAATATCTCCGACATCCGTTTTCCGGGGCGCGCCGCAAGAAAAGGAAAAGCAAACGGCATTTCGCTCATCAATACCATCAACACGATTATGGGGGTGGACCTCGATACGTTCGAACTGAACCCCTCAGTTGACGGAAAAGGCGGGCACGGCGGGTATGCAGGACCTGCCGTAAAACCGATTGCGCTCAATATGGTCTCACAAGTTGCCGCCGACACAGAGATCAACCTCCCTATTTCCGCGATCGGCGGAATCTCAACGTGGCGCGATGCGCTCGAGTTCATCCTGCTCGGAGCTTCTTCGGTTCAAGTGTGCACAGCGGTCATGCATTACGGGTTCCGCATCATCGAAGATATGACTGAAGGATTGACACATTGGATGGAAGAAAAGAATTACCGGACGCTCGACGAGGTGCGCGGGAAATCGCTCAAATGCATTTCAGAGTTCGGCAATCTGAATCTTCTCTACAAAGCGGTCGCGCGCATCGACGAATCAAAATGCATTCAATGTAATCTTTGCTATATTGCCTGTAACGATGCTGCCCATCAGTGCATCGATCTCCTTCCGCATGGCGAAAAAAATCAGCCCACGGTGCGTGAGTCCGATTGTGTCGGATGCAGGCTCTGTTTCATCGTCTGCCCGGTTGAAAAATGTATCTCCATGGTGCGCCTCGACGACGCCTCCGAAACAATCACCTGGAATGAGTTGATGAAACAGATGCCCCAACCGGTAACTTGGGAAGCATTGCGCCAATTTCAACACAAACATGGAATAGAAATTCACTAAATAACGGCCACGAAATTCAGTGTGGCTGAGAATCGATAATACTCTTACTCACGGCACTGAAGCTTCCAATTCACTCAATCACTCACATCATGAGGAAGGAGATGTTATGAAAAACAGCAAGTTCTGGATCGCGGTTGCGGCGAGTGGAGTGGTAATGAACATCGTGGATTTCCTTCTCCAAGGAATGGTCATGATCCCCATGTATTATTCCAAACACACGGACATATTCAATCAAACAACCAATCCTGTTTGGTATGTCATCGGTGATTTCATCACCGTCTTTGTCCTTGCATGGGTGTTCGATAAAGTCTCTGCCAGCTTCAATTCTAATTGGAAAGGCGGAGCGGTATACGGATTGTATGCGGGAATCCTCGTGAACTTTCCGACATGGATTTTCTTACACCTTTTCCTCAAAGGGTATTCCTATAAATATGCATGGTTTTCGACAATCTACGGAATCGTTTGGACGGTCATTGCGGGCGCGATCGTCGCGAGTATTTACGAAAAAGGGTCAGCAGCGCCGGCAAGATCTTAAAAAATAATTTCATATGTCGTGGCTAATTTTCGCTGCAATCATTTTCGGCGTTCTTTCTCTCACGTATGCATTCCGCGGCACAACGATTGCTCAGTATCCTTCGCAACGCGGAATGTTCCTGGGTACGGGGCTTGCCCTTCTTGTCAGCGCAGGCTGGATAATGCTGTACCCTACCGCGGCAGTTCTCAGCTCAGACAATGCGCTCATGATTCTGTCGTCCTTTCTCTCGGCCTTGATGTGCGGATTGATGATCGGTTACCCGTATGTCAGGAAAAAGGCAGGATCACTGCTGTACGGAGTGCCCAGAGTCCAGAGCAGGAAAATATCGGGCTTTGCAACCGCAGGATTATTTCTCATTCTTATCATCTTCACAATTGTTCAAGCGGACTTCTCTCGAGGGAAAATAGCCGAACTTGTATTCTATCTTTCGGTCGTTTTCTATTTTGCATCCCCTCTCTTTGGCAAAGTCGAGTTACGGCACAACGGAATTCTTGAAACGTATTCTCTCATTCGATGGAAAGATATCTCGTCGTACCGCTGGGTCGGGCAAGATGAAAGCAGTTTGATGATGAATGTGAAACCTTCCTGGCGAAAAAACATCACTATCATTTTTCTACCGGACCAGAAGGAATCAGTTGAAGCCGTGCTGAAGCAACAATTGAGCATTTCTAAACCTCAAGAATGATGATTGGTACAGATTGCAGGAGCTGACAAATGTCAACGCTTATTAAGAACGGGCGCATTATCACCGCCGAGCAGGATTATACAGCCGACATTTATATCGAAAAGGACACAATCAATACTATCGGCGCGTCACTTACCATGCCTGCCGACAACACAATCGACGCGAAAGGCAAGTACGTGATTCCCGGCGGCGTCGATGTTCACACGCACATGGATATGCCGTTTGGCGGAACGACTTCGAGCGACGATTTCGAATCGGGGACTCGTGCTGCCGCCTTTGGCGGAACAACATGTCTCATTGATTTTGCGATCCAATCCAAGGGGACAAAGATGCGCGACGCGCTCGACGTTTGGTGGAAAAAGGGAGAAAGAGCCACGATCGACTTCAGTCTTCATATGATTATCACCGACCTGCCGGAAGCACATCTCGAAGACATGAACGAGATGGTACGGGAAGGGGTAACGAGCTTCAAACTTTTCATGGCATACCCGAACATTCTGATGGTGGACGACGCAACCATCTTTCGTGCAATGCGGCAAACCGGAAACAACGGCGCGCTCGTCTGCATGCATGCCGAGAATGGCGGAGTCATTGACCTGCTCGTGCAAAAAGCGCTCGCAGAAGGAAAGACCGCTCCAATCTACCATGCCCTTACTCGCCCGACCACCGCAGAAAGTGAAGCTGTCAACAGGGCCATTGCGCTCGCACAAATGGCAGGCGCCCCAGTTTACATCGTCCACCTTTCATCCGCCGATGCTCTGGAAAAAGTTTCCGAGGCTCGGGACAAAGGCGTCCCGGTTTTTGCCGAAACATGTCCGCAATATCTTCTATTATCAGTTGATGATTTAGACCGTCCGAATTTCGAAGGAGCAAAATACGTTTTTACGCCTCCTCTTCGCGAGAAGTGGCATCAGGACAAGTTGTGGGAAGGGTTGCGAAAAAATACTCTGCAGGTTGTTTCAACCGACCATTGTCCATTTTGTTTCAAAGAACAGAAGGAAATGGGACGCGATAGTTTTGCAAAAATCCCGAACGGAGGACCCGGAGTGGAAAACAGGTTGCAACTTATCCATCATCACGGTGTCAATCAGAAGAGAATAAGTTTGAATAGATGGGTAGAGATTGTGGCAACAACGCCGGCGAAAATGTTCGGGCTCTATCCGCGCAAAGGGACGATCGCTGTCGGCAGCGACGCCGATATCGTGATATGGGACCCGAACAAAGAGCTGACCCTCTCGGCGAAAACGCATCATATGCGTGTCGACTATTCGATGTTCGAGGGATTCAAAGTGAAAGGAGACGCTGAAACTGTTCTCTCTCGTGGTGAAACAGTTGTCGACAAAGGCCGATGGCTGGGTAGAGCAGGACGAGGCTCGTTTCTGAAACGAAACACATACGCGGGGGCGTGGAAATGAGATGTAGTATCTTCACCACCAAGTAATAACATCATCCAATCACCCAAACCGGAGGTTTACTGATGGAGCGGCCCAAAATTAATTACGTTGCTGTTTTGGTAGTGGCATTCGTTCAGTTTATTTTGGGAGCGGTTTGGTATTCTCCGATCCTGTTTGGGAACAAATGGATGCAGCTCACCGGCATCACTATGGAGATGGCGTCAAAGATAAGCCCGTGGAAAGCGTATGGTCTAACGTTTCTTGCCTACCTTGCCTTGTCGTGGATTCTAGTTCATGCTCTCTCGTATGCAAAAGCAAGGACGCCGATGGAAGGGGCAATGGTAGGGTTTTGGAATTGGTTCGGTTTTGTAGCAACGATCATGGGCATTACAAATCGTTATCAGCTTCAGCCCTGGGCCCTCTGGGCAGTCGATAGCGGCTACCAGCTCGTTAATTTCATCCTCGGCGGAATTATTTTGACGATGTGGCACAAGAAGCTTTGGGAAGAAGAAGAAGCCATGTAATCTCCTTTGGCCTTGCTGCATTAAGCGGGCAATGATAATGCTCATCTTTGAATTCCAATGTCCGCCTGTATTCTCTGCGAACGCCTCCCAATAAATAGCGCTGAGCTTTTTCCAACGCGTTTTTGAGAAAGCTCTTTGCGGATCGCTTCGAGCAGCGAGAGAAAAACCTGTTCGTCGTTTCGGACACACCCAAACTGCTGCAACAAGCGCTCATCCTGTTTTCACCTGTACGCTAAATGCAAATACCCAAAACCTTTTTGGATTCAACTCATCCAATTTGCCCTCGATTCAGGATTCCATTTTGTAGTCGTCTTTTTCAGCTTTGTGAAAAATTCAATTGAGCTTTTCCCTGTAATATCTCCCGCGCCGAATTTCGATTCGTTCCAACCGCCGAAGGAGAATGGTTCTCGCGGAACCGGCACACCGATGTTCACTCCGATCATTCCGGCACTCGCCCGCTCAATGACGTATCGTGCCATGCCTCCGCTTTGCGTGAAAACCGATGCTGCATTCCCATACGGCGAACTATTTTCAAGAGCGATGGCTTCATCAACGTTGTCGGTGCGGATGATGGAGATGACAGGACCGAAAACTTCTTCCTGTGCTATCCTCATTTCGGGACGGACGTAATCTATAACGGTGGGCCCAACATAATAGCCGTCTTCTTTTCCCGGAACAACGGCGTTCCTTCCGTCCAAAAGCACTTTAGCCCCCTGCCTTTCGGCTTCGCTGATGTATGCTTCTATCCTCTCTTTTGCCTTTTTTGAAATTATCGCGCCAAGGTTCTTCCCAGGAATAATATTCTTCGCTTCGTCGCAGAGTCTTTGGATGATCCGGTCTATATTTCCAACGGCAACCATGGCTGAGGCTGCCATACATCGTTGTCCCGCACAGCCGCTCATTGAGGCCGCAACATTTGAAGCAGTCATTTGTTCGTTTGCATCGGGGAGAACGATCAAGTGATTCTTTGCGCCGCCAAGGCATAACGCGCGTTTCAAATGCGAAGTCGCTCGAGTGTAAACAACTTTTGCTACACTCGTCGATCCGACAAACGAAACGGCTTGAATTCCCGGATGGTCGCAGATTTTTTCAACGATCGTCTGCGATCCGTTCACAACATTGAACACGCCGTCCGGTAGCCCCGCTTCTTTCAATAATTCAGCGATTTTGCAAGCGCTCAATGGCACCTGTTCCGATGGTTTTAGGATGAGTGAATTTCCCAGCACCAGCGCGTTTGGAATTGTCCAGTTTGGCACCATATTGGGAAAATTAAACGGGGTGATGCTCGCAACAACTCCCAAAGGATAGCGGTCAATCCGGCACTCAACTCCTTTGCTTACCTCTAAAACTTCCCCCGCAACAAGCTGCGGCATTGAACAGGCAAATTCCGTTATTTCGATCGACTTTTCAATTTCGGCGATGGCTTCGTTCATCGTCTTGCCATTCTCTTCATGAACTAAGTCTGCGAGCGTTTGAATATTTTTCTCCAACAAAGTTTTATACCGATAAAAAATTTGAACGCGTTCTTTAATCGGCATCGTTGACCAGGATTGAAATGCCTGCATCGCGGCTTGTACTGCGTTGTCAAGATCGGGGCCGTTGGATAGCGGAACCTCGGCAATCGGTTGGCCGATTGATGGATTCATTACGGGCAGATGTTCCGATGCGGTAGAGTCCACCCATGTTCCTCCGATAAAATTTTTCAGCCTCTGACTTTTTATTGACACGCCTCCCTTTGCCGGCACGGCAAAGCTATCCACGCTGAGTGACATGGCGTCCTCCTCCAAATAGAAATATTGTTAACCTTGAACTATCGGCAATGACCCCGTGGTCAGCGACAACGGGGTTTAACTATAACAAACGGACAACCCGGCTGTGAATAGTTTCCTACTGCAGTAGCGAACGGGCAATGACAATTCGCTGGATCTCCGAAGTTCCTTCGTAGATCTCAGTAATTTTAGCGTCACGCAGGTAACGCTCAACGTTGTATTCGCGGATGTATCCGTACCCGCCGTGAATTTGAATAGCTTCGAGAGCGCATTGAACCGCAACCTTCGACGCAAAAAGCTTTGCCATCGCCGCCTGTTTCGTAAACCGTTCCCCTGAATCCTTGGTTGCTGCGGCTTGCAAAGTCAATAAACGAGCGGCATCAACTTCTGTTGCCATGTCGGCAATCTTGAATTGGATCGCTTGTAAATTTGAAAGAGGCTGGTCGAACGCCTTTCGTTCTTTTGAATATTTCACCGCTGCATCGAGGCTCGCCTGTGCAATGCCAACCGCCTGCGATGCAATTCCGATACGACCCCCGTCCAACGTCATCATCGCAAACTTAAATCCAAATCCTTCCTCGCCGATTCTGTTTGCTGCCGGTACACGCACATCCTGAAACGCAATGGACACCGTGTCGGAGCTGCGTATTCCGAGTTTCCGTTCTTTCTTGCCAGCGGTGAATCCGGGCATTCCCTTCTCAACAACAAATGCGCTGATGCCGCGGCTTCCTTTTGTCGGATCGGTCGCCGCCATCACCAGAACGTAATCGGCGTTGAAGCCGTTCGTTATCCAATTCTTTATTCCGTTTAAGATATAGCAATCGCCGTCTCGGACGGCCATCGTCCGTTGGTTCGTCGCGTCGCTTCCCGCTTCCGGTTCTGAGAGTGCAAACGCGCCGAGTTTCTTCCCCGATGCAAGCGGGGTTAAAAATGTTTGCTTCTGTTTTTCAGTACCGAACTCATTGATTCCATAACAAACGAGCGAATTATTCACGGACATAATCACTCCGCACGACGCGTCAACACGAGATATTTCCTCGACGGCAAGCGAGTAGCTCACCGTGTCCAGACCCGCACCGCTGTACTGCTCGGGAACCATGACTCCCATGAATCCCAAATCTCCAAGTTTCTTCACCGCTTCGTACGGAAACTCTTCTTTTTCATCGCGCGATTCTGCATGGGATGCTAATTCATCGCGAGCAAATTGGCGGGCTGTCTCGCGAATCATTCTTTGGGTTTCGTTCAGTTCGAAGTTCATAGCTGCGCTTTTTTTATCGATCAACAGTTTGTTAGCCGTTAGGTGTTAGCCATTAGCGTCGCTTGTGCTAAGAGCTAATATCCAAGAGCGAAAAATTACTTCAGCGGCGAATAGTCATAGAAACCCTTTCCCGTCTTTTTTCCAAGATGTCCGGCGGCAACCATTTTTTTTAAGAGCGGACATGGACGATATTTTGAATCGCCGAGTCCTTCATGGAGAACATTCATAATCGACAAGCAAACATCGAGTCCAATAAAATCAGCTAAAGCGAGCGGACCCATTGGATGGTTCATTCCCAGTTTCATCACGGTATCGACCGCCTCCGGCGTCGCGACCCCCTCCATCACGCAATACATCGCTTCGTTCAGCATGGGAAGAAGTATTCTGTTCGACACAAATCCTGGAAAATCATTCACTTCAACAGGCGTTTTCTGTAAAGACTCAGTCATGGCCTTCACAGCTTGAAAAGTCTCTTCCGATGTAGAAAGTCCGCGAATGATTTCGACGAGTTTCATGACGGGAACGGGATTCATGAAATGCATCCCGATCACGCGTTCCGGACGATTCGTCGCTGCGGCAATTTCTGTAATTGAAATTGATGAAGTATTCGTAGCCAGTATTGCCGCAACCGGCGCGGCATCAGCAACTGCCTTAAAAATGTCCAGTTTAATTTTCTTATTCTCGGTTGCCGCTTCGATAACAAGGTCTGCAGACCTGACGGCTTCTAAAAGTAAACCCGAAGTTGCTATGTTGCCAAGCGTTCTTGTTTTCTGTTCGTCGGTGAGACTCCCTTTCTTAACTTGGCGGTCGAGGTTGGATGATATTGTTTTTACCCCGCGATCAATCAATTCTTGCTTGATGTCGTTGAGCGTAACGGTGTATCCATACTGCGCGCATACATGCGCTATGCCATTCCCCATCGTTCCGGCGCCAATTACTGTAACATTTCTAATTTTCATACTGTTTTCAGCAATCAGTTATTACTTGAGACATCTGAAGAATCGTCTCTCGCCAAACCGCAGGAAGTTATTTTCAAATCGTTTTGCGATCTTGCGTCTGGCAACGCCATCCTTTCGGGATTTGCGTGAGCCATACTTTTCAAATTATTCAGAAGTCTCTACTTAGTATTGGATCATTTCCACTACCATTCCGCTCGCCTCCCCGCCGCCGATGCAGATTGCAGCCAGTCCTCGCTTTAGGTTTCTTTGCATTAGCGCATGGAGCAGGGTAACGACGATCCGCGCGCCGCTTGCTCCAAGAGGGTGGCCAAGCGCCACTGCGCCGCCGTTGACATTCACTTTTTCGACATCGATGCCGAGAATTTTATTTGCGGCGAGAGCGACGACAGCAAAGGCTTCATTAATTTCGAACAAATCAATTTGATCCAGCGTCATTCCGGCCTTCTTTAATACCTTCGGAATTACGTCTGCCGGCGCGGTCGTAAACCATTCCGGCTTCTTTGCGGCGGAAGAACTTGAAATAATCTTCGCAAGAGGTCTCAGTCCGAGCGACCGCGCTTTTTCTGAAGACATGAGAACTACGGCTGCAGCGCCGTCGTTGATCTTTGAAGAATTTGCCGCGGTCACGGTTCCGTCTTTTTGAAAAGCCGGTTTCAAAAGGGGAATTTTTTCAAAGTTAGTCTTCTTTGGATCCTCGTCTTCCTCAACGTACACCATCTCCCCCTTTTTCTGGAGAATTCCTACATGCACAATTTCGTCTCTGAATCGCCCTTGCGCTTGCGATTCTAATGCGCGCCGGTAACTGAGAATCGCAAATTCATCCTGCTCTGCGCGCAGAACGGCACACTCCTTTGCGCACAATTCCGCCGCGTTTCCCATATGAAAATTGTTATAGACATCCCATAACCCATCTTTGATCAGCGAATCGATGAGTTCTCCGTTTCCCATCTTGTAACCAGCGCGGGCTTTGTCCAGCAAATAGGGGGCGTTGGACATGCTCTCCATTCCCCCTGCGACAATAACTTCGGCGTCGCCAAGCTGAATCGCCTGCGAGCCGAGCATGATAGCTTTCATTCCCGAACCACACACTTTATTGATCGTCAGGCATTCGACCAACGGCGGAAGCCCCGCGAACATCGCAGCCTGACGAGCCGGCGCCTGTCCTTCCCCCGCCGTCAAAACATTTCCCATGATCACTTCATCGACAACATCTTTAGAGATCGTTGCCCTCCGCAATGCTTCTTCGATTACAATTGCACCGAGCTTCGGAGCAGCGACAGAGCTTAGCGTGCCGCCAAACGAGCCGATCGGCGTTCTACATGCACCGACAATAACTACTTCTTTCATACGATCTTTTTTGGATAAGGTACAACTCTTCGAATGAAAAGGCAAAAAGGACTTACAAAAGAGCTTTTAACGCCTGGGCGAGATCTTCAATCAAATCACTCTGGTCTTCAAGCCCAACAGAAAGACGAACTAAGCCTGGCTCGATGCTAAATTTTCCGGATTCAATTTCCTCGGGAGCGGGCGGAACAACGACCGAATAAGGAATAACGAGGCTTTCTGTGCCGCCCAAACTGGGGGCGATATACGGTATGGACAACGCGTCAATAAACTTTTTTGCCCGCTCGGGGGAACCAAGGTCGAAAGAAACCACGCCGCCGAATCCTCTCATCTGCCGTTTTGCAATCTCAAGGTTCGGTTGTGCTTGGAGCGAAGGATAAAAAACTTTTCGCACTCCGGGCTGGGCCGTGAGAAAATTTGCAATCGCCCCCGCAGACGTATTTTGGAAGGAAACACGAAGCGGCAGCGTCTTTAGTCCGCGGATCAGCAAGTAGCTGGAATGGGCATCCAACGTCCCCCCGATAGTAAAATGGAGTTCGCGGATAGATTCAATAATTGACCTCCGCGCAAGAATAACGCCCGCGAGCACGTCGTTATGGCCTGCGAGATATTTTGTGCAGCTGTGAACGACGATGTCGACGCCGAACCTTAACGGAAGAAGGTTCACCGGAGAAGCGAATGTCGCATCAACCATCGTTTTTATTTTCCGTTCCTTGCAGATGGAGACGATCGATTCGAGGTCTTGAACATAGAGATGCGGATTGGTCGGCGTTTCAAACAAAAACAGTCGAGTGTTCTCTTGTATTGAAGATCGGAGCGAATCCAGACTGCAGCTTTTGACAACGGAAATTTCGATACCGAATCGAGCCAACACGGAAGAGCAGAGGTCTTCTGTTCTATGGTACATTTCATCGAGAATGAGAAGATGGTCGCCCGGCTTAAGAATTCGAAGGAGTGTAATTGCGATAGCATACATTCCCGACGAGCAGAGAATCGCATCTTCCGCCTCTTCAAGGTCGGCAAGTTTCCTTTCAGCGACGGCGCGGGTGGGATTATGATACCGCCCGTATTCTTCCCGCTGTTCAGATTTGTCTTTGTGCCGCTCCAGCTCACTTACGTTCTTAAAAAAGAACGTCGATGTCAATGCGATTGAAGGCGGCACTCCTCTGTTCGAACGATTTTTTTCTTCGCCTGAATGTATGCTTCGAGTACGAATGTGTTTTCCCATAGCACCGTAAAAAAATAAAAACCATCCCAAGAGAATGAGATGGTTTTTCAATAATGAGGATTCACGCGGGACGATTAACTGTTCATTGACTTAAGGAAATCTTTGTTTTCCTTTGTTCCGCGCATTTTTTCAAGCAAGAATTCCATCGCTTCAACGGGCGTAAACTCGCTTAAGAACTTCCGCAAAATCCAAACGCGATTCAATTCATCTTCACCCATAAGAATTTCTTCTTTGCGGGTGCCAGACCTGTTAACGTCGACAGCCGGGAAGATTCGTTTGTCGCTCAGTTTACGGTCGAGCACTATTTCCATATTGCCGGTGCCCTTGAATTCTTCAAATATGACTTCGTCCATTCTGCTGCCGGTTTCAACAAGAGCCGTTGCGATGATCGTCAGGCTTCCCCCTTCTTCGATATTACGGGCGGCGCCAAAAAATCTCTTGGGGCGATGCAGTGCGTTTGCGTCGACACCGCCGGAAAGAATTTTTCCGGAATGGGGAACAACCGTGTTGTGGGCTCGCGCAAGGCGCGTGATACTGTCGAGCAGGATAACAACGTCATGCTTTGCTTCAACCAGTCGTTTTGCTTTTTCAAGAACCATGTCCGAAACCTGGACGTGGCGTTCAGGCGGTTCGTCGAAGGTCGAGGCGACAACTTCGGCGCTCACCGAACGCTCCATGTCCGTCACTTCTTCAGGGCGCTCATCGATGAGCAGCATCATGAGCTTGACATCCGGATGATTACGTGTAATGCTGTTTGCCATCTTTTGAAGGAGAACGGTTTTACCCGCTTTTGGCGGGGAAACGATCATTCCGCGCTGCCCTTTTCCGATTGGTGAGAGCAAATCGAGGATCCGCATCGCGTATTCGCCGGGAGCTGTCTCAAGCTTGATCCGCTCGTTGGGATATAACGGCGTGAGGTTGTCAAATAGCACTCTGTCCCGAATCGTGTCGGGATTCTCATCGTTCACTGCCTCGACGCGAAGCAGCGCAAAAAAACGTTCTCCTTCTTTCGGCGGCCGGACCTGTCCGCTGACTGTATCGCCGGTGCGCAGACTGAACTTTTTAATTTGGGAAGGCGAAACGTAAATGTCGTCGGGAGAGGGAAGATAATTGTAATCAACAGACCTCAAAAAGCCGTAACCGTCGGGCAAGACTTCGAGCACTCCCTTGCTGAATGTCAGCCCATCCTTCTCCGTCTGGGCTTCCAGAATCTTAAATATTAATTCTTGTTTACGTAAATCGCTGTAGCCGGAGATGCTGAGGTCCTTAGCAATTTGATTAAGGTCAGCAATTTTCTTGGACTTCAACTCAGAAATGTCCATTGGCATGGTGGAAATATCCCTTCAAAGAAATTAGATTATTTAACTCGGGGAGAGGAAACTATCACGCTGATTGAATATGCCTCAAAAATAATACGATGCTTGATTGCTTAAGGTCTGATAATTGGCAACAAACGGGGTAATCTAGAAGTGTTAAACTTTGAACAAAAACCCTTTTCCCAAGAACTATTTATTGATTCAAATATAGAGCTAAATGCCTTGATTGTCAAGCACTTTTTCGGCGAAATGTCTTTTGAATTACCCTTAGCGCTTCGCCTGCAACATAATGCGAACCGCATATCAATAACAAATCATTTCCTTCTTGAGTTCGCAGCGCTTCTCGAATCCCTTCAGCCATGTCCTCATATGAGCGCGCCTCACATTTCATTTCAATGAAAAGATCAGCAATGACCGCCGCAGACAATGACCTATCCATTTTGGGCTGGACGGCAAAAACGTTGGGTTTTAATCCCGCGATGATCCGTATCATCGACTTGTAGTCCTTGTCCTTCATTACGCCGAAAACGAGCAAAAGTTTCCTGTAGTGAAAGTCTCGTAATGAAGCTGCCGTAGCCAAGATGGCTTCCGGATTATGGCCAACATCCAGAACAACTAAAGGGCGATGGCGAAGGATTTCAAAACGACCCCGGATTCCCGTCAATTTATGCACATGCTCAATCCCGTGTCGAACAGCCGACTCGGGAATGACTACACCTTTTGCCTTTAGATATTCCAGCGTTGTAACTGCAGTCTCGACGTTTCTAATCTGATATTCACCGAGCAAAGGAATTCGAATCTTCTGGTAGGAAGTATCTTCGGTAGCGATATTGGCACTCTGGAAATTGTCATGCACTGAAGCAATCCCTGAAGACCGCACTCCATCTGTGGTGATCATCTGAGAATGACGATGCTTTGCAATCTTCCGCAATTCCCGGAGAGCATCTTTGTTTTTAACTCCAACCACACACGCCCTCCCGCGTTTGATGATTCCCCCTTTTTCAAAAGCGATCTTGCGAATCAACCTGCCGAGTTGCTGAGTGTGGTCCTTTGAGATCGAAGTAATAACAGAAACTTCAGGGACAAGAACGTTCGTGGCATCGAGCCTTCCCCCCAATCCTGTCTCGACGACTGCAAAATCGACATTCTTGTCGGCAAAGTATCTGAAGGCTATTGCTGTTGTCGCCTCAAAAAATGTTGCTTTCAAGGCATCGATTTTGGGCCGGAGCAACGCAGCATATCGGACGAGGTCGGAATCTGAGATCATCTCGCCATTAACACGGATTCGTTCGTTGAATTTCACTAAATGCGGAGAAGTATACAATCCGGTTCGGTATCCGGCTGATTGGAGCGCCGCCGCAATCATTGATGACGTTGACCCCTTTCCGTTTGTGCCGGCAACGTGGACAGCGCGAAATTTCTTATGGGGGTCGCGACAAAAATGAAGCAGGGATCGGATGTTGCGCAGTCCGAGCTTCATTCCAAATGTCTGCAGACCATAAAGATATTGGAGTGTTGAGCGGGTCGACGTCACAAGTGGTAATGTGCGAAATGGCAGAATTCAGAGCCAGCTTTGGATGACAGAAACGCCTGTGTCAGCATTGAGACTTCCCACTAATTGCGAGACATTGTCGATCGAATGGTGTACACAATACTCCGCAACACCCTTCGAAATTTCAATCGCCGATGCGGGGTTGACAAAATTTTTCGTTCCGACTTGAACGGCGCTTGCGCCGACAAGGAAAAATTCGACCGCATCTTCCCACGTCGCAATCCCCCCGATCCCGAACACCGGAATCTTGACCGATTTGTACACCTCAAAAACCTTGGCAAGGGCAACGGGCTTAATCGCCGGGCCGGACAGACCTCCAGTAACAGTCGAAAGCCTGGGCTTTTTTGTATGAATGTTGACAGCCATTCCAATCAGAGTGTTGATAACAGAGACAGCATCAGCTCCTTCAGCTTCCGCGGCGCGCGCAAACTCCGAAATGTGAGTCACGTTTGGCGTAAGTTTAATAATGAGCGGTTTTCTAGTCCTCTTCCGGAGTTCTTTTGTGATCAGTGCTACTTTTGTACGATCTGTCCCAAAGCTCAGTCCTCCCTCTTTGACGTTCGGGCACGATACATTGATTTCAAACCCATCGACACGTTTATACGGATCGAGTAATTCAAGAACATCGCAATATTCTTCAACTGTGCTTGCCGCAATGTTCGCGATAACAGCGCACGCGAGATTTTCAAGCGCAGGAATCTTCGCTTCGATAAATTTATGGACACCGATGTTTGCGAGCCCTATCGAATTCAACATACCGCTCGCCGTTTCGGTAATCCTGGGCGGAGGATTTCCATCGCGCGGCTTCAACGAAAGCGATTTCGTCATAATGCCGCCCAGTCGATCAAGCTCGACCAATTCTGCCACTTCATCGCCGTACCCGAAAGTACCAGAAGCGACAAAGATCCGATTGTTAAACCGGACATCCCTCAGCACGAATGATTCATTCATAGGTTAAAATTTCACGTTGCGAATTTCAAAAACAGGACCATCTTTGCAAACTAAATTGTATTTTTTTCCGGCATTGACGGTTTCAACCGGGCATCCCTGACAAAGCCCTATTCCGCAAGCCATCTCGCATTCGAGCGCTACGTAGCACGGAATATTTTTTTCCAGGGAGAGTTCCGCCAGGGCTCGCATCATTGGCATTGGGCCGCAGGAAAAAATCCGCGGCCTGTCAACTGGATTTTCCTTCAAAAACATTTTCATCAATTCGACAACGGTGCCGGTGAACCCTTCACTTCCATCGTCGGTCGCAATGCGAACATTTTTTAATCCATGCCGAACGACGTAGGATGATGACCGCGCCCCGAGAAACGATACAACTTCTTTTGATGAAGGCAGCCGTGAAATTAAAAAAGGAAAAGCGGCAACGCCGAGACCCCCCGCAATCAGCAATGCCGTTCTATACTCTTCGTCATCAAAAGGAAAAATGCCTTTTCCCAACGGCCCCAGAACGTCTAGAGTTTCGCCGGGTTTTTTCTGCGACAACAATTTTGTCCCAAGCCCGATGACGTTGAAAATAATTGAAACGATCTCACCATCCACGGAAGAAATACTGAACGGGCGCCGGAGCAGCGGAACTGCTGAATCCTCGACCCTGACATTGACAAATTGCCCAGGAAGCGCTCCGAGAGAGATCGATGGAGAAAGAAAAGAAAGTTGAAAAATATTCAACGCAATTTCTTTTACGGTATAGATAGGTGCATGTTCTTGAATCATGCGCTTCCGCGGTATTGATCGTTGGCTGTTACTGCTGCTCTTTATTTATCAGAGGTTTAGGTTTCTCTTCTTTAGATCCTTTTTCTGTGTTTTTTTCGTCTGCCTCTTTTTTCTTTTTCTGGGCAATGTCATCCGCCGCTTTTCGCGCGGCCTCTTTTCTTTCGTTATCTTCTTCCTGCACTTTTGGCTTCACTGCCAGGGCAAATTTCGAACTCGGATATGCAGCGATCAAACGCCGGTAGACAGCGCTTGCACTGTCTTCTTCCTCCAATTTATTTTCGTACACCCAGCCGATTGCGTACAAGGCCTTGGGCGAGTACGGCGACAAGCGGTTTTCTTGAACAATCTTGTATAAAAACGGCAGAGCACTGTCCGCGTTCGCGCCGTCTAAATATGTTTCCGCATGGAGATACAACTCTTCGGCTGTATCTTGACGGGCCTCGAGCGGGGGAATTCCTAAAATTCGCCGCGACTCCTGCGCGTACTGAGATTGCGGATACCGGGAAATGACCGCCGAGTACACTGAATCGGCATTCCCCTTCTCTTTTGTGCCAGATGTCTTGTAGATTTCAGCGATCGTGAACAACGCCCGGGGGGCATATTCTGTCTCCCCCCCCTCATCAATCACCTTTTGAAACCAGAACAATGCGGAGTCTTGCCGTTCAATTTCCAGATAAAAGACTCCTGCCAACTCAAAGTGATCCCTCACGATGGCCTGACGAAGAGTATCGACGCTATACTTTTCCGATGCCAGAAGGCGGGCATCCGATTCCCTCTTGAGAGAGTCCACCCGGGCCAGTGAATCTTTCACAACCGACAACTTTTGGGACCCTTCTTTCGATTGCGTGAGCGATTTCACGGTTGAAGAAAGAACCAAAGCGCTGTCCGCCGGATGAAGAGTGTCCGCAGCAAGGGCCATGGAATCGCGTTTAATTTTCCTGGCCTGGATTGACGTGATAAGGCTGTCGCAGCGGCTCAAATCTGAATACAATAGAAAATATTTTACAAAACCGTCTGCTTTTTTGGTCGCATCGGCAGTGATTAGCGACGCGGGATATTCAAGTTTTGCCTTTCCGTAATTTATTCGAGCTTTCACATAATCTATTTGAATCGTCTCAAATATTTTCCCAAGGGTATAGTATGCTTTTGCTGCAACATCGGTTTTTGCAAACGCCGTATCGACATACATAAACTTTGAAATAGCTTCGTTAATCCTGTTTTGAGAAAGATAAATTCTGCCTATTTCAAAATGAATTTTAGGGACATTCTCAAGATTCTTTGCGTTGCTGAGAAAGTTCTCGAGCTGTCTCAGCGCGTCTTCGAACTGGTGCTTGCCGGCCAGAATCTTTATATTCTCAAATCGTGCTGCAAACGATGTCGCATACTCCGGATCGAAATCTTCCACTCTGGTGAACGCAGCCGATGCTTTTTCCAAATCATCCAGCGCAACGTAACAAAAACCGATCTGCAATTGGGTTTCTGCGTTTAACTTGCCATCCGTCGACGTTTCTAAGGACCGTTGAAAGTTTGTTACGGCTCTTTCGTAGTCCTGAATGCTGTAGAAATATTTCCCGATGGAAAGTGATGCCAATCCTGCAATCTGCTTCTCATTCTTTTCGACCGCATCCGTGTAAAGGCGTTCAAGCGCTTGAACGCCCTCGTCATACCGTTTCTGACGAATGAGGGATCGGCCGTACCATAGTTCGGCTTCAAACCGCAAATCGCTGTCGGGATATTTTGCAAACATTTCCAAAAATTTCCGCTCAGCTTTTAAGTCATCTCCCAAATAATAATAGGATTTCCCGATCATCATAAGAGCGTCATCGACCCATTTGCTCGTCGGGTAAAATGATAACAACTTAGAGGCCTTTTCTATGGCGGTATTGAATTTGGTCTTAGCGGTTGCCGAGAGCGGGACTTCGGAAATCATCGAACTCGGTTTACCGAGTTCTTGAATTTGAGCGTCGAGAACTTCTTTTTCACCTTCGTTGAATGCGGTTTGCGCGTTGTAGTAAACGTTAAAATACGCGACAGTATTCGTATATCGTTGACTGAGAAAACTGGCGCTCGTATTGTACATCTGGCATCCTTCTCCAAGGAGAAGAAGGCTAAGAAGGACTAAATAAAAATATTTTCGCATCGTCGTTCCGTTAATAATTATAAGATAGACAAATAGCGTTTCTTATTCAAGGACAACGCGGTTAAACTTAGTTCTCTCAACAATTGTCATATACAGCAGAGTAAACAACGCTGCAAAAGTCGTTGCACATATATGGAGTACCTATGAAGAAATATTTAGTGGCGATGTTGATTGTCGCATTTGTCGGCATCATCAACGCCCAGGAACAGCCGCCTGAACCATCGATGAAAAAACCGATGCCCCACATGGGCATGGATCATCTCCTTGCAAAGCTAAAACTCACCGACGAGCAGAAGAAGCAAATGAAAGAGTTAAAGTTTGAAACCGAAAAAAAGGCAATTGCCCTCCGGTCAACATTGGCCCTTTCGAAACTTGAGCTGGGCCGGCTTCTGACAGCGGATGCTCCGGATAAAGACGCCATCGAGAAAAAAATAAATGAGATTGCTGCAAACGAGACTGCGCTGCACATGAACAAGCTTGACGGTTGGTTCGAAGCGAACAAATTGCTCACACCTGAACAGCAAAAAGTTTGGCGAAAGGTCCTGCGCACCGAGGCGATGAAACATATGAAAGACGAGCATTTCGAAGGAATGGACCATCGACACAGGTCTTGAATTCAGCTCCTCCTGCCTATTGATGAAGGCACAACCATTTGCCCGGGCATTCGGTTAAGTCTCCATCAGCGATATGTTAATACCCTTTTGCTTTGTCGACGGCGGTCAGGAAGGGCTCGCCGCCGAGATACCGTGTCAAGTTGTCGATAAAAATTTCCGTGAGTAAATGGTAGTAATGGGGGATTGGACCGCCGATGTGGGGTGTAATAAAAATGTTTTTGGCGGTCCAGAGCGGATTGTTTTTGGGCAACGGTTCTTCTTCAAAAGTGTCGAGAGCTGCCGCGCGAATTGTACCCTGTTCCAGAGCTTTTACCAGAGCCGCTCCGTCGACTGAAGCGCCCCTTCCGAAATTGTAAAATACTGCACTCGGTTTCATCGCTGCAAATTCCTTCTCTCCGAACATCTTCGTCGTCTCAGGCGTAAGCGGCGTAACATTGACAACATGGTCGGAGTTGTTCAGCAATTTTTTCAATTGAGACGGCGCCAATACCTCGCCGACGCCGTCCACAGGCTCAGGAGTTCGTTTCGTCCCGATCACTTTCATACCGAATGATTTTCCTACTTTCGCCATCGTGCTTCCGATCGAACCTAATCCGACGATTCCCAGTGTCTTGCCGGCAATAACATCGGACTCTTTAATCAGTGCGGTCGTCCACTCATTGCGCTTTTGGAGATCGTGGTAGTAAAATAATTTTCGGGTTATACCGATCATCACCCCGAACAGGAGTTCTGTCATTTGATATTTGTGCATCCCCCGCGAACAACAAAGGACGACATTACTCTGCAACAGCTCAGGGTACAAAAATCGGTCAGCGCCCACGGTAGAAATTTGGACCCACCGAAGCTTTGGCATAAGCAGGAAATGTTCCTTTGGAATATCGCCGAAGAGAATCTCTGCCGCTGAGAAATGTACCTTTGCTTCTTCGATGTTTGGAATATAGTGAACATCTACCAGCGAAGAAGCCTCGGTAATTCTTTGGAGTTGGTTGGACGTCAGTGTGTACGTGATAAGAAGCTGATGAGGAGTTTTCATCACCTATTTTTTGGAATTCAAATCACTGCTGTGCCCGGGGAAAAATCTTGCTTTCGGGTCGATGAACGATTTGATGTTATTAACGGCTATCGCAGCCTCTCCGAATCCGGTTGCAATAAGCTTAAGCTTCCCGGGAAATGTCGCAATATCCCCCGCGGCATAAATGCCGGGAATATTTGTTTCCATCTTGGTCGTCACCTTAATATCCCCTTTCTCAATTTCCAAACCCCAATCCCGAAGGGGGCCAAGACTGGCAACAAATCCCAAATTGAGAAGCAGGTGGTCGACGCTCAGCGTTTCCGTTTCATTCGTCCTATTGTTCTTGATAACAACTTCCCCGATCGAGGAATTGCCGGAAACCGAATCGATTTCAAACCACAGCTTGACTTCGGCGTCGGATGACATCAATTTTTTCACGCTGTCTTCATGAGCCCGGAATTCGTCGCGGCGATGAATAAGAGTAATATGCTTTGCGGTATCCTGCAGATTCAGCGCCCAGTCAACTGCGCTGTCGCCCCCTCCGACGATCAAAAGGTTTTTATCTTTAAAAATTGATTTATCTTTCACAAAGTAATGAACAAAGCGATTCTCTAGTTTTTCTAATCCGGGATAATCGAGCCGCCGCGGTACGAACGCGCCGATGCCGACAGTAAGAAGCAGCGCCTTCGTCCAATGCTCTCCGCCGTTGTGTGTAGATAGTTTGAGAATCCTTTGCCCGTCAATTTCGTCTGGATGAAGTGATTCAACTTTTTGATCGAGACATACGCTGGGATTATAATGAAGCCCTTGTTCGATAAGATTCTTTGCGAGTTCTTTCGCAACAACTTTTGGAAAGCCGGCGACATCGTAAATATATTTTTCGGGATACAACGCCGTCAATTGACCGCCCAATTCCGGAAGCGCATCGATAATTTTCGTCTTCATGTGGCGTAGGCCTGAATAAAACGATGCGAATAAACCTACCGGACCGCCTCCAATGATTGTGATGTCAAAAATTTCCATAAGAACTGTGTAAGAAAGTTATCTCGGGTTTCTTGTTGGACGAATATCTATTTCGCTGACATTACTGCGCGCCGGCATGGTGAGGGCAAAAAGGACCGTGTCTGCCACATCCTGAGGCTGGATGATTTTGTCCGAATCCTTGGAATGATCGGAGAAAGACGTGTTGACCGAACCGGGGCAGATCGCGACGACACGAATATTAAAGTCGCGAACCTCCAGCATCAACGATCGGGAAAACCCAAGAAGCCCCCATTTTGTCGCAGCATAGGTCGCACCGCCGATCACCGAGTTCTTTCCTGCCAGAGAAGCAATGTTAATGATCGCGCCCGCTTTCTGACGGATCATCGTTGGAAGTACGCCTTTGCAGCACAAAAATATGCCGCGCAAATTCACATTCATCATCCCGTCGAAATCCTTGACTGCCGTGTCGACAACATTGGAAAAGATTCCATATCCGGCGTTGTTGACCAGAATGTCAATGGCTCCGAACGCATCGGCTGCTTTTTCCACAAGGCGAGTGACCTGAGATTCCTCGCCAACATCCGCTTGAACAACAAGACACTGCCCCCCATTCTTGCGAATTTCCATCTCGACCAATTTCAACTCCTCCTCATGGCGTGCAGCAAGCACGACTTTCGCTCCGGCATTCGTCAAAGACAATGCGATTGATTTCCCGATTCCCCTGCTTGCACCGGTCACAATAGCCGTTTTATTTTTCAGCGACTCGCTCATGACTTACAGGTCTCCTTCCACAGGACGGAGAACAATTTCTTCAGTAAGAACCCGCTTCGGCTGGCGGAATACTGATACGACAATCTCGGCTATATCTTCAGGCTGCATCATTTTATTGTGATGTTTTTTCCGGTCCGCACGATTCCACATTTCCGTCTCCACAGCACCCGGCAAAATATCGATGATGCGGACACCGTTCTTGCGAACCTCTGCACGCAACCCTCGGGACAAAGCAAGCACTCCTGCCTTCGTCGCAGAATACGCCGATGAATCCTCGAAAGTCGTCGTCGCGCTTACTGAAACAATGTTGATAATGCAACCCTTCCTTCGCCTCACCATGTCTGGAAGAACAGACTTCGTACACAAAAAGACGCCGCGCAAATTTGTGGCCATGACGCGGTCAAAATCTTCGACCGTTGTCCTCTGGAATGATTTGAAGCAAGTGACGCCGGCATTGTTAACAAGGACATCGACCTTACCAAACTGTCCGGAAATTATCTTCCATGCCCGCGCTGTGCTCTTTTGCGATGAAACGTCGCACCGCACCGTGGAGGCTTGTCTTCCCGACATCGTTATCGCGGCGGCATTCCGGCGAAGCATCCGCACATTTCTTCCGGACAAAACAACATGGGCTCCGGCTGCCGCGAACGCACGAGCAATGGCTGCGCCGATTCCACGGCTTGCACCCGTAACCCAAACGATCGGCATGTGTTTAGCTGACATTAGTTCGTCCCTACGCGGAATTGATGCCAATAAGGGTAAGAAATTCTGACCGGGTTTTTATATCGTTTCGAAATTCCCCAAGCATTGCGCTCGTCGTTGCGCGAGAGCTCTGTTTTTCGATGCCTCGCATCATCATGCATAGATGACGGGCTTCGCATACGACGCCGACCCCCTCAGGGCGCAACGCATCGAAGAGCGTCTGAGCAATTTCCTGCGTCATTCGTTCTTGTACTTGAAGCCGGCGGCTGAACATCTCCACGAGGCGGGGAATTTTACTCAGACCGACAATTTTTCCTTTTGGAAGATATGCGACATGGACTTTTCCGTAGAACGGAAGCAGATGATGCTCGCATAAGCTAAAAAAATCAATATCCTTGACAATAACCATTTCGCTGTATTTTTCCTTGAAAACAGCACCGTTAAGAATCCTCTGTGCATTTTCGGAATATCCTTTTGTGAGGAATTTCATCGATTCCGCAACTCGCGACGGTGTTTTTAACAACCCTTCGCGAGCGGGATCTTCGCCGACTCCGAGGAGCAATTGGCGAATCACTTCTTCCATCTTCATTGCAGGTGTTGATGATCCAGCCATTAGGGCTCTCCTTTATATTCCACAAAATTATTTTGCGTTTCATACAGCTTCACAGAATAAAGATGCCCATCCCGGATATAAGGTGCAAGCTGTTTCCAGCAAGCGACGGCGATGTTTTCGGCGGTAGGAACAATGCCTTTGAGAAACTCGACGTCATGGTTGAGGTGCTTATGATCGACTTTGCTTACGAATCGTTCTTCGATGATTTGCTTAAGCTTTTTCAAGTCGATGACATACCCTGTTTTCGGGTCGGGTTCTCCGGCCACCGTAATCTCAAGTTCGTAATTATGTCCATGGCCGTTCGGGTTGGCGCACTTGTCATACACTTCAATATTTTTTTCATCGGAAAATGAAGGATTGAACAAGCGGTGAGCGGCGCTGAAGTGAGCTTTTCTTGTCACGTACATCATTTCTTTTCCATGATAAACTTTTCGTACACAAAGCCTGCGAGCCCGCCGCCCAACAGCGGCCCTACCCAGTACACCCAATGATTCTCCCAGAAGCCGGCGACTAATCCGGGACCGAATGTCCGCGCCGGATTCATGGATGCCCCAGTCAGCGGTCCGCCCACCAAAATGTCAACCATGAGGGTCAGTCCAATACCGAAGCCGGCAATTTTCGGCGCGCGAGGATCGATTGCAGTCCCAAAGACCGAGATTACAAGCGCGAAGGTAAGAATGGCTTCAACGAGCACGGCCGTCCCAACAGAGATTCCGCCCGCAACCGCCGGCGTGCCAAGATGAACCGCAGCACAAAGGTCACCGGAAAAAACCGTCCGAAGAAGCAAACCGGCCAGCACACCGCCGATAAGCTGCGCACCTATATATTGCAATCCGAGCGAAACAGAAATACGCTTTGCAATCATCACAGCAAATGTCACAGCAGG